>Ga0075468_10000332_pt1 | contig 18187 bp, 13 predicted proteins | sample DEB08_DNA_12_FD_77578 | JGI IMG/M metagenome (GOLD analysis project Ga0075468, IMG submission 77578) | Aqueous microbial communities from the Delaware River and Bay under freshwater to marine salinity gradient to study organic matter... | ecosystem: Environmental > Aquatic > Marine > Coastal ...
ACAGGGATGGCTCAATACCCCACCACTTGGTATTGCAGTAGAGAGATTGCATGATGCAATTAAAACACATAAAGATAAACTACACTTTGTACATGCAGAGGATCTCACCGCTAACCCAGTAGAAGCAATGAATGCAGTCTGGGACTACTTAGAGATGGATAGATTTGAGGTAAATCCGCTCAATGTAGAACAGTATACAGATGAACATGAACTTGGCTGGCCTTATGGTGAGCATAAGATCCGTAATGTTGTTAAGCCACTGAAGCCAGATTGGCACGATGTTTTGGGTAGAGAGTTCTCAGATCAGATTAAGCAGACGTTTGATTGGATTAACCAGCTGTAGCTATAAAAGTAGAAATACCTATAGTTTTGTATAAATATAGGTACTATGAAACATTATTCATACAAAGTCTTATTAAGACTAATGACCATCAGTTCATTAACACTGATAATAACGTCTTGTGCTCTTTTTAACCAAACAGAACAAGGTGACCCAGGGGGAGGGGGTAGGGTAGATATTGATGGAGCGAAGCAAGGCTTAATAGCTGCGACAAGCTTTTCATTTACTGCACAACAAGCTGTAACAACAGCACAGGCAGAAATAGTGAAAGCAAAGATACATGCTAAAGAGATTGAATCTTTGGTTGAATTAATGAGACGTAAGAAGTCTGAATTTGCTGAAAGCATTGAAAGCCTAAGGCAGATATATGTTCAGCATATTGTTGTACTTGATAGAGAGTTAAGTATAACTGGTGTTGCACTAAGAAAGCAGATAGTTGCTCTTAAGAATACAGAAGCAGAACTTATTAAAGCAAAAGCCCAAATAGCAGAACAAGAACGACATAAAGCTGCAATGATTGCTCATAACACCTCTTTAAGTAAGAAGTTAAAAGAAGCTGAAGGCTATAAAGACAAGTATCATAAGCTAACCAAATATAAGTGGATCGTTTGGGGCTTGGGTGGATGGATATTAGTTAAGTTCTTAGGTGGACTTGGTGCATGGTCACCACAAGGTAGAATCGCTAAGGCTCTTATAGGGTGAGTAGTTGATTTTTAACCACTAACCACTAAGTATTTTTCTATGAAACTACTAAAATTACCAATTATTACATATGCAAAGCGTTATTGGCCATTGCTCCTCGCACTTGCAGTACTTATTTATGCTTATACAAGCGGTACAATTGGCGTTGCAATGAAAGGAATTTTACTAATTCCGATCTTCACCCTATCTGCTGCAGCCTCAGGATTACTTTTACGTAACGTATACAACAGAAGTACTACAGATAAGTATGTAGATGATAAGGTACAACTCACAAAAGACTGGGAGTCCTTAACATCGTACGAACGTATTAAACTAATGAAGTTTGAAGCCCTAACTTACTTTATCGGTGGCTCAATCATTGCTGCTGGTCTAGTTATCATTATTAATGTATAAGTTAACTACATGTTTTTGTGCACTTCTCCTATTGACATCATCTGCTAATAGGGGAAGTTCTCCCATAAAGGAACCTGCTACATTTAGACATACACCGAAGACTCATCACGAGAAACTTTGGGATAGTGTTGAGATAAAGGGGTCACAAGTCTTTCGTATCGATAAGCGTATCTCTCAATATATGGAGAATAAGGCTAGGTATGTAGCTATTGAGAAGATGCGCCCTGGTGGAGTACCATCAGCTGTAGTCTTCACTCTACACGGTAGAGAGTCTACCTGGAGTTTTAAGAAGCACCTTCATGAAGGGTCTCTATTAACTAGTCGTACAAAATGGATACCCAAGGGGAGACCTAAGGCTCCTCCAAGCAACGGTAGTGTCTATACCTTCGAAGAGAGTGCTGAAGATGTACTTTATAAGCTTAAAGATCTTGAGAGTGTTGACTGGACAAAATGTGACAATTCTCTTTATACTATAGAGAAGTATAATGGTTTAGGTTATCTTAAGTATCATAAAGATGTGTTATCTCCTTATCTCTGGTCTGGCACAAATCACTATACGAGCGGTAAGTATGTAGCGGATGGTAAGTTCTCTCAAACTGCTGTAGATAAACAGCTAGGTACTTGCGCTATTCTTAAAAGAATGACTAGTAGAGGTATTGCCATTGGGTTTAAATAAAGTAAATAGAGATATGGTAACGTTACAACTCAATCAAAACCAAGCAGAGATTCTTTTAAGTTTACTAGATATGGCAATAAAGTCTGGAGGTTTAAACGTAGCAGAGGCCGCGGTGTTCTTTTCAAAGAGTATAGATCTTCAGCTTAATGCAACGCAAAAGCCTGTAGAAGCTGATGAATCTACATCAGTAGTAAAAGATAAAAAATAACACTTAAAAGTATACAGTGTATCAAGAACCATAACGCGAAGCGTTATGGTTTTTTTTATTCAAAATAATACTGGTTGAAGTAGAATTTTAACCCCGTTCCAGGTGTTGTTGAACCGACCTGATCACAAAATAGCTCGATGATATCACCCTTACTATAGCTAGTCGTACTGAGCACCGGCTGAGTGGCTGCAGATACACTGGTCTTTTCATTGACATCTATTGTAGGCTTTGTTGAAAAAATACTTACACCGTTTATATGAACATCACCTACTAAAGTAGAGCCCGTGGGAGCTGTTGATACGCCTAATAATACCTCTTCTATGTTATTATTCCGAGCAGCGTGAAACGTTGCAAGCGGTGTTACTGTTGAGGCGGTTAAATTAGTAGTTTCATCTGAAACAGCTATGCTTGTATCAGAAGAGATCTTATTTGATGTATTAATCCAAGTATTACTACTTGACTCATATTGTAATATATCATTATTAGAGATAGAGTTAATGTTTACATCATGTAATTCATCGATATGATAACCATGTTCATATCTAGCAAATAAGGTCCTGCTATTGCCATTAACACCTATAACCATTGCAGCTGGTATTACCTTGTTTGGTGATATTGGCGCTGTATTTGTAAGTCTACCTGCAGAGGTACTTATGTATAGAATGGTACCTAGTTCCCAGTCTGGGTCACTGCTACTAGCGTTTGTATTTTCAGGTCCTACAATATCAGTATCAATCGTATTGCCTTGTTCAACTGCAACATCTCTAACCTTACCAAACGTTGTAATATATCCAGAGTTGTTAAGTGCTATGTCTTGCGTTGCTACGCCAGTAAAAAATAACTCATCTACAGCTCCTGGAACAACACCTTCAGCTGAGCTAGCACTATATAGCGATACCTCTATCTTACCACTACCACCACCAACGGCTCCAGATGCATACACTACTTGCCCGTTTTTAATTTCTTCTGCAGCTTTGACATTAATTAACTGCTCTTCACCTATCTGCAATACAACACCATCAGTTAAGCCTAAGTCTAAAGTATTTTCAGCATCATCCCAAACAAGCTCACCCAACACTGGTGTGTGAGATGCGCCAGTGTTAAAGAATACACTATCTGCAGATAAAGTAGATGTAATTAAATTTGTACTAGAAACAGTACCAGTAATCGTTATTGTATCATTATTACAAGCACTTACTTGATTTAGTGTTAGTGTAGTATCGCAGAAGTTACCATTTGCAGCAGCTTGCCATGTTCCTACACCATTTGCGTCTGATGTAAGAACATAAGTATCAGCCGCTCCTGTAGGCATTTTGAAGCCGTCTGCGACCTTTATGTTTGGCACAAAAACTGTATTGTTTGCGTCGGTTGTGACATTGTTACCCGCGAGAATAACTGAATCGGTATGGTTCAAGTGATTATCATACCCCCCGATAACCGCACCCCTAGCTGCGTTACTTAGAATGTCATGATTCAGACCGCCTAGTGTTGCCGTCCAGTTCGCCCTGTTCGTGATATTGCTACCACCAACGACAGTTCCTCCTATTCCAGACGCAGATGAGCCATCTCCACCTAAAACCTCGCTAGATGCGCCTATAGCACTGTTGCCAATTCCCCCGATTGCTGTTGAGTTAGCCCCTACTGCGGTGTTGTTTCCTGTGGCTAATCTGCCGCCCACTGTAATATTACTAGCTGTAGTTGCACCGTTGCTGGTCACTGTAGCAAGAGTAGGGTCTGCTGGTTGCAGTGCTGAGTTTGCCTTGTCTAATTCCCCTTGAGTTGCGAACTTGTTGGTAGTAGTAGAATCGTCAATATCATCAGCATCTAACACAACTACACCTATCTTTGTATTTACAGAATCTACAGCACCGCTACCCCATGATGCGCTATTAGCACTTACCGTAGTATAAGTAGAATCCCAATCACCTGAAGTAGACTGTAGCAATGTATCATCATAAGGATCTGTATCAATACCCCATGAAGCACTATTTACACCTACAGTTGTATATGTACTATTCCAATCACCTGAAGTAGACTGTAGCAATGAATCATCATAGGTAGTATCTGTATCAATACCCCATGAAGCACTATTTGCTTCTACAGTTGTATATGTACTATTCCACTGCGCACTATCACCATTTAAAGCATAAACGATATTGTTAGAACTTAATGTACCGGTAACGTCAACTTGCCCAGTAATACTAACATCACCTTCAACACTAAAACCACTAAGCTCAGATACCAATATGTCTTGGTAGTGTGTAAAGGCAGAAATTGAATGTATAGTATTAGCTGATATAACATCAGCATTTGTAATATTATTACCAGCTAAACCAATATTAGCCAGCTCGTTATAAGCACTATTCCAATTACCTGAGGTAGTTTGTAGTAAAGAATCATTATAAACAGTATCTATACCCCAAGAAGCACTATTTGCGTTTACAGTGCTATAATTACTATTCCAGTCCCCGCTAGCTGACTGAACTGTGCTAAAGACACTATCAAGTGCTTCAGGTATAGTGGTGCCTGTATTAACCAATACTGTACCATCAACAGTATTATTAATAAAATATAAACTATCTGTATCAGTAACAGCCACTATTTGTCCAGCATACGCAAGATTACTATTTTGTATATAATCTGATAATGCGCTATATGTATTAAACACTAACCCATCATCTAATGCTCCGGCATACTGCCGTTTAAATTGTAAAGGAAACTCTATATATGACATAATTTTAAATTGTTACTTGGTAATTAACTTCTTGTGAAAATGGGGTAACAGGTGTAAATATATAACGCTTATACGGTATAGCTGTATAACCATTTAAACCTTCTACATTCTCAATAGTCTGACTAAATACACTCTTAACTTCAGCGTTAAGACCTTCAATATATTTTACACTACTAACATCACGTAAGGTAGCAGGATATGCAAAAACAACTCTCGTGGATCCCGCGGGAATAGTAATATTAAATGTAGAGCCATTTGACGGATCGAGTAGACTGTTACCAAAGTCGCGAGGTGAGTCACCACCAGTAGGGTTACTAGATCCGTAGAAAGCTTTACGCCTACCATAGACGTTTACTGTATCAGTGACCGTCGCCCCACCTAACTGACTTGAGTAATTGTTACCTTTGCTATCTATAGGCTGCGGACCACTGTTAAAGCTTACGACTGTGTTAAATGTATTAAGGCCCTCCTCAATCACCTGTGTTGGTAAGTTAAGTACGTTATTTGTACCGTTATTTATACCATTAATAAGATACGTATTTACTGCTCCTGCTCTATCAGCTTGCTTAAGGTTTGGATCCCAAATATAGTTATCTAACTTACCCTGTATTGCACCTGGATTAAAGTTTACAGTTAGTATAATCCCTGTGGTGCCAGCCTCTACTGTTGTAGCAATATTGTCGTAAATATGAGCTGATGGTATAATAAATGTAGGGAAGTAGGTTTTTGTTAATAGTAAATTTGCAAATTCTTGAAAGGTTGTACCTGCAGTAATTACGTCTGTCTTTTTAACTCCTCCTACTTCAACATCTGAAGTTATATTTTGAACAATGGAAAATATATCTACTAAATCAGTACTACCGGATAATATATTACCGGATACAGATATATTACCATCTACACTTAAGGACTTAGTTGTTGAGCTCCAATTACCGGTACCATTCTCATCAGATACTAGTAACTTACCACTACCCTCATTACCATCACTTAAACGTAGCCCATCAGATTGAATGTTAAAGGTATTATCTGCTATAGAAGAAAAACTTGTTGTTGTTGAATCTGCAAATACATACGACCCGGTGTGTATACTGTTACCTGATGTACCTACTACTAGTGAGAAATCTGCCTCAGCTGTATTATCCCTACCACCAAGTATTATACTGTTTAGCCCTTTAGCTACCTGTGTTGTGTTATTTCTTAGAGTCTGCAGGTCAATACTATGATCACCACGCTGCGCACCAGCTAGCTCACCTTGATATCTAGGTATTATATTATATAAATTCCCATTAGTTCCTTGTACAGTACCACCAATATCATCATTCCAATCACCGGATAATTGTATAACTACATTATATGCATCATTCCAACTAGCGCTAGCGAGATTAACTGTGGTATACGTACTCTCCCACCGAGGAAACTTAAAAATATTATCCCAATATGAAACTCGATTACTTACTAGATTATAAGTATTTTCCCAGTTACCAGAAAGGGCTTGTATGTCATCAATATGAAAATATGAATAGAGTGAAGATACTGCAGCAGAGTAAGTTGTATTGTTATACGCGATTGCTATAACCTCACTACCTAAATATGCTGGATTATAGTTGGGGAGATGTGAAATTGGTATGCCTGCGCAACTCATACTAATATTTATGCAAAAATATAGCTAAAAGACTGGTTTCTTTTTAAATTATACCAGCCCGCCGTCAGCGATATCCCAGTCATAATCATTTACTAACTTATTATAGGCGATTAAAGAATTATTAGAACGTGTAATATTATCCGCTATGGTGAGCTCTACATTTTGTTTTACACCTACATTGTCTGCAGTATATGCCCAACCATTTAACATATCATCGTAGTTAGCCGGGCTAAAACTCATAGTACCAAAAAATGCGTTTATATTGAGCATATCCCGGCAGCTATTTGCATTACGTATATCCCAGTTAGCTAGTGAGTTATTAAACGAGACAGTGGAGAAAAATGCAGATTGAAAATCAGTACACGCGCTCATATATGGTCCCCATGAGCTTAGGTCTTGATTATATTCAACAGCTGCTGCAAATATACTATTTACCGTTTTTACATTACCAAGCTTATTACCCCAGTGACTAAGAGACTGGTTAAATGATGTACAACCAGCAAAACACCTCGCAATATTTTCAGCTGAATATAAATCCCAATCTAACGGCTTACTACTACCACCAACGACATCACCATTATTAAACGCAGAACAGCCGACGAACATAGCATCCATATACCTTAAACTAGAGAGACGTGGCCCCCAAAGCGTTAGGTCTTGATTAAAGACTTCACAACTATCAAACATAAAGCTGGTGTCTTCTAGGTCAGTAGAAATATAATCACCCCAGCTGCTTAGTGGCGTATTAAAAGCGATACAATTCCTAAACATATAACTAAAGTTCGTACAAGCCTTCGGTTTTAAAGCATCAAGATTTAGGGTTAATACTGAATTAGTACCATTTTGCATATCCATAAAAAACTTCATAGTTTTTACTTTTTCAATATTCCATGCACTTAGTGTATTACTACCACCGTTATTAAACGACAAGCATGTGCTAAACATACTACTCATGTTTTCACAATTACTCATATCCCATAGATCGAGGTTCTGATTAAATGAGGTACACTCCTGAAACATACTACTTGTATCTCTGCAGTTACTTAAAGTTATACCCTCATTGTTGAGTGGTGTGTTAAAATGTGGTTGACCTTGCAAAAAGCTTCTCACAGACCATACATTTTCAAAATTCCAATTTCTTAACCGTTGATTAAATACACCTAATGTTGGAGCTATATTTCTATCCCAGCATGTAAACATCCATCTAAGTGTTTCACCAGAGCTTATATCCCAGGTAAAATCATCAACAGCCGCTAATGGATCACTAGCAGGTAGTCTTCCGTTGTTAAATGAACGCGCATGCTGAAACATGTAATCAAACTCTTTTACATTACTAACATCCCAATTATTTAAATCCTGATTAAAGTCATAAGCCTCGAGAAACATATTGTTCAGATTAATTGCACTACTTACATCCCAGGTGTCTAACGCTCTATTAAAGGTAGAAGCGTTTCTAAACATATCCTTGAATAACGTAACACCACTTAAAGATGGTCCCCACGCATTAATTGTTTTATTAAATGCATGCGCAGATCTAAACATACCGGACATGTCAGTACAACTACGAGGTCTCCAACTAGTCATAAATTGACCACCGTTATCGAATCCGGTAGCTCCGTAAAACATATTACTTATATCCTCTACATTACTAACATTCCAACTATCTAAGTCTTTATTATATGACATCAACGTTGATCTACCATCTGATAAAGTAGCAAACATATCATTCATAAATCTAGCAGAAGAAGTATCCCAGTCACCTATATACTCGTTGAATACTCTAGACTCTAAGAACATACCCTGCATATCGCTCACGTTACTTACGTCCCAATTATTAAGACCGTCAGCAGATAAGTTAAAGCACTGTGAAAATATATAAGATAAGTCTGTTGTAACAACGTTAGGTGAACCTATAGCATTACCATTACCGGTATAATTAACGCTGTACATAAAAGCAGGTAAACCTAAGTTCCAATTTCTACGATTGTATATTGAAATATATGCTGTACTGTTATAGTCAAGTAACGTCAACGCACTCCAGTCTCTTGTCGACTTATATTTTAGTCGGGTATGATCATTGAAGAACCAACCAGAGAGGCCACCGGTGATCGAAATCGTATAATTACCGGCTGTAGTATATTCATGTTTTTTATTACTATCCGTTGCGCTAGTAATATTATCACCTGCAACTTCAGCACTTCCCCAGTCGACATAAAAATCATATACACCGCTATCAATTAGTGGAAGCATAAACTCTCTATGTGTCGTTGTAATTGCAATATTACTCGCAACTTGACGATGGTAATCGATATAATCATCTATAGGAAATTCATACTTATTCCTCATATCACGCTCCACACCGGATGCCGCTACAATAATACCTTCTTGTTGTAATTTCTGAGCAAACGTCTGCCATTGAGATGTGCTTCGAACTTGTTCTGAAGAAAAATTACTATAATTATCCTCCCATAACCATACTATAGAACCCGCGCTTAAATTGTTAGCATAAATAATCTCATCAACTAGTCTATTTGTATTACCATCACTTGTATCAATTTCAATAACATGAGCGTTTGAGTCATTTTGAATATTCTCTGGTACTAATACATTTTTACCGTTTTCAAAGCCCGTTAAGTTATCACCATAAAAGGCAGGTGCAGTATCAGCATTTGTTATTAGATAAAATGGAGCAGTATTAAGGGTTGGGTTATCACTACGAAAACTATCCCACGAATCATTAAGGTGGATATATTTATCAGTAGTGTTATACGCATTCGTACCAAATGTACGGCTTATTGAAATAAATACGTTCTGTGTTAATAATGGCTCAAAGTTACCAGCATCTGTGTTTATATCAAATATATATTGCGCGCCGGTTAATGTATTTATTGCGGTGTTTGGGGAGGTAAAATCACCAACTGAACTTTGAACTACAGCTTCACCGGTAAGGGGTATATTACGCGTTAACCAGTTACTTATATCCCTATTAACAATTACGTAGTCATATGTAATTGTTTTTGTCTCGTTCGGTATTATATCTACACCAGTTACTAACTCCAAATCACCGCTTACATTAGTTACTGGGGTGTGGGTCTCACTATAAGTAGCGTTACGAACTAAACCGTTACCAATATTTGTTACGCTAAGTTCATATGTTAGTATATCACCGGCAACAAAAGTAGTTATCGGTGTTTGCAGTGTCCTCGTAACAGCAAGCTCCCCTTTATTGTGTCTTGTTGGATTAATATATAAATGATTCATAATTCTAAATAGTTACTTTTTGCCCAGGTGTTAAAATTGATTTATATAACTCAATATCTTTAGCATATAACTCTCGTATTTGATTCTTTTGGCTTTGTGTAAGTGGTAGATTAATACACGACTCACCGTCCAGGTCTAAATTAAATGGCACATCAAGCTCCAACAATCTAACAGCTTGGTCAATATGTAGTGGGTATTTAAATAATAAATTATCTACACCAGGTGTTAGGTAGTTTACAACAGGCTCAAACCATGAATTTTCTTCAAATAAATAACTATCACCTTCTAACTCTTGCATTAAGCTTAATATTGAATCGATTGCCTCTTCACTCGTCTGCTTTGTATAAACACATGCCGCTTTAAATCTTTCAATAGGATTACGGACGAGTATAATAGTAGGCCACTTAGGTGTATCAACTCTCGATAAAAGGTTACGCGTTCCATCATCTAGAACCGGTACAGCCGTATAGCCAACAACATTCGATTTAGCTGAATTGTAATATTTTTTATATACTGCTCTATACAACGAATACGAGCCAATCCCGTTAATATCCGCTAAACAATGTCCTGTTTTTGCTATCTGTATAAATGGCTTCATAAACAACCTTTTCTGTTACCTATTAACGTTACCTTCAAGCCAGTTCCAGGGGTTACACTCCCGGTAGATAAAACCTCAATACTTAACTCTTCATCATCATTTATACTGATAAAGCTTGGGTTAAGGGCGTGCTGCTCACTAGAGTTGATACTCGACTTACCCCCAGCGTCAATAATTAAATTATTTGTAAAAATAGACTGGTTATTACCATTTTTAATATCGATTTCTATCTTATCCCCAACTGGTGCAGTGCCGACCGAACCTCTTACCTGAACTAAATCGAGTTCATATGGTATTCTGAGTGTATTAACAGCGCCTGTATAAATGTCTGATGTTTCATCTGAGCATGCAATAATAACAAATGCATCATCCCACGCGCAGCTGCCCGCATTGACAGTTGTGTATGCACTGTCCCAATTAGCACTATTACCCAGTACTGTTGTATATGTACTTTCCCAATTACCAGTTAATGAGTTAAATATACCTACTAAACCTGCACCGTTATTCCAAATACCGGAGAGGTTATATACTGTACTATAAGCACTATCCCAATCTCCTGATGTTACCTCAATAAGAGAACTATCAAACATCACGTCCCACTGTGCGCTGTTTAGCTGAACAATAGTCGTTGTATCATCCCATGCCCCAGACGCCGCTTGAAATTCACTCTTAACATTTTCATCCTTACTCCATTGATCAGACAAAGCATAAACAGTTGTATATGTACTTTGCCATATACTGGAAAGGTTATTAGTTAAGTTATAATTACTATCCCAACGATCTGCACCACCATCTACGATAACAATATTATATGTATCTTGCCACCTACCAGATAAAGCTGCTAGCTGGCCGGCAGTTCCAAGCACGCCTGATAGATAACTTACAAAAGATGATAGTGTACCTGCTCTTGTTTCACCATCTTGTACAAAAGCAAATTCTTCTGAACCGAGATACGGTGCAATATAGCTGGGTAATTTAGAAATAGGCTTACCTTCACAATAACTCATACCATTATTTAGGTTAAAAATGTGTTTTAACTTAATAGTAGTGCGTAATTTTTACCTAACGCTTTAGATATTAGCTCCGAAGATGTATGTATAAGTCCATCCTGCAATACACCGTTAACTACTGCAGGGTTGTTTACTATATTAATAACAGTAGGTAAAGATGGGTCACAACTATCAGCTTGATCTAGTGTCGACCAGAGATCATCTGTTGTTAATTGATTATTACTCCAGTTACATAATACATTTGAACCTGCCCAATTCGTAGCGGTGATTGTGCTAATATTATTACCGCTGCAGTCTATTTCTTTCATATTTAAACAGCCACTTATATTAAGGTTGGTTAAGTTATTGTCATCACACAATAACTTTTCTAGTTTATCTTTATTAGCAACACTAAGTGATGTAAGTAAGTTACCGTCACAATGTAATAGTTTTAGATCTGATTGATTTTGTACATCCAGTGTTGTAAGCTCGTTATTTGAACACGTAATATAAGCTAATTCTGTATTATTAGTAAAGTTGAGTGTACTGATACTGTTATTGTGGCACCCTAAGCGGTATAAGTAGATGTTATTATCTATGTCTAACGATGTTAATTGACAGTTATTAATATATAGGGTATGTAAAACGCCTAAATTATCTATATCAATATCACTAAGTCCAAGACTTGCACAATTTAAATAATACAGATTAATATTATTCGTTACATTTAAAGTATTTATATTGTAGTTATAAGCTAGATTTAAGAAGTTAAGCTTAGTGTTATTTGTTAAATCAATAGTATTAAAACTACTATTCTGTTCAGAAATGTGTAAATACTCTAATTCAATATTATTACTAAGATCTATAGAACCTAAATTTAACCTAGGGCAACTACAATAAACCAACTTAAGGTTGTCTGTTACATCCAAAGTATTTAGTTCTGTATTATTATCACAGGATAGATCTGTTAACTCTGTACATGCACCTAATACGAGTGAGTTTATACTTAGGTCTGCACAGTCTAAAACTTTAAGCGAGGTAAGCGGCTGTACATCTAAATCATCAATTAAATCATTATAACCACATGCTAGCTTTTCGATGTTAGTATTAGAATCAAGATCAAGACTATTAATACGTGTTTCACTTACATCAAGCTCCACTAATTTTGTATTAGCGCTAACATCTAAATTAGGAGTTATATCGTTATTTGAACATATCAGGCGCTTTAGCTCCGTATTATTACTTACGTCTAACGCTGTAATGTTATTATCCTTACAATTTAACCCGGTAAGAGCAACGTTACTTGTAACGTTGAGTGTTTCTATTTGGTTACCTTCACAATTTAAATCAACAAGAGGTAAGTTGTCCGAGACGTCTAACACTGATACATCACCATTTAAAGATAAATGCGTTAAGTTGCCAGCTGGCGCGCTAGTCGCATTAAAAGCCGGCCACATCCATACAGAGCGTGTTGAGCCACTATTGTCAGGTATTGTTGTAGCGTCTGTAAATCGTGCATCAGTATTATAAACTTTTTTCTTAGCGTTAGGATTTGCTGTTATACGTAATGTATGTCCGCCCCTACTCGTTGTGTTAGTTAAATCACGATCAACGTTAGAGATACTGACGCAACCAGCAGCATTATAACCACCACCACGTCTCGCGCGCTGCTCGTTGACTGTATCCGCTGTATTAGCAAACGACTCTGTCGTTTCCATATAATTATAACCATTTCCACCCATACCCATAACACCGTATGTGCTTACCCCCCCTGCAAATCTAACATCTGCTGGTCCGCTTTGCTGCCATACTTGTGTATTTGCATCCGTACCGCTTGATACGGGCAATGGAGCATCGTCGCAGTCACCTATTGGATCGCGTGTAAGTATAGAGCCAGTACCATATAAATAATATTGCTCTTGACCTGCATCATAGTACGCAGCTTTATACCACTCGTCCTCTGAACATATAAAATATTTTGCATCCGCATGTCGGAAGTAATTGGTCGCAGTTCTAGCGTAAGTTTTATACCACCTACCGTCAACTAACTCCGGTCTCCACGCATCACTAAAGGACCAGGCATCAATGTTATCATTAATACCATTACCGCTAAACTTGTATGCTTCTTGGTACCCCTCACGTGTATTAAGCCAGTTTACATAACGAGCTGCCTCATTCCACGATAATTTACGCGCTGGCATCTCTGGATCATCACCAGTGTCGTTACCGATTACAAAACCATCAGGATTTTCTCTATTAAATTGTTCAATTTGTGCTTTAGTAGTGGTGTATTTAGCAATTTGATATACATAAGGTACATACCCAAATTCACCAAGAGGTCGACCACTCTCGTCACCGACACGTGAAAGGTTAGGTGAGTTATAAGCATCACCTATAGTTATTAACTCCAGTAGAGGTTTTGATGTAGTTATATTACTCGCTACTCGGAATCCTAAATGCCCATCCTGTGATACCTCTGGAGGAGTTGATTCACGAACAGTTGATTGTAGATTAGCAACAGGGCTAGCCCAGTCACCGCCTCGTCTAACCCGATTTTCAGTAACATCAAAACTTCCACTATTAGTTGTCTCTAACCACTCCCACGTATTACCACCTTGACCTACCGTACCGAACGGACTAGCACCGCCAGCGCTATTTACATATGCGATGCGATATTGAGGCCCAGGTGGTGAATATACTGCAGTGTTAGGGGCAGTACCATTACTGACAGCACTAGGTGGGGTATCACTACCTGTAGGGTATAACCAATAGCCTGGCTTATTTACATCATAATATGCAGCTTTATACCACTCATCTTCTGATGGTATAAAATACCTACAATCCTTATGTCGAAAAAGATTTTCTCCACCAGCCTGCCACGCCACGCGGCTTGGCCACAATTCAAAGTCGTCTGCAACAAATCTATAAGCTTCGCGATACCCTTCACGTGTATTTAACCAGTTAGTAAAGCGCGCAGCGTCATACCAGCTGATGTTTGTTGCAGGAAAATCATTTCCTAACTTATAACAACCTGTGCCTGGAGGCACTGCCCATATATCATACGTGATTTGACGACTAGCGTTGGTTGGATCTGCATTATATTTATCTATCTGCGCTGTTGAGATAGCATACTTGCTAATTTCATATTTATATTGTACACTGCCATAATTACCATCATTATTATTACCAGGCTCAGTAATATCTAGAAGTGTAATGAGGGGTAATGTGTAGAATGGTAACTCAGTTTGTGATACAAACGTTGTAGTTATAGGCGGTATATTATTAAAGCTATATGTAAAGCCATCTGCAATATCTGTACCAGCTAGAGTAAATATAGTACCATTATTAGATACACTTTCATAATAAACGACATCACTAGTAGGTATTACGACTGATAGCTCAAGATTATCAAACGCAACAGTATTACCATTTGACTCTGCTCTTGTGTGTTGTACGGAGGCAGTATTTAAAATAGGTATGTTACCTGTCTCATAACTATCAACATCACTCTGGCTAACAGTATAATAATATCTTACATTAACAGTACTACCTGGAAGTATAGTTATTGCTGTCTGTGTAATATTAGACGTATCATTTACTATAGTAACCGCTAGCGAATCAAACAACTGCGCGCCTGTTACCTCTACAGCATTATTATTAGTAACAGTAACATCATAAAATATACGGTCACCAGCTATAAATCCATTGCAACCTGAACCAGTTCCAGAGCCAATACTATCAAGCGTCTTTATTACATCTAATATATTATCCCGGGTAAACTTACTTACCTGCACAACGCCTATATTATTACCTAGGTTTGAAGAAATCGTCGATCTACATAATATAGGGGTAGAGCTACTAAGCCATGCTTCTACATCACTAGGTGTAACTGTATAGTTAAACCTTACTTCTGCTGAACCGTCTGACACTATTGTCTTATTACCGGCTGCTAAACCACTACTATCTTCTGTAATATTTATTGATAAGTTATTTGTAAATAGTACACCCGTAACAGTATCCCCACCGGTGTTAGTTACACGTGTAATAAACTGAATAATATCACCTGCAATAAATGTAGTTGGTGCTGTAAGCTGCTGTGTTACAACACGGACCGCCGCTGACGGTGGTGGGTTATCTACACAACCCTCTCTATTACCGATCAAAGTAACCTTTAAGCCTTTACCCGGCTGCGCCACTCCACCTACGCTTTGTACGTTAATTGTTATATTTGCGTTATCGATTATATTAGCACGGGTATTAAGCTCGTATGGTCTTGTTGATGTTGTACTTGTTGTCTGTGAAGCATCAATAACGAGAGGACTATTTAAAATAGACAGACCGCTATCTAAAATATCAATCTCTATATCTCCGCCAATAGGAGCCTGGCCTACACTAGCCCTTACCTCTGTCAGACCTATTGTATATGGTGATCTTAAATCAACACTATCACCCACCTGCATATCTAAATCTACATTACTAACGCCAATAGTTATAAACTCATCATCCCAAGACTTACAACTCACACTATCAACTACCTCATTCCAATTTGCACTACTGCTACTTACGGTGGTATAAGCTTCCTGCCAATCTGCTGATAAACCTACAATAATATTAATTTGATCCTGTATAGAATTATTCCACACGGCAGATAATGTACGCACAGTATCGTATGTACTATCCCAGTTTGATGAGACATATGCTAGCAACGTACTGTCAAAAATTTCTGCCCACGCTGAGCTGTTATTTTGTACGGTTGTTGAAGAAGATTCCCACTTACCAGACAAGGCTTTAAACTCTTCCTTTACATCAACGTCTGTGTTCCATTGCGCTTTATTTTCTTCTACTGTATCATATGCTCCTGTCCACCAGCTTGATAAAATATTAGTAAGACTATAGTTACTACTCCACCTACTCTGACCACCGTCTACTATTACCTCATTATAAGTATCATCCCATGGAATTGAAATAGCATCTAAATCTGCTTGCGTCACCAACCGGCTTGAGAGGTAAGGTACAAAAGAATTAATTGTACCCTGCCTCGTAACACCATCCTGTATAAATACAAATATTTCTCCACCTGAATATGATAGACTGTCTGTTAAGCTTGAAATAGGATCTCCGTCACATTGACTCATATGTATATTTAGTTGCCTATTACGGCTTTTACCATATAATAATTAATATGGCTGTAAAATTTGACGAAGCATCACATAGGTACTATGACGATAAACATGGTGAGTTTATTTCTGTAACAACTGTGTTAGGTAAGTATAAGAAACCCTTTGACAGTGCGCTACATGCTAGTAGAGTAGCGAAACGTGAAGGTGTCTCACCTGAAATGGTACTAGAAATGTGGAATATTGAAAAAAATAAAGCATGTGACAAAGGAACCAAAATACATAAACTCTTAGAAGATTACATTACTGTAGGTGAGACACAGGATGATTATGGTTGGTTATATAAGTCATACGATAAAGGAGTAGAGTACAATATCGATAAATTTAAAAAAGTACACTGTGAGCGTTTACTACATAATACTGATTCTATGGTCGCAGGTACAGCTGATCTTATTTTCGAACATAGTAATAATGAGTTTACAGTAGGTGACTTTAAAACTAACAAGAAGTTTCGATTTTGTTCACCGTTTGGTGAGAGATTACTTGAACCTATAGAACACTTACATAATTGCGAGTTTAATGTTTATGCATTACAGCTATCTATGTATGCTTATTTATATGAGTTATCATCCGGTAAAAAATGCCGAAAGCTAGCTATATTCTACCTACAGGGTGACCGCTTTGTCACCCACCACTGCAACTATCTTAAGAGTGACGTAAAAAATATATTGAAACACTTATCAATTAGATTAAATAGTCAAAATGAAAACAGCAAAGTTACTTAAGAGGTTAGAAACCTCTGTTGATAACCTATATGATTCTTTATATGCAGTACGTGATGTATTTGATGATGTAGAAGATGAAGAGGTTGACTTTTTAATTAACGCCTTTATCGAGCAAGTAGAAAATTGCATTGTAGAGGGCGACACAAGTGTTGAAGATATACGAGATCAAATTAGTGAGTTACCTGAAGAGTAAATAATATTATGAATGAGTTTGATAAACTATGTGAAGGTATTTTGAAATCAGTAGATGATACTATTGACTATGATCCTGAGGAGTTAGCTAAAGGTATTAAGGTTGAGATGGAGCATACAACTGACAAAGCAACTGCTGAAGTAATTGCAAAGCAGCATATTGCTGAGGTATCTGATTACTACACCAAGCTAGAAAAAATAGACCCACATAACTAGTTGACTTACTTATATTTGATATTAAAATAATATCTATATGAAGAAAGTTTTAATTTTAGGTCATGGTTATACAGGTGGGTATTTGTTTAATAGACTTAAGAAGGACCATGATGTAGAGATTGTTTCAAAGGCCTCACTAAACTATACTGACTCTGATATCCTCGAGACATACCTATTTGAGTATAAGCCTGATTACGTAGTTAATTGTTCTGGTTACACAGGCAGACCTAACGTAGATGGATGTGAAGATAATAAAGAGGATTGCTGGAAGTTAAATGTAACAGCTCCTGCAATGGTCAACAACGCTTGTAGGGTGCATAATATTCCTTACATT
>Ga0075468_10000336_pt1 | contig 18134 bp, 16 predicted proteins | sample DEB08_DNA_12_FD_77578 | JGI IMG/M metagenome (GOLD analysis project Ga0075468, IMG submission 77578) | Aqueous microbial communities from the Delaware River and Bay under freshwater to marine salinity gradient to study organic matter... | ecosystem: Environmental > Aquatic > Marine > Coastal ...
GAAAGCTCATTGTTTAGTAATTCTAAATCAATTCTAGCTTCTTTTATCTTGTCTTCAATAAGAATTCTAAACTCTTCTAGCTCGGCATCAGTAAAACTTGTTTTTTCTTTTTTATCTGCCATAATATTTAGTTTTTTTCAATGCTAACAAATATAGAAATATCTTCTTCAAAATCTAATTTGGTAGCGTTATTTTCATTTAAATTATTTGAATACACAATTGTATTCGTTAAAGTCTCTGTAGAAACATATTTTTCATATGCTTTAATCGCAGTTTCTACACCATCATTCCCTGTTAACTCTAAAGCTATTCTATCAGTCACTTCAAAATCACTTTCCTTTCTCAGGTTCTGAATTCTATTTACCAACTCTCTGGCAATTCCTTCATTTTTCAATTCTTGATTTAAAGAAGTGTCTAACGCCACAGTAATAGAACCGTTATTTGCTATTAACCAACCTGGTATATCATCAGTTACTATTTCAAAGTTTTTAATTGATAACTTAATTATTTCACCATTAACGTCAATTTCAACCTCTTTGTTTTTTTCCAAAAGGTTAATATCGTCTTCGGTCATATTTCCACATAAAGCGGAAATGTTTTTCATGTATTTTTTATACTCCGATTGACCAATTACCTTAAAATTAGGCTTTACTTTTTTGGTTAAAACTCCAGTAGTATCTTTCAATAGCTCTAATTCTTTCACATTTACTTCGCTAAGAATTATATCCTTAATAGCAGTTATTTGTGATTCGAATTTAGAATCCAATATTGGAACCATTATTCTTTGTAATGGTTGTCTTACTTTAAGCTTGTTTGTTTGCCTCAAACTCAATACCATTGATGATACTTGTTGAGCAATTTCCATTTTCTCTTCTAATTCTGATTGGATAAGAGAATTGTTAGCTACAGGAAACTGAGCTAAATGAACTGAATTTAATTCATTCTTTCCACTTGCTTTATTCAAATCTAAGAACAATCTATCAGAGAAAAATGGTGCAATTGGTGACATTAAAACCGAAATAGTCTCTAAACAAGTATAAAGAGTTTGATATGCAGATATTTTATCTTCTGCATATTCTCCTTTCCAAAAACGTCTTCTACATAATCTTACATACCAATTACTTAACTGATCTATTGTAAAGCTTTGAATTAATCTTCCTGCTTTTGTTGGCTCATAGGATTCATAAGCTTCATTTACTTCTTTAACCAAAGTATTTAGCTTAGATAATATCCACTGATCAATTTCTGGTCGGTTACTTACCTCCTCTTCCGAATAACTAAAATTATCGATATTAGCATACAATGCAAAAAACGAATACGTGTTATATAGAGTACCAAAGAACTTTCTTTGAGTCTCTATAATTCCTTCTGTATCAAACTTAAGGTTATCCCAAGGTTGTGCGTTAGTAATCATGTACCATCTTGTAGCATCTGGACCAAATTTCCCCAGAGTTTCAAAAGGATCTACTCCATTCCCTAGTCTTTTAGACATTTTTTGCCCGTTCTTATCAAGAACTAATCCATTAGAAATTACATTTTTATAAGCAACATCATCAAAAACCATAGTAGCAATTGCATGAAGTGTAAAGAACCAACCTCTTGTTTGGTCTACTCCTTCGGCAATAAAATCTGCTTTACGCAAACCGTTTTCCACTTCTTCTTTGTTTTCAAAAGGATAATGCCATTGTGCATAAGGCATTGAACCAGAATCGAACCAAACATCAATTAAGTCAGCTTCCCTTGTCATTGGTTTTCCAGATGGAGAAACTAAAACAACTTCATCTACAAAGTTCTTGTGCAAATCAAAAGAATCATAATTCTCTTTACTCATATTACCCACTTCATAACTATGAAATGGATTTTTTTCCATTATTCCAGCCTGAACCGATTTATCACATTCAGCTTTCAATTCTTCAACCGAAGAAATACAAATTTGTTCAGTTTTATCTTCCGAAGTCCATATAGGAATTGGAATTCCCCAATATCTTGAACGAGATAAATTCCAATCATTTAGGTTTTTAAGCCATTCACCAAATCTTCCTGTACCAGTAGATTCTGGTTTCCAGTTAATAGTTTCGTTAAGCTCTTGCATGCGTTTTTTAGCATGAGTAGATTTTATAAACCAAGAATCTAGAGGGTAATACAATACTGGCTTATCTGTTCTCCAGCAATGTGGGTAAGAGTGCTCGTATTTCTCTACTTTAAAAGCTCTATTTTGCTCTTTAAGTTCAATTGCAATCTCTACATCAATCGATTTCTCAGGAGCTTCTCCTACGTCATAATATTCATTCTTTACATATTTCCCTCCGAACTTCTCTCCTAGTTCTGGTAAAAATCTTCCTTGTAAATCAACCAATGGAATAGCTTTTCCGTCTTCGTTCAATACCAACATTGGTGGTATTCCAGCATCTTTGGCAACTTTTGCATCATCTTGCCCAAATGTAGGTGCAATATGTACAATTCCAGTACCATCAGAGGTAGTTACAAAATCTCCTATGATAACTTGAAACGCTTTGTCAGCATCTTCATGAGGAAGAGCTAATGGCATTAATTGTTCGTATTTTCTTCCTTCTAAATCACTTCCTTTTAGTTTCCCTATTACTTCATAAGGGATTGCTTTATCTCCAGCTTTATAATCAGAGATTAATAATTCAGAGTTTTTAGCACTGAAGTGTTTTCCTAATAAATTTTCAGCAAGTACTATTGTAATTGGCTCAAAAGTGTACTGATTAAATGACTTAACTATTAGATAATCAATGTTTTTACCCACAGCTAAAGCAGTGTTAGAAGGTAATGTCCAAGGAGTAGTTGTCCAAGCCAAGAAGAATAATTCTCCGTGTGCTTGTTTATCCGAATCAACAAATTTTGTTACTTTTTCAATACAACAGCTATTTACTTTAAACTGAGCTACAACAGTAGTGTCCTTTACATTACGGTAACTTCCGGGCATATTAATTTCGTGCGAACTTAATCCTGTTCCTGCAGCTGGAGAATAAGGCTGAATCGTATAACCTTTGTACATTAAGTCCTTTTTGTAGATGTTATTCAATATCCACCAAACAGACTCAATATATTTATTATCGTAAGTAACATATGGATCTTCCATATCTACCCAATATCCCATTTTCTCGGTTAAATCATTCCAGATATCTGTGTATTTCATTACAGATTCTTTACATGCTTTGTTATACTCAACAACAGATATCTTTTTTCCGATATCTTCTTTAGTAATGTTAAGTGCTTTTTCAACACCTAATTCAACTGGTAATCCGTGAGTATCCCATCCTGCTTTTCTGTTCACACGAAAACCTTGAAGAGTTTTGTACCTACAAAAAATATCCTTTATCGTTCTTCCCATTACATGGTGAATCCCAGGTAATCCGTTAGCCGAAGGTGGTCCCTCAAAGAATATAAAAGGGTTTTCCTCTGGTCTAGAGCTAATACTTTCTTCAAAAATTTGGTTTGATTTCCAATTTTCGAGAACGTCCTTCGCAACATTTGGAAGATTCAATGATTTATATGTTGGATATTTATGTGCCATTATAATGATTCAAATTTGTGCGAATTTAACGAATTGAAGAGAAATTTACTGCTTTTTGAACGAGTAAATTTAAATAAGAAACGCTCGTACGCATCTTAGCCAATTTAAGTTGCATTTTAATGTATAATTTTATTTTAAAATGGACTTTAAATCTGTTAAAGGGTACTTTTGAATTCTAAATATAACTAATGGCTCTATCTAAATATACTGGTAATTATACCAAAGCTTTTTTATCTACTGATGTTTCCCCTTCGGATTCAATTGAGCATACTTATTACAATAATTTAATTGAAGTTGGAGAAAACGAAGCTTGTTATATTTATAGTTTTAAAGAAAACAAACTAATATTTACTAAACAAATAGATGCTCTATTTGGGATTCCTAAAGAGTCACTAAATATGGTGCTCTTAAATAGTATTTTTGAGAAGGATTTCAATTTGTTTTTTAAAGAGTTTCATGATAGATTATTATTATATCTATATAATAATAAAGACCATATTCAGTCTTTTTCTTGTAGCTATATTACAAGAATAAAAAGACATGAAAATTTAAAAACAACAAAAGTAATTCAGTATTCACTTAATGGTGATTTTGAAGAAAAATTTACCAATCGAATTAATTTCGGAATTGATCACAGCCTTTGTATATCTGAGAAAAACATTAACCTTTTAGAAATTTTAGAATCAGATAAATCCTTAGATAAAGCTTCTGAAACTCTTTCAATTACTAAAGAAGAAATAAGCAGGAGAATTTCTCAATTAAACGACAGGTACGATTTAAAATCTTTAGATGAATTGTTGGAGTTTTCTAAAGCAAATTTTTTAATCCCTAATCAATTTAAAATTTTCAACTTATAGTCGGTTTGTTATAAAACAAAAAAGTTCTTCATTTCAAAAATGAAGGACTTTTTTTTTGGAAATGCCCCATTAATAACACATTAAATAAAACTAAGAATTAGTTTTAACTATTTAAATTTTAACATGTTATTACATTCCCAAGCCATAATAAGCTTTCATTCCATTTGGATAAACCCCTTCAATCAACACTCCTTCTTTTTCAGCTTTTTTTAATTGACTTTTAAAATCATCAACAGATTTGATAGGCATTTTATCTACTTTGGTAATTATAAATCCATTAGCAATTCCAATATCATTTAGCTTTCCCTTCCCAGTATCTTTTACTTTTATTCCGCTTTTTATTCCTAATGTCTTTAACTCACTTTCAGTTGGCTTTTCAAAAGAAGCAGAAAGCATTGTTTCTAATTTTGGTTTCTCAATTAAGTCTGTATTTCCTTCGTAATTTCTCAGTGTTACTGATAAGTTCTTTTCTTTCCCATTTCTAAGGATTACAACATTCACTTTGTTTCCTGGGTTATACCTTCCTATTTGCTCTTGCAATTGAGGGACTTTTTTAATATTTACATCATTAACTTTAATAATTACATCTCCTTCAGTTATTCCTGCAATTTTTGCAGCTCCACCATCACTAACACCATTTACAAATACACCTTCTGTATTATCCGAATCTAACTTATCAGCCAAATCTTGAGTCATTTCTTGAATGCTTACTCCAATAAATGCTCTTTGAACTATTCCGTACTTAATCATATCGGTTGTTACCTTTTTCATGATATTAACAGGAACTGCGAATGAATACCCAGAATAAGATCCTGTTTTTGATGTTATAGCAGTATTAATTCCCACTAATTCTCCTTTGGAATTAACTAAAGCTCCTCCACTATTACCTGGGTTAACTGCAGCATCTGTTTGAATAAAAGACTCGATTGGAAATATGTTTTTTCCGCTATTTCCCTTCATAATATTAATACTACGGCCTTTTGCACTCACAATCCCTGCTGTAACGGTAGAAGTCAAATTAAATGGATTACCAACTGCAAGCACCCACTCTCCTACTTGAATCTCATCCGAATTACCAATTACTATTGGAGATAAATCAATTTCTTCAATTTTAAGTACTGCCATGTCTGTGGCAGGATCTGTTCCTATAACTTTTGCAGTATACTCTCTGTTGTCATTTAATACTACTTGAATGGTTTCTGCATTCTCCACAACATGATTATTGGTTACTATAAAACCATCATCCGATATAACAACTCCAGATCCAGAGCCTTTTTGTGTTCTTGGTCTTCTAGTGTTTCCATAAAACTGCTGAAAAAGAAGCTCTTCTTGTGATAATTGCCTTTTTTTAGATTCTGTATTAATATGCACTACAGAGTTTAACGATTTATTTGCTGCATATTTAAAGTCCAAAACATTACCATCAGAATCACTAGGAATATTTACTGGTTGAGCCAAAATTGGCGTTTCAGTTTTTTGAATTATAATTTCTTTGTTGGGCGCAATATAGGAATATCCAGCTAGTGCTAATGATCCGCCTAAAAAGGCAATCCCTATGGTTTTAAGTGTCGTTTTCATATATTTATTAAGTTTTAAGTTTAGTGTGTAAAAGAATTTTCTTTTTTTGATACACTAACTTAACGCGAAAATTAAAGGAAGTAAAGGGATTCAGAGTTAAAAAATGTTAAAGGTAAATAATGTATAAAAATCAGGAATTATCTCAAAAAGAGATTGCACTATTAAAAAAAGTAAACATAGAAATTTCATTAGGTTTTGCTCATATACTTAATTTAGAAAAATCAATTTCAATGAAAGACATTCAAGAAATCAAAATTTCTAGAAGTCCTGAAACAATTTTTCAAAAAATCATAAGGAGTTTTAAATCCTATCTCTCACAAGATAGTCGTCATTTCAATGGAATTAGACCTGATAATTATCGTTTAATCACAATATATCTATATAATAAAGAAGAGATTAACTATGAATTGAAAAATATTGATTTAATTTCTACTTCAAAATTATTTAATAAATTATTTGATTCGACACACATAACCAATACTTCTATAAATGAAAAGACCCAAAATAAATTTAAAAAGAACAACTAAGGATAATCTTTTGATTACAATTACTTTATTAGCAGTTGTATTGAGCTTTGTACTAATTATTATGCACTATTTCGATTTGCCTAATGATATTGCTCGCCATTTTGATGGACAGGGAAATCCTAATATAATTGGAAGTAAAACAAGTATAGTTGCATTGCCAATAGTGTCTTTAATCATCACTACATTTATGTTGTTGCTTTGTAAAATTCCACAATCATTCAATTATTTAACAGAAATAACTCCTGACAATGCAAAGTTTCAGTATTCATTAGCAATATTAATGATGAGACTGTTAGCAATGATTACGGCATTAATGTCTTTGCATTTAACTTATGAAATAATTGAAGTTGGCCTTGGAAACAAAGAAAAACTAGCCTCTTTCTTTTTATCGATTTGGATGAGTTTAATTGGAATTGTAATTATATGGTACTTTATTAAAGCAAGTAAAAACTAATTAATTTTACTCTTAATCTTCTCTTCTATTAGTTCTAGTAATTCCTTAATATCCATTGATTTACAATCTATTGGTTCATGAGTATAAATTGTAATTGGAGAAAACAATCCTAATGGAAACTTTCCATATTTAAATACCTTCCAAGAGTTGTTAATTGAAAGGGGTACAATTAAAGCCTCAGGATTTCTTTTCAAAATCATTTTTATACCATTGGTAGAAAACGATTTAGGCCTTCCATCTCTACTTCTAGTTCCCTCAGGGAATATTACTGCCGACCAAGTATTTTTGTTTATTCTTTTAGCGAAATTTCCTAATTCCAATAATGCAGATTTTCCATCTTTACGATCAATAAGAGCTGCTCCTCCATGTCTTAAGTTAAATGATACGCTCGGTATCCCTTTTCCTAATTCTTTTTTAGATACAAATTTTGCATGATGCTTTCTAAAATACCAACTAATTGGGGAAATATCGAATAAACTCTGGTGATTAGAAACAAAAACTATTGTCTTGTTCTTTGGTATTTCTTGCTTGTTTATTCTCTTAACAGGAACTCCCAAAATAAGAAGAGATCGAGTAAGAACCAAGTTCATTATATCTACAATAAATTTATGTCCCTTATATCCAAAAATCTTAAGACCAATCCATTGTAACGGATGAAAAACAATCAAAATAAGAAAAAATACAAATGCAAAAATCGGAGATAATATATAGCTTAATATCTTCATAATAATAGTTATAGAGTCATTTCACCAGCCAAACTTTCTGATAATTTTAGTTTAACTTCTTCCATAGATTTATACTTAGCCAAAACATACATTAACTTAGTAATTGCTGCTTCAGTTGTAATGTCTTTTCCCGAAACTATTCCTAAATCGTTAAATTTACTACTCGTATCATATTTACCTTGAACAACACTGCCAGCAATACATTGTGTAACATTTAATATCACTATTTCATTATCCTGAGCTTTTTTTAGTTCTGATAAAAACCAATCTTGTGTAGTTGCATTTCCTGATCCAAAAGTCTCCAGAACTACTCCTCTTAATCCAGGAATATTAAAGATAGCTTCTACCATTTTTTGAGTTATTCCAGGGAATAATTTAAGGATTGTAACATTACTCTCCAGCTGAGTTACTATTTCTAACCTTTCATTGCTACGATAATGAACAGAATTGGTATTGTATTTAATAGTTACTCCTGCTTCTGCTAAAAATGGATAGTTGAATGAATTAAATGCTTCAAAATCTTCGGAATTAACTTTGGATGTTCTGTTACCTCTGTACAAATTGAATTCAAAATAAATACAAACCTCAGGAACAATAGGTTTACCATCTTTTTGTGCTGCAGCAATTTCTATTGAAGTAATCAGGTTTTCTTTTCCATCAGTCCTAATAGTTCCTATAGGTAATTGTGATCCGGTTAAAATAACTGGCTTAGTTAAGCTTTTTAACATAAAACTCAATGCTGATGCAGTATACGACATAGTATCGGAACCATGAAGAATTACAAATCCATCATATTTAGAATAATTAGCTTCAATTATTCTAGCTATTTCTATCCAATCTTCAATTCTAATATCAGAGGAATCAATAGGTTTATCGAAAGAGATACTTTCTATATTAACTTCTATTTTTTTGAGTTCAGGAACTTGGTTTTCGATACTTTCAAAATCAAAAGGACGTAGTGCTTTTGATTCATAATCTTCAATCATACCAATGGTTCCTCCAGTATAAATCAGTAATATATTTGGCTGTTTCATATAGATTTAAGCATTAGTATTAAAAAAATCGGTATCATCTCTAACAGGCAAGTTCATTACATAGCTTAGTCCTTTTTCTATATCCCAATCTTCATAAATTACTTTGTGAAGTGCATCTGCCAAAGGGGAATTAAATTTATAATGCCTCAAAAGATGTACAACCTTAATAGTTTTTATTCCTTCAGCTACTTCGTTTAAATCGGCCAATATTTCTTCGGGCTTTTTACCTTGTGCTAAAAAATATCCTACTCTAAAATTTCTACTTAATTTACTGTTGCATGTAGCCATCAAGTCTCCAATTCCGGCTAATCCCATAAAAGCCTTTTCGTCTGCACCAAAAGCCTTTCCAAAGAAAATCATTTCGGCCATTCCACGTGTAATCAATAATGCTTTGGAATTATCTCCATAACCCAATCCTTCTAGCATTCCGGCTGCGATAGCAATGTAGTTCTTAAGTACACTGGCAATTTCTACACCCATAACTTCGTTAGAGCCGTAAACTCTAAAAATACTACTGTGTAGTGCTTTTTTACCCTCAGTAATTACATCATTGTACCTACTAGCAACTACGGTTCCTCCAACTTGTTTGTCAGATAATTCTTTAGCTAAATTTGGTCCTGCAATACAACCAACTCTCACTACCGAAGTTTCTTTCAATATCAACTCCGACATTGTTAAAACTTCATGCCTCTGTAATTCTTCTACTACATTAATATCCGATTCTATATGAAGCCCTTTAGTTCCATGAATCAAAATATGCTCAGGAGTTAAAAATGGTCTGAGCTGAACCAACATTTCTTTAAAATTACTTGAAGGTACAATCGGAAAAATTAATTTGCACTCTCTTGTAATTTCCTCAAAATCACTTATTGCAACTACTTTTTCACTAATGACTTGTCCTTTGTGTTCGCGAGTAGTATTAATTTTTTCTGCAATTTCTTCTCTTCTCGCATAAATAAGTACTTCCCTATTTATGGATAAAAGGTTTGCTAATGCTAATCCAAAATTACCTGTTCCAATTACTCCTACTTTTTGCATAATTTACACGTATTCTTCTAGACCATAACCTGTTAATTTGTTATGATAGTAATATAACAACTTCATACTTTGAGTAGAAATCTCTCCTTTTTTATTTTTAAGCACATACTTAGGGTGTGACGACCCAACTTTCTGTATTCCTGCAGTCATTAATTCTTGCGGGTTTAGATCTATATCTTCTGACAATAAAATTTTGTGTTCTTTATCTAGTTTTATGAGCCTATCTTTAATACGCTCCATCACATTTTTAAATTCAAGTTCTGAAATGGTAGTCTCATCTTTCGGTAGACTTAAAATTTCGAAAACCGAAAACTGAGAAAATCTTTTTCTTATAATTTGAAACGCTACAAAAGCTACCAGATTACTGGATAAAACAACAGTATTCTCTCTAAACTCTTCTAAAATTCGTTCACCAAGAATCTGTGTATATTGACTATCTCTCTGAACATTACGTTCAATCTCTCCGTTTAATTTAAAATAATCGGCTACTTCTACTTTATTACCAATTTTACAAAAACTCTCTCCATTTTCATCTACTCTATTTCCAAAAACATCCATTGCTGGTGCAAATGAAACCGTCATTCCTGGGTTAGAAGTAATTACTTTGTATGTTCTTTTTATAAGCCCAAATGAGTTGGTATTCTCATCTTCCAAGTAATTTTCTTTACCCATATTTTTAAGATGGCTTTCAATTAGCTTTTTGGCTTCCAACACATAATGATAGTTAAGTGTAACAGGAATAATGAAAATCTTTTTACCTCCATTCTCTACTAAATTAATTCTTTGGGCATCTATTACTGTTCCTAGTAATCCAAGCTTAAGTTTTTCTTCAAGCTTCCCCGTTTTAGAACGGGAACCTCCAGGATAAAACAAACTATTTACATTCTCCGTTAAAGCGACTGTAGAATAGGCTTTTAATGTTTCTATATACAATCTATGTTTTCTTCTTCTATCTACTTTATAGGCACCCAAATTGTGCATGAACTTAGATAAAGTCTTTATCGTAAATAAATTTATACCTGCTCCATAAGTAAATGCTGACAATCCTAAGTTATTAAGACTTAAACCAATAGTTGGTGAATCTAAATTACTGTAATGTGTAGGGACTATAACTACAGTTCCCATTTCTTGTAGTTTTCGAATATGATCTATATCGCCAGTAATTTTCATTCGGTCGTATAACTTATCTACCGAACTAAATATTTTTGAAAGAATTCGAGGGAATGAGTTTATCAATCTAGAATAAACAAACGGTAAGGCTTTTTGAGTAAATTTAAAAGTAGATGGCTTAAAATTTGCAACCATTTTGTCCGTGTAATAGTCCAAAATCTCATTCAATATAGCTTCATCAACTTCTTGGGTATCTCCTCGGTTCTCTATTGGTTTTTGGTTACGAATTTGTTTTTTAATTCCACTCCAAAAAAGCTTTTCCTTAGGATCATCAGACTTCCAAGGTGTTTTGGTCAATCTAATTTTTTCTTGATACAAAATCTTTTTTAGTTCATTTCTTAAAGTATCAGGTTCTTTATTTAACCAACTAGAGTGTTGTAAAACGTGCTTTTTTACTTTATTTAAAAACTCTTCTTTATTTTTATATGTAACATAAATTGGCCATTCTTCTATGTTTTCAACAACAGAAGGCAAAGGTTTTTCTATGGATTTCCTACTAGACATCAATTAATCTTCCTCGTTTTCGTAATGTTCTAATTCCTTCTCATAAAACTTATTTGCTTCCTCTATCAAGTGAGCAACAATTGTTACAAGCTCTTCTTCATCTTCTTCATCATTAGTTAAATCATCAAACCATTCTATATCATCATTTACTAAATTAATAATGAATCTAGGATATTCGGTATGTAATACGAACATCTCATCTGGCAATTCGGTTGAATCTGCAAGAAGAAATCTTGGCAAGTCCATTGTGGTTTCTTTTTCGCTCATTTTTATTTCACTGTTTCTTTCCATTTATAGAAAATGAAAATCTTATTTAGGCTTCTAATTTAAGTAAATTAGAAAGGAAACTAGCTAAAAACTTATGGATAATTCAAGTTTTTTTTAACTTGCAGTGGATACAAAATTGAACAAGTATGAATTTTCCAGATAGGTATGCTGCCATTGATATTGGCTCGAACGGAATGCGTTTATTAATAGCTAAAGTATTTGAAATAGAAGGTGTTACTTCTGTTCAAAAGCTTAGTTTAGTTCGAGTTCCTATTCGATTGGGTGAAGACGTATTCAACAATGGATACATTACTGAGAAGAAAAAAGAGAAGTTTATTAAAACAATAAAAGCTTATAAACTCTTGATGGATATCTATGAAGTGAAAGATTTTAGAGCCGTAGCAACAAGTGCTATGAGAGAGGCTACCAATGGAAATGAGATTGCACAATTGATTAAAAAAGAAACTGATATTGATATCAGCTTAATTGATGGGGAAATGGAAGCCGATTTAATATTCTCTACCATTCACACACAAAATATTAGCAAAGAAGATTCTTATCTATTTATAGATGTTGGTGGAGGTAGTACCGAAATTACCATTTTTAACAAAGGAAAAAGAGTTGAATCTAAATCCTTTAAAATCGGAACTGTTCGTTTACTTCAGGATAAAGTAGAAGAAAGTAACTGGCAAGATCTAGATAAATGGCTAGAGAATGTAGTTAATAGCGACAGAGATTTTAAAGCTATTGGTACAGGAGGAAACATTAATAGATATTTTAAACTATCAAAAAACGATCATTTACAACCAGTTAAATTTGAAGTGATTAATGATCTTTATACAGATTTAAGTTCACTAACAAAAGAGGAACGTTCAGAAAAGTACAGACTTCGTTATGATAGAGCTGATGTAATTGTTCCTGCTGGAAAAATTTACTTAACTATTCTTGAAAAATGTGGAATTGATGAGATTATCGTTCCAAAAATAGGATTGAGTGATGGAATCGTTTACTACCTCTTCAAACAATATAATTAGCTAATCCCGCTAGTATTAAGATTACCAAGGGAAACAATAGTTTTGTATTTATCCTGACCAAGTACTCCTTTATACTGTAAATGAAGGTTATACACTGTTAAGTTAGTTTGTTTCGCCATGATATTTCCAATTTTCTGAATATCACAACTAATCATTTTTTCAAAATCAAACCCTTTAGAATCAACATAAATGTTGTTATCTCCATCTACCTCCTTGTAATCTGCAAAACAGGATAACTCTTTCAATTGAGAAATAGATACATTTTGCAAATTCTCAATCCCATTTATTTTATGAAGGAACCAAGTAAAGGTGTTCTCATCTAACAAAAACCTATTCAATGAATCTTTTATTAAAACTCTAGAATTATTGATTATTGCTGGCCCAAAATAATTAGAGTCTAACTTATGGATTTTATCATGAGTCATTGCGTATCTTAAACTCAATGGCCCTATTATTTTCCTAAGTTTAGGGAAGTATCTAAATGAATTGTAATACCTAACAATCATCTGGAAGTTTATTGCAAACGCAGTGGCATGAATGGGTGTGTCGAATATTTGAAACCCTCCATCACCTGTATTAATGAACATTTTATGAAAAGTATCCTTGCTTGTATAGTGTTGAAATAAATAAGAAGAATCGGACAAACAAAGTTCGGCTGTACGGTCATAAATTAACTTGTACAAAATCGGTATCAAAGTCTGTTCTAGTGGTTTGTATTGACTGTAGTGGTATATATCAATTCCTAATACCGTTTTACTTGGAAATTTATTGGTTGGAATATTCTCATGAAGTAAATTAAGCAAATCAGATTCATCTACATCTTCGTGACAAAATTTGCTAAACTCGTTAATATCAAGACTTGATATGAGTTTTAGAATCTCTTCTTTACTGTACTTTTTTAATTTTTTCATGAACTGGCAACATTTTCAACTGTTGAATATAAGTAAAACTAACAATTTTACATAATTGTGTTAAAAATAGTATTCCAAGAATTTACATGAAAATGAGAAAAGTTAACCCCAACAAAAAAGCCTTGAAGTTTACTTCAAGGCTTTTTTTATTAGAATATAATCTAGTTGATTAGTATCTGTAGTGTTCTGGCTTGTATGGACCTTCAACTGTTACACCAATGTAATCTGCTTGGTCTTTAGTTAATTCAGTAAGCTCTACTCCTATTTTAGCAAGGTGTAATTTAGCTACTTTTTCATCCAAGTGCTTAGGCAACATGTAAACTTCATTCTTGTCGTAAGCTTCAAGGTTTGTCCAAAGTTCAATTTGAGCTAACGTTTGGTTAGCAAATGAATTACTCATCACAAATGATGGGTGACCTGTTGCACAACCTAAGTTTACCAATCTTCCTTCTGCAAGTAAGATGATATCTTTTCCGTCCATGTCATAGATATCTACCTGAGGCTTGATTTCTGTCTTCTTGAAGTTATCGTTCAAATAAGGTACATCAATTTCATTATCGAAGTGACCAATGTTACAAACGATAGTTTTGTCTTTCATTGCTTGAAAGTGCTCTGCTCTAATAATTCCTTTGTTACCAGTAGTTGTAACTACGATATCAGCTTCTCCTATTACAGTTTCCATTTTCTTTACTGCAAATCCGTCCATTGCTGCTTGTAGTGCACAAATTGGGTCAATTTCAGTTACGATAACTCTTGCTCCAGCTCCTTGTAAAGAGGCAGCAGATCCTTTTCCAACATCTCCGTATCCTGCAACAATAGCAACTTTTCCTGCCATCATTGTGTCAGTAGCTCTTCTGATTGAATCTACTAAAGATTCTTTACATCCGTATTTGTTATCAAATTTAGATTTAGTTACAGAATCATTTACGTTAATTGCTGGCATTACTAAAGTACCATTTTTCATTCTTTCGTATAATCTGTGAACTCCAGTAGTAGTTTCTTCAGATAATCCGTTAATTCCTGCAGTTAACTCAGGGTATTTATCAAATACCATGTTTGTTAAATCTCCACCATCATCCAAAATCATGTTAAGAGGCTTTCCTCCTTCAAATCCTTTGATTGTTTGGTCGATACACCATTCAAATTCTTCTTCGTTCATTCCTTTCCAAGCATATACTGGTACTCCAGTAGTAGCAATTGCTGCTGCTGCTTGATCTTGAGTAGAAAAAATATTACAAGAAGACCAAGTTACCTCTGCTCCTAATGCAGTTAAAGTTTCGATCAATACTGCAGTTTGGATAGTCATGTGAAGACATCCTGCAATTCTTGCTCCTTTAAGTGGTTGTGATGCACCAAACTCTTCTCTAATAGCCATTAATCCTGGCATTTCAGATTCTGCTAATCTAATTTCCTTTCTACCCCAATCAGATAAAGAAATATCTTTAACTTTGTAAGGCAATGTGTTATTTTTTACTTCGCTCATAATTGTTTTAAAATTTAGCACAAAGATACAACATACTTTATAAATAATCAAGAATTAACAAATGCCTAAATCTAGCCTTTCCTTTCATCCTTCTATCAACTTGTGGGAAATTACCGAGTCTCTACCCGAATTATTAGATATTCCGGTACTTACAGAGGAAGAAACGAACATTGTAATGTCGTTCCGAAAAGACAATAGAAAGAAAGAAATACTAGCTTCAAGAGCCCTACTTCAGTCAATTATACCTGGTGCGCATATTCATTATGTAAATAAAAACCCTCAGTTAACTGATTTAGATAAAGAAATATCCATCACACACTCGGACAACAAAGTGATGATACAACTAAGAGAAAAAGGAGAATTGTGTGGAGTAGATTTACAAGAAATAACGGAGAAGGCAGTTGTAGTTAAAACTAAATTTCTTCACCCTAGCGAAATAGCATTGATGGAAGAACACCTTTGGGACTATTCCTTATTATGTAATTTGTTTTGGTCGGCAAAGGAAACTGCTTACAAAGCTTTTGCTTCTATTTGCGAACAAGAAGAGGTTATTGAATTTAAAACTCAGTTAATTTTCAATGAAATAGATTCTGAAAACCACTTGCTTAAAGGTCATTTTATTGAGAAAAACAATAGAACAGGGTTTACTCTGGGGCTATCTGTTCAAGAGAACTATGTAATTACTTGGTTCGAAGCATAAACTTTATTAAAGTCTAAAAAACAACTTTCATAGGATTGCAAACGTTTATTGTTTAAGAAAACAATTTAATGTTTCAATACCCTTAAAAATATGGAAATCAAGACTACTCGGTTCAACTTCACAAAACATTATTTTACTCCCTTTTTATTGGTTGCTCTTCTAATTATGAGTCAACTTACATTTTCTCATGGTACAGTAACTAACCCGGCTAGTCGTGTGTGGAACTGCTACCAAGAAAGTCCTCAAAATCCAATTTCGGCAGCTTGTATAGCTTTTGTTGCCTCCCATGGAACTCAGCCACTTTATGATTGGAACGAGATAAACCAGAATGCTGGCGGAATACATACTTCTTTTGTTCCTGATAGCAACTTAGCTAGTGGCGGTAGAGCTAAATATGGAGGATTTGATATGGTAAGAACTGATTGGGTTGCTACTCCCGTTTCTGCTGGTCCAGATACTATTACTTGGACAAACTCTGCACCTCATGCTAGTTTGTATTATAGAGTTTACATCACCAAAAGCACTTGGAATCCTAATATGCCTTTAACCTGGGGGTAACTTGAACTTCTGGTTCAAACTCCACCAAGTATAGCCACTCCTTCAATTGATATTCCTGTTATACTTCCTTCAAGAACTGGTAAACAGGTAATTTATAGTGTTTGGCAAAGGTCTGATAGCCCAGAGGCTTTTTATTCAACTAGTGATGTAGATTTTGGTGGTACATCTTCTATCAAAGAGATTAAAGAACAGACTGGCTCATTAAATCAGAATTTTCCTAATCCATTTAATGAATCCACTTCTATAACTTACACCATCAATAAAAAATCATCTGTTTCGCTAAAAATTTATGATGCTATGAACAAAGAGATTTCCACTTTGGTGAATGAAACTCAATCTGCAGGGGATTATGTTTCTGTTTTGAATAAAAAGGAACTTAAGGCTGGTGTTTATTTCTACGTTTTTAAAGTAGGAGATTTTATCGAAACTAAGAGAATGGTTATCGAGTAATGTCGGCCAGTCAGATTCAGAGATTCTTTCCTAGTCTATGTAAATAGGAACCCAATAATTGTTTTACCTTTGGGCTCTTAGTTTACTCCTAACAACATTATGGCAGAAAAGAAAAATTCAGAATCGCGTTTACACCCAGAAAGTAGATTTCATGGAAGGTATGATTTACCTAAGCTTCAGGAGGTTTGTCCTGAACTTACGGAATACGTATTTGTGAACGATTATGGGAACGAAACCATTAATTTTCATGATCCTAAGGCAGTAAAAATGTTGAACAAAGCTTTGCTTGCTCATCATTATAAAATTAAAAATTGGGACATACCAGAAAATTACCTGTGTCCGCCAATTCCAGGAAGAGCCGATTACATTTACCACATTGCCGATTTTATGGGCGCTAATAATTACCGAGTAATTCCAGAAATTACTTGTTTAGATATTGGTGTGGGATCAAGTTGTATTTTTCCTATTATTGGAACAAGCGAATACCACTGGAATTTTATTGGAACTGATGTAGATCCAGATGCACTGGAGTCTGCACAGAATATATTGAACGAAAACCCTGAGTTAAAATCTAAAGTAGAACTTAGGTTCCAAAAGAACTCTAAATCTATATTCGAAGGGATATTAACGGATGATGACCGTGTAGATTTAACTATTTGCAACCCTCCTTTTCATGGTTCAGCTTCAGAAGCCAGAGCCAGTTCCAGGAAAAAAATAAGAAACCTAACTCATTATACCAACAAGGATAAAACCTTGAATTTTGGTGGACAACCAAACGAATTATGGACAGAAGGTGGTGAAATGGAATTCATCAAAAACATGATTCACGAGAGTAAAAAAGTCTCAGGAAAATGTTTTATCTTCTCCACTTTGGTGTCTAAAAAAGACCACTTGTATGAGTTAAAACAAACTCTTGAAGAAGTTGGTGTGTTTTACCAAAGAACAGTAAACATGGGACAAGGAAACAAATGGAGTAGATTATTACTTTGGACTTTCTTGGATTATGACGAACAAATAACTTGGAAAAAAGTTAGATGGGATTTCGGTCCTAAATAATAAATGTATGCGTGTTAATTTTTCCACTAATCCCATAAATTGTCATTCCTTTGAAGAAAGGAATCTTAAAGCGAGAATCAATAGTTATAAACCTAATGAATACCTGATGAATAAGATTCCTGCCTGCGCAGGAATGACAATGAGTAGTTCTCTTTATGTAAAAAAAATTAGGAATTAATTAAATGGACTCGAAACTCACTCTTCTTTCCTCTCCCCTACAGGGATTTACAGATTTCCGATTTAGGAA
>Ga0075468_10000338_pt1 | contig 18127 bp, 17 predicted proteins | sample DEB08_DNA_12_FD_77578 | JGI IMG/M metagenome (GOLD analysis project Ga0075468, IMG submission 77578) | Aqueous microbial communities from the Delaware River and Bay under freshwater to marine salinity gradient to study organic matter... | ecosystem: Environmental > Aquatic > Marine > Coastal ...
AGACGCCAACCTGCACTGTCAGGCTATTGCCTTCAACCCGGGTCGCAAAGGGGGCGGACTCCTGCAAATTGACAATTAGACGAGTGCGACGACCATCGGAGACCACCACCGCATTGTGCGCATTGGCAAATGTCAGGGGGTATTTTTTCTTTTCCAGCTGGCTGTGCACCTGGTCAAAATCAAGAACCAGTCTTGCAGGCTGAGCTATTTCGTAGGCCCTGGGTTCCGGTGGCTGGTCAGAAAATTGCAACCTTATGGCAAAGCTGTCATCCGACAATGCCTGAAATTCAATGTCCTGAACCTGAATGCCCTGAGCCACAGCAGCCTCAGCCATACTGGCCCAGACAGCTGGTGCCAACAGACACCAATACAAACATTGCTTGAGTCGACTAATCATTTTATTTTCCCTAACTCGTTGATTACTCTTCATTCATGCCCATTGTTCTGGGGCGGTTAATCCATCCACCTTTGCCATCAGGAACTGTCTCTAAAACATCTATCTCAAATTCACCTATCTGAGTAATTTTGCCGAAGTTCCTGCCGATAAAATTGCCTCTGGCTACCCGGTGCACACGGCCATTGCCATCGTCTATCAGCGCCCAGATATTCTGATCCTTACTCAGGGTACCCACCATGGACAGGGCGCTGTAGCTAAACAGCTCCAGAGGCTGTTTTTGCCTCATTTGGTCCGGCGCTGATGCTGCTTTGCCACCTATTTCCGACTCCGCGGTAATAATTGCCGGGGGCTCAAAGGGACTGCGCATGGCCAGAGCACTGTAGTTAAAGCGCTCTGCCGGCGGATAGGTTGGCAGTGGCTCAATCTGACCCTGAGGGCGCTCACGGGACTCTGCCATTAGGCTGTCCAGATCACTAAACTGGCTATCGCCCACACAGGCAGAGAGCAGAGCAGCGGCAATAACAGCCATTGGGCTAGTGAGATGACAGTATCGGCGACTGGGCCTCATTGGGATGCCTCCGCTTTATATCTGTATGTCTTGGCCTCAATCACCATATTTAACAGACCGCTGTCCGCTTGTTTTATCGAGTAATTGTGCAGAGTAACAATCCTTGGCAGTGCAGCAACGCCGCTGACAAATGAACCAAAGTCATGGTAATCGCCAGTGACATCAATCTTTATTGGCAGCTCTACATAGAATTCCGAAACCTGCTCGGGCTGCAGCGAAATAGCTTTCATACTGAGCCCACTGCCGTAGGCTACCTCGGTAATATCCTCGAGCAGGCCGGGCACTTCAGTATCCTTGGGCAGCTGTTTAAGCAGAGCCCCGAAGGTGTCATCCAGCTCAATCATCTGCACCCTGTAGGCCTCCAGATTGGCCGCCTGAAATGCTTTGGTACCATATTGATCAAGTAGAACAGTCTCTTTACTGGCCGCCGCCTGATACTGCTGGCGCAAATCCTGAACCTTTACAAAGTAGCCTAAAATAAGGATAACAATGGCCACTGCAACCAGTAGCAGCGTTTTTACCGGTGCAGGCCATATGCCGATTTGCTGAATATCCAAATCAGCAAAATCAATATCCTTGAGCTCCTTAATGCTTTCTACAAATGACATAATATTCCTGCTACAGATTGTTAAAGGACCCCTAAGGGCTGGATAAATGGCTGTCAGCAGACTGAGCTTCTATCTCTATCTGCAAATCAAATAAACTGCCCTGAGCACCCAGCCGATCGTCATGGGCCACTCTGGCCAGGTTGGAGTTTTGGTATCTCTCCGATCGATCGAGATTCCTCATCAGAGCTGAAATACGATTATTAGATTCGGCAAAACCCGACATTTTTACCACCCCAGCCTCACGCTCTAGGCTGGACAGGTAGGTGCCCTCGGGCATTGCCCGCACCAGCTCATCAAATATTTTTACAACCTCAGACCTGGTACCCTGCAAGTCCTGAATCACTTTCATACGCAAAATCATCTCTTCTTTTTTACGCTTTAAGTCGCTGATCTCGCTGACCTTTTTATTCATCTCAGCGATATTGGCCTCCAGGTAGCTATTGCGTTGCTTTTGATTATCCAACTGGCCTATGGCAAAACTAATCCAGATAAACAGCAGAATTGCCGCACCTACGGCAACCAGCCCCAGCAGCCCTAAATACTCTTTTCTCAATTGCTCGCGAGCTTCCTCGCGCCAGGGCAATAAATTAATTTGCGACATTATTCAAAACCTCGCAGTGCCAAGCCTACGGCTAGCATCATTGCCGGGCCGTCATTGGCCAGAGCCTCAGCGTTAATAGAGCTGTTGACCTGCATGCCAGCCAGTAAATTAGCTACCTCAGTCGGCAGCCCCAGAGAATCTTCAACTCTGGTTACCAGACCCTGGATCGCAGACACTCCCCCAGCTAAGAGCAGCTGATCCACTTCGCTATAATTACTGGAGGAATAAAAAAATTGCAGTGAGCGACTAATATGCTGAATCAATGAGTCGACAAAGGGCTGCAGTACCTCCGCCTCGTACTCCTCGGGCAGCCCACCTTTGCGCTTGGCCTCACCAGCCTCCTCCCAAGACAACCCATAGCGCCGCTGAATCTCTTCAGTTAGCTGTTTGCCACCAAATGACTGCTCTCTGGTATAGATGGTTTTGCCCTGCTCTAGAACGGTGAAGGTAACCATGGTGGCGCCAATATCGGCAATAGCTACCAGCTGGTCGCCAGACTGATTGAGCTGACTAGCCATCAACTGATAGGCGCGCTCGATGGCGAAACCCTCCACATCCACAACTTTGGGGTTGAGCCCTGCCATCTCAAGTGCTGCGCGACGGTGCTCTACATTCTCCTGACGGCAGGCAACTAGCAGAACTTTGACCAGGTCTTCATTGGATTCCACCGGGCCTATCACATCAAAGTCGAAAGCTACCTCTTCCATTGGATAGGGGATATATTGATCCGCTTCCACCTCAATCTGCATTTCCATCTGCAAATCGCTAAGTCCAGCCGGCAGCTCAATTTCTTTGGTGATCACTGAGGAGCCAGACACAGCAACTGCGGTATCTGTAAGCTTGGTTCCTGAATGGCTCACCAACTTTTCCAGGGTATCTGCCAGCGCGGGTATATCTGCTATGTTTTTTTCGACCATGGTGTTGCTGGGCAGTGCCATTACCCTGTAAGCCTCAACCCTGTAGCCATCCGCTGACTTACTTAGCTCAATAAGCTTGATGGCAGAAGACGAAATATCGAGGCCTACAACTGGTCTGGTCGGTTTTGATAAGAAATTTAAAAAGCTCATTGCACAACTATCATCCTTGGTAAACTCGATTCAACTCAATCGAGAGGAGCCGTCCCGGGCGAGAAATGACATTAACAATGTTTCCTAAGTCTGCAAATGATGCACTTCACATTCTCTACACCTTATAATAGACGTTCATTTTTAAGGTGCCTCAAAATAGTGTCCATTAAAAAGCGCAAATTGCTAAAGAATCTGTCGATCCTCGCCATACTGGGGGCCGGTGGTTTTCTCGTGGTGGCCTCCTGTTTGTATCTGTACCTTAGCCCAAAATTGCCATCAGTCGAGGAACTAAAGGAGATCGAGTTACAAATTCCACTGCGAATTCACTCACAAGATTTGAAAGTTATAGCTGAATTCGGCGAAAAGAAGCGTTCGCCAGTCAGCTTTGACGAAATACCCCAACCTATGATCGATGCTTTTCTCGCCGCTGAGGACGACAGCTTCTTTGAACATCGAGGCATTGTGATCTCCGGTCTGGCCCGTGCCGCCTTTGAACTGATTACCACAGGCTCTATTCGCAGCGGCGGCAGCACTATTACCATGCAGGTTGCTCGCAACTTCTTTCTCAGCAAACGTCAGGAATTTACCCGCAAGTTTAACGAGATACTGCTGTCCTTTAGGATTGAAGAGGAACTTAGCAAAGAGGAGATTCTGTCCCTCTACACCAATAAAATTTATATGGGTAACCGGGCCTATGGCGTAGGCGCTGCAGCACAGGTCTATTACGGTAAAACCCTAGACGAACTCAGCCTGGCCGAGATTGCCACCATAGCTGGTCTACCCAAGGCGCCCTCCAGATACAATCCACTGGCTAACAGCGAGAGGGCCATGGTGCGCCGCAACTGGATTCTCGGCCGCATGCTGTCTCTGGGCAATATAGATGAAGCCCAGTACGAGGCTGCTATCAATGAGGTGGATAACGCCACCTATCATGGCTCCATATCAGAACTGGATGCAGCTTACGCCGCCGAAATGGTGCGACAGCAAGTAATAGATAAGTTTGGTTTACAGGCCTATACAGAGGGCTACACCGCTATTACCACGCTGGATTCAACCATGCAGAGTTATGCGGTGCAGGCACTGCAATCCGGTATTATTGCCTATGATCAGCGCCATGGTTACAGAGGTGTAGAACAGTCTGGGCTGGCTGAAGCTGACTGGCCAGAGGCCCTGCGCGCCAAGGTATACGGCGGCCTGGAACCCGCCATAGTCACCGAGGTTCTCGAAGATCATCTGATACTGCAGACCAGAGATGGCCTCAGCCTGTCACTCAACTGGACCGATGGCCTGCAAGATCTGCGAATCTATAAAACCGTCAATGCCCGCAGCGCACCCATAGCCTCGGCTCTAGAATTGTTCAACCCGGGCGATGTCATTCGCATTCGGCGCCATGAAAACAATAGAGTCAGTCTGGGTCAGCTGCCCACAGCTCAGGCCGCCTTAGTTGCACTGGCACCAGAAAACGGTGGTATTAGAGCCCTGGTGGGTGGATTTGACTATCGTCAGAGTCGCTTTAATCGGGTGACTCAGGCAACCCGTCAGCCCGGCTCTAACTTTAAGCCCTTTATCTATACCACGGCTCTGCGCAATGGCTTTACGCCAGCCTCGCTGATCAATGATGCCCCTGTGGTATTTAATGACAGTAAACTGGAGGATCTGTGGCGTCCCGAAAATGACGGCGGCAAGTTTTACGGCCCCACTCGCCTGCGAGAAGCCCTCTATCGCTCCCGCAACCTGGTCTCTATTCGCCTGCTGCGGCGCATGGGTATAGACCGCACTCTAGAGGGCCTGCAAGCCTTTGGTTTCGACACCAGCGAAATGCCCCTGGATCTTTCCCTAGCGCTGGGTAGCCATGCCATGACACCATTGGATATTGCCGCAGGCTACGCAGTATTTGCCAATGGGGGTTATCAGATAAAACCCTATATTCTCGACAAGATTATCGACCGGGATGGCAATGTTATTTTTCAGGCCAGTCCAGATACAGTCTGTGACCCCTGCGACAGCGACAGGTCAGCAGGTGCGCAGACGGAACCCAGTATAGATATGCAGCTCGAGGAATTGCTCAACAATCTGGCTCAGGAATCTCAGATTGACAGCGAACAGGACAGCTGGGAGGCCATAGCTCTGGCACTGCAAAATACCGACAACACTGAAGTCACCCCAGCGGTACAGGTGATCGATAAACAGAGCGCATTCTTAATTGACTCCATGCTCAAAGACGTGATTTTGCGCGGTACTGGCGTCAAGGCCAAGGTGCTTGAGCGAAATGATTTAGCAGGCAAAACTGGTACCACCAATGGTCCCAGGGACGCCTGGTTCTCTGGCTACTCCCCGCATCTGGTCACCACAACCTGGGTAGGCTACGATGACAACAGCATGCTGGGCCGCAATGAGTACGGTGGCTCCGCAGCCCTGCCCATCTGGATTGAATTTATGCGCGGCGCTCTGGCTGGCAAACCTGAAATTATCCAACCCCAGCCCAATGGCATTGTAATGGTCAAAATTGATGCTAAGACCGGTGAGCGTATTGCTCCGCACCAGCAGGGGATATTTGAGTTCTTCAAACAGAGCAATGTGCCCGAGCTTCCCGACAGCGGCAATCAGGTGCCAGCGGGCAATCCATTGCCGGAGGATCTTTTTTGATACTGGATTGGGCACGAGAATTTAACTGGGACCAGGTAGACACTGTGCTGCTGGATATGGATGGCACCTTGTTAGATCTGCACTTTGACAGCTTCTTCTGGATGCAACATCTGCCCCGCCGCTATGGAGAGAAACACGGTCTCTCTGCGGCTCAGGCTATTCCAGATATCGCCCAGCGTCTGGCCGACAAACAGGGCACCCTGGACTGGTACTGCACAGAATTCTGGTCCCGCGAGCTGGATATGGATATTGTCGACCTCAAGCGTGAAATTAAGCACCTCATCAATGAGCGCCCGCAAACTTTAGATTTTCTGCGTGCCCTGGGCCGTCGGGGAAAAAATCGCGTGCTAATTACCAACGCCCATCCCGACAGCGTAGAAATCAAGTTCGCAGTCACCGGCATCCAGCCTCTTCTCGATCTGGTGATTACCTCCCATGATTATGGCTGTCCCAAAGAGGACCAGCGCTTCTGGCAGCAACTGCAGCAGAATATGCCCTTCGACCCGGCAAGAACCCTGTTTATCGACGACTCTGAGCCCGTATTGCGGTCAGCGCAGACCTACGGCATAGCCCATCTACTGGCCATAGAGACGCCGGACAGTCAGCAACAATCCAGACCCTACTTTGGTTTCCCTGCTATTCAGACTTTCTCGCAAATTTTGCACCTGGGCACAGGCAGAGAGACAGATGGATAAGCCAACCGACGCCAAAGTGCGAATCGACAAATGGCTCTGGGCGGCGCGGTTTTTCAAAACTCGCGGCCTGGCAAAGGCGGCTGTAGAGGGTGGCAAGGTGCATATCGACGGTCAAAAATCCAAACCCAGTCGCCTGCTGGATATAGGGCTTACAATGACCATTCGCCAGGGCTTTGACGAGAAAACTGTCCAGGTCATAGCCCTGTCAGAACATCGCCGCGGCGCCTCTGAGGCGCAGCTGCTGTATTGCGAGACTGAGCAGAGTATTGAGCAGCGCGAAAACCGTGCCGCCGAGCGCAAAGCCTTCAACAATTCGACGCCTCAAAGCGATAGACCCAATAAAAAACAGCGTCGCCAAATTCATCGATTTTTAAATAATTAGCATTCCAGCCAACTAATATTGCAGTACAATGCGCGACCTATGAGCGATCACGATACCCTGCAAAAATTCCTTTTCGACGGCACCGATATTCGCGGCGAAATAAGTTCGCTCGCCGATTGCTATCAAGCCATCCTGGCGCAGCAGCAATACCCAGATGCAGTGGCAGCACTGTTTGGAGAATTTCTGGTGGCCGCCAGCTTGCTCAGCGCCACATTGAAATACCCAGGCATAATTACCATTCAGGCCACAGGGGCAGGCCCCATAAAAACCATTATGACCGAATGCACCCAGGGCAATAAACTGCGCGGCATTGTGCGCGGAGATCTGGATGCCGCCGCTGGTGCCAAGCAACTGCAGGATTTTTTAGGCAGTGCCACACTGGCCATCACTATTGAGCCAGAGGGTGGAGAGCGCTATCAGGGTATAGTGCCACTGGATGCTGACAACCTCAGCCAATGCCTGGAGCACTATTTCAACCAGTCTGAACAGCTGCCCACCCAAATCAAGCTCTGCGCCGATCAACGGATCGCCTCAGGCATGTTGATCCAACAGATGCCAAGCAGCCAGCAGGCTGAAAAGATTGCTGCAGACTGGCAACATGTCAGCCTGCTTATGAACAGTTTAAAAACCGATGAACAGCTCAGTCTGCCCCACAGCGAACAGCTGTTCAGATTGTTCCATGAAGATGGAGTGCGGCTGTTCGAACACCAGAGCCTGCATTTCTTTTGCAGCTGCTCCAGACAGCGAACTGAGCGCGCCCTGATTTCACTGGGTGCCCCCGAGATTCAGAGTATTGTCGAAGAACAGGGATCAGTGTTGATCACCTGCGAATTCTGCGACGAACAGTATCAATTTAGCGACCAGGACGTGGAAGAAATGTTTGGCCCTCAGCCGCCAACCCTTCACTAACACTGGGGCTGAGCTTCAATCATCTAGCCTGATGCCCAGTATTTTGAGGAGTCACTCAAAAATAGCGTTCGACTAAACAGTTTCTGGCATAATAAGCCATCGGGTCCGAGGATCCACACAGATATTTTTTTCACTTTGGGAAGAGAGGAAGAGAATGGCCGAAGCACCAATTCATTTAGATTTGGGCTCTAGCGAGCTTGTAGAAATTGCAATTCAACGGGGCGAAGGAAGGCTGGGCAGCACTGGCTCACTGGTTACCACCACAGGCCAGCGCAGCGGCAGATCGCCGGCAGATCGCTTTATAGTAGATGAGCCCAGCTCATCTGACTCCATCGACTGGGGCTCGGTCAACCGCCCTATTTCAGCCCCTGTTTTTGAAGCCCTGTGGAATCGCGTTGCCGACTATATGGCCGACAAAGAGCGCTTTGTGTCCCACCTCCATGTGGGTCAGGACTCCAACCACTATATCCCGGTCAAGGTCACCACAGAGACCGCCTGGCACGGTCTATTTGGGCGCAATATGTTTATTCGCGCTGAGAAATATAACCCTGCCGCCAAAGAGGAATGGAAAATTCTCCATGCAGCGAATTTTGTCTGCGACCCAGAGCGTGACGGCACCAATAGCGAAGGCGTGGTAATAATTAACTTTGCCAAACGCAAAGTACTGCTCGCCGGTATGAAATATGCCGGAGAAATGAAGAAAGCTATGTTTTCTGTGCAGAATTTCCTACTGCCAGAGAAAGATGTGATGCCTATGCACTGCGCCTCAAATGTGGGTGACGACGGCGACACGGCACTGTTTTTTGGTCTCTCTGGAACAGGCAAAACCACATTGTCGGCTGACCCAGATCGGTTCCTGATCGGTGATGACGAGCACGGCTGGGGCCGTGGCACAGTATTTAATCTGGAAGGTGGCTGCTATGCCAAGACCATAGATCTCAGCCAAAAAAATGAGCCAGTTATCTGGGAGGCCATCAGATTTGGCGCCATTGTTGAGAATGTGGTGATGGACGAGAACACCCGTATCGCTGATTATTCTGACACCAGCATTTCTGAAAATGGCCGCTGCAGCTACCCCCTTGAACATGTGGAGAAACGCTGCGAAGAAAATCAGGCCGGCGAGCCAAAAAATATTATCTTTCTAACCTGTGACGTCACCGGTGTGTTGCCCCCTGTATCTCTACTTTCAAAGGAGGCGGCGGCCTATCATTTCCTGAGTGGCTATACGGCTAGGGTTGGTTCCACAGAGATGGGCGGCGAAGCGGGAATCCACCCCACCTTCAGCACCTGTTTCGGTGCGCCCTTTATGCCACGCCCCGCCAGTGTCTACGCAGAGCTATTGATGAAGCGCATAGAGGAGTTTGGTTCCAAGGTGTACCTGGTTAATACAGGCTGGACTGGAGGCTCTGGTGGCTCTAAAGGTACTGGCAACCGCTTCCCTATTCCTGTCACCCGCGCGGTGGTCACTGCCATTACCAATGGTTCTCTGGAAACCGCTAAAACTGAACATCTGGATCTGTTAAATCTGGACATACCCCTAGAGATTCCCGGCGTAGATAAGTCTTACTTAAATCCGCGCAACAACTGGGAAAATCCTGCTGACTACGATGAGCAGGCGGCAAAACTAGCCAAGCTGTTTGCTGAGAATATTGTTAGCTTTGCTCCCTCTCAAGATATTGTCAACGCAGGCCCACAGGGCTAGGTGGTTTCCCTGGCACAAAAAAAACCCCGCTCTGTTATTCACAGAGCGGGGTTTTTTAATGGGGCTCTGGACTACTTGCTGTTATCCAGAATATAGTCGATCGCGGCAATCACTTCGTCGTCGCTGCAGTCCATGCAGGTACCGCGCGCCGGCATACCGTTAATGCCATTGATCGCATTGGTATAAACCGTCTCAATACCTTTGGTCAGGCGGTCAGTCCAGGCTCCAGCGTCACCCAGCATAGGGGCTCCGGCAATCCCAGAGGTGTGGCAAGCCATGCAATTGGTGCCATAGATATCACTGCCCGAGCGCCCGGCGCCGCCAGCAGAGACCACAGCCACAACCTGGCCCGCTTTAACCACATGACCCACAGGTGCAATGCGCTCTGCAACCGCTTCTTCCTGAGCCGCAGTAAGCTCAGAGTTTTCTTTAGCGCTGCAGCCTAGCAAGGCTACAGAAGCAATGGTGATTAATGCAAAAATTCGTAGTTGACTCATTGTTGATCCTATAAGACTCATCTTTCCCATAAAAATTATCTGCGCAGTATCCATAGGTCTACTAAATATCTGTGCTCGATAAACCAATCTCTTTACCGGCGCGCAGTATACAGCAAGCGACACTGGCAACCAAAACTATCCCAGCGGGCGAATACCAACGGCGCTGCGCACCCTGGCTACAAGCTCCGAGCTATGCTCTCTCGCTTTTACTGCGCCCTGTTGTAATACGGCTTCCACTTCTCCTGGGTTTTCCAACAGACGCAGATATTCAGCTCTGGGCTCCTGCAACTGGTCATTAATCAACTCAAATAACTGGCGCTTGGCTTCGCCCCAGGCGATACCATTGGCAAATTCTGTGCGCATCTCGGCAATCTGAGTCTGACTGGCAAAGGCCTGCCAGATCTGAAAAACCGCAGAGCTGTCCGCGTCCTTGGGCTCACCTGGTTCCAATAAATTAGTTTTAATTTTGTTGATGTGCTTTTTTAACTGCTTCTCGCCCAGAAACAGAGGAATGGTATTGCCATAGCTCTTGCTCATTTTGCGGCCATCTAGGCCCTGCAAAATGGCCACATCATCGTCTACCTGAGCCGCGGGCAATACAAAGTGCTCGCCGTAATGATGGTTAAACCTCTGGGCTATATCTCTAGCCATCTCCACATGCTGAATCTGATCTCGACCCACAGGAATATGGTGAGCATTGAACATTAAAATATCCGCAGCCATCAGTATAGGATAGCTAAACAGGCCCATGGTTATGGCCATATCTTCGTCTTCACCAGCTTCAATATTAGCCTGTACAGACGCTTTGTAGGCATGGGCTCGATTCATCATACCTTTGGCAGTCATACAGGTGAGCAGCCAGGTCAGCTCTGGTATCTCGGGAATATCTGACTGCCGATAAAAAGTCACATTATCGGTATCCAGTCCCAGTGCCAACCAGGCGGCGGCAATCTCCAGCGTAGACCGATGAACAAGATCTGGGTCCTGAGCCTTGATCAGAGCATGGTAATCGGCAAGAAAGAAAAACGAATCAAACTCTCCGCTTTGGCTAGCTTCAATGGCAGGCCTAATAGCGCCCACATAGTTGCCCAAATGCGGGGTTCCCGAGGTGGTAATACCAGTTAAAACGCGCTTCTTGCTCATAAATTAGGGCTCATAGACTGTCACTTAATATTGGCTGCTGGTGCTGGGTCGCTATTCTAGACAATAGCTTACTCAACCTCTATGGCTAAATTTCCCGGCCGATTAAAAAATGCCTCCAGTACCGAAGTTAATCGCTCCGGGTCCAGAGACCCAGTTAACTCGCGGCAGGAATGCATAGCCAACTGAGGTATTCCCACATCCAGGGTGGGGATGCCCAGTCTGGATGATGTGATGGGGCCAATAGTACTGCCACAGCCCAGATCACTGCGCGAAACAAAGGTTTGCACTGGCACATCAACCTGATCACAGAGCTCTCTGAACAGAGCCGAGGTTACGCTGGTAGTGGCATAGCGTTGTTTAACATTGACCTTAATCACCGGGCCACCATTCAACAGAGGCATATGGGCCACATCGTGCATATCGGCAAAATTTGGGTGGGCAGCATGGGCGTTATCGCAGGAGATCATCAGAGATTTGTCGGCAACAGAGTTGAGGCTACTGCTACCCTCAGCCTGCACAATGCGCTCTACCACAGCCTCGAGAAAAGGTCCGTCAGCACCTATGGCCGAGACACTGCCCACCTCCTCATGATCATTGCATACCATCAGGCTGGTGTTGGTGCCATCTGCAGCCAAAAGTGCCTGGGTGGCCACATAGCAGCTAAGCAGATTATCCAGCCGGGCAGAGGCTAAAAACTCCTGCTTTAAACCTACCATCGCCGCTGGCTGGGTGTCGTAAAAGCACAATTCGAAGTCCAGCACCTCAGATTTGGCGGGTAAAAATTTTTCGGCTAACAGTGCGCGGAAATCCGTTTTGGCATCAGCCTGGGGAGCTAGCATCAACACTGGTGGAATATGCTTTTGGGCATTGACTGTGCGCCCAGAATTGGCCTCTCGATCCAGGTGAATTGCCAGACTGGGAATCATGGCCACCGGCTCCTTAAAGTCAACCGCTGTCTGTTTAAGCTGCTGATCGGCATCTCGATACACCAGGCGCCCGGCAATAGAGAGATCGCGATCAAACCAGGGGTTTAGCAGCGCACCACCATAGACTTCCACCCCCAGCTGAAAATAGCCCGACTGGTTTATTTCTGGCTGCGGCTTAACCATCAGACAGGGGCTATCGGTATGAGCACCGGCCATGCGCATGCCAGAGTTGGCGAGAGATTCGGAACCCACCACAAAGGCGATAATCGATGAGCCATTGCGGGTGACAAAATGCCGATCTCCAGTCTTGAGATCCCAGACATCAGATTCATGTAACCGGGTAAATCCAGCGCCTTCAAGCAGCCTGCTCATGCTGGATACTGCATGAAAAGGTGTTGGCGAGGCATCTAGAAATGCGCTTAAATCCACATTGTACTGCTGAGTCTGATTGCTCATATAGGTCATCCTTTGTTGTCTGTTCCCGTGTTATTCTGCGCCACAAGTCTGGCTAACAGGCTAGAGGTATCCCAGCGGTTGCCGCCCAGCTCTTGAACCTGGGCGTAATATTGATCCACCAGTTCGGTCACCGGCAGCTCAGCACCATTGGTCTTGGCCTCAGCCAGCGCATAGCTTAGGTCCTTGCGCATCCACTCCACTGCAAAACCATGGTCATATTCGCCTGCGAGCATGGTTTTATGGCGATTTTCCATCTGCCAGGACTGGGCGGCACCTTTGCTGATCACCTGAATTACCTGATGTGCATCTAGGCCGGCTCGCTGAGCAAAATTTAAGCCCTCAGCTAACCCCTGCACCAGCCCGGCAATACAGATTTGATTGACCATTTTACACAGCTGACCACTGCCGCTGGGGCCCATAAGTTGAGCCTCCTTAGCATAACAGGCCAGCAGGGGCTGCACCTCAGCAAAGTGCTCAGGGTCGCCGCCGCACATCACTGTAAGCTGCCCATTCTCCGCACCCTGCTGCCCGCCAGATACAGGAGCATCCACAAACCCGCAGTTGGCGGCCCGACAAGCCACATCTATCTGCTTGGCCAGCTCTGCAGATGTGGTGGTATGGTCGACCAATAGAGCGCCCTGCTTAATGCCCGCCATAACCCCCTGCTCGCCCATCAGGACCTCAGAGAGATCATTGTCATTACCCACGCAGGTGAAAATTATATCCGCGGCGGCAGCTGCCTGCTGTGGGGTCTGCGCCAGGTCACCGCTGTGTTGGCTAACCCAGCGCTCAGCCACTTCTCCAGTGCGATTATAAACTGTAATACTGTGACCCTTGCTACTGAGCCAGCCAGCCATGGGGTAGCCCATAACGCCCAGGCCAATAAATGCAATTCTAGCTGCGGCCATAATTAGCTCAGCTCCCTATCAGGTAGATTAAGAACGCCCCCAAGACAAGGCGGTAAATCACAAAGGGCATCATGCCAACTCGCTCGACCAGACGCAGAAAACTATGGATGCAGAGATAGGCCGTCAGTGCAGACAATAGAGTGCCAACCAAAATCTCTGGCCAGGGCACCACAGCCTGCCCCAGTAGCTCTAGACCTTTGTATCCACCGCTCAGGGCGATAATAGGTATAGACAGTAAAAAAGACAGCCGCGCTGCACTGGTGCGATCGAAACCCAGCGCCAGGGCCGCGGTCATGGTCACCCCTGATCTGGAGGTTCCAGGTATTAGCGCCAGAGCCTGGGCAGCACCCACAATGAGGGCAGACCGCCAGGTAATCTGATCAATGGTTTTGGCCCCTCGCTGACGCTGGTCGGCCCAGCCCAACAAAAGCCCAAAGCCTATGGTAGTTAAGGCAATCACTGCCATAGATCTGAGATTAGCTTCGATAAAATCACCCAGCAATAGACCTGCAAGACCGGCGGGAATAGTAGCCAGAATAATGCACCAGGCCAGCTTGCTCTCCGGAGTTGCCAGCGACTGGCTACCCAGGCTTCTAAACCAGGCAATAATTAGCTGTTGAATATCGCGACGGAAGTAAATCACCACTGCTACAAATGAGCCTACATGCACTGCCACATCGAACGCCAGACCCTGATCGGGCCAGCCGAGAATCTGCGAGGGCAATATCAGATGGGCTGAACTTGAAATAGGTAAAAATTCAGATAGCCCCTGAATTACCGCCAGCCAAATAGCCTGTACCATATCCATAATCTATTCTTCCCTCAGCCTTTTTCTTTTTTGCCAAGCTTCGGTGCCACGCAGATACACCAGCTCAATGGATTCTGCTGGTCGCGCTCGCCCGGCAGCATATTCAACTGCGGTCACAGCTAGCAGATCCTCAGCGGCAGGAAAAACCTCCGCCAGCTTGTTATACCACCGGGATTCAGCAGTCAGCAACTGACCTGCCTCGCCCACTATAGCCTCTGGCTGGTGCTGCTCTATAAAGACTAGCGCCTGGTCGCCACTGAGTAGCTGGTCTTCGGCCTCCGCCCTGAGCTGACCATCGGCTGTGAGTTTATAGCAACCCAGATTAAACTCACCCATGCGTGCGTCCAGCATGGCAACAATAGATTTATCTCTGTAGTTGTTCTGCTTAGGCTGACTGCGCAAAAAGGTAGCCACCATGGTTTCCAGTGTTGACACCGCCACCACCGGCAGATCGGCGGCAAAGGCCAGGCCCTGAGCTGTGGCAAAGCCTATGCGTAAACCAGTAAATGACCCTGGGCCAACGGTGACTCCTATGGCATCCAGATCTGCGACTGTTATTCCCGCCTGACTGAGAAGTTCACTGACCATTCCCATAACCAATTTGGTATGGGAGCGTGGCTCTTGAGAGTATCTGTAAGTCACAGCACTACCCACCTGCAATGCAACAGAGCAGGCTGGCGTAGAGGTCTCAATGGTTAAAAATGAAGTCATTGCAAATCCAATAATCGGCGGACAAAAAAAATCCCCCACCAGAGTGAGGGATTTTACAGGTCTCGGGCCAATTACACTATCAGGATTTCTTGGCTGTAGCCTTTTTGGCTGCAGGTTTTTTAGCTGGAGCTTTTTTAGCTACTGCTTTTTTCACCGCGGGCTTTTTAGTTGCAGCTTTTTTGGCTACTGCTTTTTTGGCCGCTGGTTTTTTAGCAGCTGCTTTTTTAGCTACTGCTTTTTTGGCCGCTGGTTTTTTAGCAGCTGCTTTCTTAGCTACTGCTTTTTTAGCTGCTACTTTTTTAGCTGCAGGCTTCTTAGCTGGCGCTTTTTTAGCTGCGGCCTTTTTAGCTGCAGGCTTCTTAGCTACTACTTTTTTAGCTGCTGGTTTTTTTGCAACTGCCTTTTTTGCACTTGCCTTCTTTACTGCAGGCTTGGCCGCTGCCACTTTCTTTTTAGCTGCTGATTTCTTTTTAGGTTTGGCGTTGGCTTTTGCAGCCTCTGCCTTTACCTTGGCTGCAGCTTTCTTTTCAGCCGCTTTAACAGCAGCAGAAGCCGCTTTTTCAGCCGCCTTTACTTTCTTGGCGTTGGCAACTGCCCGCGCCTTTAGCCATTTGGCTTCATATTTCTTCATTGCTGCAGCTAAATCAGCCTTAGCCTTGTTTTCTAAGCTAGCCGCGCGAGCCGCCACTGAGGCACTGCCCTTTTCCTGGACGCTGCCAACAGCCGACATAATTTGCGCAACGCGCTGAGCACTCTTGGCCTGTTTAGCCTGAGCTTGAAGAGTTTTTAACTTGCCATTGGTTGCTTTAAAGTTATTGCGAGCTGAGGCCAGTGATTTGCGCGATACGGCATTGGCTTTCGCCGCTACTTTGCCTTTGGCTTCTGCAATCTTTTTGCGCGCAGCTTCAACGCGAACTGCCTGAGCCGACACCTTAGCATTTAGAGCTGCGGTCTTTGCCGCTGCTTTAGACACTGCACTGGGCGCTGCTACTTTTTTAGCCGCTGCCTTTTTTGGTGCTGCTTTTTTGGCTGCTACCTTTTTGACTGCTACTTTTTTGGCTACTGCTTTTTTAGCTGGCGCTTTTCTAGCTGGCGCTTTCTTAGCTGCTGCTTTTTTCGCCGCTGCTTTTTTTACCGGTGCTTTTTTTACCGCTGCCTTGGCAGTGGGCGCTTTAGCTGCAACACTAGAGTTGGTAGGTTCAGTTTTTTCCATGCTTTTAGTTGCTGGACTTTTCACTGGTGCTCTCCGTGACCTTGATAATAGGGAATCTAGAATTGACATAGCTCTTCTGTGCGTAATTAATTGAAAGCGAATGATAATCGCCAGTGATTTGCTTTAGCAACCTTTAAGGCGGAAATACAGCAAAAAATTGCCTTTTCTCCACTATTTTGCAGTTTTTTTACAGAATATAACGGTTTTTTATTTTTTACTGGCAGCCATCCGGCTTTTAATAGAAATAGGTTTTTATTCTTCTATCCCAAGATATCAACAATTCTAGCCTGAACATCGGCCAGTTGACCCAGACCATTTATCGAGGCAAAGGTAGGGGCATTGTTATCTTCCGCGGCAAGATCAGTATAGAATTTTACCAGTGGCTGAGTTTGATTATGATAAACATTCAGGCGATTGCGAACAGTATCTTCTTTATCGTCTTCTCGCTGCACCAGTGCCTCGCCAGTTTCATTATCAAGGCCAGGTTGTGCGGGAGGATTGTGTTGCACATGGTAAACGCGACCTGAATTTTCATGCACTCGACGACCACTTAAACGAGCAACAATCTCTTCATCATCAACGGCCATTTCAATCACATACTGAATACTGACGCCTGCATCAACCAATGCCTGCGCCTGGGGAATAGTTCGTGGAAAGCCATCGAATAAAAAGCCATTGGCGCAGTCTGCCTGAGAGATTCGCTCTTTCACCAGGGCAATAATCAGATCATCTGATACCAGTCCGCCCGAGGCCATAATATCTTTCACCTGCATGCCTAACTCAGATTCTGCCTTTACGGCTGCGCGCAGCATATCGCCCGTGGATATCTGCGGAACGCCATACTTCTCAGTAATAAATTGAGCTTGGGTACCTTTACCAGCACCAGGTGGGCCTAATAGAATCAATCTCATTAACAGGTTCCTTTATTTACAACTCAGATTGGTTTTCCCTACTCTATCTTTAGTAACGGACTGAAAATAAAGCTAATTCGCCGTTTTACAGGGGGCGCACACAATACACTTATTGAACAAGCCAAACAAGCCTAGCTACCTCCACTGGTGGGGTAGCGAAGTGCGGTTGACTCTGAACTAAATCGACTCTAAGCCCTTGACATTAATCCACTGCTGCTCCATTTCCTCGAGGCTTAAATCAGCGAACCTGTCTACTCCAACAGCGGCTTCCATGGCTTGAAATCTGCGTTTGAATTTGTCACTGGCGCGGGCCAGAGCAGTCTCTGGGTCCATGGATAAATGTCGGGCTAGGTTGACGCAGCTAAACAGCAGGTCACCCATTTCATCCTCCATGGCTTGCATATTTCCACTGGCGATCTCTTGCTCAAGCTCTGCGATTTCCTCTTTGACCTTATCCAGTACACCGCCGACCTCAGACCAATCAAAACCACGAGTCGCCGCGCGCTTTTGCAGCTTAAAGGCGCGACTTAGGGCCGGCAGTGCCAGGGGGATATCGTCCAATGTTCCGGAGGAGCCCACCTCTGAACGCTCTTGCTTTTTGATCGCCTCCCAGTTGCTTTTGATTTCGGCCTCGGTAGCAACAGTTTGGCTATCAGGCACCGACTGCAATGTGCCGTCGGGAAAAACATGGGGATGACGTCGCAATAACTTGGCCGTGATACCAGAGACCACAGTGTCAAAATCAAATTGCTTATCCTCTTCTCCCAGCTGGCTATAGAAAATAATTTGAAATAGCAGATCACCCAACTCCTCGCTGAGGTGTGCCATATCGCCGCGTTCGATAGCATCGACCACCTCATAAACTTCCTCAATGGTGTGGGGCGTGATGGTTTGGTAAGACTGTTTAATATCCCAGGGACAACCAGTTTGCGGATCTCGCAAGCGAGACATCAGATAACGCAGGTCGTCTATACTGTAG
>Ga0075468_10000341_pt1 | contig 18096 bp, 17 predicted proteins | sample DEB08_DNA_12_FD_77578 | JGI IMG/M metagenome (GOLD analysis project Ga0075468, IMG submission 77578) | Aqueous microbial communities from the Delaware River and Bay under freshwater to marine salinity gradient to study organic matter... | ecosystem: Environmental > Aquatic > Marine > Coastal ...
TATAATTGGGTTATAATGGCTACAGATGACAATGTAATTATAGCAGATGCTATTAATAGTGCGAACAGTTTATCAGATTCACTAAACATGCGCATCTTTTCTTACAACAAAGGAACTGCTTATGATAAAATTGATAATTTTAAATTAGCCAAATTAAATTACACCTATGTGAGCGATCAGTTTGTGAACGAAGCTTCTGCCTCAACACAATTATTTAATCGCCAGTATTATAAGGAAAATAATGCCTTACCTTCTTTTTATGCAACCAAAGGTTTTGATATTACCTATGATGTTTTAATCCGTTTAGCTTCTGGTAACGACTTACAATCTACCTTTCTAAAAGGCGCTTCTTATCGAGTAGAAAGTAAGTTTGACTATTCTAATAAATTGGTTGGTATTTCTGAAAACAAAGGGTTGTTTATCGTTCAATATAACAAAGATTTAAGTCTAACTAGACTGAAATAATACGGATTTTCTTTAAAATTAGTAATATAAAAAAGCAGATAGAAAATATAATAAAAACCCGCTAAAAAAGCGGGTTTTTATTATAATAGTAAAAGAAGACTGTTTTTTAAGTTGAAACTTAAGTGATGTTTGAAGCAAGATTCATGTACTCATCTACGAAAAAAACTGATGCTTATTAAATTTTCTTCATTTGCTGTTTCATCATTTGCATTTGCTCTTTTAGCATTCCGTGTTTATCTAATTTTTTAGCTTCTGCCATTAAATTAGTTGCTTCTCGTTTGCGTCTTTTCGTCATTGAGATTCCTGCTAATTGTAATTTAGCCATTGCCAAATCATGATCCATTGCCAAACCTAATTTCACCGCCTTACGTAAAAATTTTTCAGCTTGTGTAATATTTGTTTGACTCAATATAATACCGTGTAAATAGTTATAATATCCTTGCTGCTTAACGATTAAAGCAGCTTCGGGGTTTTTAATATATCCCAACCATTTTTTTGTTCCTTCAAAATTTTGCTTACGTAACTGTAAGAAAGCTAGTAAAATAAATTCATTTTTAAAATAGAATAAAACAAAAATTCCTGCTAATAATAAGATTGAAATTCCATTCATTATATGTACTTGGCTAAATTCATACACTGCCCAAACAGTAATTAGACCAGCTAAAATTAATTTTATATTTTTATGAAACATCGTGTTTTTTGATTTGTTTTTGGTTAAAAAGCAAAAATACATTTTCTTGATAAACTATATCGTTACTTTTTAAAGTATTTCTTGTATTTAAAGGAAGCAATGATAGTAAGTAAGACGAGTATACTAATGTAAATATAAGCCTCTCTAGGTGTTACAGCTTGGTCTCCACTTGCGTAAGAATGCAATCCTGATAAATAGAAATTTACACCAAAATAAGTCATCATTATTGATAAATAAGCAAATGCAGAGGCAAAATTAAAAGATAATTTTCCTCTTAAACCCGGTATCAAACGCATGTGTAAAACAAAAGCATAAATCATAATGGAGATCAATGCCCAAGTTTCTTTTGGGTCCCAACCCCAATATCGGCCCCAACTTTCATTTGCCCACATTCCACCAAGAAAGTTTCCAATAGTTAACATTACCAAACCAACAGTAATTGCCATTTCATTAATAATGGTAATTTCCTTGATGTGTAAATTCATTTTCTTTTTATTCTTTTCGGTGGTGAAAATTATCAAAATTATAGCAAAGATACCCAGAATCATTCCCAAAGAAAAGGGTCCGTAACTTGCTACAATTATTGAAACGTGCACCAACAACCACCAAGAATTTAAAACAGGTTGTAAATTTGCAATCTCTGGATCTAGCCAATTTTGATGCGCAAAAGCTAAAATAATCGCTGTCAAAAAGGTTGTTGCTGTAATTGTTAAAGCAGATTTTCTGCCAAAGAACAAACCAAATAACATGGTTGCCCAAGCAACATAAATGATCGATTCGTAAGCATTGCTCCAAGGCGCATTTCCACTAATAAACCAGCGTGAAACTAAACCTAAAGTATGTAATGTGAATAAAGTAATTACTCCTCCAATTAAAATCTTAACAAGAATATTAACCCATTTTTTTGTATTGAAAATTTCTACAAAAACAAATACGATTAAAAGTAAACTTAGATAACCATAATATTTTGCAAGTCTTTGAAAAGGTTGCAGCTTATTATAAGAAATTTCTAAATCAATTTTATCTTCTGAGGGATATACAGTTGCTCCAAATTTTTTCTGAAACTTTTTAATTCCATCTAAAATCTGTGCTGCTTTTGTGTATTTTTTTGTCTTCTTACCTTCCTGTAAAAGTTGGATATATACAGGTAAAGATTGACGCACAAAAACAGAGTCTGTTCCTTTAAAACCTGCAGTTGAGGTTTCTGGTTGTGAAACCCACGTGTTGTTTTCATCATTAGGAATTGGATAAATACGAAAAATACCGCCACCAATCGCACTATATAATAAGCCAACGCGTCTATCAATTTTAATTAAATCTTTCTCAAATTTATTTTTTACATTTTTTTTCTGAGCTTCAGCAACTTGGTTTTTTATTTTATAGACGCCTCTTGGTGTAATGAAATCTGATAGACGAGCGTATTTAGCAGTGATAGGAATGCTCAAAGTTTCTCTGATTTTTGTATTTCCTTTTTCTAAATAAATAAAAGGAACTTCAAACCAAAGCCTTGGCTTTTCAATAATTGAGAGCAAAACCTGACTGGGTTGCATTCCGTTAAAACTTTCTGCTTTGCTAACTTTTCTTACCAATTCAGAGGCAAATGTATGTGCTGGTTTCATTCGCCCTCCAGCATCTTGAATTACTAATTTATTAAAACTATCTGCATGTTCAATGTCGACTAAATTAGCTTGTAAAATAGAATCTATTTGTTGATTTGAAATGCTATTTGATGCGTGTGCTGTGTGTTGTGAAAAACTAATACTACCTAGAAATAATGCTGCTATCACAGACAAGGTCATTTTTTTCTTTCTGATTTTTTTTAAGCCCTTTTTTAAATCGTCAAAATGCGTATTTTTTGCAAATAACATACAGATTAAGCCGATATATAATAATGAATATCCCAAATAAGTGACGAATGTTCCTAAAAAATCATGGCTTACAGAAAGATGCGTTTCTTCTTTTTCTCCAGTCAAATCATAACTGGATTGAAAAAACTTGTAGCCTTTATGGTCTAAAATGTGATTCATGAAAATTTTATAGTCAAATTTTTCTTCTATATCGATTAGTGTTATTTCACTAGCATACGCTGCAGCACTTTCGGAACCCGGATATTTTTCTAATTGAAAATCATTCAATTTTACAAAAAACGGCGTTTCTAAAATTTTTGCTCCGTATTGCATTCTAAAATTTAATCCACCTACAGAAACTTCTTTGGCACCTTCCGAATTATATTTCCCTCCGGTCAATTCTATTCTTTTTGTTTCTTTATTACTGTGAATATCTATAAGAAGAACATCTAATTTTTTATCATCTTTTGGTCCACGAATAGTCTTCATGATTCCTTTTTCTGCAGGTCTTGGAATCACAAATTGTAATCCGGCAAGATTGTGTAACGTTAAAAATTGAAAATTTTGAAGCGTATCTTTTACGATTGTCCCTTTTTCTTGATCTGCCATTCGAAACCAATTACCATCCTCTTTAGCCATCATTTTTAAAGTGCCATCTTCTTTCTTAAAGTTGATAGAAGCAGTGTTGTCAGTCGTTTCAAAACCAACTAAAACTCCATGAATATTTTGGATGGTTCCTTTTTTTAGCCAATGTTCATGACGCGATCCTTCCGAAGATTCTACAAAAAATAAATGTTCGATACCATTTTCATCTTCTACTAATTTTTTTTCTGCCCAGGGAATATAATCTACCAATTCAATGATAAAATCTTGTGTCTCATTATTGCTTTTAAAATTATCGGTATAAGACCAAGAATTTTTACCCCAAGCAGATAATAATAAAGGTCTATTGATTTCTGGCTTCTGAAGTTTATTGTTATCTACAAAGATGTTTAAATAAGTGGTTTCTGACAAGAATTTATTGGTGCTTTCTCCTTCTTTGATCAGCATAATACCTTCATAACCAATATAACGGGTAATCCCTGCCCCAATAAGAACAAACAAGAAGGCTACATGAAATAATAAAACAGCCCATTTTTCTTTTTTATACAAGCGATATCTGAAAATATTTCCAGAGAAGTTAATGACAAAGAAGACCATAATTAATTCAAACCACCAGGCGTTATAAACTAATGCTTTAGAGGTTTGTGTGCCAAAATCATTTTCAATGAAAGTAGCAACTCCCATTGCAGTAGCATAAAGGATGAATAAAACCGCCATTAAGCGTGTAGAGTAAAGTATCTTAAAAATATTTTTCATCCGATTTTTGGTGATTTTATAGCGTACTGCAAATTTACGGATAAAAGAAATAATACTTCATCTCCAAGTGTCCTTTTTTCTTGTTAAGAGTTGTTAAAAATAAGGGAGTTTTTTTGATAAATTGATCAAATTCGAGAAGAGAGTGTGCTGATTTGTATTTTTTAAAATCATTTTTTTGGTGTGAATGATAGTATAAAAAAAACACAAACCTAAAGATTTGTGCTTTTTTACTCTCAATTATATATTTTGTAGCTCCCTAGATTTTAATTGGGTAGCCTTTGAAATAGTCACCTTTTGGGAAGTTAATCGAAAGCTTATTTTTGAAGGTTTTAATAAAATTTTATTTTAAATCAACCACAAAAAGAACCTAGTACCCATATTTTATGAGGTCATTTTATTTTTCTAGTGCTATCTCTAAAAGAGTATTTGCTAACTTTTCTGGTTGCGAAAAATTTGGGGTATGACTAGATGTAAGGCTGTAAGCTTTTGTTACATTTCCTTTATACATTCCTCTTTGAACTTCAATAGGAATCGCTCTGTCATCAGTACATTCAATATAATATTTTGGTATTTTCCCATAGTTTTCAGTTGTTATTTCCAGTTCATACATTAAGGGAGCAGAGGGTTCGGCTACGATTTTCGGTTTTGCTCCATCAAAAGCTTCTTTTGGAATGTCATGTGCAAACGCATTTTGTATTTCATCTTCATTCACTAAAGCATAAGTTTTGTCTTCCGAAAGATAGAAGTTATCTACTGCCGTAGAACCTTTTACTCCTTGTACTGCCTTAAAAAAAGAACCTCCATTCGGTAGCAAAAAAGCAGTTAGATATACCAGTTTTTTAACCTTTTTTGGTCTTAATTCAGCCACCCTACTAACGGTGATACCATTAAAACTATGTCCGACTAAAATTACGGATTCATCTTGTTTGTCAAGAATGTCTGTTAGCGTTTTTATATAGCTCTCCATTGTAATATCTTTAGGAGACGTTTTATCACTTCCGTGACCTGGCAAATCAGGTGTGATTACTGTGTGTCCTTTTTCTTTTAAAGTTTTGGTTACTTCTCCCCATTGCCATCCTCCCAACCAAGCGGCATGAACTAAAACGTAGGTTTCTTTTTTTTCTTTAATAATTTTTCTTTCTTTTTGATTTGAATTGCTGTTTTTACTTTTACAACTGCTAATTGTTAGGGCTGCCATAAGTACAACGACTAATTTTACTTTAGATACTTGCTTCATTTTTTTTTAATTTATGATTAAACAAATTTAATATTATCATTAGTCTCCAACTTGTACCTTTTGATACAGTTAAATAAAAAAAATAAAAAAAAGTAGTTTTTTAGAGTAATTCTATCTGTTTGAATTTCAGATTCACAATTCCTGAGAGTTCAAATTGCTTTAATATTTTAGAAACAACTTCCCGGGTAGTTCCAATTTCTTTTGCTAACTGACTGTGTGATATAGGAATAATAGAAGATTGAGTTTTCTTTCTTTGGGATTTTAAATAATCTAATAGGCGTTTGTCATTTTTGTTAAATGCTAAATTTTTAAATGAATGTAGTAGGTCTTCGTAACTAAAAATAAACGAATTAGAAGTAAACTTGTTCCAAGAAAAGTATTTAAAACTCCATGTTGAAGCAAATCTTACGGGTATTTTTATAATTGTAGTTTCTTCGATTGTTTTCGCATTTACACTACTTTTACAATCCTTAAATGTTGCAGAAAGAGACAAAACGCAGGTTTGTATAGGGTTCACATAATAAAGTAATATTTGCCGATCACCATCTTCTTGCCAAACCCTTACTTTTCCACTAATAACGATTGCCAACCATTTAATGTATTTATCTTGCACTACAATAAAAGTGTTTTTAGGGACAGTTTGTAATTCTGCGACTTTTATAATTTCTTCTTGAAGGTCTTCCTCCAAAATATTTAGTGCTTTAAATAACTGATTATATTCATCCATTTTTTTAAAATTGAGCAAAAATATATTTTTAAATACCGAAATAAGTTCAGTGGAAGTCACTGAAATACTAAATATTTATGAAAGGTAATTATTTTTTTTAAAAACAAACCAAGCTATTTTAGAAAGTTTATCTTTCAGACTTTGTAACTTTGCGATTCTGAAACAAAAAAAAATGAAGATAGAAAACGCACAAAAGCAAGTTGACGATTGGATTAAAACCCATGGAGTTCGTTATTTTAATGAGCTAACAAACATGGCACAATTAACAGAAGAAGTTGGTGAAGTTGCACGTATTATTGCAAGGCGTTATGGAGAACAGAGTGAGAAAGAATCTGATAAAAACAAAGATTTAGGAGAAGAATTGGCAGACGTATTATTCGTTATTTTGTGTCTGGCAAACCAAACGGGAATAAATTTACAAGACGCTTTCGACAAGAAGTTAAACATTAAAACAAAACGCGATCACGATCGTCATCATAACAATCAAAAATTAAAATAATGAGTTTTTTAGAGAATATCAAGCACCCCCAATTTTTACCCAATTTTTTAAGAGTTGCCATTCCTTTTTTCTTAGTAGTTACGCTACTACCTTTACTAATCAATAGTTCTTCAGAAATATTTTCGGGAGATTTCGAAACAGTGAATGCAGCTAATTTTTCAGAGGGTAAGTGGAAAAACTTTTTTGGTTTTAAAGTTGTTTTTAGTGCTCTTTATGGTTTGTATATTACCAATAAAAAAATGAAGTAACCTTAATTTTAGTTTTTAAAAGTCGTATTGTAAATTTAAGTAATATTGCTAAGTGCAATTATAAGGAGTTTGTATCCTAGCTTTTAAAGCAGAAATCGATTTGTGTTCTTACAGTTTTTTAAAAGCTTTTATTCCTGCTTTTATTGCGATTTCCAGATGATTTTTTCTGGGAGTTAAAGGACAAGAATATTTTTCGTTGTAGGCACAATAAGGATTGTAGGTGTTGTTGAAATTTAATACAATCGTATTGTCTCTTGTTATGTCTGTCGTCATAACATCCATATAGCGTCCACCACCATAGGATTCGTCTCCGCTAGTAGTGTCTGTGAAAGGTAAAAATAAAAAATCTTTGTATGCTTCATCCTCCAAATCATTTTGACTCTGATAAATGGTCAGTACATAGTTTTTTTCATTCAATGTAAAGTTTAATAAACCATATTCTTTATACAAAGGTTTTCTATTTGTAGTAGTTGCCATTTTAAAAACTGGCGCGTTTTTTATTTTCGTAAATCTAGCTTTTACAATAAAAGAGGTGTCTATAGGAAAAAAATCTAACCCTTTAAATCCTTTTAAATCGTTCTTTTTTAAAGGCGATTTTGAAGCATCTTTATAGCTTGCATTTAGCTCTTGTTGATAAATTGTTTTTCCCATTAATGGACGTTTTCCTTGGGAATTGCAGGAAACCATTATTGTAATTACAGCTATAATAAAGTATTTTTTTTTCATTTAAACTTACTAAATTTTTACGAATTTACTTTTAATAAAAAATCCCCAAACAGCGTTTCACTTTTTGGGGATCGTTTATTTTCTTATTAAAAGTAGTTATGCTTTCTTTTTAGTTACGATACCATCAATAGTTTTAGTCGTCGTAATTTTAGAAGTTTCTACCTCTTCAGAAGTTTGTGTAATTTCAACTTTCACTTCTTTCTTCGTTTCTTTACTATGAGATTTGGTTTCAGAATGTCCTCCTAAAATAGGTGCAATAACCAATCCAATTAAACAGGTAAGTTTAATTAAAATATTCATTGATGGACCTGAAGTATCTTTAAAAGGGTCGCCAACGGTATCACCAGTTACTGCAGCCTTATGCGCTTCCGAACCTTTGTAAGTCATTACGCCATTAATCTCTACACCAGCTTCAAAAGATTTTTTAGCATTGTCCCATGCACCACCAGCATTGTTTTGAAAAATTGCCCAAAGTACACCAGAAACAGTAACACCTGCCATATAGCCTCCTAGCATTTCAGCAACCAACATATTGTTTTCTTGGTATACTAATTTACCTACCAACACAACAAGTATTGGGAAACCTATCGTTAAAATACCTGGCAACATCATTTCTTTCAAAGATGCTTTCGTAGAAATAGCCACACATTTATCATATTCTGGTTTTCCAGTCCCTTCCATAATTCCTGGAATTTCTTTAAACTGTCTTACCACTTCATTTACCATTTCCATGGCTGCTTTTCCAACCGCGTTCATTGCTAATGCAGAAAATACGACAGGTACCATTCCACCTACAAATAACATGGCTAATACGGGCGCTTTAAAGATGTTAATTCCATCAATTCCAGTAAAGGTTACATAGGCTGCAAATAAAGCCAATGAGGTCAATGCCGCTGAAGCAATGGCAAAACCTTTACCCGTTGCAGCAGTTGTGTTACCAACAGCATCTAAGATATCTGTACGTTCTCTAACAATTGGATCTTGTTCACTCATCTCCGCAATACCACCAGCATTATCAGCAATGGGTCCAAACGCATCGATCGCTAATTGCATCGCTGTGGTTGCCATCATTGCAGAGGCTGCTAAAGCAACACCATAAAATCCAGCTAAAGCATAAGACGCCCAAATGGCCGCTGCAAATAATAATACCGAAGAGAATGTAGAGATCATCCCTGTAGCTAAACCAGCAATAATGTTGGTTCCTGCACCAGTACTTGATTGTTGTACAATTTTTAAAATTGGCTTCGAGCCTAATCCTGTGTAGTATTCAGTAAAAGCTGAGATTCCAGCGCCTACTACTAAACCAACTAAACATGCATAAAATACACGTATTGAAGAAATATCTTGAAGACCTTCTCCAAAGAATTCCATTTGCATTGTTGCTGGCAACATCCAAGTCACTAAGCAATAACAAGCAACAGCTACCATTATAATAGATGCCCAGTTTCCAATGTTTAATGCTTTTTGTACGTCCGCTTCTTTTGCATCGTTCGATGAAATTTTCACTAGAAGGGTTCCGATAAGCGAAATGATAATTCCAACACCCGCAATAGACATTGGTAATAAAATAGGTCCTATTCCGCCAAAAGCATCTGCGATGTTTCCTCCCATATCCTTAATAACATAGTTTCCTAAAACCATGGCAGCTAATACCGTTGCAACATAAGATCCAAATAAGTCAGCTCCCATTCCAGCAACATCTCCAACATTATCACCAACATTATCAGCAATTGTTGCTGGGTTTCTTGGATCATCTTCTGGAATATCTGCTTGTACTTTTCCTGCTAAATCAGCGCCAACATCGGCAGCTTTCGTGTAGATTCCTCCACCAACTCTTGCAAACAAAGCAATAGATTCAGCTCCTAAAGAAAACCCAGCTAATGCTTCTAAAACAATTGTCATCTGATCCGTATTTGTCCATTCACCACCCATAAATAATTGGTAGAATATAATAAAGAACATTGTTAAACCTAACACAGCAAGACCAGCAACGCCAAGACCCATCACGGTTCCACCACCAAATGATACTTTTAAAGCATTTGGCAAACTCGTTTTTGCAGCTTGCGTTGTTCTAACATTTGTTTTGGTTGCAATTTTCATCCCCATATTCCCAGCAAATGCAGAAAATATAGCGCCAATAATAAATGCCACTACGATTAAATAGGTCGTGTCCATATAAAAAGCGATTCCAGTTAGAATGAGACTGGCTCCGATGACAAAAAATGTTAGCAATCGGTATTCCGCTTTTAAAAATGCCAAAGCACCTTCGTAAATATGGTCAGAAATTTCCTTCATTTTTCCATCACCTGCATCTTGTTTCATTACCCAAGACTTCTTGATTAGCATATACGTAAGACCTAGCAAGGCCATTACAATCGGCATCCATATCATCATTGATTCCATATTTTATCTTTATTTTTGATTTAATTAAATTTAAACGATGGTAAATGTAATAAAATCAATGTGATAAAAAAAACCTCTTAAAATGTTTAATTTTAAGAGGTCTATAATTTTATATGTTAATAATTTCTATATCTTGAAATTATTGTTCTTTTTGTAGTCGCTTTTTTCATATCGGACAACACAGTCTTTGTAGATTTGTTTTGCCTCTGCTGCATTTCCCCAACCACCAACATCAACTTTTTTCTTTTCTAAGTCTTTATATACTTGAAAGAAATGTTCTATTTCTTTTAGTCTATGAGGATTTAAATCTGAAATATCATTTTTATTATTCCAAATAGGATCTGAAATAGGAACACAAATAATTTTTTCATCGGGTCCTTTTTCATCGGTCATGTGAAAAACACCAATAGGTTTTACTTCAATCACACACATTGGAAAAGTGGGTTCATGTCCTAAAACTAAAACATCTAATGGATCGTCGTCTAAAGCTAATGTTTCTGGTACAAAACCATAATCTGCTGGATACATCATTGAAGAGAATAACATTCTGTCAAAACGAATTTTGTGTAAATCAAAATCGTATTCATATTTATTTCTACTACCCTTCGGTATCTCAATTAAAACATCGAAAGTATTCTTTTCTTTTGAACTCATATTTTTTTATTTAATACCGTGCAAAATTACTAAATCTATCCACTTATTCTGTATATTTTACTGTTAATTTACGCAATGCTTTTCGACTCTTGAGATTTCTTTATAAAACAAAAGTCCTATTCAATTTTAAATAGGACTTTTAGCTACGTATTTAATGGCTTATTAAAGATACATTACTTCTTTTACAGCATCAATTACATTTTGGTAATTAGGAATCCATTTCTCAAATAAAACAGGAGAATAAGGAGCAGGAGTGTCTGCAGTCGTAATTCTTTTGATGGGTGCATCTAAATGATCAAATGCTTCTTCTTGAACTCGATAGGTTATTTCTGAAGAAACACTTGCAAAAGGCCAAGCTTCTTCTAAGATAACTAATCTATTTGTTTTTTTAACCGACGTTATAATTGCCGCATGATCCATAGGACGTACGGTTCTTAAGTCGATCACTTCAATAGAAATATTTTCTTTTGCTAATTCATCTGCTGCTTTGTATGCTTCTTTGATGATTTTTCCAAAAGACACAACAGTAACGTCTGTTCCCTCTCTTTTAATATCTGCGACACCAATAGGGATAATATATTCCCCTTCAGGAATTTCCATTTTGTCGCCATACATTTGTTCAGATTCCATAAAAATTACGGGATCATCATCTCTAATTGCTGCTTTTAATAAGCCCTTTGCATCATAAGGATTTGAAGGTACAATCACTTTTAAACCTGGCGTGTTTGCAAACCAGTTTTCAAATGCTTGTGAATGGGTTGCTCCTAATTGACCCGCAGAAGCTGTAGGTCCTCTAAAAACAATAGGACAATTAAACTGCCCACCAGACATTTGTCTAATTTTTGCAGCGTTGTTTATAATCTGATCGATTCCAACCAAAGAAAAGTTAAAAGTCATATATTCAACAATTGGTCTGTTCCCGTTCATTGCAGAACCTACGGCAACTCCAGCAAAACCAAGTTCAGCTATTGGTGTATCTATCACACGTTTAGCGCCAAACTCGTCTAACATCCCTTTTGAAGCTTTGTAAGCCCCGTTGTATTCAGCAACTTCTTCCCCCATTAAATAAATGCTTTCATCTCTGCGCATTTCTTCACTCATGGCCTCGCAAATTGCTTCTCTGAATTGAACTATTTTCATCTAATATTAATTGTAATTATTAATTTGTAGGCAAAAGTAAGGAATTAATTGTCATTTTTTTAGTCACAATTGTACAAACTGAAAGATTATTTTAAATTTGTTTAGGATTCCTTTTATAAAACTGTTAAATAAATAAAAAAATACTATGCATGCATAGTATTTTTTAAAAAAAAGACGTAATTTCGTACCGTTAAAAAAGTATAAAAAATAGAATTATATGAAAATATTGGTTTGTATTAGTCACGTTCCCGATACTACATCAAAGATTAATTTTACAGATAATGACACAAAGTTTGATACCAATGGAGTTCAATTTGTAATTAACCCTTACGATGAGTTTTGTTTAACAAGGGCCATGTGGTTTAAAGAAAAACAAGGAGCTTCCGTAACGGTTGTGAATGTTGGTGGAGTTGAAACAGAACCCACATTACGTAAAGCTTTAGCGATTGGCGCAGATAATGCAATTCGTATAAATGCACTTCCTACTGATGGATTTCAAGTTGCAAAAGAACTCGCAACTGTAGTTAAAGAAGGGAAATATGATGTCATATTAGCAGGGAAAGAATCTGCAGATTATAATGGTCAAATGGTTCCTGGTATGTTAGCTACTTTAACTGATTTCAATTTTGTCAATGGTTGTGTAGGTGTCGAAGTAGAAGGAAGTGCTGTTTCAGCAACAAGAGAAATTGATGGAGGAAATGAGCTTTTGTCTTCAAGTTTGCCTATCGTTATTGGTGGACAAAAAGGAATTGTAGAAGAAAAAGATTTACGCATACCTAACATGCGGGGTATCATGATGGCACGTAAAAAACCTTTACAAGTTTTAGAACCCTCCGGAGATCCTTTAGCGACCACTATTCAATCTTTTGAAAAACCAGCACCAAAAGGAGCTGTGAAATTAGTTGATGCAGACAATGTAGATGAGCTAATTAGTTTATTGCATAACGAAGCAAAAGTGATTTAAAATTATGTAAATGTTAAAATTACCATTTAACAAATAAAAAATCAAATAAAATAAAAAATATTTTTAGCATAGCTTTTAAGGTTGAGTGATACATCTAAAAATCTAATGTTTAATGTCTAAAATCTAAATATTATGTCTGTTTTAGTTTTTGCCGATTCATCGGAAGGGAAGTTTAAGAAAACTGCTTTAGAAGTAGTTTCATATGGAAAAAAAGTTGCAGAAAAATTAGGAACTAATGTAGTTGCGCTCACAATAAACGCAACGGATTCTTCAGAGTTATACACATACGGAGCAGAAAAAGTGGTTTCAGTTTCTAACGATTTTTTACAAACGTTTAATGCAAAACAATATGCAGCTGTAGTGACAGAAGTAGCAAAAGCAGCAAATGCAGCTGTTGTAGTAATCGATTCAAGCATCGATAGTTTGTATGTAGCCCCAATAGTTGCGGTAAACTTAGAAGCAGGTTATGCTTCAAACGTCGTAGATGCACCTTCAAGTATAAGTCCGTTTACAGTAAAAAGAAAAGCGTTTTCTAACAAAGCATTTTCAAATACGATCATCACAACAGAGACTAAAGTTATTGGATTGGCAAAAAACTCCTATGGAATTCATGAAAACCCAGTTTCGGGAACTACAGAAAATTTTGATGCTACTCTTGTAGAAGCTCGAGTTTCTTCAGAAAAGGTAGAAAGAGTTACAGGTAAAGTAACCATTGCAGATGCAGATATTGTTGTTTCTGCAGGTAGAGGTCTAAAAGGACCAGAAAACTGGGGAATGGTTGAAGAATTAGCAACTATTTTGGGAGCTGCAACCGCATGTTCTAAACCGGTTTCAGATTTAGGATGGCGACCACATGGTGAACATGTTGGTCAAACAGGAAAACCTGTTGCGTCAAATTTGTATATTGCTATTGGTATTTCTGGAGCAATCCAGCATCTTGCAGGTATCAACGCATCCAAAGTAAAAGTAGTAATTAACACAGATTCTGAAGCCCCTTTCTTTAAAGCGGCAGATTATGGTATTGTAGGGGATGCTTTTGAAGTGGTGCCTAAATTAATTGAGAAATTAAAAGCTTTTAAAGCTTCATAATATTTTTAAAGTATCATTCCTGTCAAAAAAAAGAAACTATATAAAGAATTTAGAGAAAATATTTATTCCATTACAAGTCCCCCAATTATTTAAATGAATCGTTGTTTAAAAACGGATTAAAATTTAATTTTGATCCGTTTTTTATTAATCCGTATTTGAAATCCAACCTAGAGCTAAGTGAGTAACTTCAGTCCTTTATCTAAATGGTCTCAATAATAATTCTATATTTTTTAAAGAAATATGGGTTTTTAAGCTATTATTTTCATTAAATTGTGCTCTCTAAAAAGTTTGTGAAATAGCAATTTTAAAACGTTACAAATATTTTTAGCTTTATGTTTGTAAATATTATGAGTTTATTAAAATTAAATATAAAAGGTATTTCCTACAGTCAGACTCAAAGTGGCGCTTATGCTTTGGTATTGAGTGAAGAAGAAGGAACGAGGACTTTACCAATCATTATAGGTGCTTTTGAAGCACAATCTATTGCGATTGCTTTAGAAACAGAAATTAGACCTCCAAGACCACTGACACACGATTTGTTCAAAACTTTTTCAGACCGTTTTTCAATCACGGTAAAAGAAGTGATTATTCATAAATTAGTTGATGGTGTTTTCTTTTCAAGTTTAGTTTGTGAAAGAGATGGAGTAGAAGAAACAATAGACGGAAGAACTTCAGATGCTATTGCAATTGCAGTTCGTTTTCAAGCACCAATTTATACGTATGAGAATATATTAGAAAAAGCGGGTGTTTTTTTAAAAATAGAGGAAGAATTTGGAATAGAAACTCCTACAGCATCGGAAGAAGCTTCATTAGAATTAGAAGAATTAATAATAAAAAAAGAAAGCACTTTTTCAGAGGTCTCTTTAAAGGAACTTCATTATCAATTAAACACCGCAGTAATTGATGAAAACTATGAATTAGCAGCTAAAATTAGAGATGAAATAAGTAAACGTTCCTAAATCTTACACTCACTACAATTTTTTTGGCGTCAGTGGTAAATAGTTATGGGAATGTTATCTTCAATTCGTTAATAACTTTTAAATATATTTAAAAAGCTTCATCAATACTGGTTGGAGTTTTTTTTATTTTTACGATGGCTTTTTTTAATTCTTTAGAAGAAGCAACAATTAAACGTTTACATATAGAAATGAAACAATATCACGATTTAGTAAAACACGTTTTAGAGAACGGAAATGAAAAAGGAGATAGAACAGGAACGGGAACAAAAAGTGTTTTTGGACATCAAATGCGTTTTGATTTAAGTGAAGGTTTTCCAATGGTTACCACGAAAAAATTGCATTTAAAATCGATTGTATATGAACTACTTTGGTTTATAAAAGGAGATACGAATATTAAATATTTGCAAGATAATGGCGTAAAAATCTGGAATTCTTGGGCCGATGAAAATGGAGATTTAGGACCTGTTTATGGACATCAATGGCGAAATTGGAATAGTGATGAAGTAGATCAATTGAAAGATGTAATTGCATCTCTAAAAAACAATCCAAATTCTAGAAGAATGATGGTTTCTGCATGGAACCCTTCAGTATTGCCAGATACCAAAGTTTCTTTTTCTGAAAATGTTGCAAATGGTAAAGCTGCTTTACCTCCTTGTCATGCTTTCTTTCAGTTTTATGTTGCAAATGGTAAATTATCTTGTCAGTTGTATCAAAGAAGTGCAGATATATTTTTAGGAGTTCCTTTCAATATCGCTTCTTATGCATTGTTTACAATGATGATAGCGCAAGTTTGTGGATATGAGGCAGGTGAGTTTATACATACTTTCGGAGATGCACATATTTACAACAACCACCAGGAACAATTAGAATTACAATTGTCTAGAGATATTAGACCGCTCCCAAAAATGAAAATAAACCCCGCGATAAAAAGTATTTTCGATTTTTCTTTTGATGATTTTGAGTTGTTAGATTACAATCCACATCCACATATCAAAGGCAAAGTTGCTGTTTAATAGAAAAGAAAAAGAGCTTTCAGATTAATTAAAAGCTCTTTTTCTTTTGTAAAATTTATGTTAGATGCTTAACACGCTGTTTTCAGCGCCTGCAAAATCATTCCAAGCAAAATAATCTGCCTCTAGTTCATTTACATAAGCCCCATCAATGAGGTATCTAAATTCATATGAATTTCCAGTTTCTAAATTGACTGTACCTTTAAAAGATCCATTTTTCAATTTCTTCAATGGAGATGTTTCCTGATTCCACTCATTAAAACTACCAACAACGACTATTTTTTTAGCTTCTTTAGCAGGGACCGTAAAAGTTACTTTACAAACTGGTTTGCTTTTTAAAAATTGTTTTTTAATTCCCATAATTATTTTTTCAAAACTTTCGGTAAATGTATAGAAGTATCTTAAGATATTTTTGGATGTTTCGTATGAATTTTGAAGAATTATCAGTTTATTAAAATCTTGGAATAAATTCCGACTAATTTGATATAAAAGGCAAACTAAATTGTGTTTTGTTTAAAAAAAAAGCAATTTCTTTTCACTTGATTTTCAGTGTTTTTAGCTCGAAAACGTATTCGTAAACAGATAAAATTGTCTTAAAATGCGTTAAAAACATCAAATCTCTCGAGAATTACTTTAATTTTGCTTAAAATTTTAGGTTTTATGATTACAATGATTGCAGCAATTGCAAAGAATAATGCTTTAGGAAAAGACAATGATTTAATTTGGCATCTGCCATCAGATTTAAAACGTTTTAAAAAAACAACCTCAGGGCATCATATATTGATGGGTAGAAATACTTTTGAGTCTATTGGTAAACCATTACCAAATAGAACGACTATCATTATTACTAGAAATAAAAACTATTCCAAAGAGGGATGTTTAGTTGCGCATAGTCTTGAAGAAGCAATCCAAATGGCAGCAAAGGATGCTGCTATTTATATTATTGGGGGTGCTCAAATTTACAAAGAGGCTATTGATAAAAAATTAGTTGATACTTTAGATATCACGCAAGTTCATCATGAGTTTGAAGCAGATGTTTTTTTTCCAATAATAGATTTAGATTTTTGGGAAGAAACGAAAAGAGTCGATTTTGAAGCAGATGAAAAAAACAAATATAATTACAGTTTTATAACCTATAAAATGAAAACTAATTAATTCTGTTTACTCTAAAACCACCGCCTAAATTCATGCGATATTTTTGCTGAGCAAATAAAAAATAATTAAAGAGTTTGTAATTTACGTCATATCCATAATCTGTGTTAGCTTGATAATCAATGCTGTTTTCATACACGTAAGGATTAAATTGACTAGGGTTTTGAACTCTATTATTCCAAGCAATTACCCATGCCCTATTTCTAGTTTCTAGATAGAATTGAGAATAAAAACCTACTGGTTTAGCAACAGAATTTAAAAAAGTAGTAAATCCAATATCAATAATTATAATTTCATACTCTAGACTATCATTAGCAATAACGACAGGTTTTTCTTTTTGAATGCTGTTTTTTTTTATGGGAGATACACTGCAAGCAGACACAAGGAGTCCAAAAGAAATGAAGAAGAGTAATTGTTTTAATAGTTTCATAATCAGTTGCTTTATGAAAAGTAAAGTTGCGAAAATTATTTCAAAATTGGTTGATTTTTATTTTTTTAACATTATTTTTCAACCTCAAAAAAAGAAAAATGAAAAAGCGGTGTTTTTGGGTAACAGAAAGTAAATTATATCAAGAGTATCATGATGAAGAATGGGGAGTCCCTGTTTATGACGATACTACTTTGTTTGAGTTTTTGCTACTAGAAACATTTCAAGCAGGCTTAAGTTGGATTACTATTTTAAATAAAAGAGAAAACTTTAGAAAAGCTTTTGATCACTTTGATTATAAGAAAATTGCAATATACCCTGAAAGTAAATATGACTCTTTACTCCAAGACGCAGGGATTATTAGAAATAAATTAAAAATAAGAAGCGCCATCACAAACGCACAGTTATTTATTAAAATTCAAAAAGAATTTGGTTCTTTTTCAAAGTTTATTTGGAGTTATGTAAATGACATGCCTATTGTTAATGAGTTTCAAAAAAA
>Ga0075468_10000346_pt1 | contig 17923 bp, 17 predicted proteins | sample DEB08_DNA_12_FD_77578 | JGI IMG/M metagenome (GOLD analysis project Ga0075468, IMG submission 77578) | Aqueous microbial communities from the Delaware River and Bay under freshwater to marine salinity gradient to study organic matter... | ecosystem: Environmental > Aquatic > Marine > Coastal ...
GCTTCTCAAAATTGAGAAGCTTTTTTTGTTTCCAATAAAATCTTAGTAAACCCTCTCTACAGTCTTTATCCCTTCTATCTTTTTCATCTCTTTCATTAAATCATCTAGGTGCTTAGTATCGTGAACAAGAGCATTCAAGTTTCCATTAAAAAACCCTGCTTCTGACCCTATATTAAGCGATTTAATATTGATATTCAAACTCCCAGTAACAAGGTTTGTAAGAGAATTCAAAATTCCCATCCCGTCAATTCCTGTAAACTCCACTCCTACTGAAAACTCTTTAAGAGTCTGGCTTTTCCACTTTGCTTTTAATACACGGTAAGCATAGTGAGACATTAACTGAACAGCATTTGGGCAATTTGTTCTGTGAATTTTTATTCCTTCGTTTATTGTCAAAAACCCAAACACATTATCACCAGGAATTGGCGAACAACATTTTGCAATTTTATAATCTACTTGCTTTAAGCTATCGTCTCCCAAGATAATTGCTTCGCTAGACTTACCACCAAAGCTTGATATTATTTCACCTTGATCCAATTTCTTGGCTTCTTTTTGCTTTCTCCTGAATAAAGAAGTTAAAACACTCTCTTTTTCATATTTAAGAATTCCTCCTTTTACAACTATCGATTTTATTTTCGACAAATCGATTTTTCCATTTGCAATCTGAAAATTTAAATCCAATGGATTTTTAAAATCATAAAGCTTAAGTAGTTCTGATATATTTTTATCGTTATAATCTACTTTCAAAGATTTTAATTTCCTCTTCAATGATTCCTTTCCTTGCTCAGCAACTTGTTTCACTTCCTCTTTCAAAGATTGCTTTACATTAGATCTGGCCTTGGATGTAACTACAAAATCTAACCAAGCCTCTTTTGGCTTTTGTTTGTTAGACGTAATAATTTCAACCTGATCTCCACTACTCAATATGTGATTAAGCGGCACCAACTTATGATTCACCTTTGCTCCTATACATTTTTTTCCAATATCTCCGTGAATATCAAATGCAAAATCAAGAGCTGTAGCGTTCTTTGGTAATGTTCTCAATTCTCCTTTAGGAGTAAAAATATACATTTCCTCTGCATACAAATTCAGCTTAAAATCATCAATAAAATCAAGAGTATCAGTTTCTTTGTTCTCTACTAAATCACGAATTTTATTAATCCAATTATCAAATTTACTTTCAATTTTCTTCTTGCTATCCTTATATTTCCAGTGAGCTGCCATCCCTTTTTCGGCAATCTCATCCATTCTTTCACTTCGGATTTGAATTTCTACCCATTTACCTGTTGGGCTCATTACAGTAGTGTGTAACGACTCGTATCCATTACTCCTAGGATTTGTAATCCAATCTCTTAATCTATCAGGATTTGGCCTGTAAAAGTCAGTTACAACAGAATATACTCGCCAAGCATCTGTTTTTTCATTCTCCTGTTTACTGTCCAATATTATTCTTACAGCAAACAAGTCGTAAATCTCTTCAAAGGTTACTTTCTTCTTTTTTATTTTATTGTAAATAGAATAGATAGATTTTGGTCTCCCTTTAATCGAATATTTCAATCCGGTTTTATCTAATTCCTTTTTAAGTGGAGAAATAAACTGGCTAATAAACCTTGCTCTTATTTCTTGAGATTTTCTGAGTTTTGTAGCTATTTCATTATAGGCTTCTGGCTCCGTATGCTTTAAGGATAAATCTTCCAATTCTGTTTTTACAGCATTTAGTCCCAACCTGTGAGCAAGTGGTGCATACAGAAACAATGTTTCAGAAGCTATTTTTCTCTGCTTATCCGGCCTCATTGAGCCAAGCGTCCTCATATTATGCAACCTATCGGCAAGCTTAATAAATATTACTCTCACATCATCTGGTAGAGTAAGAATCATCTTACGGAAATTCTCTGCTTGATCAGAAGTAGACAAATCAAAAGCTCCAGAAATTTTGGTTAATCCATCAATTATTCTCTTTTCTCTTCTTCCAAATATTAACTCAATATCCTCAAGAGTTACATCTGTATCTTCAACTGTATCATGAAGTAAAGCACAAGCAATAGAAGTTGCTCCAAGTCCAATTTCTTCCGTACAAATTCGTGCAACAGCAATTGGGTGAGTTATGTAAGGCTCGCCCGATTTTCTTCGCATAGTCATATGAGCTTCTGCCGCATAATTAAATGCTTTTCTTATGTATGCAGTATCTTCAGGGGTTGTTCTGAACTTTTTTGATGCTCGCAACAATCCTCTGTAGTCTTTTAAAATTATTTTTTTATCGCTTTCTGAGTAGTCTTTCATTCTTCCTTTTAAAATCTTACTTGAATATAGGAAAGTTATTAAAAAAATTCCTCCAATTCGTGTTATATTTGTAAGAAATTTAACTCTACGAATATTCCTATGTACAAACTAATTATAAGACCTATTCTATTCAGTTTTGATCCTGAAAAAATTCATCATTTCATTTTCAATTCTATCAAAGTTTTATTCAAAATTCCTGGAGTAAAGTCTTTAGCCAAAGCCACTCACAACTTTGAAGACAAAAGTCTTGAAAAAGAATTATTTGGATTAAAATTTAAAAACCCTGTAGGATTAGCTGCAGGTTTTGATAAAGATGCTAAGCTATTTAATGAGTTAGCAGCCTTTGGTTTTGGATTTATAGAAATAGGAACCCTTACTCCTCTTCCACAAGAAGGAAATCCTAAAAAAAGAATGTTTCGATTGCCAGCTGATAGTGGATTAATAAACAGAATGGGATTTAACAATGGTGGAGTTAAAGAAGCTGTAGAGAGATTAAAAAAGAATAATTCTGGAGTAATAATTGGAGGAAACATTGGTAAAAACAAACTGACTCCAAATGAAAGTGCTGTGGATGATTATGTTATTTGTTTTAATGAATTACACCCTCACGTAGATTATTTTGTGGTTAATGTAAGCTCTCCTAACACTCCTAATTTAAGAGCTTTACAAGACAAAAAGCCATTGACAGAGATACTGATGAGACTTAAAAACTTGAATGCTGAAAAAGAAATCCAAAGGCCTATTTTATTGAAAATAGCTCCAGATTTAACTGATTTGCAATTGGATGATATCATTGATATTGTTGCAGACACTAAAATTGAAGGAATAATAGCTTCGAACACAACAATATCTCGTGAAAATTTAAAAACTTCGGATTCGCGAATAGAAGAAATTGGAAACGGAGGACTAAGTGGAAAACCAGTTGCTGCAAGAAGCACAGAAGTTATTCGTTATTTAAGTACAAAGAGTAACAAGGCTTTTCCTATAATTGGTGTTGGTGGAATAAATACTGCCGAAGATGCTATTGAAAAACTAGAAGCTGGAGCAGATATAGTGCAAGTATATACAGGATTTGTGTACGAAGGACCAAGCATGATTAAGAAAATCAATAAAGGAATCCTGAATAAAAAGAACAACTAAAATGGATAACAAAGCAATTAAATTAATAGAGTGCCCTCGTGATGCCATGCAGGGAATGCACGATTTTGTGCCTACTGAATTAAAAGCTAATTACATCAACTCCTTATTAAAAGTTGGTTTTGATACAATCGATTTTGGGAGCTTTGTATCGCCTAAGGCTATTCCACAACTAAAAGATACCGCAGATGTTTTAAGTATGCTAAAGCTTGATGAAACAGACTCTAAACTGCTTGCCATTGTTGCAAACAAAAGAGGAGCTGGTGATGCGGTTAATTTTGAAGAAATTAATTATTTAGGCTTTCCTTTCTCCGTTTCAGAAACATTTCAGCAGAGAAATACCAATTCGAGTATCGAAGAATCGCTATCAAGAGTAGAAGAGATTCAAAATTTGTGTGTAAAGAATAAGAAAGAGATTGTGGTTTATTTATCTATGGCTTTTGGTAATCCTTATGGAGATAAATGGAACCAAGACATTGTAGCTAAATGGGCCGAAAGACTTCATAAGGAATTAGATGTAAATATCTTAGCCCTTTCCGATACAATTGGGAGCTCGGATAAAGAATCTATCGCATCATTATTTACAACACTTATTCCTGAATTTACCAAAGTAGAGTTTGGTGCTCATTTACACACAACTCCTGATACTTGGGAGGAGAAAATAGCTGTAAGTATCGAGAGCGGTTGTAACCGTTTTGATGGAGCAATAAAAGGCTATGGAGGTTGCCCAATGGCAGCAGATGAATTGACTGGAAACATGCCTACAGAAAAAATGATTTCTTATTTTGAAGAGCATTCATTTAAAACTGGTTTAAACCATGGATTATTCCTAGATTCGTTAAAAATGTCGGGGGGAATATTTAATTCGTATTCTTAATTGAATTATTTAAGAAAAAACACTCTTAAAGTTTTGATTAAATAGAAAAAAGGGTTTTCTTTGCATTCTCAAAAAATAACAGAAGATGTCAAAAGTTTGTCAATTAACAGGTAAAAAAGTACAGTCAGGTAATAACGTTTCTTTCTCTTTAAGAAGAACAAGAAGAAAGTTTTATCCAAATTTAGTAACTAAGAAATTTCACTTACCAAGTGAAGACAGAACAGTTACACTTAAATTATGTACTAGAGCTTTGAGAACTATCGATAAGAAAGGAATCGAAGAAATGATTAAGGAATCAAAAGCAAAAGGATTGTACACAGGAGCGTAAGCTTTTAAGTAAAATACATTTTATAAAAAAGTCTCGAAGTTTTCTTCGGGACTTTTTTTGTGGACTTTTTTTTTGCTTTAATTTAAAAGGTGACGTTTACATCCGATTTGGTGCCTGTTACTGAACAGTTAAATTATAAACCAAAAATTATTTTTTTATTTTACTGAATATCAAATAACTAAAAACCAAACTGTTGAAAAGAGAAAATAAAATTTTGGTATTTTGGTTAGTTCCGGAATCTTAAATTTTAATCAATTGAGAAGAAGGATTATTTATAAATTTTCGTCAAAGAATTAAACAACTTATAAAAAACATATAAAATGAGAAAGATACTTTTAATAACTCTAGCATTAATGACAGTTACATTCAGTTCATTTGCTCAGGAAAGTAAAACTAAAAAAGCAAATACAACAATTACTACAGATGAAAAAGCAGAATTAAAAAGAGATAAAGAAGCTTTTAAAAAGACTTTAACTAAAGAACAAATTGCAAAATTAAAAGCTATTAAAAAGGCGAAAAAAGAAGCAAATATCAAATCACTTCCAAAAGCAGAAAAAAAAGCAGCTAAGAAGAAATTTAAGGCTCAAAAAAATGCTGTATATACTGAAGAGCAAAAAAGAATGTTAAAGGCTATTAAGGCAAAAAAGAAATTATTCAAAAATAATTAAGTGTGACTATTAAAAAAGTAACATTTTTTGTGACTATCGCTATTACTGTGTTAGCATGTAAAAACAATACCTCAAAAAATACTAATCCAAGTTATGAAAATGCAACTGACACATATGAGGTGCAACATTATGATGGTAAGTATAAAATAATAGACAATCAATTTGGAACAAACACAACTATGACCATTGAAAACGGAAATAGAATAATGAAAACTAATGGATTACCAAATCACAAAACTGGCGAATTCCCAAACTCTGGAAATCCAAATAGTATTTCTGCTCAAAATTTGAGTTATTCTTTTCCATTAAAACCAAAATTATCTGGAGAATCTAAATGGGCCAGAGAACCCGGAATAGCACTGAATGGCGTTAAATTTGAACCAGAAACTGCAGAGCGATTTGTTTGTGAAACAGGAGAAGTATATAGAATTGAAGCTTTTCAGGAACTTGTAAATCTAGGACTTGATTATAATAATGCACATGTTCAACCTACTGGTGCCTATCACTATCATGGAGCACCTAAAGGATTGGTAGAGGTTCTTGATAAAGGTGAAGATATTGTATTAATGGGATATGCCAAAGATGGTTTTCCTATTTACTACTCCAAAAGCGGGAAGTATAAACCTAGTTTTAAGCTTTCTTCTGAATCAAGAACAGGTGATGCTTGTTCTTATACAGCTGGTAAAAAAACTATAAAAAAAGAATTAAATAATTCTTCTGCTGATGGAATTTTTGTTTCTGATTGGACTTTTGATCAAACTATAGGTCAACTAGATGAATGTAACGGAATATCTATAGACGGAGAGTATTGTTATTTTGTTACTAATGAATACCCTTATGTTGGCAGATGCCTTAAAGGAGTTTTCACTGAAGCTAAACCATCTGGAGGAAGACCAGGAGGAAATAGTCAGGATGGAAGACCAAACAGACCTCCACCAGGAGGAAATGGTGGTAATAGAAAACCGAAGGGACCTTCACCAGAAGCACATACCCATGGTGATGTTTACCACACACATTAATTTAAAATGTATATTTGAGATTACTAAATCTAATTTCAATGAATCCATTTCACTACGCATTTAAAGTCAAAGACCTTATCTCTTCTCGTAAGTTTTATATAGATATTTTAGGCTGTGAAGAAGGAAGGTCATCCGAAAATTGGATAGATTTCAATTTCTTTGGTCATCAATTATCTGCCCATATCAGTAACGATATTCCTGATTTAGATTATTGCGGAAAAGTTGATGGGATTGATGTACCAATCCCACATTTTGGTTGCTTGCTAGATTCTAACCAATTTGCAGTAATAAAAGAAAAGTTAGAGTCTGCTGAAGTTGAATTCATTATAAAACCTCAAACCAGATACGAAGGTAAATTGGGGGAACAGCAAACTATGTTTGTGTTCGATTACAGCAACAACCCTATTGAGTTTAAATCATTCAAAAATGAAGAAGAAGTTTTTGAATGAAATATGAATCTAAAGATTTATTCTCATCACTCAAAGTATAAATTATTACCTTTGGTAAACTTTTAACCAAAAGAATATACAATGGCTGAACTTGATTGGAAAACAGAAAAGGAATACGAAGAAATAACTTTTAAAACCTTAAATGGTGTTGCACGAATTGCTTTCAACAGACCTGAATGCAGGAATGCTTTTACTCCTAAAACTGTGGATGAATTATGGGAAGCTTTAATTATTTGTCATGAAAGCCAAGACATTGGTGTTGTATTACTTACAGGAGAAGGACCTTCGCCAAAAGATGGTGGATGGGCTTTTTGTTCTGGTGGTGACCAAAGGGTAAGATCAACAACTGGATACAAAGGAAAAAACGGAATTAATAGATTTAATATCCTAGATGTTCAAAGACAGATTCGTTTTATGAATAAAGTGGTTATTGCGGTAGTTCCAGGATGGGCTGTTGGTGGTGGACACAGTTTACATGTTGTATGTGATTTGACTTTAGCTAGTAAAGAGCATGCTATTTTTAAACAAACTGATGCTGATGTAGCAAGTTTTGATGGAGGTTTTGGATCAGCATACTTAGCCAGACAAGTTGGACAAAAAAGAGCTAGAGAAATTTTCTTTTTAGGCTTTAATTATACGGCACAAGAAGCATTTGATATGGGCATGATAAACAAAGTTGTACCGCATGATGAATTAGAACAAGAGGCTTATGATTGGGCTCAAGAAATAATGACAAAAAGCCCTACTGCAATCAAAATGTTGAAATTTGGTTTTAATCTTATTGATGATGGATTAGTAGGACAACAAGTTTATGCTGGAGAAGCAACAAGACTAGCATATGGCACTGATGAAGCTGTAGAAGGAAGAAATGCATTTTTAGAAAAAAGAGAAAGAGATTTCTCTAAGTTTCCAAAATTCCCTTGATTACAATAAATAAATTTCATAAAAAAAGGGAAGCAATCTGCTTCTCTTTTTTTTTGGTCTTATTTAAAACTATCAAATCGTTCGAAGTGGCAAGTATATCCATTTGGGTTTCTTAACAAATAATCTTGATGCTCAGGTTCTGCTAGCCAAAACTTAGAAATTGGCTCAAGAGTAGTTACTACTTTACCATCCCATCTATTAGATTCGTTTACAATCTCAATTACTTCTTCGGAAGTTATTCTTTCTTCTTCATTTTGGATAAATATTGCCGATCTATAACTTGACCCTCTATCATTTCCCTGCTGATCAACTGTTGTTGGATTATGAATTCGGAAAAAATAGTCTAATATATCTCTGAAAGAAGTTAACTCCGAATCATAAGTAATCTCTATTCCTTCTGCATGTCCAGGATGATACTTGTAAGATGGCTTTTCATTTTCTCCTCCAATGTATCCAACTTCTGTATCTAAAATTCCTTCTCTTACTCTGAATAAATCTTCCATACCCCAGAAACAACCTCCTGCTATATATGCTTTTTTAATATTTTCCATTTTTTTTATTTAATTAGTAGATGTTTAAGCGTTACTAATCTTACTTAAAATTCCGAATATTTTTAATCAATTACTGCTAATAGCTATTTTTATTTTAAAATAGCTTCAATAACCAGTTATCAGAACCATCTATTAAATTATAATAAGTTGATATTAAATTAATTAATAAAAACAGATGTTAATTTTATAAAACACTTTGTTAAAATATACCAACCATAGACTTTATTACCTATTTTTACGTTCTTCATTTTAAAGAGAAAAAAGTGCACTTTAAGTTAATCAATGTAGTTTCTAATAACCTTAAGAGGATATTTGGCGTAACACAAAACTGTTACACCAATCAAACTCAACATAAGTTGAACACAAACTATTATATGAAGAATCTTGTTGTACTAGCTGCATTTTTTATTTTCACCAACTTTACTTCTGTAAATCTCGAGGAATCAACTATCAAATCTTTACCAATTCTTATTGACAAGGAAATTGAACTAGTAACCTTGGATAAAAAACTAATGGCATTTGATGCTTTCACAGAGTCTTTTTATGATTGCTTAAAAGAACCCACTTTAAATTCAAAAGTATTTAAGATGGCTTTAAAAGGGTATTATTCTTTGAAAGAAGATGGTAAACTAGCTAACCAAAATTACTTAACAGTTATTGACTATACTAAACCTAGTAATGAGGACCGTTTTTTCTTAATAGATATTGAAAGAAAAATAGTGATTTTCAGAAGTGTAATTGCACATGGGAAAAACTCAGGAGGTTTAAATGCTACTAAATTTTCTAATGAAAGTGAATCCAGAATGACCAGCTTAGGTTTTTATGTAACAGGAGCTATTTACAATGGAAAGTATGATTACTCTATGAAAATTCATGGATTAGAATACTCTAACAACAATGCTTTTGAAAGAGGAGTTGTTGTTCATTCCGCAGATTACGCTACTTATGAGTTTTTGCAAGAGAACGGAAACATACTTGGAAGAAGTTATGGTTGCCCTGCCCTACCTCACGATAATTACCAAACTATTGTAGATATAATTCAAGGTGGTTCTTGCTTTTTTGCATACGGGAAAGACAGAGGCTACGAGAGAAAATCAACCTACTTAAAAACGACTAGTTTTATAGAGTCTTTTTATTCTGATTTTCCGCAATAAGATTTTCAATCGCCATTTTAACTTTAGTTTCTTTTTTATAGATATCTCTATAAAACTTCATTTGCCCATTACTGGTTCCTTCACAGGAATAATACCTTAGGTAAACTGGCATGTTATAAGTTAAATTAATTCTTTTTTGAATTCCTCTTTTGGTGAAATTTGATACCGAATCCATAGTCATAACTGAATCTTGTCTACTAAGAATATACTGAGCTAAATCCAAAGGATTCTGAACTCTTACACATCCATGACTATACGCTCTAATATCATTTTTAAACAACCTTTTAGAAGGTGTATCGTGAAAGTAAATACTGTATTTATTAGCGAAAATAAACTTTACTTTACCAAGTGCAGTTCCTCCACTTCGCACTTGCGAAATTTTATAATTAAAAGAACTTTGAGTCACTTTACCCCAATCTACTTTAGAAGCATCTAATACTTTCCCTGTTGATCTATCAGTTATTCTATAACCCTTTTTACTAGCAATCCCTGAGTTGGTTTGTAGCTTTGGCAAAACCTCTTTACTAGAAATACTATTTGGCAAATGCCAAAAAGGATTTAAAATAACGTAATTCATTTTTGCAGTAAACTCAGGAGTTCTATTTATCGTTTTACCAACTACAGTTCGGTACTCTCTATGAATCGAATTATTCTCTATCACTTTTAAAGAATAGGCTGGAATGTTGGCATAAAACAAAGTGTCATCAATAATAGGTTTCCATTTCATTTTCTCTATTACAGCCATAACAGATAACCATCTATCATGATTTGTTCTAGATAATGCGTAAGCTGTTGCTCTTCCAATCCTTCCATCTTCTGATAGTCCATTCTCTGCCTGAAAGATTTTTAGTACATCAACTTTTTGCAAATTTGTTGTGTCTTTAATTGTATCTAAATACCCTTGAACTGTTAATGCTTTCCAGGCATTTTTATACGCTAAGTTTGAGTCTAATTTCAAAGTCTCTACTTGAACTTTTTCTTTAGTAAGTGGTTTTGTTTTGCAAAACTCACCCCATGATTTCCTTAATTCTTTGTATGCATAAAACTGAGGCTCAAGCGTATCAATAGCTTTTGCTAATCTATTTCCTTTAATCGATTCTGAAATAATTGCAATTTCAGAACTCTTTAAAGAGTCTAACTTTAATTGATAGTATAAAGAATCTGATTTGTCATGATTTAAATACCCATATTTTATGTGAGTCATAAACTCAGTACAAGTCTTTGTAAACTGCCATTCACTTTTTACTAATAAATCAATGTTACCAGTGTCACTTAACAATGAATTACTAAGCAACCTCAACTCACTTAACTCATAAAAGCTAGAGTCTAATCCAAATGATTGAGCATTGGAAACTAAATCTAGTAAACTCTCTGCACTTTTATTAAGATGTAAACCATTACTCCACAAGCATTCAGGAGTTTTATAAATACCTTTTACAACTGAAGATATAGTTGTGATAGTATCGTTTGGTGTATTGATAAACTTAGCCTTAAACTCAGAAAGAATAACTTCTTGGTTTTTAGCCATCAATTTTTCGATAGGATTCTCAACAACAGTAGTTTTAGCCATTTTATCCCCACATGAGGAAGAAATGAGCAAAAACAGGGCTCCAGAATATAATACTATCTTTTTCATAAGCTTGTGAAAGAAAGGGTTAGCTACTTTTCTTTTCAAATATTCCACGAAATTACATCAAAAAAATGACATTTTAACCCTTTTGAGTTAAACCTAAAGTTAAGTTCAATCAAAGTAATCGTTTAGTAAATTTAGTAAAAAAATATCTTTCTCTGTAAGTCCTCCAGCATCATGGGTTGTTATCCTTACCCAAACTGTCCTATATACATTTTTCCATTCAGGATGATGGTTCAATTTATCCACCTCAACACTCAATGCTTTCATTTTATTAATTGCCTCCAAAAACGAATCAAACTTAAATTCTTTCTCTAAGCCTTTGTTTACCAAGTCCCAACTAGGATTTTGGTTTACTAGCTCTTGTATTTCTATTTCGGTTAAGAATCTCATTTTAAAGCTACTTTGTATGAGTAAAATTGATTTTTATTCGCTTTATTTAAAGACGTTTTCCAAATCTTATTGTTGCGTAAATAAGTGATTTCTATTTTATCTTCTTTAAAATACTCCATCCATTTATCTGCATTTGCTTTTATTGGCAAGTTATTAATTGTAAGCAATTCATCACCTCTAGAAAAACCTGCAATGTAACCAGTAGAGTCTTTTTGAACATGAACTACTTTGGTTACTCCATTTTCCACAGTTAACTTTAATCCATACCAATCAGAAGGATTTTCTGAAATAGACTTGGCTAATTTATACCCACCAAAATCAAAAGCTTTTTTAAGTTCATTGGTAAACTCTTTAGTTCCCCATATATAATTATTAAAGAAAGAAGTGAATGAAACTCCACTGTGCTTCTCAATACACGATTTATAATCCTCTTCGGTATAACCAATTCCTTTTTTACCAAAATTCACATACAAATCTTTCATTACTGTGTGTAATGATTTTTTGTGATTGGTAGTTTCTCTAATTTTCATATCAATCATAAAAGAAACTAAGCTTCCTTCTACATAAATAGATGATTTACGATCGGGAACTCCCATTTGGTATCCATTTAGCCATGTATCGTAAGATGAATCGGCTACCGATAGATTTAGCCTTCCTCCATTGTCGTAATGCCTTTTTAGGTATTGATTCAACTCTATTAAGTATCGTGTTTTATCAAAAACTCCAGATTCATGCAAAATTAAATCTCCCATGTAGGTAGTAACTCCCTCGCACACATAACCAAGTTTAGAATAGTTTTCTTTGGTATAATCGTAAGGATTCATCTCGGCAGGGCGAATAGTTTTAATATTCCAAGCATGATACAATTCATGAGAACTTACTCCCAATAAATCTACATAACGTTCCTTCATCACCTCATAACTTGGACCAAGAACAATAACTGTACTAGTTACATGTTCTACTCCGTGATAAGCTATGTGTGGATGAATGATATTTATAAAATGATATTCCTTAGCAGGAAAACCTCCAAACAACTTCATTTGATAATCAGTAAACTTTTTGAAATCAGTAATTACCTTTTTCCAATCGGGTTTACACTCACCATAAAACCAAACAGTAAAATCTACTCCTTTACTATCGTATGATTTACTTTGCAAAAGTGAACTAACTACAAACGGAGTATCTACCAATTCATGAAAGTTATTGGTTTTTATTTTACCCGATTTATAAGGAACTCCACAAGCAATTTTTTGTCCTTTTTCTTTGGGTATTTCTACTGTGCATTTGTCATTTTCCCTCCCTGGTATATAAATAAAACAGTTTACTGGATTTACATATAAAGTATCCTCATCTAAGTAAGTAGAACCAGCATTAAAATCAATTGAATAGTAATTATACTTTACAACAATCTCTTTTGCTTTAGTTGAATCTACAACCCAACTATCTTTAGTCTGTTTGCTGAATTTTAAATCTTTACCATTTTCATCAGTCACATTAAACTGTTGAATATTTTTAGCGAAATTTCCTAATTCATATCTCCCTGGTCGCCAAGCTGGCAATTGCAATGTTGTTTTTTTACCCGAAACTTTTGCTCTGAATTCTATATTTAAATAATGCTGTGAGCTATTGCTTGTATCTAATTTGTAATTCATAGTTTAGTTAGTTATTTTGAATGCAATATTTACTTAGCATTTTTAAAAAATGCATAACATTTATTGTAATAGAATCTATAATGTATTCATATTGACTTTTATTTATGGATTCAGCTAATTTTTCATTCCAGTTCTTTGTAAGTATCCCTAATGGTTTAAAACCAGTGTTTTTAGGATCATGGTTATAATCATAAAAATGCACCTTTGCCAGTCCCTTTGTTAGATTTATAGTGTATTTAAAATCTATTAGACCTATTTCCGTCTCAAGATTATCTATGTAATGGTTGTATGAATAATTACCTGTTAAATGGATTGTATCATTTAACTTTTCTTCGTCAATAATCGTATTATTTAATCCTTGAAAAAAAAAAGCTTTTTTAAATGCAATACACTCATAGGCGTCAAAAAAAATTTGCTCATAAAGATTAATTTCAAAATCGTAAACAAGTAGATTATCATTCTCAACTTTAGTTGAAACATTTTTTTCTTTAACTGACAAGCAAGAGCTTATAGCTAACATTAAAAAAGATATTTTAATTAAATTCATAGTTTAGTCATTTACCGTTCCTCCATTGGTTAGGATTACTTTTCCTTTTTTCCTTTTAAAAAAGAACAAGAATTTTTTTTCTTTAATCTTTATGCCAGCCCATTCATCTGAGCAAGCTCTGGAGATAGAACCTCCATCAATAATTAATTTAGATTTTGGTTCAAGAGTAATTTCAACTGCTGGTCCCATTACAATATCAGATGTAATTGTAAGAGTAACTCCTCGTTTCACATCTATATCTCTATTTACAAATTGGTAGGTTGTTATCTCGGTATCCTTAGTTATTTCAGTGTAATCACTTATCGAATATAAATCTACTGAAAACACTCCTCGTCCGTAAGTAGAGCAATACAATTTGTATTGGCAGTAATTCATTTTTAAATCTGTTACCGCTACATTTTCAGGGAGTTCCTTTCCGTACTTTTCCCATTCTTCGTTATATCTGTCTTTGTGATACACACCTTCATCTCCACCACAAAACAACATTCCTTCATCTCTTCCGTCTCTGAGAAGAGTATGAATTGGAGTTACTGGTAATCCATAAGAGTAATCGTACCAAGTCTCCCCTCCATCTTCGGATATCAATACTCGGTAGTATTCCCACGATTTTGTCCACGATTCTGGCTTGAAAAATCCAGATAAAGAGATGTAAATAATGTTATCGTCAAACGGATCTATTTCTATATCAGTTACTGTTCGGTAACTCAACATTTCTCTTAGTGTAATTGTGTCTTTTCCCCTTTTAGGAATGTCAGTGTATCTATCTGGATATACTTTAGCATCAGTTAAATCAATAAAAGATTTACCTCTGTTAATCGTTTTCATTAGCTTGGGCGTTCCATTGTTTTTATCAATGTATTCGCCTTCGGCAACCATCATAAAATTCTGATTTGTTGCACTTACTGCAATCTCACCAATCCTTTCCATTCCTTTTACTTCTACCCCTTTCTCATTTCTATTCTTTATCTTTTGTAAAAACAGTCTTGGACTATTGGCTTCTCCTCTCCTAGCCGACCCAAATAATATGGTAGAATCCTCTGCAGCAAACTCTACAGGGAAATCTATATACCAAGAGGTAAATCGTGAATTTGGAGAAAAGTACTTTTTGTATTTCCCTTGGTTAGCAATGATAATATTATTTTGTGATTTCATTTTGAACTGAGCATCATCACTCAAAAAATTTCCTCCACCATCTCCACCAGAAACAAAATTCCATTCGCCTTTATAATATTCAAACGAACCATTGTCCTGGGTTCCAATAAGCATGGTAAAATTACTATCGAACTGAGAAATTGCCATGTTGTATACTTGCAGTGTAGGCAAGTTATATCCATTCAATGACTCGAATTTACTCTCTTTCGGATTATACAGAGATAAACCTCCATCATTACCCATCAATACTTTTTCTATTCCATTGTGAGAGTAAACAGCCATTGATCGTACATCATCATGTTCGAAAGCCGAAATATTTGGTCCAGGCGATTTCATTCTTAGTCCTTTGATACTGTCCCACTCAAAAAACTCTATAAATCCTAGGTACAACTTATCAGGATTTACTTGGCTAAACTCCATCTCCCACTTACTTGGTTTTGCATCTCCAGTTTCCCAATTTAATCCTATTTTTCCTGCTGGGTAAAATGAATTTCCATTGTTTTTTGATTTAAATAAGGCTATTTCTTTTCCGTCATTAAAGCCAATCATCATGTTTCCATTACTAAAGCTCGACATCTTTACCATCAGGATATGTTTGTCTTTAATGCTTTTGAATGTTGGAGCCTCCTCTAGGTTTTTCCAAGTAGAACCTTGGTTAGTGCTTACCCAACAATTACCTCTTGCTCCCCATTGATGGGATGAACTAATAAAAATCAATCCTTCGGGCGATACTTCCATATCTACCAAGTATTGAGCTCGTGTTGTTACATAGGATTCATCTTCCTCTAACCTGAAAATTATTTTCCAAGATGCTCCATTATTTTTAGAAAGAAAAACTCTTCGTTCACTTGCCACATACAAATCTCCATTGGCAGCATACAATACTTTTATTACCGTCTTCCCTTTAAATATCGAATCAAAAGAAGAAACCAATTCCCAAGAATCTCCCCAATCCGTACTTCGCAATATTCCTCCTGCATAACTATCAAATCCATACACGTAATTACCACCTCCAGCAATAATTTCGTTTTTGTTAGTTGGGTTTATCGCCATACTTTTAATTCCCATACCAGGAATTAAGGCTACGTTATCAGTTTTGCAATTCCATGTAACTCCAGCATCTCTTGTTTTCCAAATTCCACTGGAATTGGTTGCCATCAAAAATGTTTTGGTGTCAGTTGGGTGAGGTATTACCGCATCAACCAATCCCATGCTGTGCATGTAAGGTTCTTTGCTCGATTGCCCGTAAAATGGCCCTTCTACTTCCCAGCTTTGCGAAAAACTAGATAAACCTAAAGAAACAAATAACGCTATCAGTAAACTACTTCTCAATTGGCTTGGGTATTAAACTCATCCATCCACTTCCCTTTTATCTTTAGTAATTGCTCCAGCACATCTCGCACTGCTCCTTCTCCTCCATTTTTGTGCGATACGTAATCAGCTATTCCTAGTATTTCGTTACATGCATCATTGGGACAAGCCGAAATTCCTACTTCTTGCATTACTGCATAATCAGGAATATCGTCTCCCATATAAATGGCTTCCTCTTTGGTAAATCCATGTGAATCCAGAATAGTATTTAAAACAGCTACTTTGTCTTTCACTCCCATGTGAATTTCGCTAACATCCAAAAAAGCTAATCGCTTACGCATGCTCTCCGAACTACCTCCAGAGATAATAAATACTTTTATTCCGCTATTGGCTGCTTTCTTTATCGCATAGCCATCACGTGTGCTCATGTTTCTCAAAAACTCACCACTTGGGTGCATAATTAGTTTACTGTCGGTAATTACGCCATCAATATCCAAAAAAACGGTTTTAATAAGATGTAACTGTTGTTTGTAGCTAGGTTTTTCCATGAGTAAATTTGTTTGTAACGAATTTAAGGAAATTAATGGGAGCTTATAATAGAAGTTGGATTTTTTAAAAATTATTAGATTGAAAAAGTATAAAATTGTTTTTTAGAGAAATACTAGGTTATATTTGTATCATAATCCAATAAGCTACTATTGGATAACAGAAAGCCCTACCAAAACTAAATGGAGATAAAATACATCAATAGAAGTACAGGTAACATTGAAGCCGAAACTCCTCCTGCAGAAGGTTTATTGAAGTTTTTGTACAGTAACGAATTAGGCAAAAGAGTGTTTCTACCTCTTATCAAACGCAAGTTTATTACTGCTATTTATGGTAGAATGATGGATAAGAAATCATCAACCAAAAAGATTGAGAAATTTGTTTCTGATTTAAATATTGACATGTCTGAGTCTCAAAAGGGAATGGATGAATTCACTTCTTTTAATGATTTTTTTTACAGAAAGTTAAAGCCAGAAGCTCGAGAAATAAAAGGCGACTTTGTTTCCCCTGGTGATGGAAGGCTATTAGCTTTTGAAAATGTGAATGATGTTTCTAATTTCTTTATCAAAGGAAGAAAATTTACTTTGAGTGATTTTTTGAACTCCAAAGACTTGGCTAAAAGCCACAAAAACTCTTCAATGGTAATTGTGCGACTTGCACCTAACGATTATCATAGGTATCACTTTCCTTGCGAAGGAACTCCATCCAAATCCGAAAAGATTAATGGGTTTTATTACTCGGTTTCGCCTTATGCTGTAACCAATAATTTTGCTGAGGTATTCTGTGAAAACAAAAGAGAAATTTGTTCAATAAAATTACCTAACCAAGAAGAAGTATTAATAATTCCTGTAGGAGCAACAATGGTTGGGAGCATTAGCTCCACATACCAAAGCAATGAACCAGTAAAAGCTGGAGATGAAATGGGTTATTTTTCTTTTGGTGGATCTACGGTTGTTTTACTTTTCCCTTCGGAGAAAATAAAACTTAGCCAAGATTTACTAGAAAACACCAAAAACAACATGGAGACTTTTGTGAAGATGGGTGAAAGTATTGGTGAGGTTTTGGGGTAGAAAAATAATTAGAGGTAACGTTTACATCCCATTTGGTGTGCTAATCAGCACCTCTCAAATTCATTGAGAAATTAATTTTTATTAATTTTATTATTGGCTGCTAGTAAGTTAACTAAAATAATTTGTAACTTGCGTTTATACACAAGTTCCGACCAATAACCCTTCGGGGCGAGAATTTCCATGGGCTACCCGCCCATTCCCAATCCTCTTTATTGGTCGGAACGGTCCTTGTTCA
>Ga0075468_10000351_pt1 | contig 17832 bp, 29 predicted proteins | sample DEB08_DNA_12_FD_77578 | JGI IMG/M metagenome (GOLD analysis project Ga0075468, IMG submission 77578) | Aqueous microbial communities from the Delaware River and Bay under freshwater to marine salinity gradient to study organic matter... | ecosystem: Environmental > Aquatic > Marine > Coastal ...
GGCTTAGTGTAGTTACCCGCCTCATTAACACGAGACTTTGATTTAGGTTTAGCTTTTGCTGCCATTATGCACCTGTAAATGTAAACTGTGCAGGCTCTTCTTCTACCGACACCATAACTTCAAAGTCTGTTGGGTTAGCAGAGAAAGCAACAATCTTGTCGCCAGCGTGCATAAAGAAATAACCACCGTTAACTAAGTTTAATAGTGTGTTACCTGCAAATGAAGTATCTTTAATAATATAGTGATACTCATTATCTTCAGCATGATAAAACTGGACACTGCATGTCCGTGTACTGTTAGAGCTATTAGACAAATGTAAAAAACGTACAGTACCATTATAGTTAGGAGGGCATGTATAAACTACGTCAGCACTGCCTGATGCAGAGGAAGACGTAAGTGTTAGGCCCGTTGTGTGGTACTTATACGTATTTTGATTTGGCATTAGTACTTCTTATACTTTCTACCGTCCCAGTCAAATATAGCGCCCTTTTTAGCAGCCGCATAAGCATCCCGAAAACTTTGAGCTTCTTCAGAATCTTTTTTATACTTTTTGTATCCTTGTTTATTTGTGCTAACAGGGGTTGTGGTTGCTGACGCAACAGACGCCGACGTACTTCCCATTAGACTATCTGGTCTACGTGGAGGTAGCCTAAAGGGAACTTTACTTGCCTCTACATTACGAGGGACTAATTGATCTGGCCCATCAGGCTCTCGCGCAGACAGCAACTGCTTTGGTCCATCAGGTTCTCGTGCAGGCGATAGGCTCTCCCTACGTGGAGGTAGCCTAAAAGCCTGACGAGTTTCAGAAGGTTCCGCCTGTTCTTGTAAAGTAAACGGACCCCCAGAACCTTCAACCTGACCTGATTGACCTGCTTCAGCAAAAGAAGGGGTAGTTGCTGAAGCAACGGCACTATCAGGCCGACGCGGTGGCAAGGTTGTCCTACGTGCTTCAGCTTCTAGACTAGCTTCTTCCATTCTGCTTTTTTTAGTATTTTGACTTAATAAAGCTTTTGACCTTTCATCTGCTGCTATAGAAGCTACAGGCTTAGGAAGAGGCTCTGCTCCTTTTGCATCAAAATAACTTTTTTCAAAGTTTGCTGAGCCACCATACTGTTTTAAAACTTTGTCTAGCGCATTTTGATATTGTGTAAAAGCAGTCATGTTTGCTTGATTAGCAACAGGCTCACCCTGTTTTTCGTGGTCCTCATCATAATACTTAACGTTCTGTTTTAGAAGGCCAAGTAAAGTCATAGTTGTTACAGGGTTAAGCTCTGGGGTTGCCATCGTTACTTCGTTTTCTTGGTTGAAAGAATCATACCACCTTTACGGTAATCACGCTTACTAAAACGAGAGTTGGCCTGTCCTACAGAACCACCACGTGAATGCCTGCTGGGAAGTTTTGAACTTTTAATCTTTGGCCCTTTATCAGGCCTTTTTTGTAAAGCAAATAGCTCTGCTGCCCGTTTTTGAGTAATGGCCCGTCGAATTAAAGCAGAATTAATCAAATCTCTTCGGCGATTTTCAGTTAGACCATCCCAGATTTTTTTGTCAGTAATTACTCCAGTATTCTGATTAAAGCCGTCACCCTTTGCTGCCTCTCTTCGTTTAGCAGCAGCAGCCCTTTGTGCATCCGATTGGGTCTGTCGGCTTTTAAGTGTGCGGCCTGCCTGCCGATTTGCTGCTCCTGCATCCATTTTATTACGGTATTTTATTAGTGCCTTCAGATCAGTTTTATCTTTTGCGCTTAACTTACCGGCACGATCAGCATTCTCAAGCTCAACAATCTTTTTGTCAAGCTGTGTTGGCGTAGGCAAAAAGGCTGGACGATCTTTGCCAGCATTAACTTTACCGGATGCACCTTCTTCAACCTGTCGCATAGCTTTTGCATCACTGCCGTCTGCGGATTTAACACCCGGAGTAGGAACACTAAACTGACGCGCAAACATTTTAGAGGTTGCAGCATTAACGGGTGGGTTGTTTTTTGCTTTTGCCGCTGCCTCTGCTTTTGCCGCTGCCTCTGCTTTTGCCGCTGCCTCTGCTTTTGCTTTTGCCGCTGCCGCTGCTTTAGCCCTAAGCTCCTTCCCACGTCGCTCATCAAACTGGCGCGGGGTTAGTTTTGTAGATTTTTTCATCGCTGATTTAAGAATACTAGTTACCATAATTAATTTCCTTATTTAAAAAAGAGACTAGACCGCAAATCAGTATGGCCCCGTGATAGTTTCTTACGGGTACTAGGCTTAGGCTTGCGCTTAGACTTAACCACCCCACCTGAACTATAGGTGCTTGTTATATTTTGATTAACATTCTCCAAGAGATTTATAAAACCATCCTCTAGTTTAGCAGAACGTTCTAGCGCTGAAACAGTTACACCACTAAGATTTTTATTATAGTACGTACCAAAGTTAGAGATAGGAGGAGTACCGGGCAGCTTCAAAGTTATATTATCTTTTATAGCTTTTTTTATGTCCGTTGTGCTTTTCTGTCTAGCCATAGTTACGTACTTTCTTTTGTTGATCTAAATTTATCTACAGATTCTTCGATATCATTAAGGCTAAACGTCTTACCCGTTTTCTGAAATAGCGCTTCACGGATATAATATATATCGGAATGGTATATGTGAAGGCTATCAAGCGTACCATTGTGGACTGAATTATAAAAATGATACAGAACATGTTTTTCTGGTTTTAGTTTTACAGATTTTTTAGCCACTGTCAACCTCTAATGTAAAATATAATATACGTATACAAAGAATTTACGTATTTATTCTTATATAACCTTACTGGTTATAAGATTTACTGGTTATATGAGGAAGGTTATAACTTATTGAGAACTTTTTATATGTTATATATTTTTTATTAAGTTCTTTTTTCTTTAACCTTACTGGTTATAAGAAGTAAGTATGTACCTAAAATAGAATTATAAGCATTTTTTACCGTAAGTCAACCCTTAAAGTATTATACTGCGACAATTAGACCTGCATTACGTGTGTGTTTTCCATATTGCGGAAGGATATAATAGCAATTAGGGCTTGACAGGTTTTGCCTATGACAGAAAAAGCGTAGTGTTTTCAGTAGAGGCTTTGTTTGTAGTGTTTGAAGATGTTGGTATTCATGTACATAGGTTTAATACTCAGTGGTTAACACTTTATATTTTCCTAATCTGTGGGTTTGTGTGTATATATATACGTAGTACGGGGGGGTGGCCCATGCCCGCCTACGCTCGCGCGTGCTCCCGCATCATTGCGCCTCATCACACGACCCCTAGCTTTGCTAGAAAGTACAAACCGTCCATCATTGGACACTACCTAACCTCTTAAGGTTAAACGATACAGCTTCACTCAACAAAGGATATACCATACTCCAGCCCCTTTAGGGACATTCTGGAAGCGGTAGTTTTCTGGAGCCAAGTTGCAAGGTTAATTTGGTACACAACCTGTTTTACCCTACCCCCCAAATCGAAGAGCCTCGCCTGAGTTTCACGCGCCAGTTTCACAAATCTTTGATTTGCTGCAACCGCCTGCGAAACGACATGTCAGAGGATCGCGTCATCATACGCCATGTATCACGCGCGCATCGTCACGACCCCCAGTACTACGTACTGAAAATTAAATTCACAAACCCTATTGCCAAACCCCTTACCCTTCTCTAAGTTCTTTGTAGTCAAACATCTTGTGAGACTACGAAAGAACATAGAGAAGGTAGAAACCATGACTTCCCAAACTTCCAGCATCTTCACCGAATCCCTAATCCTTCGTCGCCATGCCGTCATGCTCTTTGAGCAATCAGGGTTGGAGGGCATTGACCTGCTAATTGATCTAGGGGATCAATCGCATTATCTCTTGGAAGATGTTCAAGAGGCCATCGAGATGCTAGCTTAGAGGGTCTTACGTGATACCCTGAACTTTTGTGAAGGGTATCACTTAGACACTCTTAGAGAGTTAAGTTAATCCAAACCGTCCAATGTTGGACAATAACTAACCTGAAAGGTTAACACCATGACTACGAACCAAGCCGCTACCACACAAGGTTTTGTAATTCCTACGGAACTTGTAGAGCAAGGCAAGGCCTTAGCAACTCAGTGGGTTTCAATCTGCAAGGCAGATAAGAAGCGTATGACCACTTCCCTCAAAGAGGGTGGCTTCGATACCAAACTCGGTGCTTTGCTTGACAAGCTGGACAGCGAAGCTGTAACCCACAACCTTCAAGGCAAGGCTAAGGCGGCTCTCTTAAGTGAAGCCGGTCTGGGTAACATTGATCGCCGTCGCCGTAGTGAAGCACTATGGTTCCACCGGAACCGTGACGAAGTAACGGCATGGATGAAAGCCAACGGCAAGACCATCACAAGTCTTACTGCTATGCAGTCAGCCTTTAACAAGGCTCAAAAGAAAGAGGGTGACGTTAAGCCAGAGGCTACCAAGCCAGAGCCTAAAGAGGCAGAGCCTAAAGCCGAAACCTCTAAAGAGGAATTGATGGAAGTCAACGCCGTCAACCTTGCTAAGAGTGTCCTAAAGGTTGCCGCTGACAGCCAAATGGTAGAGGATGTTATCCTGCTCTTACAAGCTAGCTTGGAAGTTGCTGGCAAGCGGAATGATGATGTGGCTGAAAGCCAAGTGATCGCCGCTTAACCCCTTAGACGTACCTAAGTGTTACCCTGAACGTTAGTGAAGGGTAACACGTTAGGTACTCTTAGAGATGAACCGTCCAATGTTGGACAGTATGAAAGGTTACAGCAATGCATAAGACCTACGGTATCCAAGCTATCCGGTCATCCTCTACCATGTTTCCTATTCGTCACGGTGTAGATGATGATGCTCGCCCTGAATGGCGTGATCTTGATGTAATAGCTGGCGGGGTTTCACGTCAATGGTTTGACCGTCAAGAGGCTAAGCGGTTGGAAGCCAAGCGCCAAGCTGACATTGCAGAGCTAGCAGAGCTAGCCAAACTGTTAGCCTAACCTTTAGACGTACCTAAGTGTTACCCTGAACTTTAGTGAAGGGTAACACGTTAGGTACTCTTAATAAGATGTGTGTATATACGAGACGAACCGTCCAATGTTGGACAGTTAATGAAAGGAACCTCTAATGAATACCGATCAGGACTATGATGCTGGCGTTAACAGGGCCAAACAAGATATGGATTGGGCCGAATGCACATTAGACTGGCAAGTCTTTGATGAATGGATGGAAGCAACATATAGAAACTCCTGCAACCCTACGTCTGTTTTCATGGTAGGGTATCACTCTGTAATGCAAAAAGAGATGGAGCTAGCTGGCTTCTGGGATTTGGAGGATGAATATGTATAAGCGGATGATAGCAGGGCTTTCTGACATTGCCTTCAAAAGAGATACTACATATACCCGAATGATCATATGGATTGCTACTATTGCAATCTTTGTATGTCTAGGGGTTGCTGCCTACGGTTTCGTTATTGGTAATAACATTATCGTTGTTCATTGCTTCACTCAATCTATCTTTCTAGGGTTGTGGGTTTTCTTTGCTTCATGGGCAGGGTATGATGAATGAAACGATCCACAAAAAAGTTCAGCCGCAATCGTAGCTTTGCAGGTAAAGCATTGAGGAATGCTGCATACAAGCAAAGGATTGTGCCTAGCGGTAAAGTATATACACGTAAGGCCAAGCACAAAACTGAACCGTCCAACATTGGACAGTAGGAGATGAAGGATGTTACTACTTGAAGGCATAAGCCAACACGGTAAGAACCGCATCCGAGAACACGGTGCTGAATGGAGAAGGGTTGCTACGCTGCCATCTATTCAAGCCCCCAGTCATACTAATCTAAAGGGACCATTCGCTAGTGTGGTGTCTGAACGGACTGGTGAGCGGAGGTGGGTATCACTGACTGATGATCCTGATTTCAGTATTATGACAAAGGAGGAACTGAAATGACTATGAAACCAGCAGTTCACATTAGCACGATGTCGGGTAAGCTTGATGGCTTACATGCTATCAGCACCAACACTACCACCAACAATTTCTGTATTAAGATGCACAAGGCTAAGCGTGAGACTATATGTAGCTTCTGCTATAGTCACGCTATGCTAGATGGGTTTCGTAAGAATGCCAAGCCTGCCTTACAACGTAACAGTGATCTGTTATCTAGCCGCCCTCTTGAAGCCAGAGAGATACCGTTTATCAATGCGGCATACTTTCGTTTTCAGGCTCACGGGGAACTGATCAATTTCCAGCACCTCATAAACTTATACGCTATTGCCGACGCCAATCCCGATACGACGTTCGGGCTATGGACCAAGCGCAAAGACCTTATTAAAAAGGTTGGGTATAAGCCTGCCAATGTGGTACTTATCTATAGCAACCCCAAGCTTAACGAGATAATGGACAAGCCACCTGAAGGGTTTGACAAATCTTTCAACAACGTGTCCGTTGACAAGGATGTGGACCGGCAGAATTGTACTGGACAAAAGTGCAAGGACTGCATGGCTTGCTACAAGTTTGACACGACAGATACCATCGTTGAGATGGTGAAGTCTTACGGTAAAAGGAAAGTATAATGGGAACAAATTACTACGTATACGGTACGACAGAGCATAGGTACAAGAAGCACTTTGGTAAACGAAGTGCAGGGTGGGACTTTGCCCTGCATGTTTATCCCGATGAAGGGATTAATCGGTTGGAGGACTGGCTCTACCTGCTGTCCGATAAAAATGTAGAGATACGAGACGATTATGGCAGAAAGATTAAACTGAAGCATTTGCTTCGAATAGTTTTAATGGGGGAAGGGTGTGCGTTCGCGGAATCTTTTGGTGGGTCAGAAGATGGAGTGCTTAACCCCTTTACACAGAGGTTCTCGCCTCCACCTGACAGTGACTATTGCTACGAAGTATTCCCATCATATTTCTGCCGCGATCACGACTTTGGCTAATAATTTATAAAGGAAAAACTACATGAAAAACTACATCCAAACCAAGCTATACCTCTTGACTGCCGTACTCAAGGGGGAAACCCCGCGTATCAAACGCAAAAATAAAGTAAGTCAGGGTTATGGCCTCACGTTTCAGGAACATTATGTAAGGGTTGACAACGGTAAGCAAGTGTCTTACTACCCTCGTAGTGTAAGCGATCCGCTGCGTGAGCGTGGTATCTATGAAATCCGTGAAGGTCAGGGGTACTCTACTGTGTTCCGTGAAACATCTAAGACAAGGAAAGCAGGGTAGTATGCCAGAACACCATATGAAATTTAGTATCAACGATCACATAGCGACCGTTCCGGTTAGTGATACTGATGATCCTATGATTGCCCTTGAACATGCAATGACTGTATTGCAATGGCAGTATCCTAATGCTACTATTGAATGGGTAGCTACTGAAACCTATGATTAACCGTCCAACATTGGACACTACAAAGGAACTATACAATGCCTTTAGACTTCCCGTTAGATGGGGTTGACCCCCGAATCTTTGGCGAGTTGCCAGAGAATATCAACTTCAAGGTATCCCACGAACCTACTCGTATGGCAGGAAAAAAGTACGTGGTTAATCAATCCAACGGTGAGGTGTTGGGTATTGTTGGAAAGGGCTACCCTATCAACCCGCACCCTAACTTTTTCCGCCGTGTTCAGGCAGCTATTACTGACACGTTATCTTGGAATGATCTGGACGACGCTAAGGTACGGTGGCAAACCTCTCGGTTTGGTGCGTTTGCACTAATGGATGTCACGTTTCCTAATGTGAAATACACGGTCACAACTGACCGCCATCAAACAGAGGTGTCTCAACGTGTCATTGCATTACATGGTCTTGATGGCCTGTGTTCTAATCAGATATTCTATGGTGCCATTGATAAGTTCTGTACAAACGGGATGCTATCGGGGGATCACACTCGTATCAGGCGGAAGAACACTACCAACTGGGACTTGGACACGTTCATTGATGAGCTTAACGAAGCTAAGGTAGAGTTCAATGCACATGGTCGCCTGCTTCAGACATGGGCTGACAAACAGTTGGTAGTGCAGCGGGTGCAAGATGCTCTCAAGGCTATCGTCAAGTCAGATCGTAAGGCAGAGAAGCTGACTACTCTGTACCTCAATGAGGCCACGACACGTGGACATAATGTGTTCAGTCTTTACAGCGCACTAACTAACTTTGCTACTTATGCAGACGAACGTAACGGGTTCAAGCTACGTGAGACTGCTGCTGACACGGCGGCAGTTACAATGTTCAAGCGTGAACAACAGGTTAATGATTGGGTAAGCCACCCTGCATTTAAAGCGCTTGCAGCATGATACCTAAAATAGAATTAGGTAATCCTATCGCCACTACACTTGTTGGGCTGGTTGTTTTCTATATCGGGCTGAAGATGTTTTCCGGTGGGATGAAGTCGATGGGTAACATGGATCACCTATCGTACTTTATTCACAATCCTTACTGGATGTTTCTAGGTGGTATAGTTATGACCTTGCTGTGGCAGTCATCGTCTCTGTCCACTACTGCAATCATTGCTCTGGTAGCTTCGGGAGCAGTGCCTTTACCTGCTGCCATTGCATGTGTATTAGGTGCAAACATAGGTACGACTGGTACTATATGGTTGGCAGGTTTGTTTGTGTCAGACGGTATGCCTAAAGGTGATACACTCAGAATTGCGATGGCTCATACAGGTGTAAACCTTATGATGGCGCTGAGCCTATTACCTTTTGTCCACCACATCGCTAGATTCTTAAGTAGATTCTAAACAAAGGAATGCAATATGCTGACAACAGCATTTATGTGCGCTGCTATTGCAGTGTATTACGAGGCTCGCAATCAACCACCTGAAGGGCAGCGGCAAGTTGTCCATGTTATAGCCAACAGGGTATACCATTCAGGTTTCCCCGATAACATCTGTGACGTAGTGAAGCAGCGACACCAGTTCAGCTTTTACTGGGACGGTAAGCCTGAACGACCTCGTGATAAAGTTGCGTGGGAGGCAGCTAAGACAGCAGTCGAAGAGGCTTACGAAGAACCTTATGAAAACTTAGGTGCGACACATTATCATGCGACATATGTGCAGCCTTATTGGTCTTTGTCTCCTAACTTTGTTAGGTTGGCCCAGATAGGAGACCACATCTTTTACGTAGAGGGAACTAGATGAACATCTTCAAACTAGCAGACGATCCGGCGCATTGCGCGGAGGATCATTGCGACAAGCACATTGTCAAGATGATACTGGAGTACGGACAGTTGCTGTCCACTGCACATCATGTACTTGATGGTGAGGATGCACCGGAAGGCATCTACAAAAAGACACACGTCAATCATCCATCAGCAGTGTGGGCCAGAGAAAGTAGTATGAATTATCTGTGGCTATACACACTGATGGGTGAGTGTATGGATGAGTACACTCGCAGGTATGGTAAGGATCATGCTACAGAGCGTCTTGTACCTATGCTATGCCGCAAGCCTAAGAATATGCCATTCGGTCATCTCACTGACATACCACAATGTATGCCGGATGAATACAAACGGGAGGGTGATCCTGTTGGGGCATACCGAGCATACTACAAAGGTGAGAAGGCTCACTTCGCCACATGGAAATACACAATCACACCGTACTGGTGGGACAACGAGGAAGATGACTAATGCCTTTAGACTTCCTAATGCAGGAAATAAATAACATGCAAGATGTTTACTGCACTCAACCTAAAAAGGTTAATGGCCTATGGGTTATGAACGTACATACCTACGGAGAAACACTAGGTGTTGCACAGTTTAAAACAAAACAGAATGCTCTTATGTTTAGGGATGAGCTAGATAACTGGGACAAGATCGGGGATAAAATATCCCGACGAAAGATGCTGTCCAATGTTGGACGGTTCAACCAGTAGTTACAGGAGGGTGATATGGATGTACCTAAGTATGTCAAACGAATTATCAAAAGAGATGGCAAGGTTATATACCACTATCGCCCTCCCCCTAAATACATAAGCTTAGGATTGGTACGTAGACAGGCATTGACAAACAGACAGTCTACATCCTACAAACTTGCTAAGGAGTTCAATGCTGCTATAGATGAATGGAAAGAGGGGCAGCTTAAACATAAGAACCTGAAAGCTAATGCCCCTCTATCTATGCTGGTCTATCAGTATAAACACTCCCCTAACTTCAAGGGCTTACAGGAGGATACTCAAGCAGATTACCTGCTCTATCTTAACAGGGTAGTTGATATGTTTAATGACCCACCTATGAGTTCGCTTACGCATAGACAAGCACAGGAATACTACGATGATCTAGTAGATAGCGGAGTGTTCGCTGCTAACAAAACGGTACGGATTGCAAGCGTGTTGTTTAACTATGCACTTGACAGGGAGTTGGTTAGTCTCAATCCTTTTTCTCGTGTAAAGAAAAGACAAACACCGCAGCGTAAAGTTGTATGGTCACATGAACAGGTTCAACAATTCCTCGATACATCTTATGGTAGGTGGGAGTGGAGAAACATTGGGTTGATTTTTCACATGACCTATGCTTGGGTGCAGAGGGTAGGAGATACTAGACTATTAACGTGGGACAGTATCAACTTTGACAACGAAAGTATTACTATCCTGCAATCAAAAAGAAAGGCTCAGGTACACCTACCTATTGAAGAAAAGCTAATGGACTTGCTGCGACAACAGCACAAAGACTTTGGCTTTCAGCCTTACATAGCACCCCGTGTTACACCACATAAAGGACAGTATCTACCTTACTCTTCTTATATGGTATCACACATTATAAAAGATATTCTTAAAGAAGCTAAGCTACCGTCTACACTACGTGTGAGTGATCTACGTAGGACAGGGGCAACACAGATGGTAGAGGGTGGTGTGCCAGTTACATCTATTATGCAAGTAACAGGTCATGTAAATCCTGCCTCTCTTAAACCCTACTTAAAAAATACATTGAGGGGTGCGACAGAAGCACTCAGAGGAAGGTCAATGGTATGAGGATAAAAGATTTTGTTATTGCGCTTGGGCTAAAACCTGATACAACTAAGCGCATGAACTGCCCTAAATGTAATGGGCGTGGTACGTTTACCGCCAGCAACTTACAGGGTGAGCTTGTATGGAACTGCTACAAGGCAGGGTGCGGCATAAAGGGACGCGACACTACGTCGCTACCAGCTACACATATCAAGCGGCGTCTCAACCCTGTTACCCCTAAGTCTATGGGGCCAGAGCCTTTTGATAGACCTGATTACATAGTCAACCAGCAACCAGATACACTGCAAGATTGGTGCGACAAATGGGACATTGACATCAAGGATGTTTTGTACGATGTTAGGCAACACAGAGCAGTGTTTCCGATCACTTACAAAGGTCTTATGGTGGATGCAGCAGGGCGCGCGATTAGCCAGCATAGGAAACCAAAGTGGTTGCGTTACGCTAGCTCTGGTGTACCGTACACATACGGCAATGGTATGGTAGGTGTATTGGTAGAGGACTGCATCAGTGCTTATACTGTAGGGCGAGGCAATGTTATAGGTATCTCTGTCTTAGGCACCTCATTGTCAGAGGATCACATACGTTATCTACCAGTGCTAGATCGTATTGTTATCTGCCTTGACCCCGATGCTCTACCTAAGACGCTCAAGATAGCGAGCCAACTACGTACTATAGTGCCTGATGTAAAGGTTCTACGTACCACAGATGATCTGAAATACAAACACCCTTCCGACCTTGCGGCATTGGAGAATATGCTATGGAACTAGCCCTGTTACGATCTCTTATGAACAAAGAGTTCTACTCTTCTACACGTGGGGCTAAGTGTCCTGACTCCCTCTTTACGTCTGACGGAAAGAAAATCAAATCTGCTATTGACAAAGCTATATCTTCTTATGATAGAAGCGTAACACCTGATGAGATACAGGCGATCTTCCTTGCTGACAATCCTTCTCTCAGTACATCACAGAAGACAGCATATGAGAGTATGTTTCTACAGATTAAAAAGCAATCAGAGTTAGGTGTAGATGTAGCACGTGATGTGTTCAGTAAACTATTCCAACAGGTGTTGGGAGAAGAAATTGCTAACTTAGGGTTTGATTACGTAAATGGTACACAGAATAGTCTCGAACCTCTTCGTAGGCTATTGGACAACCACCAAGACAACTTTCTACCACAGACTGACATCGAGTGGGAGAACATGTCACTTGATTATATCTTAGAAAAGAACTCTCAAGAAGCACGTTGGGTATTCAACGTCCCATCTCTTACTCGTAAGGTTTCAGGCATCAGTGGTGGTCATCTTATTGAGGTAGGCGCTCGTCCCAACACAGGTAAGACAAGCTTCCACGCCTCTCTTGTGGCCGGTACGGACGGCTTTGCTGAGCAGGGTGCTAAGTGTGTGGTACTTTGTAACGAAGAGAGCGCACACCGTGTTACGGCTAGGTATCTTAGTGCCACTATGAATATGCACATAGATGAGATCGCTGAGAACAAGACACAAGCGCTGGCTAAGTGGAGAGAAAAAGAGAAGAACATCTTTATCAAAGACACAACAGGCAAGGACATGGCGTGGGTTGAGTCCCTTTGTAAGGCTGTTGATCCTGATATCCTTGTGCTTGACATGGGAGATAAGTTCGCTTCTATGAAGGGCAACCCTGCTCGTCCTGACTTAGTACTTGGTGCCAATGCTGTGTACGCAAGACAGATAGCTAAGTACTATGACTGTGCCGTTATGTATATGTCGCAGCTATCTGCTGAAGCAGAAGGCCGTGTCGTTCTCAACCAAGCTATGATGGAAGGCAGCAAGACAGGCAAGGCAGCGGAGGCTGATCTGATGTTTCTCATTGCTAAAAACCCTACTGTTGAAGGGCAGGAGGAAGATGATACACAACGTCACATCAACGTCGTAAAAAATAAGTTGACTGGGTGGCACGGTATAGTACACTGTGATCTAGATTGGCGAAGCGGTAGATACACCGCGTAAAACTACAACACAAACACAAGGAGAACTACATGCCTTTTACTAAAGAAGAAGCTGCCAAACAGCGAGGTCGCCCTACTCAACCCAAACTTATTACACAACATGAAACTGATGTGCTTCGTGTTCGAGTTGCGTTGCGCGGTGTCGAAGCAGAGAAAAACTCTGGGCCTCCCTTTATTGTTGTAGACAATGTAGTTGGTATTGTTTATACGGCAGACGGTGTACAAATTCAGAACAGTGCTGGTCATTTTACCCACCTAACATGGGCCAGTGTTGTGTTTATGGCGTCGGAGAAAATGGATGTATAATTTTAAAAAAGCTTTTGGATTAACCGTAGGCCACGAAGGTGGGTATGGAAATGATAAACGGGATCGAGGTAACTGGACAACAGGTGTCATTGGAGAGGGAGAACTAAAGGGTACAAAGTATGGCGTTAGCGCTATGTCCTACCCCGATTATGATATTGAGAACCTTACACTTGAACAGGCTGAGAAAATTTACACCCGTGACTATTGGGATAAGCTGAGTGCTAATCAACTACCGGACGGTGTAGATGTTTTCCTCTTTGATTATGCAGTTAACTCTGGTGTTGCGCGTTCAGCCATATCCCTTCAACGCATGGTTGGCGCAGCGGATGATGGACACATTGGGCCTCAAACACTTAAACTAGTAGAGAAACGGTATTCTAGTGCAGACAAAAGTAAAACACTACAACTTCTCAATCAGTTGTATGTAAACAGAGAACATTTTTACAAAAAGCTTACCACCTTTGATATCTATGGTAAGGGTTGGTTACGACGTAACGATGAGATTTTTAAGGCTGCTTCTACTCTGTTGCAGTACGGGGTCATGCGTCCTTAATGCCTTATTACATAGACATACCATTAGGATGGAAGTACGGGTTCCCTAAAATAATACCGTATGATAATATCTTTATTCCTGAAGGATTGTTTAAATGGGTAGCTAACAATGGATGCCCTCAAGAACATATAGATAATATGGGGAACTCTTTTTATGTTCGTCTTTGGAAGACTATAGACAAAGGAGATACTTAACAATGTCAGCTTGGTATGAAGTAACAAAAGAAATAGAGATGATGGAGGAAGGAGAGGAGAAACGAAGGTTGGCTAAGGAGTTCGGCGTCAACCTGACACTGCCAGCGCAAGCGCAGGACGCGCCCGGTCTCGCTCCTAAAGACAGAATTAAAACCCGTAGTGATGGAGGTAGTACCGCTTATTATACAATCCCAGAACACGCAAGAGAACTGCGTCACCTGATCTCACACAAGAATATGTCTAAGTCTAGAGGAGATGTGTTCAAAGCTTGTTATAGATTGGGAGAAAAGGAAGGGGTCGATCTTATGTATGAGCTAAATAAGATGGAGTTCTTTGTACAAGACTTAAAAGATATGTATGAACGTGGCGAACATATATGATTACATTTTTGCAAGCTGTACTAGCAACAATAGGGTTGTTCTGTTTTATTGTTTTTATATTATACCTATTGTACGCTGTATCTATAGATGATAGAAAGAATTAATATGAATCAAGTTACGTTAGTCGGCTCAAGTAAAAGCATGAACGAGACGAAGACAGGCTCTAGTTTGCTAGATCAAATAGCATACTACGCTCGTGTGTCTAATCCTACATCTTCTTCTAACCATCTTAAAAATGATAAGTTAATCCAGTACCTGATCAACCACCGTCATTGGTCGCCCTTCGAGATGGTGGATTGTTGCCTAGACATTACTACTACCCGTGCAATCTCACGACAGTTGATTCGACATCGGTCGTTTTCGTTTCAGGAATTTTCTCAGCGGTACGCGGCTACAGAAACAGGGAGTACCGATTGGGTTGACACAAGACTGCAAGACACAACCAACAGACAGAGTAGCATACCTACTACCGATGCAGCGCTAAGGGCTTGGTGGTTGAACTCCCAAAAACAAGTTAATGATTTAGTATTTGAAATTTATGATTTGGGTCTTAAGAAAGGTATAGCTAAAGAGCTTATGCGCTCAGTTCTTCCTGAAGGCCTGACTCGTACCCGACTTTATATGAAGGGTAGTATCCGTAGTTGGATACACTATATTGATTTGCGTACCGATCCATCAACGCAGGCCGAGCATAGAGAGTTGGCACGTATGTGTGCAACGGAAATTGCGAAAGTCATGCCTTACATTACTGAGTTTGTTCAGCCGGAAAAGACTAACCAATAACCCTAAAGTAGGATACCCAACTAATGCAGGTAGTTCTTGACGTAGAGAATACCGTAACTGAACGAGACGGCAAGAAACACTTTGACCCTTTTGAACCCACCAACACACTCGTTATGGTGGGTGTTCTTTTAGGGGACAATGATTCTAAAGTCTTTACTATTAACCACACAGAGAAAGGACCAGATGATGTTTCTGAACTACAATCTATTTTGGGAAATTGTACGTGTCTTGTTGGACATAATCTAGTCCATGATCTTGTGTGGTTGTGGGAGTGCGGGTTCGAGTACGACGGTCCTATCTACGATACAATGGTGGCTGAGTATGTAATGCTACAGGGTGTCAAAGATGCAGTGTCTCTAGACGCTTGTTCTGAACGCCATAATCTTACAGTCAAGAAGCAAGACACACTGAAGAAGTATCTAGCTGACGGAGTTTCTGTTGACGAAGTACCTCATGCTGAGTTGTCTGACTACCTGATCGACGATCTACGTGCTACGTATCATCTTAAAAAGGTTCAGACCGCCGCTCTTGATAGTGCAGAGTACTCCGCTCTGCAACCTACCATTGACCTGAGCAACAAGGTTACTGCATGTCTTGCCCGTATGAATCAACGGGGCTTTGCTGTTGATCGTGAGGCTCTTGCAGCAGTTCGTCTAGAGTACGAGACAGAGCAGGCTACCCTACGACAAGAGCTACAAGAGCAGGCTCAAGAGCTTATGGGTGACTATCCCATCAACCTCAACAGCCCTGCCCAACTGTCAAGCCTAGTCTACTCACGTGTCCCAAAAGATAAAAAACTTTGGGCGGACGAGTATGGTGAACGTATGTCTGCACAAGACTATCGCCGTACTGTGTCGCGTTTATCCGATGTTGTATACAAAAAGAAGGCTATTCAGTGCAGTACATGTAGAGGCTCTGGGAAAATATACAAGACTAAAAAGAACGGAGAGAGGTGGGCCAAGCCTACAAAGTGTCCTGCTTGTGTGGGTGAAGGTTATCTTTATGAGAACAGGGGTGAGATTGCAGGGCTTAAGTTCATGCCACCTCGCTCCTCTTGGGTTACAGCAGACGGGTTCAGTACTGGAAAGGATGAGCTTACAGTCCTGTCAGCTACCGCTGCCTCTCTTAACGATAGCAAAGCTAAATCATTCTTAGATAAAATGATGCGCTTGAATGCTATCAGCAGCTACCTATCTGCCTTTGTCAATGGTATCGACACATTCACTAAGCCGGATGGTAAGCTACACGTACAGCTTACTCAAATCATTACTGCTACTGGACGCTTCTCTGGTCGTAACCCGAACATGCAGAACATGCCACGAGGCAACACCTTCCCCATCAAGAAAAGCTTTGTATCACGATGGGGCAATGGCCTTGTACTTGAGGCTGACTTTGCCCAATTAGAGTTTCGTGTTGCTGCATTTTTGTCCCAAGACAAGACAGCCATGAAAGAAATCCTTGAGGGTACTGACGTACATGCTTACACCGCTAAGGTTATTACAGAGGCTGGGCAACCTACCTCTCGACAGGAAGCTAAGGCTCACACCTTTGCCCCGTTGTTTGGTGCTACAGGCTATGGGCGTACACAGGCAGAGGCAGCTTACTACCATCACTTTATTACTAAATATGCTGGTATTGCTGCGTGGCACCAGAGCCTCGCTAAGTCTGCACTCAACAAGGGCTTCATCAGTACGCCATCTGGTAGGCAGTTTGCTTTCCCCAACATCACAAGGAGACGTAACGGAAACCCCACTGAGTTTACCCGTATCAAAAACTATCCTGTCCAGTCGTTTGCTACGGCTGACATCGTACCCTTCACGTTACTGTACATCGAACACCTACTGAAAGGAAAGCAGTCATGTATTGTTAACAGTGTTCACGACTCTCTTGTTATTGACGTACACCCTGACGAGCTAGAGCAGGTTAAGTACGTTATCAAACGGGCTAACAACAGTTTAGTCACACTTATCAATAAGCAATGGGACATTGACTTCAACGTACCGTTGCTACTCGAATGTAAAATCGGACCTAATTGGCTGGAAGTTAAAGATGTCGCTTGACATTCACTCTTACTTCGAGTATATATATATCCTCAAAACCTACAAAGGAACAGATAGAATGAACGCACTAGCAGAACTCGATCCAACAAACTTCGCTGAAATGGCAGCACTTGCTGGGATGTCTCAGCCAACCCCGACTACGGGTGGCTACTCTACCCTCAAACGTCTCGGCCTTCAGCACAAGGCTCTCACAGCCAAGCAAGAAATCAAAGGTAAGCAGGTTAATGTGGAGGTAGTGGAAGCTGGCTGCTACCGACTTGAAGGCCCAACACGTGACGATCCTAAAGTATACTCTACGGAAGTAACCGTCCGGCCTTTCATGCAGCGCTTTCTTTACAAGCGTTTTGTCAAAGGTGTGGGTGGTATGCCAAATGAGTATATCAAAACGGTCATGGGTACAGACATTAAAGCGGACCTAAAAGATAGCGCTGGTAGCTTTAACTGCGGTAAGCCTAGCGGTTACATTGAAGACTGGAATAGTGTGCCTGAACCCACACAAAAGATTATCAAAGCTACTAAGCGTACCCGTGTTATCTTTGGCTTGGCTACGTTTAAAAACGCTATCGACGACAAGGGTGACGCTGTAGAAATTACTGATGAAGTACCTGTCGTCTGGGAGGTAGACAACCGTGATGCCTTTAAG
>Ga0075468_10000353_pt1 | contig 17759 bp, 25 predicted proteins | sample DEB08_DNA_12_FD_77578 | JGI IMG/M metagenome (GOLD analysis project Ga0075468, IMG submission 77578) | Aqueous microbial communities from the Delaware River and Bay under freshwater to marine salinity gradient to study organic matter... | ecosystem: Environmental > Aquatic > Marine > Coastal ...
CCCCAGATGGTATCGCACACTGGCTGTTCTGTCAGTGTGATTTGCTGGCCACCAGCACGGGAGAATCACCCCCTCAAATTAATCTACAATGATGTGTTGACGATGGGAGACGATGGGCGTATATAATCCTCATACGCCGCTCGCGACGGCCAAACAACGCGAACCCACTGCCCGAATGAGTAGCAGTTCACGGGGGCACTTTCCCAGTCACACTAGACTGGGCGACGAAAGTCGGACCCCCCGGAGCCAAGCGCAGATGCAGGATCACAGTGACAAACCAAACCCGTCTATCGGGAGCCACGACGCTTCGCCCCTACCACAAGGCAAGTGCAAAGATGGTCAGCCTAATCCAGCATGGTGCTGGTGCCGCCCTGAACTAGCCATCCTCTGGGAAGTGTGTCTGCGACTGTTGCTGTCGCACTGATGATGATCCAGCAGGATCGAAACACACACACAACTCCGAAGGGAATTACACCATGACATTCTTAATCAACGAAGCCGCCACCGTCGCCAACACCATCGCCGCCAAGGAAGCCGAGATTTCTCGGGTCCGCTCAGAGATGGAAGTCGAGACAGACAAGTTTAGCCTCATCGCCCTGATCGCAGTCGAGGCAGTCAACGCCGACATCCTGCGCCAACGCAAAGGCCGCAAGGCCGATGCCGGTGCATTCCTCGCCGCTGTCTGTCACGACGTGCTTGGCCAGAAGAACAAATCTGGCAAGGGCAAGAAGCTTTCCGAGAACGCCCAGAAGCTTGCCAAGTCCGACGACTTCGCCGAGGTCATCGCCGACGCGGCCACCGCGATCAAGGACGCCGCGCAGGAGAGTGCGGCTTGGGATCAGGCCATCTCTGAGGTCAACCGCGAGGTCGCTGACATCTGCGATGCCCTCGACATCAACAGCTATAACAAGCTGGTCGCCCACCTGAACCCAGTGGAAGAGGTCAGCGACGAAGAGAAAGTGGTCGCTCTCGCCCAGAAACTGGTGAAGGCAAACGGTCTCGACCTCGCCACTGTCGAGGGCATGACCGCTGTCTGGGAATTGCTGGAGCGGTCAACATCTGCCGCCGTCGCAATCTCGAACGGCCATGAGAACGTGACTGTCCTCAAACAGGCAGCGTAATCACAGCCGGGGGCTTCGGCTCCCGGCACCCACCAACCATAGGAGGATACACATGGTTGACCACTCCCGATCCAATCGGATCATTCAAGCCGCGCATGAGCGTGGCGACATCAAGCCGATACCTGTGCTTGATGTTATCCGCAAACGTCTTCGTGCCGACGAAGACCTGCGCTCCATCGCTGATCTCCCTGATCAGTCTCTGGACACCCTGAGACAATGTGTTCTCGGGGACGACTAGCCCACTGACGATGGCCCTTTGGCAGGGGCCGAAACCGTCGCCATCAGGCGGCGGTCTGGGTAGCCAATAAGTTACCAGTAACTCAACCAACTCCGAAGGGAACTATCATGGAAATCTTCACCAGCTTCGTCGTCATCACCACAATCGTTTTCATTGTCATCACCGTCATGGGAATGTGGGCAACTAACGTCATTATGTTCACCGACGAGCATGTCGCCGCCGTCAAGCGCCAGAACAAACGTGACGAGAAACTTGCTCGTGAACGTGAGCGTCATCTCCGTGCAATGGTCGCGGCTCGTAAGTAAACCAACACCCCAACCGAAAGGAAGAACTCATGAAGTATTCGCAAGCTTTACGCATCACCCTCGCCATCCTCAAGTCGGGCGGCGTTCCATACCTCGAAGGCGAACCGGGGCTGGGCAAGACTGCCTTGGCCCGACAGATCGCCAAGCAGCTAGGCGGTAATCTGATCTACGCTCCTGTGCCAACAATGGCACGGGAAGACTGGACCGGCATCCCTGACGTGTCAGGGGCAATGACCACCTTCAAGCCGATGGACTGGCTACCCCGTGCAGAGCGTGACGGGGATGTCGGTGTGCTTCTCATTGACGAGTTACCGCAGGGTGACGAGGGCGTCCTGAACGGTGCCGCACGTCTCCTGCTGGAACGTGAGTTGCACGGCTATCAACTGCCTGACGGCTGGTCGGTGATTGCCACCGGCAACCGCTCGAAAGACAGGGCGGGTTGTCGCCCACTGCCAACCCATGTGCGTGACCGTCTGACTGTCGTGCCGCTCGAAGCCGACGTTGACGACTGGGCTGCGTGGGCTGGTCAGTCCGGTATCGACCATCGTGTGGTCGGCTATGTGCGGCATCGCCCTGATGCCCTGCAAGAGTTCGACCCCAAGGCCGAGGTCAGCCCAACCGCACGGTCATGGTCGGCGGTGTCTGCGCTGCTGCCGCATATCGAAAGCCGGGACTATCTCCCTGCTTTGTCCGGTCTGATCGGGCAGGGACGTGCGGCTGAGTTCACAGGTTTCCTCCGCATCTTCGACCGGCTGATACCGGTCAGCAAGGTGTTCGATGATCCTGAGAACTGCGAGGTGCCTACGGATACCGACGTGACTATCGCGCTGGTCGCCAACATCGCCAAGCGGGTGAACGAGGACACCATCGAGGCTGCGCTGATCTACGGCAAACGACTAGGCCGTGAGTTCGGTGTCGTGCTGGTGCGGGACATTCTCTCGCGCCATCCCGATCTGGCTGAGACCAAGGCGGTCTGCCAGTACCGCGCTGACAATGCCGACGTGGAACTCGGCTAACGCTAACGCTAACGGTGTGGGGGCTTCGGCCCCTGCATCTACCAGCACATCACATCCGGTGTGCTGATAGATGCAAATGCATCTACGAGTCATCAGTGACTCGTCAACATCAATCCGAGAGGTGAATTATGCTTTCAGAAAAAGCACTGCTTGTGAGGCTGTCGGTGAAATACCCCAGCTTCTCCAAAACTGACAAGGGCGTATCGCTCGAAGTCGCAGACCAGAAGAACGCCAACCAACGGGCGGTCAAGGTCATAAAGACGCTGATCGATACCACCCACCCCGCGTACAGGGCAGTCAAGACTGCTCGTGGTGCGCTCTACAACGTGTTCGCTGCCGAGACTGCGCCGTGGTCCGAGGACGGCTGGTACATCATCAAGGCCAAGGGCTATGACCGCTTCACCGAAGTGATGCGTGAAAAGACTGACGCCTTCGACATCGCGGTGACCGACTTTCTCAAGGTCTACCCTGAGTTGGTTGATCAGGCACCGTTACGACTGGGCGACCTGTTCGACGCTGACGTATTCCCCAGCGTCGAGGCATGTGCCGAGTTGTTTCATTCGGATGTGGAGGTTCGTCCTGTCCCTGAGGCTGGCGACTTTCGGGTGGCCATGTCTGCTGAAGACAAGCAGAAGATCGTCACGCAGATGCAGCGCAAGAACGACGAGCGTGTCACGCAGGTGACCAGCGAGTGTTTCGACCGCGCCTACTCTGCCATCAGCAACATGGTTGAGCGGCTCGAAGCTTTCGATCCCGACAAGAAGGGTGCCAAGCTTTACGACAGTCTGGTCGGCAACGTGCGTGACATTGCCGATCTGCTGCCATCGCTGAACGTCGGCGATGATCCACGGCTTGAGCAACTTGCCAAGGATATCGGGCTGCGCTTGACCGAGACCGATGCCTCTACCCTCAAAAAGGACGAGGGCAAGCGTCAACAAGTCGCTGACAACGCTCGTCAGATCATGAACCAGATCGATGATTTCATCGGTCAGTAAGGAGGTATTGATATGTCACTAGCACATCAGAAGATCACCAAGGCGCGGACCCAGTTGCTTCTGGACAATCCGTTCTTCGGTAACATCGCCATGCGTCTTGATCTGGTCGAGACCGATCAGTTCGACACGATGGCGACCGATGGCAAGCGCATCCTGTTCAACCCTGCGTTTGTTGACAAGCACTCTAACGCTCACCTCAAGGGCGTGGTTGCCCACGAGGTTTGCCACGTCATCTTCAAGCACCATCTGCGTCGAGGTCAGCGTGACCAGAATAACTGGAACGTCGCGGCTGACTACGCCATCAACTCCATTCTAGTTGATGCCGGTTTCTCTCTGCCCGAAGACGGGTTGATTGATCTGGCTTGGCGCGGACAGTCCGCAGAAGACATCTACGGATCGCTCTTCAAGGACCAGCCAGAACCACCAGCCGCTGGCCAGCAAGGCGACGGCGAATCGCCAAAGGGTGGTGATGCGGGTGATGCTCAGGGTGATGCTCAGGGTAACGACGCGAAAGCCGCAGAGAACGGCGGCTCTCAGGACGCTCCCGCTTTACCTGCTCAGTCGGGTAACGACCAGCCAGTGGACATGCAAGGCCACGGGGTGGTGATCGACGGCACAAACGACGACGGGTCCGCACTGTCTGCCGCTGACGTTCAGGAGCAAGACGACCAGTGGACTGAGATCGTGCTTAGTGCTGCCATGATCAGCGGCGAGGCTGGCAAAGAGGACAGCCCGTTCAAGCAGCACATCGACATTCTTCGTCGGCCACAGGTTGACTGGCGGTCAGTGCTGCGGCGGTTCCTGTTGGATGGTCGCCCTGCCGGTACGACATACCAGCGGCTTGGTCGCCGGTCTCGTGCAGTGGGTGTGCCGTTGCCTAGCCGCCGTGTCGATGTTGGCGGTGAGATTGCAGTTCTGCTTGACGTGTCGTCATCAGTCGATGACGAGATGTTCGCGCAGTTCTGCGAAGAGTTGCAGTTGATCGCGTCCGAGTTCGACATCACCAGTCACGTCATCAAGTTCACACACCGTGTGCGAGACGTGCAGGTGGTCGAGGCTGGTGACGAGATCGACCGCACTCGTTTCTACGGTGGCACCAACACCAAGGGTGCCTTCGAGCATGTCGATGAGCAAGACTTAGATGTCGATGCGATCATCGTGTTCAGTGATTGCGAAGACTACTGGGATCAAATCCCTGAGCCTTCACATCCGACACTGATTGCTGCTTGCATACAGCATGAGCATTGGCTTGAGACCATCGAGAAACAGGCTGACTGGGCGCAAGTCGTTCAGATCAGCCGATAATCATGGCCTCTCTCGTTGATCTCGTGGGTAGTTGCACCACCAACTACTCGCGAGGTCGATGAGGATCGCCCTTATTTTGGAGGAAATCATGAATAAACACCGTTACGACTGGGCCAAGCGAGACAAGAAGGAGATCGCGATAACGATTGTTATCAGCATTATCGGTGCCCTGCTGATCAGCGCACTGCTTGTCGTCGCCCCTGCCTTCGACCAAGTCATCATTGAAATGAAAGGCCGCTGATATGAACAACGAACCAGACCTGTTTGACATTGTGGAAAGCAATCGCCTCAAGCAAGAAGGCATGACTGCCGCAGAGTATGGCAGCAAGCACATGCTGCTCGACCATGCCCGTCACGTCGCAAGACAAATCGCGATGCTTCGCGACAGCAGAACCGTAACTGCTGACGATGTCGGCAAAGCATTCGAGAAGGAAGGTATTACCGAGTCGCTGGGCAATGCGGCTGGCTCACTGTTCCGAGGAAAGGAGTGGGAGTTTACGGGCGAAAGGATCAAGTCTTCTCGAAAGTCTAACCACAGTCGCGAGATAAAGGTCTGGCGCTACGTCGGATAGTGACTGTGGGGGGATCAGACGGCGAGTGCCCCACCCAAAACCCCGTCAGTGAGCAGAGATGTAAAGGTAACCTTTCGGAATCTCGTGGCTCACGGGCGGCACCTAATCATGGGTGCCGCCCTTTTTCTTACAGGTTACCAGTGACTCATCAATCACAGAAAGGAAGGTCATCATGACCAGTGAATATAATCTGGCCGATCAAACGCTGGCTGCTTTATCTGCGCCAAAGGTTGGCCTCATCTCTTACGAAAGTGTGCCAAACATTTGCCCCAGTGTCGCCCGTCGCAACAGCAAGGGAGAACGGGTCAAACTTACCCCTCACTCGCGTGACCGAATCAAGGGCGCGTACAACGGACTTCGTAAAGCTACTCGTTACGCAGTGGATGACTCTATGGTTCGTCACGCTGTTACTCTTTCGATGGCTATCGGTGCAGATGAACTGTTGGCTATTATCGGCGATGCCGTCCCGCCCAACACACCTATGTGGATTGAGTGGAACGAGAGAGTAAGACAAGAAGCAATCGGCGAACACTATCTCTCGACCAATAACACTGCCGTTCATTCAATGTGGTCGGCAGGTTTGTTGGGCACATCCGATTACGTTGGCTACTTTGTAGAAGAACTTGACTATCCCTTTATCGGGACGGGCGAGGAAGATCACTACTGCTTTTCTCCCGTGTACCCATTGGGAAAGGAAGGGCAAGCGGTTACCCGTCAACGGATTATGTTTGATGGGTCTGCGTTTGAACTGTCACCACATCCTTGGTCAGACAAAGACCATCGGGCGTTTCATCAGGACTTTTCCTTCACCCCTTCCGACAGTGGCGAGTATGAAGAAGAGTACAAGCAACATTTAAATATCCATGCGGAAAATGTTCGCATGTTGCTGGGCGTTCAGTGGTTTAACGAACAGTTACAATCTTCATCTAAGGAAATGATGGAAACGAAAGACTGGTCTTTCGTTGGACTGACGAATCATATCCATGCCGTGCAGTCGAGGGCGATTGATTGGATGGTGCCGCGTTCGTCTAGCGATGACCCCGACTACAGTGGAGAAGATCACGAAGCAATCACCAAGCTTTCTGGCAGTATATCGTCGGCTGGTGACGCAAGGTTTCTGATCTGCCTGTTGCACGTTCTTAACTATGACTGGGTGATTAAATCACCGAGACTTATGACAGGTCGCGGTGGTTTGAGATATGGAAAGCCGATCAAGTTCAACTCACACATAGTGCTTGAGATTGATTTGCCTAAAGTAAACGGCGTGTCGATAACGCCTGACGACTACCTAGAAGAAGTGCGCGGGATGAAAAGATTGCACGATGTGCGCGGCCACTTCCGCAAACTGCGAGACGGGCGACGTGTGTGGGTCAAGTCTCACAAACGTGGCAACAAAGAACTTGGAACCATCACCAAGGATTATCTCTTAACTAACAAATCGAAAGGATGAACAGCCAATGAATAGCAACACTATAAGAGAAGACGTACAAGCCGCCGATGATCCACAAACGGTCAAGGCTTTAGTCAAGCTTTGTATTGACTCGTCGGTACGAGTTCCGGTGATTTACTCTTGGCGAAATGACTGGGATGAAATCATTCCCGGTTTTGATTTTGACTGTCTGGATTGTGAAGGGACGGGAGAAGCCAAAGGAGAGGTGACTGTCGGAGGAGTTAACAGTAACGGTCCTTGGCAAGGCTATGATGAAGTAGCCATAGAGTGTGAGAGATGCTGGGGTAAGGGAAACATTGCATGGGAGGATGTACCAGATGTTTATACAGACGAGTGACTTTCTTAAACAGCCGAAGGAAATACATGCGGATTCTTTAGGCACCTTGGCTGCTCAACTTAGCCTTGCTGACATGGCTGTGCTTTTAGAAGCCAAGCACCAACAGTTGCTTGTGTTTCTAGGGATGCGCGGCAACGTGTGCCTAACGAGCGAGGTGGAGAGCGTGACCGTAAATGGTGATTGCATACAAATAAACTTGGAGACCGCGACCTATGATGACGTGCTTCAATCTCCAGAGTTTCGCGAGATCAGTCAGAAGCTACCCTCTGCTGACATCGTTAAGCTGGTGCCAAAAGATTACCCAGAAAAGGACACACCAGATGAGGGGGCGTGATTGCTACATCCCACGCAGTGTGATAGAAGGAGTTGTTATGAACAACGTAAACCATTCGCCTGAACGGGCGATCAATTTGTTGAGGAGATTACACAATGCATCAAGAACAAGAGAACAATCTGATGAGCAAGGCAGCGACTGGGCCAGAAACTACTGGGGAACAGTCGAACTCGCCCTCCGTCGTAGTCTCAACACCCTCGACGAGTCCCGCAGGAACGGGTGAAAACACGCGGCTTCACATCGTTCTGGACCAGACCTGTCTGTCTAAGTTAAAGAAAGCCTGTGATGATAACGAGCGGACCACGTCTGCCCAGATCAGATACCTGATCCGTAATCATCTCTAGCCCACAACCTTTGACGGCTACTACTCCGCTCCCCGTTGTGAGGGAGCGGAGACCACCTCTTCCCCCAGAGCCAAGTATCCGATAGCATCGACGACATCATCGCTGTTCGCAGTGCCCGACTTTGTCCTCGCTATCTTTAGAAGAGCCATCATCAAAGCCACGTCTCTCGCAGTGACTGTGCGGCTCAGATACACGCTCCATAAATCTGCGATATTCCCAAAGTTTTCACTGGCATCCCCGTGCGTATCTGCCCGATCACCACAGATCAGGTTACGGGCGGCATCAAGAACATCCCCACGGTTCGTGAGGGGTGGTTTAAAATTATTTTTCCCCACTCGCTCCCCCAGTATCCATAATCTGACTCGTCAATATCTGATGCTGCTCCTCGGTCATCATCGTAATGTTGCCACTGATTGACCGCCGCTCACCCTCGCAATCGAACGGGTAAACCATGTGGTTCAGCCAGTGTGGAAAGATCACCATCTTTCCCACCTCTGGAATTATATTCAGAACTTTAGGCCAGCGAAACGATGCCGCAGATTTCTGGCTGGTTGGCCCGTTAACAAAGCTGATGCACCCGTCCATCCACCCAGAAGCGTTCTTCATGTTCGATGCTTCCTTGTTTCTCATGTCAGGCGGCACCTGCGTGTAGATCACAAAACTCATGGCACCGTCGAGACGGTTACCGTGATCGTGGATAGGATTATAATCTCCCCTGAAGCTATGAACTGACCACGCCTCATAACAATCTGCGTGTACATAATCGACAGCACCTTGCTGGACCGCGTCACCCGCCCCAATCATCATGAACCGTTTGGCGTATTCTTTTGCCAAGCTTTCCGCTACGCCATACACACCGTGGAACGCCTCGCATCTGTCTTTCTCAAGGAGAAGCTGCGCTCCGTTCTTGATCTGCCCAACGAGGTTTCCAGAGTAATCCTTTTCCTTGACGTTCTCTTCTGCCAGTAACTCGTCAATCTCTTTGTTAAGAAGGGTGACGAAATCAGGCGGCAGGTTTGTTTCGACTACAAGAAAATCTATTACGGAGTGCGCCCTAATCTCTGCCTTGAATGTAGACTGGGGATTGAACTGCTCCTGCGTATTGGAAGGGTTCTTTGTATTGTCCTGTTGCTTTGAAGTATTCGACATCGGTAACTCCTTGTTGCCCGATCCACTTGAAGCGAACTTTCCAGCAGTGAATCTCTGACATATTTGTGTCTGCTTTTCTGTGAACCGTCACACCAAGATCAGCCTTTGCGAACCACGCGGCTGATCCTGAAATGTCGTAGCCTTTCGGAGCGGGAAACTCTCCGTTGTCGCGCATCATCTTGGCTGGGTGCGCGACGAACCAGACGTGAACATCATGCGCCCGTGCAAACAAGCGACACCTCGTCAGCATCTGACTGATCGCCTCTGTCTCACTTACCTTTGACTTGTCAATATCGACGTAGTTGTACGGGTCAATGATCAAGCCCCTCACGCCGTAACGCAGGATCGCAGCTTGCGCCCTCTCCAATATGGACTCGATAGTCGCTGGCTCCCCATCGTTCTGCTCCACAAAAAAGAAATGCCGACCACACCAGTCCTTCGCTTCGGCAAGTTCTTCTCGTGTCATCCTCATGCTGGGGCCATCGTGAAACGGCATCCCCGAATGCTTTTCCATTAGCTTGATAATGTGGGTTGGAGGATCGTTTTCAAAAGAACATACGGCGAATGACCAACCGTGAGCTTCGGCCATGTTCACCATAATCTGATCGATAAACTCTGACTTGCCCGATGAAGGGTGGCCAGTAACAATTGAAAGCTGACCGGGGCTAATCGTGAATAACTCATCGACACAGTCCAGACCTGTAGACAAGCCACGTTGGTGGCCGCGCTCATATATCTGGTCAACCTGATCAGCATAATGATCGACATCAAAGAGACCAGTAATGGGCCACGGCTTCGAGTCACCGATGACTTCAGCTAACTTCTCACTGCCGTGCTTGACCAGTACGTCATTGGGGTCTTTGCATCCTTCAGGCCATTCGACCTGCCAGCACTTGATCTTACCAATCCGTCTGGCTAGTTCCTCTGCGAGGGCTTGGCCCGGACCATCGATGTCAACGGCCAAAACAACCTTATCAACCTGTTTCAGCAAGTCCTTTGCCGCCCAGACAAAGCCGTACTTACGATCATTGTCGGGATCAACCTCGCCTTCCGATGCCTTCATCGGGGCACCATTCGGAACGCTGACGGCATTCAGGACACCGGCACTCGCTAGGCTTAACTGATCAATCTCACCTTCGCATATAACTAACGTGTCGGCGTCTGCTGCTACCCGCTCAATACCAAAGAAACTCTGGGCACCGCCAGTGCCCTCTTGCGTATGCGCCTTCTCTCCACCAGAAGTGCGGTACTTAACTGCGTATACCTCACCGTTGTTGTAAAACGGAAAGCCAACACAGTCTGCTTCAGCCTGTAGTTTCTGAAAGTACTTTCGTGAAGCAGCAACTCCGTAGTCCTTGACGACCTGAGGGCTGATCTTTCTATCTTTGACAAGCCAGTCGATGGCTGAAGGCGGGGGGCTGTCCACCCGCTTAACTTTAGGGTAAGAGGGGCGCGGCTTGATGTCCTTGCGGTCGTAATGAATTACGCCCTTCTCGTCACAGTGATGGCACTTGTAGACCAAGCGGTCGCTAAAAAAGGTGACGGCCATCGACCTTTCCCCGTCCTTCTTTCTCAAGTCCGAACAGGCGGGGCATTTAATCCTTGCGGTGGTCGAGTAACCTGACCTTGCGCTGTTTGCCCTAACCTCTATCTGGTCGTGAATGTAATTGTCTTGTTCGCTCATTTGCATTATGCTTCCTTGCGTCTTGTTCTGACTCTCATTTGAACGTGACCTCCCTGTAACTACCGCCTCCTCACGGGGGCGGTATTTTTATTACCCTGATTTCAGAGCGGGGGTTTTTTTTGTCGAGACCCCAACGGATGTGCTTCTCCTTCACACACCTGTCGTTCTCGTAGATACGCCCCTGCATACAATCAAGTATCAGCGACTCATCAAGGTCAGGGCGACGGCTGGCATAATAGATTGTCATGTGAACAGCCACGTCCTGCTTTTCTTTTTTGTTGTATGGAATGATCGGATCAAGCACGGGGCATTGAGCAGCGAAAATCTTCTCGTATTCCCTAGCCTGTGGGGATTTGATGAACGCCGGTCGCTTACCGAAATAAACAAGCTGGCGGCTGTTCGCCTTGCTATAAGGCTGTCCCTCTATTTTGAATGTAATTTCGGTCATTGACTAAGTATATACATGCTTATATAACTCATGGCAACAACAACCCACAGCGTGATATATGATGGTCACTAACAAATACGGATTACCGCACCAATTCGAGAACCTTCTAGCCCGTGACAAGTACGATTCCGGGGACAGCAGGATAACTATAACACGCCTTCTTTCGTCGCCAAGAATTTCGTTGCTTCAGAAGAAACATGAGGACGACATCGTCACAGATATCTCCGACGATGTATGGAAGCTGCTTGGAAAGTGTATCCACACCGTGCTGGAAGAAGGTGCCGACGATAATGACATCATCGAAAAGCGGATGTTCGCAGAGATCAACGGATGGAAAATCTCAGGGCAATGTGACGCCATGAGAACAGACGGTGAGCAGAAATTTCTCATGGACTGGAAGTTCACCAGCGCCTACGCAATAGGAAAGAATCAGTCGAGTTGGGAGCAGCAATTAAATTGTTACGCCTACCTCGCTCACCATGATCTAGGCATCGACATTGATAGGCTTCAGGTGATCACGATTCTTCGTGACTGGCAAAAAAGCAAAGCAATGAACAGCAACAGCTACCCTCAGGCGCAGGTTCATGTGGTCGAAATACCAATGTGGTCACGAGAGGAGCAGCACAAGTTCATCTTACGACGGGTCAGCGCCCATCAAGATGCATGGTTTGAATACGACATCGACGGGTCTCTGCCATTGTGCAGTGACGAAGACAGATGGAAAAGAGATTCGATCTGGGCCGTACAAAAGATTGGCGGCGTCAGGTCTGTGAAGAACTTTGAGTCGCCAGAAGAAGCGGCATCGTTTTACGAAAAGATGAAGGCAAAGGAGGAGTATCAAGTAGTCGAAAGAAAGGGAGAGCCAGTGCGGTGCGCTGGGAATTACTGTCAGGTCGCGCAGTTTTGCGACCAGTATCAACAGGAGGTCAGGAATGACAATGAACAGAAAAGATAGAAATCAATTTATTATTGACGAGTTTGAGGAAGGCGCAAGCATCAATGATATTGCCGCCAACCCTCGTGTCAGTGTTCAGTACGGCGCTGTCAGACGAATCATTATCAACAGCATGGGGTATCAGAAATATAAACAAATTCTCAGGGGAAGGCGGAAGGTAAAGCCTGTCGCTGATAAGCAGGAAGAACGGCGAAAGCCGAAGCCCGACTTAACTTTCTTCAAGTGGCTGTTGGGGGCAATAAAGAATGGCTAAATTTCACGAAGACTTAGTGGCCGCGTTGTCTGAAATCAGCAACCCGCCTTTAGATGGTAAAGCTAACTACGGCAAGTACGCGACACTGCCAGCGTGTCTGGAGACTGCCCGTTCAACACTGGCACAACATAACCTTTGTGTGGTCCAGATCACGTTGATTGATCCAGATAGGTTGGTTACTCGCATCGTTCATTCGTCAGGAGAATTTTTAGAAGACGGTGGCGTTCCCTTGTTGTGTGAGAATAATAACAACCCACAGAAGATGGGATCGGCAATCACTTACGCACGTCGCTATGGATTGTGTAGTTTGCTTGGGATTTGTGGCGAAGAAGATGATGACGGGCAACGCGCTACGCCGCAAAAAGAGTTACCTCAAAAGAAAGCAGCCAAGCCAGCCCCAGCCCCAGCCCCGTTGACAGATGAAGATTTTCACTCGGAAGAGGACGACATAGATTTGCTTGACCCGGAAGGCATCAAGGAAATCTATTGCCGTTTCTTCGATAATATTGGAGCAGCGACTGAAGACACTGTTAAAGACATGGGTGTCGATGACGCCCGTGAATCCAAGCGCGATCTTGTAAAATTTTGGAAGGACAACGCAGGACAGCGAGAAGAACTACAGCAGCGAAAAGACAAGGCTTCCGTAGAAGCTTTGGAGTTTATTACAGGCCAAGTCAAGCTGACGCAAAGCTGGCTTAAATCCCGCATCGCAAACCTAGAGGAAAATAACTAATGGCACCGTGGAAACTTGAGAACAAACCCAAGGAAAATAGTTGCAACCTTCGTCCAGCAAAAAACAAGATGAAGGACTCGCAAGCTGACTTCCGGGGCAACCTGCACATCTCTAAAGACCTCGTGAAGTTTCTTATTGAGTGTGCAAAGGAAGGTAAGGAACCCCTCCTTTCTGTGCAGGGATGGGACAACGGAGTAGTTAACCGTGCAAAGGAAGGACAGTATGGTCCCAACATTCGTTTGTCTATCCAACAGTATGACGAGTCATGGATGGATAAAGGACCGCAACGTCCGCAGCCAGCAGTCGATGAAGACATCGATCTTGACGACGAGATTCCATTTTAAGGGGCGGTGTCATGAGTGAAAAAACAACATTCAATTTTGTGGTCGAAGCTGATCAGCTTGAACGATTGCGGCGAAGATCAAAGCAAGAGGAACGGAGCATCGGGTCTTTGATTAGAGAAGGTCTGGAATACATCTTAACCAATCGTAGTTACGAGCAAGGCATTCGTGACTGCTGTCAGTGGTTGCGTAAGTCTACCATCATTGACGGCAAAGACTTGCCTGACGGTCGGACATTCAACGAGTTTCTTTGTGACGAAATGTCCTCTGCTTTGAAGGCTACTGACGCATCTGAGAAAGAGGATTCTCAAGAGCCTTCTTAATTCTATCCGCTACCGATGTTTCTAAATCTTTTATGGACGCCTTCGTATCTTTTTCGAGGGCGTCCATATTTCTTCTGACTGCCTCTCGTCTAGCATCAAAACGATCTTGTTCTTTTTCAAGAACCTTACGAGTGTCGTCCTGAATTGCTTTGATGCGACGGTCCATATTCTCCGCAATTCTTTCAATGCGAATGATCTCACCCTTGAGATCGCGCTTGATTGTCCTTGCTTCGTCTCTTGCTGCGTCAGCAGAGTCTTGGATATTCTGCTCTAGCTTTTCAAAAACAACCATCTCTTTACGAAGAGCAGACATATCTGTGGTTAGGACTGCAAGTCGCTTATCAAATCCTGACAAGTCAGGAGCAGCATAGCTTTCTATTTTCTCTCGCATGTCCATGTAGTCTTTATAAAACTCGAACCCTCCCCACATAGCGCCGCCCAAGCTAGACAAAGCAGTAAGAATGACAGCTATCTTTCCGCCTCTAAACTTAACTCCGCCTACCTCGACCTCTGCCATCTCATTCGCTTTCCATTAACAACCAATTACTTCTGTGGGCTTCTTTGATCTCTTCCTTGCTTTGGCCGTGGTATGCGACAGCATTGTGTGTCTTGATAAGCAAGCTATTTACAGTGGTGCTATCCACCACAAACTCTCCCAAGATGCGCCCAAACTTTCCCCGTGACTTGTCAACCCTAGTCCTCAGAATCTGAGAGCTTTCAAGGGGAAGGTGATGCTCCACAAAAGCCTTGGCGCGAAGGCCGTACTTCTTCTCTTCTTTGTCGCGGGTTCTGCTTTCGGGAGTGTCTACCCCATACAAACGAACTCGCTGCTTTGATAGCCAGACATCAAACCCCAAGTCGATATCTACATCCACCGTGTCTCCATCAACTACTCTGACCACCTTGCATTTATATTCGTACATATCTGCTACCTGTATTGTGTGTCTATCAAAGCACTGTGACCTGCATCGCTGCCGCCGAACAGCATGTACTCGGCAAAATTATTCTTAGGCAAAGACCCGTCTGGGATAGTTGTCGGCTGGAAGAACCCCTGTATATCTTTGAGTGCTGACTGCTGCTTGAATATACCGCTGCTGGCTGAGATCACATTCATAACCGCCAGAGTTCTAATCTGATTTGTTGCATCGTAGCGCGACTTGTCGTTCATCTTATCCATAATTTTTTTACCGGCCTTCTCCTTCGCCTTTTGCGCCACGGCTTTTTTCGGCTCCGCTTTCTCTTCCGGCTGCTCCTCCTTAGCTTCCCTAGTATCTGCGGGTCGCTCTTCCGTCGCCTCAGGCTGCTCCTCCGGTTGCTCCTCCGGTTGCTCTTCCGTTGCCTCAGGTTGCTCCTCAGGCTCTGACTCGTCAGGCTGTGCTTGTTCAGGTTCCGATTGCGGTTCCGCCTCTGGTTGCGGCTCTGGCTGCGGCTCAACTTCTGCTTCTATTTCTGCAACTACCGACTCTGAAACCGAAACTTCTTCGGGGGCCGCTGGTGCCGCAACAACAGGTGGAGCCAATTCGATTGTTGGTATTTCTTGCACTTCGGCTATCTGGATAGGAGCAAGCGGCGCTATCTCAGGCTCAGGAGCAGGGGCTGAAAGCACAGGGGCGGGGGCATCAATAACTATTGGGGCGCTGATCTCTTCAGTAATCAGATCAATGACTTCCGCCTCTACCAGCGTAATAAGATCAAACGTGGTTGTAAGAAAGGGCGCGGCAAACCGTGGCCCGAAAAAGCCGTTTGAGAAACCGGCATCAATACCGAACAACTCAAACCCCCCAGTAAGTTTTGTAAAACTGTTTGACGGTATAATCTGAGAGAAATCAAAAGAACGAACGCCCGTAAAATCCAATTCAACTTCATGCTCAAACTTGTGAACGACAGAGTTCTGCTCTGACAGAGTAAGCGTTAAATTAAAGATGTCTTTGCAGTCCGATCCCTGCATTACGTTCCCGCCTACGCATGACGAAAGAGTAGAGTTACTGGGATGAGACTCAACATCTACGCCGTAGTCCATTGTGAACCCACGATTGATATCATCAATGGTCATGTTGTCTTCAAAATTAAACGTAGTGGAGTAAGTTCCACCCGGTCCTTGAGTACCTGCTGTGCAAAACTTTCCAGCTTCGCAGCCTCGTTGAGCGCCAGTACCGGCTTCCGTCTTGGTCCCGCCTGACTTAGTAAACTCACTCATGCCGGGGAGTTGATTGGCAGTTGTTTCTGACCCGACTACGACTTCCGTGCTTTGAGATATTGCAGCGCCAGAAAAAAGCATGACGCACACAGCAGCACATACTGACGAGTAAATACAGTTAGTCAGTGTTTTACTCGGCGTTTTCATAGAGCCACTCGTCTGAGTTATTAAAACTTTCAAACACCTGCTGCTCTTTCTGCAAGCGCGTCTCTTCTTCCTGTGCCTTTTTTGCTAAAATTATATAAAACGTGGACTGGTCGGGAGCCTCAAGGTAGTTCTTCTCCCAAGCCAACACCGCTTCCTTACCGATTTTTCCACGATATGGGCAAGGCGTTGCGGACATCATCATGGCGTCAAACACCCGTGCGTCCTGACATAGAAGACTAACTCCAGCAACCTTCATACCCATCCCGTACAGGCTGCGAGCCAGCTTAATTCTCTCGCAGTTTTTATCGATAATAGTGTGGCCCGTGGACAATCCCAAGAAGCCTGTCTGTGCGCCAACGCTCATACCAGAACGGCACACATCATTATTGTTTACCACGATGCTGGGAGCGGATGCTGTAGGCGGCGTCTTATCAGTCACCACCGTAGAACTAACTGTGTTCGTGTCAGCAGAACTTGCTCCGCTAAGAGGCAAAAGCCCAGCAAAGAGAATGGCGAGGATGAAAACAAATGCGTTCTGTTTCATTTCTTCGGCTTGCCATTAGTGCCTTTCTCAGGCTTCGGTTTAGGCGCTACCGCTTGCTCGTAGTAAATAATAATCTGTTTTTGCTGGCCGATGTATCGCTGTAACTCAGCCATATTAAGAGAAAGAGTTTCGTAGTCCCTCACACTAAATGCGTAGAACAAAAACTCCCCATTCCTCTTGATGTATTTCTTTTTGAACTGATCAAAGTTCTGATCCGTTACGACATACCACGTTATATCACTCAGCTTCAGCGGACGTGGCCGCTGCTGTGTGGGAATAACACGCTCAACTTGAACGGTCTTTACCTCTACCTGCTTAATAGGGTTCCAGCTACCGCAACTACTTAACAGCAGCAGGGTCGGGGGGCAAAGCAGTAAGGCTTTCCAATCTCTTAAAAAGCTTCTTCGTTCCATTGTTGATCTTATTCTCCACCAAGTTAGGCTTCTTCTGACTTAACCTAGTCAAATCGTGTTTCCGTAATTTATCTATCAAGTTATTCCTGTACTCTTCAGCGTTCTGTAACTCAGTCGCTAGCGTCTTATTCAAGACACGGAAATTCTCTGCGTCCTCAACAAGCGTTTGGATTGTGTCGTCCTGAAGTTGTTTAGCCACTTCAAGTTTAGCATTGTTCTCTGTCAGCGTTTTAATTCTTTGCTGGGTATCCTTATAATAATAATACCCACCGTAGCCCACGCCACCCACAAGACCCAGCACCACAATAAGGGCGTAAACCTTTAGCATCGCTTCAAGCTCCTATTTTTTAGCACTCATGTAGGCCGTCATCCCCATGTACGCACCGACGACACCAGCCATTCCGATATAAAAAAGACCAAAGAGATCAGCCAAAGCTTTAATCCGAGAATCAGGAAAAATAGGAAGGAAAAGAAAAGCAGTAAAAACGAGCATGGACATAATAGAAATCCACGCCATCTTTCTTTGAGCATCAGCTTTTTCTTCTGCGACTTCGG
>Ga0075468_10000360_pt1 | contig 17598 bp, 37 predicted proteins | sample DEB08_DNA_12_FD_77578 | JGI IMG/M metagenome (GOLD analysis project Ga0075468, IMG submission 77578) | Aqueous microbial communities from the Delaware River and Bay under freshwater to marine salinity gradient to study organic matter... | ecosystem: Environmental > Aquatic > Marine > Coastal ...
CATAGGCAGCCTGCCCATAAATGTTAATGCCATAATATGCTGCGCCATAACCATTCATTGCTAAGTGAGCGTTATGTCAAATTCGCCTGCCTGGAACCGAAACACATCACCACTGCCAATCGCCTTACTCGCTGTTAACGCATTTTCAGCAAGCATATTGCCACTTGATGCCGCGTCTAAAACTGCCGTATGCGTGATGGTTCCCCAACTACCTGTAGCCGTTGGAAACTCGACTGCACTTGTGTTGTCGATAGCACCACCAGAAGACGCATCAAAGGCCATTGCTTTTCGCGTGTAGCCATTGCCCGATACTTCTGTACCCGTACCGCCTGCGCCCGTAGCCGATGTATAAAGGCCGATGTAAACAGTAGAGGGTGGTGTGTATGCCGCATTGCGAAACGCATGGTCTAACAATTCATTGCGTAAGAATGTAGTAAATGCCATATTAATAACTTCCTATTTTTAATCTAAGGCCAGAGCCACTCGCGGTTGATCGACTGCTTGCGGTATTAACTCTAGCCACAGCAGCAGAATAAAGAGCAGCCCATGTTGAGGCTCTTTCATCTTCTTTTAAGTAAGGTGCGCTATGCAGCAAAGCACCATACAAATAAATATCGGGGTGATAAGTTAACAACCAGTTTGTAGTTACTGAATCAGAAAGTGTGGGAATCTTTGCGTAATACATTAAGATTGCGCTGTAGTCTGTATCAGGTGTTGGGAATACTTCAAACTGTGACGAGTTCAGACTGTAGTTGGTTGGTGTTCCTACAGCATCATTTCTAGCTGCCCTGGATGTTTGCATTGCAGCCAGCGACATAAAATCTAAACTGGTAGTGCCTGATGTTGTCAGGTGAAAGCGAATAGTCGATAACCAATCTGTAGGTATAGCCGTAAACTGGCTGTCAATGGTTGTTTCTGCTCTTGTCTCCATACGCCAGTGTCTAATCTCATTGTTGATTGACGATTCAGCCAACGATATGAAATCAGGAATAGTAGCCGTTAGATCATCACGATTTAAGAAATTAGCAATTGATGTTTTTAACTCTGTAAATGTTGAGATAGCCATTACAAAGAATACCCACCCTTCTTGATTGGCTTTTTCACAGATTTTTTCTTAGGCTTTTTGGTAATCATGGTGCATCTCCCAAAATTGTTAGCGCATTATACCATATTATGCTAGTCCTTTAACATTCCGTTTTAATGCTCCACGATGTTTTTTCTTAGTTCTGCCTAAATCGCCTGCTGCAAAGGCTTGTGCCATTTGTCTAAGCGCGTCTGCGGCTTCACTGTGGCCCTCGCTTTTATCGGGTATGTGCGACCAGCGTTGCTCACTGTTTGACCACTTGCGTCTGTAGGCTTTGAGGTGTTCTAGCCCTGCGGCACACTTTTCATCATCAATCCAAATATACGGAAACATATCGGCAGTCTGTTGCACACCCCAGTTTAGTTCTTGGATTCGTGGAACTATGCGCCAGCTTGCACCAGGCATTAATTGCTTGAGCATATCCTTTGGGCTTTTATTCTTTAGCTCGCCTTGACGCTTATGGTCGGCATCGTGTGGTAAATACATTTCGCTAAACACTAGGTCAAGGCTTTGTAACCACTTTACTGCGTGGCTATACGGCTCATTCCATGCCTCATAAAAATGTATGCAACGATATTCTAAATTACCAATTTGCTGTACCACCCACACTGCACACCCGTCTGACGCCCCGATGTCCCAAAAAGTCATGCAAGGGTGTGAGGCAACTACTGGCAGTTTACCTATACGCCCATCAGCATTAGCTTTGTTAATCTCACGCAACCAAAATGCCCCTTCTGGAAACTCTAAAAAGTCACCAGACCAAACATGGCCCGAGGTGTCAGGCCGTTGTTCAAAATCTTCTAAACGCTGTTTGTTTAATACTTCGGGGAACCAGGGGTTGTCTTGCCAGCTTATCTTGGTGATCTTGCAATCTTTGGGTGTGTTTTCACGAAATCTAATATGTGTTGCAGATGTTTTAGATTGTGGATTCCAGATTACCCAACATTCGCTGTTTTCTTCGCGGATTGAGGGCAGTAACTTCATGTACGCTTCTTCGCTTACTGTTTCCGCTTCATCAATAAAAGCCAGAATAATACGGGCCTTTGATTTAATGCTATCAATGTTGCGCGTTAGGCCAGCAAAGCTATAACTAATACGCCCGTCTTTGCTTCGTATGTAGTGATCGCCACAATCGTAATAATTGTTTAGGAATGGCACTTCTTGTATAGCGTTCTTTATTTCAGCAAATGATGATTCACTGAGGCTGTTCATGTACTGGCGCAAGCAAAGTATCTGACCTGATCGACCACTCATGCCAAACTTATAACCCCACACCGCAGTCATTAATGCAAAAGCGCGGCTCTTGGCTCCACCCCTTCCACCATAGGCTGCGCGTATTCTCGCCTCACCTTGGAAGATAGGAATTAGTTTTGGTGGCAGTTCAATGTCTATTTCAGTCATTAAAGATTCTCAAACTCTTTAGCAACCAGGTTAATAGTCGTTGGCGGTGTCATGGAGCCGTCACTTGATGTGGTGTCCATTTTATCGGTCTGCCCTAGCCAGTTCTTACCTAGCCATACCAGCATCGTTGCATTACCTTCCATAGCGGTTGAGTATTGGATGCGCCTTAAACTCATACGACCACCTGATTTCTTTTGTCCGATATACTCCGAAAAAAGCAGGCCATGTTCCCTTTTGCAGGCACTAGCTAGGGTGTCGTAATCAATGTCTAACACCCCTGCTATTTCTTCACCTGTGCATTGAATAGCGCACATTTTATCAACCTGTCCCCAATCAATAGGAATGGTTGAACCTTTGGGCCTATGTGGTGGTTTCTTGTCTGTCATGCTGCACCCTCAATTACGTTGTTCATTTCAATGTATGGTTTACCTGTACCTTCGTTAATGGCTTGCTTGCCTGTAAACTCTTGCCAGCGTTTAATAATTACATCACAGTATTTGGGGTCTAGTTCCATGTTGTAGCTAACTCGGTTAGTCTTTTCGCAAGCAATGAGTGTTGATCCACTACCACCAAAAAGGTCTAGCACTAAATCACCTTGTCGAGTTGTTTTGTCTATCGCCTCTTCTGGCAATGCGACTGGCTTTTGAGTTGGGTGCATGTACGTTGATGCTCCATCCTTATCAACTTTCCACACGCTACCGATGCGCTTACCCGTTAATTCAGCGCCCCTATGCCATACAAGGGCAGTTTCATAATCACTTGAAAATGTTTTCTTCAAGTCACCTATGCCACCACCACCTTTAGACCAAATCACTTGGTTGGTTGGGTATCCAAACCCCTCAAACATATCTATCCATGTGGTGATAACTTTCCAGCTAGTCCATACAAAAACCCATCCTGTGCTACAGGCGGCTATCACTGGCGCTATATCAAGAAAAACATCATCGTTTGCTAAAACATCAAATTTATCTTTTCGACCATTCGATTGATAACTAATCCCATAAGGAGGGTCTGTATGCACCATGTCGGCCTTCTTCCCATCCATCAACGTATCAAGCGCATCGATGCTAGTAGAGTCACCACACATTAATCTATGATTACCTAGTACCCACACATCACCTTCGACTGTTGTGGGCGTTTCTGGCGGCTCTGGTACGGCATCCTCATCCGTTAGCCCCTCACCAGGCTCTTCTATCATTAAGCTGGCTAGAAAATCATCATCAAAGCCTAAGAGCTCTATATCAAAATCAAGTTCACCTAGCCTGTCCATTTCTAGCTTTAGCGTGTCTAAGTCCCATCCACTATTTAATGCCAACTGGTTATCAGCAATAACGTAGGCTTTACGCTGCGCTTCTGACAAATGACCTAGCCTTATACATGGCACTTCATCTAACCCTAGCTTCTTAGCCGCCATTAGCCGCCCATGACCAGCTATGATGCCACCATCATCATCAATCAATATTGGGTTAGTGAAACCAAACTCTTTAATGCTTGACGCCACTTGCATGACTTGTTCATCTGAGTGTGTGCGTGAGTTATTAACATAAGGAATTAAATCCCCTACCTTTAGCTGTTCAACCTGCATATAAATTCCTTTTAATGTTCCGTTATTTCTATTTCTTCAACATTCATATCACTGTATTCATCAATCCAAACTACTGCCGCAGCAATTAGTAAATCATCTTGTTCATTTAGCAATCGACCATCGTTGACTTCTACTAAAGATTTTATGAGTAACGCAAGAAGGTTTGCCCCCTGGTTAACTTCGTCTTGATGGATAGGTATCATGCTGCGCCCTCAAGTTTTACTGTCAATTCTTTAACTAATGCTTTGTACTTAGATTTAATCGCAATAATATCGTCACGCCTATAACGTCTTGGCTTTTGTGGCCCTTCTAATAACTCAACCTGTTCTATACCAATCTTGTTAATCAGATTAATGCGGTAATCAATGGCGTTACCCGACAAGTGGTTATTACAAGGCGCACATTGGGCGTGGACGTTGTTCTCGTTGTAACGCAGTTCTGCTGCTGCCCCTACCGATCTGTAATGCCCTGCATGTATCTGGCCTGTGTGGTGTCGTTGACAGCTTATACAGGGCTTTCCTTTGTCTCTTAGCCTGATGTACTTGTTAAATTCTGGCTGCGCTTCTTTGTGTAGCTCACCAAGGCTCTTTAAAGCCTGTTTACGGGCCTTTATGTCTTTCTTAGCTAATTGTGTGGCTTTAGCTCTAATCTTGCTTACACTGGCTATAGCTTTGGCCTGCTGATGTTCTAAGGCGTGTGCTTTAGTGCAATAAAAGCCTAGCGGTACTGTTACGCCTGTCTCCACTAAAGCAAAGGCTTTGCAATGTCTGCACTTCTTTTTACTGTTAGCCATTGTTATCTTTACTCGGAAACGGCACATGCACACCAAACTTGTTGGATAGGTGGCGGTTGATAACGTCATAAACTATGCTCACATCGAGTCGCTCTAGCTTCTTTGTTGACTTAACGCCAAAGTGAACCTCCTGCACTGGTCGCCAGATATGCTCTTTAACTGACACTTTTGACCAAGGTATTTCTACACCAGGCTTTAACGTCTTAACCATATCTAAGCCACGACCATTTAGTTCATCAGCTACCCATTCGCAGTATTGATGTAGTGATCTATTTTGTGGGCTAGTTATTTGCTTACCTGTTGTCCACTTAACCTGTACATATTTTTTATCGGCATACAGTTCACGCAAATGTTTAATCAAGTTCTCAAGACTTGGGTCTGAGTTAACTGTCCAATCGTTACCTGTCATATTGCATCTGCCCATTTGCTCATTGGCAATCGTGATAAGCGCAAACTTAATCGTAAATCCCACGCGCATTTCTTTTCATGCAACGGGCTGAACTTATACGCAGGGTTATCAATCAACAAATACTCATTTAATGGGTATCTGTTGCGCTGGCACTTCATTATCAATGTCACATGATAGAGTGGCATATCATATTTTTTGGCAATTTCTGCTGACAACATGCCAGCGTTTTTGCGCTTCACAACCTCTTGACACTGCTCTAGGTTTAAAATCATGCTGCTCCCATAATGGCTCTGCCTATTGCTTCTGGTATTTGTGGAACGACTGCGTTGCCTAATCTTCTAAGTCTGTCCAATCTACGGGGAAGCCCATCATTTGCTCTACAAAGAGGGGATTGGGATAAATTGAATCGCTTTCTGACTGCCTCAGAACTTCGCATAAATTCGATTTGTTGTTTAAGATCGTGCGCGATTTTGGCGAACCCTTTGCATCGCTTACTGTTGGCGTTGGCAGAAATTTTAATTTTGATAGTGCTAGAGATAATGGTGTCCCCCCTTGTGAATATTTCTTTTTTCTTGAGCTCACATCCAGAGTGGGGGTAGGCAATAACCCAGATTCTATTTCGCCTATGCGGTGCGCCAACGTAGGCAGCCTCGATACAATGCCATTCTGCATCAAACCCGATCTTGTCCAGGTCATAGAGAAATTGTCCGAACCACCGACCTGAGTCTCCAGTAAGGAGTCCTGACACGTTTTCAAAAATTGCGTATCGGGGCATACACTCGCTAATAACTCTAAGCATTTCGGTATATAAACTGGAACGATCTCCACTAAAGCCTGCTTGCGCTCCAGCGTTTGACAAGTCTTGGCAGGGAAATCCACCGCAAACAACGTCAACTGTTCCTCTGAATTGTTTAGCATCTAGTTCCCTTATATCGCTGTGTATTGGCACATCAGGCCAGTGCTTGCGTAATACTTTCTGTGCGTGTTCATCAAACTCGCAAAAGGCGACAGTCTCCATGCCAGCCCTTTCAAGACCTAAACTAAAGCCACCAATGCCTGAGAATAGGTCTAAGACTTTCATGCAACTCTCAATAACCCACGTTTAACTCTATGTGTGGTGTCATTGCCAGCCTCAATAATGTTGTTCTTGTCTAGCAGTTCACGAACACGACCCGTTACCCGATTAATTTCCCAACCTAGACTTGCAGCAATGTCTTGGCGAGTAATTGGCTGTTTATCACGAATAACTTTAAGCACTTCAATTCTTGCTTGCCCTGTTACTGGGGTTATTGCAGCTATTGCGTCTAGACTGTTTGAATGAATCATGCGGCTTTCCTTTGCTTGTTATATTTGGCCCTAGCACTGGGATTAAGTTGTGATTTAAATATGTGACATAGACCACCTGATTCACCCCAATCAGCTTTGGTAATTGACCCCTGGTAATCATTAATTAATTCTTTGTAATCGCTTTTTAGTTTTGGCTCTGCTAAATAATCTTTCATGCAAACAATCCTTTTAGTGCTGCCGCTTGTTGTGTTCCGTAATCGCGCTCTTCATCGGTTAACTGCTTGGTAATCAGTAAAGGTGCTGCTCTTGCTTGTATCGCTTGTTGATTAGAAATCATGTTTTGTTCTTCACCGCCTCTGGCTCTTCCTAAACACATATTTCTAAAGTCGGTGGCTGATGGAGGCCATGATTCTGTCCAATCTTGTAGCGCATCAATGCCAGCTTTAAATTGCTTGCCGTTCAAGTCCTCAAGAAAAGAAGTCCAACTGCCGTTATCAGAAAAGTCATGGCTGCTAGTCCACTTGTGACCAAATAGGTCAGTCATTACTTCCCATAGGCGGTCAATTAATCGCTCGCTCAATTCTGTCGCGTTGTGCCTGTCGTTGTGCGCTTGCTGCCCTGACCCTTGCAGGGGCTGAGTTATTAGCTGGCTGATTGTTTTGGCCTGCATACTGACCTCCATTTGATTTATTGTTTTGGTTTCTAACCCACGTTCTAGCTGTTGCTTGCCAATCCTTAATTTTATTGTTGCCGCGCTTCCAGCCATTGCTTTCGTAGTAATCAAAAAAGTTATCAGGTAAAAAATCATCAAACGTTATATTCTTGCTTTTGCTGTAATCAGCCATGTATTGGGAAATATCGCCAAGTGATGGTTTTTTAAATCGTGTCTTTTCTTTTATAGGTTCATTGATAGGTTCAGAAGAGTGATAGGTTATGGGTGCAACCATTTCACTACCCCCTAGTGCAACTGTTTCACTACCTAGTGCAACCATTTCACTACCTAGTGCAGAATTTTCACTACCCGTTTCATAAGGCTTTGAGGCTTGTTCTAAGGTTAAGTGGTATATATTTGAACTGTTAATCAACTCGCCTTTTAACTTCCTGTGAGTGATTGTGAGTAAGCCTTTTTCTTGAAGGTTTAAGATGTGGGTTATTACTGATCTGCGCGACATTTCACAAACGTCAGCTAAATGTTGGTAGCTAGGAAAGCACCTGCCAGAGTCGTCCGATATGTCAGCCAGCATCATTAGCACTAGCTTTCTACCTGAGTTGCCGACCTTAATAGGCTTGGCTTTAGCCATAAGCGTAAAGCTCACCCTAGCCCCTTCTCGCGTATTCTTTTTGCATCTATTGAGAAGCTAGGAAAAGCGTCTGATAATTCGCTCGACAAACGTTCATGATATTCGAGGTCTTGATCAATGAGAAAGTTAATACGTTCAGTCTTAGATACGCCTAGAGCCGAACACATTTTGCCAAAAACCATGTCTTTGCGTAGTTCAACGTTAAGAGTCATTTTGTATTTTTCAGACATTAAGCCACCTCTGACTGAGCAGTTTGATTTGTTTGATTTAGAATCTCGTGAATCTGGTAGCCGCGAAGTGGTGGCACAAACTCGCCCCACTGACACACTGCCGAATGTTGAATACCGAGCGCTTCCGCTAATTTCACAACGCCACCGAAAGTAGCTATTGCTTCTGCTTTTAATATTTTCATGTAACTTATATTACACACATTTTTTTAATATTGCACGTTTATGATACATTTTCTGTCTAACCAACAAGCAAGGAATAAATGTAAGCTAGCTAACGTACATTAACCAACGTAGGAACTATAAAGATGAACTTGGGTAAAAGAATTAAAGCACTCAGAAAAGACCAGGGTTGGACTCAGAGTGATCTTGCCAAAAGAACTTCTTTAAGCCGTGGGCGATTAGCCCAAATAGAAACTGATCCTCTAGCGGAAGTTAGGGGTGATTCGCTGGTTTCACTGGCTAAAGCATTTGGGTACTCAACAGAGCAATTACTGTCTGCTGACGAGCTTGGGCTGCTGGCTGGATTGAAACTTCAACCCGTAACAAAGAAAGCACCAGTAATAAGTTGGGCTTCTTTGGTAAGCATAGTCGAGGGAACCTTTATGCTTGAAAGCAACACAAACTGGATTGGGTGTCCAGAAGATGTGTCAGATAGCGCATTTGCGCTTGAGGTACAAAATGATGTTATGACATCCAGCACTGGTAGGAGCTACCCAAGAGGTACTCTTATTTTTGTTGACCCACAAAAGCCTCATAAAACAGGTGATCGTGTAGTTGCTATTGATCGTGACACTAATGAATCTGTATTTAGAGAATATGTTGTTGATGGAGGCGTTAGTTATTTAAAGCCTCTTAATACCGCATACCCCATGCAACAGTGTGGTGAAAACACACACATAATAGGAGTAATAGTCGGCAGTTACATGGCTGAATAATTATTATGAACACTAACTTTAACTACGCTAAAATGCGATGCAAAAAGCTATACTGGATGTCCGAGAATACAATTTGGTCATGGTGGTTGCCCTTTGTAGATGCGCACAGCCAGCTTCAACCAAAGCATCAGGTTGCGACAGGCGGCTTATATGGATTGCGGAAAAGCAATCTCACGCTCGGTAAATTTGAGGAGGATTCAGAGCCTAATGGCCCCAACTGATTAACGTTATTAAACCCCCCCACCCCTCCCAATAATTCCTAAAAATCCCAATTTTTGCATAATAAACCAACATTAATGATACATTTTGATGTTTTCGCTTGTATTTCTTTGTTAGTGTGCTAACCTGTTTAGTAGACAAACATACATTTGGAGCATCAAAATGAACTCACTAACCAATTACTGCCACGTAAGCAACCAGGTTAACGCCTACACAGATGAACCTACCGATGCACCCTTAGATGGTGTGTTTGATGATTGCTCCCCTCTTAAAGACATTTACGAAGCCTTGATGTTCAAGCGTGAAGTCACCTTCCAAGCAAGCTGGCATTTTGAGCCAACAACTTATACCGCTTTCGATATTCTATTAGATCGAATTAATGAAAACGCTGACACAACAGACCTAGCCGCCAGCATATTTGCAGCAGCTTTGTTTAACGAGAATAAAGGTCAAGCAGCAACAGACCTAGCCCAAGCAAGTGACTTTGAGGCATGGGTGTTTGATTTCTTTAAATACCTACAAAACTCAAAGCCAGCACCATTCACCAAGCCCAACTTAGAATTTTTAAACTTGCGAGGTGCGTAATGAACATTTCAAGATATACGCTGTTGATAAATGGGTTAGGAATATTGATCTGGGGAATTGTAACAGTCTGGTGGACGCTAGGTATGACAGCGTGAGCCGCGCATCAATGAATGTTTGGCTGTTTGTTTTAATAATAATAATGACGGGGATAGAAATATGAATGTTGATATTTATTTAGAGGCTTTGAGCGACTTTCACAAATTGTGGGAATACCAAAACCCGTATTGTGAAAAGTTAAATTTTGAAAAGTATTCAGCTTACAAAGAAGCTGCATTAAAAATTGTTGATGAAATAAAAAGAGGTGATGTATGAAACAAAGTGAATCAATTAAAGAACTCGCTACGGCATTGTGCCTAGCCCAAGCCGCAATGGGCGGTGCTGTTAAAGAAAGCAAAAACCCGTTTTTTAAATCTAGCTACGCTGATCTGACTAGCGTTATTAAGGTGGTTAAAGAGCCATTTTCTGATAACGGATTGTCTTTTGTACAGCTACCTGTATCGGGTGAAACATACGTTGGCGTAACGACCATGCTGATGCACACATCGGGCGAATGGTTGCAGAGCGAGTATATGTTGCCCATGACTAAACGCGACCCACAGGCGGCTGGTAGCGCGATCACATACGCTAGACGTTACGCATTGCAGTCACTTGCTGGTATTCCAAGCGTTGATGATGATGGTGAGTTGGGTATGTTTCGAGGTGGAACGCCAGCTAACACAGAACCAGACATGTCTTTAGAAGGTATGGCAAGCCAGCCAGCAGAAGGGCCAAAGAAGCGTGTAGATAAAGCCTTGATTCAACGCTCAATGGTGGCTTTAGTTGAGGCATACGAAAGAGATTGTGAGCCTGATATTGAGGCTGTATGGAGTGAATTAGAACGCCATGAGCAAGAGGCTTTATGGAATATGTTAAACGGCAAGCAACAAGCAGCCATTAGAAAAGCAACCTTTAAAGGAGAAGCAGCATGAGTCAGTACGATAATTCAAATAAAGGCGGTATTTGGAAAAACGATAAGCGTGAAAGTGAGACACACCCCCACTTCAAGGGCAATGCAGAAGTAGGTGGCATTGACTATTGGGTTAGCGGTTGGCTACGCAACAAAGACGGGAACCCTAACGCGCCAGCAATGAAGTTTAGTTTTACAGCTAAAGAAACGCAGGCACACCGCCAGCCACCACAGCAGTCAACACAAATGGCACAAGCTAAAGAAGCGGTTATGGCAGGCATGGATAAAGGCCCAGATAACTTTGACGATGATATTCCGTTTTAAGCGAGATTAAATAATAACTAAAAAAAGGAAAAAGATATGGGGTATACCAACTATTTTAGAACTGACCGCGAATTTACATCATCTGAGTGGAATGTCATTACTAATATGGCTAAACACGTTATTTCAGTATCAGGGATTATTATTCGTAATGCGGCTGGTAAAGAAAAACCTACAATTAATAACGATGAAATTTCTATTAATGGCTGCGCTTACTTAGGAGAAGATAGCGAAAGTTTTGTTTTTACTCGCATCCCATGTGACAAGTTTTGCAAAACAAACCGAAAGCCGTATGACGATGTATGTATGGCAATTCTTCAATTTATAGAAATGACACATCGAGATTCAATCAAAATAAGTTCTGATGGTGATTGGGAACCTTTTTGGCGTGACCCTTCTTTGCGACTATTAGCAGCCGCATCAATGCACGTTATTCAAGATTTAGAACCTATATTTATGTATAGCGGAGAACCAAAATGAGCAAAGTTGGAAAAATGTGCAGCGTTCAGTCAATGCTAAAAGCACCTAAAGTTAACAAACGCCATGCCTCTTGGAACAAATTAAATGCAGAGCATACCGCCTTAAAAAAGCAGTATGACCGACTTAGCGAGTTGTACGACAAAATGGACGATGAACTTGTGAAATTAAGGGGGAATTATGGATTACATGATTAAGAAAGTGGACGGGGTGGGCTACTTGCCCATCGTTTTAGATGAATTAAGCAATGAGATTTATCGAGGTGAGTACCACCAAAAGGCCCATGACGCCATTGACGCTGCCCTTTCGTTTGTAGACGAACACTATTGTTCAGACTGCAATATGTCGGTATATCACAAAGACTTTACATGGCATCACCCAGAGGCTTTGCGTGACGATCAAATGCACCAGGAGCTTGTATAATTTTGAATCATTACAAAACAAAAACGCCAGAAGAAAAAATAGCCATCGTTCAAAAAAGTGCTGCAACCAGGCTTCGCAATAAACAAATTAAAGCAGAAGAGTTGAGGCTACAGCTTATTAGAAAAGACGTTGTAGAAATCAGAATTGCAGAGCTTAAAGAAGAACGAGATGAATTGGAAAGGGAAATTATACTTGGAAATTTGTCTGCAAAATTAACAAACAAAACCATGCTTACTGAGAGTGAGGTCGTGGATGGATGCCAGCCCTGGGACAAAGCAGTAGGCGTATATTTTCTTATTAAGAATAAGTCTGTAGTTTACGTTGGTCAATCGACTTCGGTATATAGCCGAATATCAACCCACCAACATATTAAAGACTTTGACTCTATCGCATGGGTTCCTTGTGAACCCAATATTCTGGACAGGCTTGAATCTTTATACATACATACATTTAGGCCAGCCCTTAATGGAAATATGAATAATGGTTACAAGTCTGCACCAATGTCATTAGATCGTATATTTTATGAAGGTGAAAAATGAATACTAAAGTGCAAGTGCAAGTGCAAGTACCAGTACCTATTACAATGCTTTCTGACGAGGATATAGTGGCAGAGATAAATAGGCGACAGATGCTTATTAAGTGGGCTAGAAAGGCCATACCAGAGCCAGATAATCGGGGGCGATCATTTGTGTCGCCTAGTTGCGTAGTTGAAGAATGGGATTGCAGAAAATGAATGATTTAATAAGTGAAAGTGATCTTGAAAAGGTGACGGGATACAAAGCACAAGCCAAGCAGTGCAAGTTGTTAACTGAGCATGGCATATTCTTTGTGAAAGATGCTAATGGTGCGCCTCATGTTACCTGGTACTCGTTTAACAATCCGACTCATTTGCGGTTTAATCAGGCTTTGGCGCATAATGACGAACCAGACTTTTCGGCAATGGGTTAATTATGCCTCCTAGAAAACGAATTAACGGCCCTGATTGGCTACCTGTGCGGTGCTATATAGGCAAGAGTGCTTATGAATACCGCCCTAAAAGTGGTGGCTGTGTGCGTCTTGGTAAGCTAGATGAACCTAAAGAAATAATTCTGGCAAAGTATGATGCAGCTCGGTTACTGCATGAGGAACCAACAGGTGCGTTTTCTGAATTAATTCGTGGGTACATGGCAAGTGTTAGATACTCAGAACTAGCCCCACGCACTAAAATAGATTATGCCCGATACGCTGAAAAGCTAGGCTTAGTGTTTGGCAAGATGAATCGACACCGCATTAAACCGCATCACATACGGCAGTATATGGATAAACGCAAAAAAGGTGGTGTGATTGTCCAGGCTAATCGGGAAAAGTCATTTTTAAGCACAGTGTTTAGTTGGGCTTATGAAAATGGCAAAGTAAAGATGAATCCCGTTAAAGGTGTTCGCAAGTTTAAAGAAACACCACGACCTAGATACATTGAGGATTGGGAATATAATCTTTGGTTAGATCAGGCTTATATTAAGTGGCCTCTTTTGGCTGCGACTATGGAGATTAGCTATTGTTGCGCGGCTAGGCAGGCAGACGTTTGGAATTTAAGGCGAGAAAAATTACTAGACGATGGAATCCTTATAAAGCAGGGCAAAACAGGTAAAGAACAAATTAAAGAATGGAACCCACGATTAAGGGCTGCTGTTGACTTGGCCTTGTCCGTTCAAAAAGTTAAGAACTTTAAATTTATTTTCTGCAACAAAAAAGGTTATCACGAAACTCAAGACACATTACAAGAATGGGCTTTATTGGCTAAACGCAAAGCTAAATCAGAATACAATGGGGAATTAAATATAGATTTTACTTTCCATGATATTAAAGCTAAGGCTATTTCTGACTACGAGGGAAACAAGCAAGAATTTTCGGGTCACAAAACTCAGGCTCAAGTGGCAATTTATGATCGTAAAGTAAAGGTCACCCCCACTCTAAAATAGGCCCAAACTGGTTGGATAAACACCGCTGTATAACCACTGTATAAAATCCCAGAAATTCGGAACTTTATTCGGAAGTCTTCGGAAAAATAAACCAACATCGCTGAAAGGTACTGGTAATGGGGTGGACGATGGGGTTCGAACCCACGACCACCGGAATCACAATCTGAGGGTTTAATCTATTAAAACAAAGACTTAACCCTCTATTTCCGAACAATTCACGATTTTTATAACCCTAAACTGCCTAGCTTTTTTCAATCTTCAACACTGTATATTCGGAAAGTGTTTCCGCGAAAAACGACACTATAAAGCAAACCATCCTTTAGTGCTAGAAAAAATATAATAATTTTAGGGTGGCGTTAAATCGGTTAATTTGGCTGACTTAGAACCACCCCATAATTAATTTATAATTCTAGTCCAAACAATTAAGCTATTAAACTGGATGAAAGTCAGACACTTCTCAAACTGTTCGGATAGTTCTATTGCAGACCCACCTTTTCTTGTTTGAGTGAATTGACATTTATTACCGATAACCCTTTACTATTATCCGTTTTGTCTATACAATACATATATGGGTTGAGTTAGCCCCCACCGACCAAGCGGCACTTGGTACTAGGAGCAAGATTATGAATAAGAAAACAATACTTGAGCAATTAGCTAAACAACATCCAGCTTGCCTTTCGGTTCATGCTGACATTAAAGCCATTACACCTATTGATGTATTAAAGACACTGTTAGATAACGGATATAATGACGTTAGCTATGGCAATGACGAAACCCCTTCATATTTTAAAGAAAAAACTGACAAAGATGGTGAGGCATACGAGCAGCTTATTTATTTATATGATGATGTAAACGAGGACGGAAAACGCTTGTCAGACACTATAAAGTTTAGCGTTATTAACGATTCTATTGACACTACAGAAAGCGTAGGTGTTTTCACGACTATTGAAGAAGCAATTAACGCATAAAGGTGACGCATGAGCAAGCCAATAAATATGTACACAAAGATGATTGCTAAAAAACTAAACTGCAACATTGACTACGCTATTTTAATTCAAAATGTAATTGATGATTATTTTGATATTCGCTGGTCTGAATCGTCTGTTTATAGCATTAACATTGCTATTGAAGATGCGGTGTTGTTTGTTGAAAAATCACTTACAGAGGGTGACGTATGAAGATTTCTATAAAATGCTCACATTACCTAATACCTGATGCTGACACTGAAATTAGTGCTGACATACCTGTAGGAAAGTTAGCTCACAGCCAGATTAAAAAAGCGGTGACTAATTCTGGGTATGATTGGATTGAAACAGATGTTTTTGTTGCTAATTGGCCCGAAAAAGGTCGTTACTTGTTAAAGCAAAGAGGCCGTATAAATTTAAGCGCAGGGGGTTAGCCATGAATAAGCCAAAAAATCACTATGAGGCTTTAGTGCTGGCTCTAAGGCTTTCCGTTACAGCACCAACAGAAGAGTTATCGGCTGTGGGTGTAATAATGGCTGAGAGCTTTGCAGCAAAACTTACCGACATTGAGGTAGCTAGGGCTAAAAAAGAAGCAGCAGAAGCAGTGGCGGTGATAGATGATTGAATACAAGATGGGCAAAGATCAGGCTCCAATAGAGTTTAGGTTTGTTGTGTATTTCGACACCAATACTGATATGCAAGTAGGGTTAATGGAAGATGATGATATTGACATTATTGTTGAAAATAACCTTTTGTGGGCATACGTTGATATGCCTTGGGAAATAGACGGGTTTGTGATGCCAAAATATTTGGAGCATTTATGAATAAACATGGAATTGCGGCTCAAAGAGGACAAAATAATGAGTAATGATTTTGATTTAGCAATGCAAAAAATATGGACAAATGGAGCTTTAGTATCTGAAAAAATAAGTGAAGATGTTTCAAGCATTATTTATTCTGAAAGTGATGTAATGATGTTATCTGATAAAGCAACAGACAAAGGTTCGTACAAGTGGGAAACTAACTCAGGGCAGTTAACAAATATGAATAAACATGGAAGCATTGGCAACACTAACGCCAGCAAAGAAGTGATTAAATCATCGGTGTTAACTGTACGCTGCTACCCACACGAAAAAGCAGCTTGGGTTAACGCTGCTAAAGGCCAAAAGCTGGCTGAATGGGTAACAGAAGCACTTAATAATGAGGCAGAAAAAAGACCACAAAAGTAGGTGGTCAAAGGTGCTGCTTGGGGGAATTATTTAAGTTTAATGCCGCCAAGTTTTCCCGACACTAGCTTGGTTAGCAAACCGCGTAGGCCAAACTTCACAACATAAATTCCGATAATCAAATACTGATACCAATCTGGCATAACAGCAAATGATTCAAAAGCTGCCGTGACCTCTTCTTGATACCCTAAGAATGAAGCACCCACTGGCACAAGCAGTAGCGCAATCATAATATCGTCTACATAGCTTTTATCCATCTGCTGCATAGCAATGTAATCAAGGTTATAGTCTTGCGTCTGACCATCATCAGCCAGCTTGTGAGCCGCTTTAGCCCCTGCCACCTTAACGTCTGCCTCTGCTTCGATACCTATTATGGCTGCTGCTGACTTAGCCTTGGCAACCTGGTTCTTGCCCTCTAAATAGGTGCTTCCTAAACTTGCTATCGGGTTTAAAAAACTAAGCCAACTCATAATTAGTCCTTGATTTGAAAGTGAGGAAGGTCTTGCCATGACCGCCATAGACCACCCCACTGTAGCTCTATCCCTAGCTGGCTGGCACTCTGCAACATAGCAGTGGCGATTGTGGTAAGGTGAAGGGTGTCCCAACTGGCCTTTCCGTCAACGTAAGCGAACACATCGAGGGCTTTGCCAGTTTGGTGATATGACTTGCTAGTTGTCCCGTCACACTTAGATTTGCCAGAGGTGTACAGTTCAGCTTGGTCTTGGGTACTGCGAAAGCCTCCGCTTGAAGGGACGCCAAAATCAATAGGGCTAAGAGTAATCGCGAGCTCTGCAATGTCAATGAGTCGATCATCTATGCCCTCCATGTTTTTCATGCTATTTGTGCCTAGCTGAAACGTCATTAGATTCTCCCCATTAAATACGATGAAACACCGCCCAAAACAGCAGCCAGAACAATAACGCCAGCAGCCATACCCTTGCCTTTAGCTAGTTGTATCTCTTGAGCAGCTAATCGGTCATTAAGTTTAGCCATTGTCTTTGTCAGGCTTTCAACGTCTTTGTTTAACTGCGTGACCGCATTAACTAGCTGGCCTGCCTCAAAGTCTGGCATATTTGACATTTTTCTATCTCACATAATAATAAGTAACGCCAAACATAAAGGCGATTACGACTAACAAACATGACATTACTTTAATGCCCAAGTTTAAATTTTGCTGAATAGCTTTTTGACGTTGGTATTTAGCCTTTGCCTTATTCTTTACTGCGTCTTTCCTGTCCCTAGCAGCTTTAGCTTGGAAGCTCATCCAATCTTGCCAAAGACCAGGCCTGCCGCAATAAATCATAAATTGCTTTAATTCGGCTTCTTGCGCTTTAATTTTTTCAAGGGCTAGAAATTCTTCCAGTTCATTTTTTGGCCCTGTCTTATTTTCTACTCGTTTAGCTAGTTCTGCTTTTGAGTCAAAATATTTAATAAGTGAGGCAGAGCAATCGAC
>Ga0075468_10000365_pt1 | contig 17556 bp, 13 predicted proteins | sample DEB08_DNA_12_FD_77578 | JGI IMG/M metagenome (GOLD analysis project Ga0075468, IMG submission 77578) | Aqueous microbial communities from the Delaware River and Bay under freshwater to marine salinity gradient to study organic matter... | ecosystem: Environmental > Aquatic > Marine > Coastal ...
TAGAAGATGTAGATGTGCTGTTGAAGTCTGGTGCGGATAAGGTTTCTATAAACTCATCAGCAATAAAAAGACCCGAATTGGTGAATGAATTGGCTGACAAATTTGGAAGTCAATGTGTGGTGGTTGCTATTGATGCAAAGCAAATTGATGGGGAATGGATTGTACATTTGGCTGGGGGAACGATTCCTACTAAATTAAATTTATTTGACTGGGCAAAAGAAGTAGAAAAAAGGGGAGCAGGAGAAATTTTGTTCACTTCGATGAATAATGATGGTACAAAAGCAGGTTTTGCAAACGAAGCATTGGCAAAATTATCAGTAACATTAAATATTCCTATTATTGCTTCTGGTGGCGCAGGAACTGTACAACATTTTGTGGATACTTTTCAAATAGGAAAATCCGATGCAGCTTTGGCAGCAAGTGTTTTTCATTTTGGAGAAATCCCAATTTTAGCATTAAAACAAGAATTAAAAAGGAATCATATTCCAGTAAGAATATAACTATTTGTTGTGCGTTTAAAGTTGTTGGTCATTCGTACCAATAACTAACAATTAATAGTCAACAGTCAATAACCAAAATTATGAAAATAGATTTCAATAAAAATAATGACGGATTAGTGCCAGCAATCATTCAGGATGCAACAACAAAGAATGTTTTGATGTTGGGATATATGAATGAAGAAGCATTTAGAAAGACAGAAGAAACAAAATTAGTAACTTTCTTTTCTAGAACAAAAAAACGTTTGTGGACAAAAGGGGAAGAAAGCGGAAATATATTGCATTTAGTGGATATAAAACTTGATTGTGATAACGATAGCTTATTAATTTCTGTAAGCCCTAATGGACCTACATGTCATAAAGGTTCAGATACCTGTTGGAATGAGGATAATAGCCAGAAATATGGCTTCTTTTCTACTTTGGAAGAAACCATTACGGAAAGAATTGCAAATAAAGATACCCAAAAATCCTATGTAGCTTCGTTGTTTGCGAAAGGAATCAACAAAGTGGCTCAAAAAGTAGGTGAGGAGGCAGTAGAAACGGTTATTGAAGCTTTGGATGATAACGATGAATTGTTTTTATATGAATCTGCTGATTTATTGTTTCATTATTTACTCTTGTTGCAAGCCAAAGGTTTTACGCTAAAGGACATTGAGGCTGAATTAAAAGGAAGGCAGAAATAAGACTAACTTTCTTTGCAAGAATACCAAATATTGTTTTGAGTAGTATAAAAACCAATGCGAAAAGTAATTCATTTGATATGGTTACGAATTCAAAAAAAAACTCATACGTTACTGCCTATGAGTTTTTTTTATTAAAATCCTTGTTAAAGATCAAAAGACAGTTTTAAATATCTGCCATCTTTGATTGTAAAAAAAATACTACTTGAGAAACTCAAAAATACGAATAGTCCTTTCTTTAATTGCTGTTTACCTTATTTGGGGATCTACTTATCTCTTCAATAAAGTTGCAGTTACAGAGTTGCCACCGTTTTTCTTAGCTTCTATACGTTTTTTAACGGCGGGTGTAATTATGATTGTAGCAGCAGCTCTTTTAAAGATGAAATTATCAATAACTAAAAAACAACTGTTAAATACGGCTATTGTATCTTTCTTTTTCTTGGTATATGGGAACAGTGTTTTCGTTTGGGCTCTTCAGTATGTTGATAGTGGTTTTAGTTCACTAATTGCTTCTGTACAGCCTTTATTTGTGTTGATTTTAATGAGAATTGTAGATCATAAGCCAATGCAAAAAAAATCAATAATTGGAATTTTTTTAGGTATTCTGGGAATGTATCTACTAGTCAGTCAACAAGAATATTCTTCTTCAGAAAACAGTCTTTTAGGAATTATAGTTATGCTAACCTGTGTTTTAAGTTGGAGCTACGGAAGCGTTTTTGTAGCGAAAGCAACATTGCCTAAAAATTTCTTCGTAAGTACTGGTTATCAGATGATTATTGGTGGTGTTTTTCAAGTAATTATTAGTGTTTCATTACAAGAAACCTGGTCTTCACCATTGAATTGGAGCCCTAATGTTCAGTTAACGATGTTGTTATTAATTATTTTGGGCGGCATCATCGCTTTTACTGCTTTTAATTATTTACTAAAAGTAGTGTCCACAGAAAAAGTTGCCACTTCAGCCTTTGTAAACCCTGTTATTGCTTTGTTTATGGGATGGTATTTCTTAGAAGAATATTTAACAGTTCAATCTATAATCGCTTCGGTAATTTTATTAACAGGAGTTTATTTTATTACAGCCCGCAAAAGAGTTTCGTAAGGTGATTATCCATTTTTAGAAAATTTGTTCAAACTGTTTTTAGTTTCTGAATAGTTCTTTATATCTTTCACAATAAATTAACGTCATTGAAAACTGTCACCATTCTCTACTGTATTTTAGCTTTGCTATTGAGTCTTTCAGTAGCATTTTTCCAGTATTATTATAAAGAAAAACAGCAAACTAAAATTAGTATGTTGCTCTTTTTTTTGAAGACAACAAGTCTTTTCTTGCTGATTTTATTGGTAATTAACCCTGTAATAAAAAAAACAGAAATTCAAAATAGAAAACCTATTTTAGCTCTTTTAGTTGATACTTCAAAATCCATTACTTTCTTTAAAGAAGAGAATAACATTCAAAATTTCTTACAAGAAATTAAAAAGGATAAAAGCATTCAGGAAAAATTTGACCTTCAAGAATTTACTTTTGGGAGTGAATTAAACCCTTTAGATTCACTTTCTTTTTCGGATAATGAAACCAATATCTCAGAAGCTATTGTTACCATAAATGAACTGTATCAGAATAAAATTGCGCCAATAATTCTACTCACAGACGGAAACCAAACGGTTGGGAACGATTATGAGTTTATTACTTCTCAGCAAGCAATTTATCCAATTGTTTTTGGCGACACAATTGCATATAAAGATATAAAAATTAGTCAGTTAAATGTGAATACTTACAGTTATATAAAAAACAAGTTTCCTGTTGAAGTTTTGCTGAATTATGAAGGGAAGGGAAGGGTTGCTTCTCAGTTTTCAATAACTAAAAATGGAAAAACTGTTTTTACCAAGCGCTTACAGTTTTCGCCAACAAATAATTCTAAAACAATCACCACAAATTTAACTTCAAACACAGAAGGATTGCAATATTATGCCGCGTCCATTAGTGAAGTTAAAGGAGAGAAAAACATAAAAAACAATACCAAGAACTTCTCTGTGGAGGTTATAAATGAACAAACAAAAGTATTAATTTTAGCTTCCGTAATGCACCCAGACATAGGGGCTTTAAAAAAGGCAATAGAAAAGAATAAACAACGTTCTGTTAGTGTTTGTTTAGTTAATGATTTTAAACAAGAAATAAATGATTTTCAATTAGTTATACTATATCAGCCAAACAATAGCTTTAAAATATTTTTAGATGATATTAAAAGGAATAATAAAAATTATTTTTTGATTTCTGGTGTAAATACAGCGTGGAATTTTATTAATAAACAGCAACTTGGAATTACAAAAAAGACCATCAATCAAACTGAAAATTATACTCCTGCTTTTAATACTTCATTTTTAACTTTTTTACAAAAAGACATTGGTTTTAATCAGTTCCCTCCGTTGAAAGATAAATTTGGTGAAGTGCTTCTTTCTAAAGAATTTCAAACAGTATTATTTCAAAATATAAATGGATTAGAAACTCAGCAACCTTTGTTAGCCCTTTTTGAAAACAATAATCAGAAATCAGGGGTTTTATTTGGAGAAGGTATCTGGAAATGGAGAGCGGCAAGCTTTTTAAATTCAAATTCCTTTCAAGACTTTGATGGATTCACGGGGAATTTAGTACAATACTTAGCATCTAATAAAAAGAGAAGCCGTTTGTCAGTTTCAGCAGCCCGATTATATCCTGCAAATTCAATAATTAATATTTCGGCATTTTATACGGATAAAAACTACAAATTTGACTCACGGGCTTCTCTAGAAATTCATATTATCAATACGAAAACAAAAAAAGTTACAAAAATTCCTTTTTCATTAATGAATAATTCGTATCAATCTGAAATTGAAAACCTTAGTACTGGAGAGTACCAGTATAAAGTTTCCGTAATTGGACAAAACATTCATAAATCCGGAAAATTTAAAATAAAAGAATATCAAATAGAGGAACTATTCACCAATGCAAATTCTAAAAAACTCCTGAAATTATCAGAAAAAGCCGGAGGAAAACTTTATTTTAAAAATGAAATTACTTCCTTAAAAAATGCACTTATAGAAAATAAATCGTTTTATACCTCACAGAAATCAATAGTTAAAGAGCAGTATTTAATCGATTGGAAATTGATCTTATTTATGATTGTTGGATTGCTTACAATTGAATGGTTTGTGAGAAAATATTATGGTAAGATTTAAAATATAAATGCGTTTTTAAAAGTTTATAATTTTATTTTATTTCAAATTATTATAATAATATTTCATAAAAGACTTCAACTCAATAAACCTTCCTTCACAACTAAAATTATGGTGCTATAGATTGTTATTGATAAAGTTATATCGTAAATTTGATGGAATTTTAAAACAAAAAATTTTATGAGCAATCAACAATTAGATATTAAGTTCCCCAAGGGTGGAATTTTATTAATAATAATTGCAGTTATAGCAATTATTTTATTTTCAAAAGCGACAGTGACTATAAAATCTGGTCAAGCAGGAGTTTTGTATAAAACTTTTGGAGGCGGTGTTGTAACGGATGAAGGAGCCTTAGGAGAGGGATTTAATGTTGTAGCTCCTTGGAATAAAGTTTTTATTTATGAAGTAAGGCAACAAGAAATTTTTGAAAAAATGCAAGTATTATCTTCTAATGGATTAGAAATCCAATTGGAAGCTTCTGCATGGTTTCAGCCGCAATCAGATAAAATAGGTAATTTACATCAAGAAAAAGGAGAAAACTATATCTCTAGAGTAATACAACCTGCAATTAGGTCTGCAGCAAGAAGTGTTGTTGGACGTTACACTCCAGAACAATTGTATTCTAGTAAAAGAGATGTAATTCAAACAGAAATTTTTGTTGAAACTAAGAAAATATTAGACAAACAATATATTCAATTGAATGAAATTTTAGTGAGAGATGTTACTTTGCCAACCACAATTAAAACAGCAATTGAACGTAAATTGAAGCAAGAACAAGAATCTTTAGAATATGAATTTAGATTAGTTACAGCAAAAAAAGAAGCTGAAAAGCAAATCATTGAAGCACAAGGTAAAGCAGATGCGAATCGAATTTTAAGCGCTTCTTTAACTGATAAAATATTACAAGACAAAGGGATTGAGGCAACGATTCAGTTATCTCAATCTTCAAATAGTAAGGTTGTTATTATTGGTTCTGGTAAAGCCGGAATGCCAATTATTTTAGGAAATCAGTAAGAAGTAAATGTTCAATAACTTTCTGTTCCTCACTACCTAGAGAGATTTACGGATATGACAATTTTGAACAAAATTCAATGCAATGTATTGAGTAAACTCCTTTCAATTAAAAATCCAGCTTTTTAGCTGGATTTTTACTTTACTGGTATTCCTTCTTTAAAATAACGTTCGGAATTTTATCCAAAAGTTATAGTAAGTCATCAAATGATCAAATTGGTATCAGGAAAACAACTGCCAAGGCAACGAATCTTTTCAGAAGTAGACAAGAAGAAAAAATCAATAATACTGGACTAATCTTGTGGAAGTGGAATTCATAAATATTTGACAGGACCCTGATAATTTAATACGATGTTCTAATAACCAAAGGCAGGTTATTAATTCTTTACAGGGATCTTATTGCGTTCAATCTTTCCTTTCTTCAATGCTTTATAATTTTCATAGCAGTCAAGAATCGCTTCGATCATTTGTAAGTCAGATGCTTTTTTAATAAAGTATTCAGAATAATTACAGTCTATTAGTAATTCTGTGAGTTCTTGTCTGTCCATTTGTAAATATTCCATCATTACTTCCCGATCAAACTTCCCTGCTAACATTTTCCGTAAATTGTCTTCATTTTTCAATTTTTTCAATTTTTTTAACTGCTTTGGCTTTTTCCCAAAAAGGTTATATAAGAAATCAACAGGCTGAAATAAAGCAGCAATAGGAGAGGAGAAGTCTTTTCCTTTCGGTTTTCCAACTTCATAAGTTTGTGGCAGTCCATTAATTTTAATGCGTGTAAATCGATCTTTTGGAACTTGTTTTATGTCAATTTCTAAAACCCCAATAAGTTTTGTAGATTTTATAACAACTTCTCTAATTTGTTGTGGTTTTTCGTACAAAGCAATCAATAATTCGTTTCCTTTTAATAAATCGTTTGTAATTTTTAATTTGATAGAGGCATAGCCTAAGTAGGATACTAAAATGGTATCATTGGTTTTTGTTGGAATTTCAAAAAAACCACGATCATTTGTAATGGTACCTTGAACTGTATTTAGGTTTAGTATATGAGCAGCACTCAAAGCTTTTTTACTTTCAGCATGAATAATTTGCCCTTTTAAATTTTTAACACGTAGGGTGTCGTTCTGAGAAAACATACTTATAGATACAAATAAGCACAAAATAAAGAATCGTCTTTGCATATGCAATATTAGTAATAAAAGTGTTTAAAAAGGTTAATTATTTGTGAAACCATGTTGTTTTTTTAACAAGGTGCTCTTCCTGGATCAAGACATAAAGTTGTGGAATTTTCCTTAGAAAGAAAAAATAAAAAGTGCGCACGAGAAGATTCGAACTTCCACTTTCTTGCGAAAACAGCCCCCTCAAGGCTGCGCGTCTACCAATTTCGCCACGTGCGCATTTGTATAAAAAAAATGTTAAGCGATAGCTTAACATTTTTAGTGACCGGGCTGGGGCTCGAACCCAGGACCCTCTCCTTAAAAGGGAGATGCTCTACCAACTGAGCTACCAGGTCATTTTTTGTAAACCGAGTGCAAATATACTATCAATCATTGGAATTATTGGCATTAATTTGAGAATTTTTTATAGATATTTGCATAAAATTAGAAATCAATGAAAATAGTATTATTAGGGTATATGGCGTCAGGAAAATCAAGTATTGGTAAACTACTTTCTAAAAAGTTGTCAATGAAGTTTTTAGATTTAGACGACTATATTATTGCTCAAGAAAAAATGGCAATTTCTAAAATATTTGAAGAAAAAGGGGAGGTTTATTTTAGGGTGATTGAACATAAATATTTGAAAGAAATTATTGATAAAGAAGAAGATTTTATTCTTGCTTTAGGTGGAGGCACCCCTTGTTATGGTAATAATATGCAAGAAGTAAACACAGGAAATACGGTATCTATTTATTTAGAGGGAACTACTGCAACAATGATTGAGCGATTAATCAGAAAAAAAAGTAAGCGCCCTTTAATTGCTTCTTTAGGTGATGATAAAATTCCTGAATTTGTTGCAAAACATCTTTTCGAGAGACGTTCTTTTTATGAACAGGCAAAAACCAAGATAAAAATAGATGGTAAAAAGAAAAAGGAAGTGGCAGAAGAGCTAGAAAAGTTGCTAAATTAAATAAGCAATCGCTTCTTTTTCTGAAAATTCTACTTGAATATGTTCTTTGATAGAAGTTGATAAAGAAATTCCTTTAAAATCAGCTTTTACAGGATATTTTTTATGATTTCTATTCACTAAAACAGCTGTTTTAAACTTTTTTAAGGGAACCTCTAAAAAATGTTTTATTCCATAAATTAAAGTAGTTCCAGAGCTTAAAACATCATCAACCAAAACTAATGACTTGTTTTGATAGTCTTCCACTTTTAAAGAAGTAGTAATCGATTTTAAAGGGTTTTTTTTATCAATGACAACCTCACAAATTGTTACTTTTAAGGTGGATATTTTCTGTAAAACTTCCACTAATTTTTCAGCAAAAACGAACCCATTCCCTACAATTCCTGCAAGAATCACCTCCTTCTCTGAACTATTTGTTTCGTAAATTTGATATGCAATTCTTCTGACTTTTTGAGAAATTTGCAATTGATTTAGTATAATACTGCCGGATGTTGTCATATCTCTTCTGTTGTATCTTCTTGATAATTATCGATGTCTCTTCTGTCTTTTTTTGTTGGTCTACCCGCTCCCTTTAGTCTGTAATAATCTTTTGCAAATTTTAAAAGATTTGTCTTTTCAAAGGCCTCTTTTGGGGTAATATCTTTTCTATAAAGATCCACTAATTTTGCGCCAACTCTACTTTCTGGTAAATCTAAAACTTTTATTTGATAATTGATTTGATTTTTTCTAACTAAAATTAACTCACTACCATATACTTCTTTAGACGGTTTTATGCTGTTGTTATCAATCTTAACTTGTCCTTTTTTACAAGCTGTCGTTGCTATACTTCTTGTTTTAAAAACACGAATACACCACAAGTATTTATCAATTCTCATAAAAAATAGTTAAAATAGTTCTTTTTGTCTTTTTACAAAGGTATAAAAATGGTAGATTACGCCCTCAAAATTTAATATAAATGAATAAAATAAAAAATATTTTCACTTTTGCAATTTTCACACTTCTAATTTACTCATGTGGAGATGATAATGACAACTTAACAAATACGAATCCTTTTGCAGACGTTAATTATGCGGAGTTGGCCGTATCAGATAATAATTCTATTGAGTCTTTTTTAAAAACGCATTATTATGATGCTACTTTAGATGAAGTCAATTTAATAGCATCTGATGAACCTTCCATTTTTGATGATGAAAAACTAATCACAATGGAAATTACAGAAAATGAAATTGATTATAAACTGTATGTCTATGAAATTGAAAAAGGAAAAGGTGAATCAGACCCTTTGTTAAATAAAGGGTTTCCTACCTTTGTAGATTCTATTTTTGTTAATTATACAGGCATACAGTTAAAGAATAATGATATTGATTCTGATCCTTTTGACAGCGGTTCACAAGTATGGTTACCGAGCACCATTATTGGTTTTGCAAAAGGAATTACAAAAATTCAAGGAGGTGAGAATATAACAAATAATGGTCCAATTACCTATAAAGATACAGGAAAAGCAATCTTTTTCATACCTAGTGGTTTGGCATACCCTTCTATTAATTTTCGATTTGGCATAGACAATCCTGCAAGTCTTCCTTATGATTTAACGTTAGTTTTTAAAGTAGAATTGTTAGACTTTGTAAAAAATACGGATCATGATAATGATGGAACCCCTTCTATTAATGAGGATAAGAACGAAGATGGAGACCCTAGAAATGATTTTAGTGACTCAAATAATCCGACTATACCGGATTACTTAAACCCTAGTATATCAGATTATTTCAATTCTACTATTAAGTAGTCACGCTCTTTATAAACCAAAAAAGCGCCACTAAATTTAGTGGCGCTTTTTTGGTTTATAGTATTGTACTTTCTGAAATGGTCTTTAGGCATATAAAATGAAAAAGACACCCAATAAAATACCGAAAAGAGGAATCAATTTTTTACGTTTGTTTTGCTCTTTAAAAATAAGTCCACCCACCACCACAGCAATTAGTAACTGGCTTCTTTTTATTGCGGATAAAAGCATAATTAAAGCTTCTGGATCTTCTAGTGCTTTAAAATAAAAGTAATCTGCTGTTTGTAATAAAACCCCAACTGCTGGTATAGACCACCTCCATTTAAAAGCTTTTCTTTTTGCTTTGTAGGGAAACCAGTTATAGGATAAAATGAGGAGTAAAATGAGTACGGTGTAAAAACAAAACCAAAACTGTAATGTTTGCGGATTTAAGCTCAACTTTTGAATTAAAAACTTATCATATAAACCACTTGAAGCTCCTAAAAAAGTAGCACCAATTATGGCAAAAACCCATTTATTTCGTTTAAAATTGATGCCTTCTTTTTTACCAATTTTAGAATATAATACGACCGATAATATGATTAAAAAAAAACCAATCCATTGCAAAAAAGTAGGTTTTTCTTGGTACAAAAAAATAGCGCCTATAAAAGTAAAAAAGGGGCCCGTAGAACGAATTGGGGTAACAATTGTTATCGGTAAATGTTTTAATGCTTGGTAGGCTAATACCCAAGAAGAAGCCATTATTAAAGACTTTATAAATATAAAGCCATGAATTTTCCATGAAACAGGTGTAATGTAAAAACCAATTTCTATCATCCATTCAGGATACCAAATTGTTCCTAAATAAAAGGGTAGGATCAGTAAAAACCCAGCAGAAATAGTACCAAGTAACACCGGAAAAACTTCATTGTCCTGTACGGCGTGTTTTTTACATAAATTGTGCAATCCTAAAAATAAAGCTGATAAAAGTCCTAAGTACATCCACATAATGCGCGCGAAGATAGTAGAATCAAAAAAAACGGAGGCCTTAAATGATTGATAATATTTACTTTTTTTTAGTCCAAAAAATCATTTAGATTTTTAAAATAAAAAGTAAATTTACTTTGAAATAATTTCCAACACCAATTCCTTAGTCAATGGCCTACCATTTGCTGTTTTTTTTATGTTTTCAAAAATGAAAATAAAATCGCAGCCATCTTTATAATTAGTACAACCATAGGCAGTTTTCCCTCTTAAAATAGTCCCGTTTTCACATTTAGGGCAACTAATTTTTTCAGTATCAGTAGGAGTCGTTTTCGACGCATTAGTTTCATCATTAAGGACAGCATCCCTCAATCGTTCTTTTTCCGTAATGATGTTTTGTTTTTTTTCTAATTTTAAGCCAAAATCAGCATCAAACCTCAATAATCCTTCCAGAATGCCTGAAGTTGTTTTAAAACCTTTTAAATTGGTTGTACAACCTTTGTCAATCAGTCTTAATAATTGATTTTCAGAAACTTTTTTTCCATAAATTTCAAATGGAATCTTTAAATCACAATTATTTTTATATTCAGAGCATCCATAGGCAGAAGACCCTTTTAGAATCCTTCCTTTTTTACATTTTGGACACGTTTTTCCAGCGAGCTGTTTTTTTGATGTGGTTTTTGGCTTTGAATTAGTCGATTGCTTCGTTCCACTCGCAATAAGATTATTGTTCGATGATATTCTTTTTTTAGAAGTATTTGAACGGACCTCATAAACCAATTCATCTACCATTTTTTTCATATTACTGATGAAAGTTCCTGCGTTAAATTCACCGCGTTCTATTTCTTTTAAACGTTTCTCCCAGCGTCCAGTTAGTTCCGCTGATTTTAATAATTCATTATCAATAATATTAATTAAATCAATTCCTGTTTGCGTGGGTAGTACTAATTTCTTTTTACGCTCAATATATTTTCTACGGAACAATGTTTCAATAATGCTTGCCCTGGTTGAAGGTCTTCCAATGCCGTTTTCTTTCATTAGCTCGCGCAAATCATCATCATCAACTTGCTTTCCAGCAGTTTCCATGGCACGCAGCAAACTTGCTTCAGAAAAATTTCTTGGGGGTTTTGTTTCTTTTTCTAAAAACGAAGGTTCGTGTTTTCCTTTTTCACCACTCTCAAACGAGGGCAATGTCAATTGTTCGTTTAATTCTTTTTTAAGTTTGCTTTCTTCAGTTTCAAAAGCAACACGCCAACCTTTTGTAATAATTTCTTTTCCTGTTGTTTTAAAGGGTACTTCAGCAGCTTTACCAATTACGGAAGTATTAGAAACATCAGAATCTGGGTAAAAAACACCAATAAATCTTCTGGTGATAATATCATATACTTGTTGCTGATTGTATTGCAAATTTCCCTGAATTCCAGTAGGGATTATTGCATGGTGATCGGTTACTTTTTTATCATCAAAAACACGTTTCGATTTCTTTATTTTACTACCTAGAAGCGGTTGTGTCAATTCACTATAAGCTGATAACTTAGTCAGAATACCTGCAATTTTTGGATAGACATCATTTGGCAAAAAAGTAGTATCAACCCTTGGATAAGTAACTACTTTCATTTCATATAACTTCTGCACCATTTTTAAGGTTTCATCCGCAGAAAAACCGAATTTATTATTACAATACACTTGTAACCCTGTTAAATCAAACAGTTTAGGCGCATATTCTTTTCCTTTCTTTTTGCTAACAGCCACAATTTCAAAGTCAGACTCCTTTACTTTATTCGACAAAATTTGTCCGTCTTCTTGCTTTAGAAAACGTCCATCTTCATAATTAAAAAGTGTATCTCTATAGGTTGTTTGTAATTCCCAGTAGGGTTGTGGTTTAAAATCTCGGATTTCCTTAAAACGATTTACCAGCATAGCTAGGGTAGGAGTTTGTACTCTGCCAACTGACAAAACTTGTTTATAGCCACCAAATTTTACGGTATATAAACGCGTTGCATTCAAGCCTAAAAGCCAATCTCCAATAGCTCTAGAAAAGCCTGCGTAATATAGATTATCGTAATTTTCTGAAGGTTTTAAATTCTTAAATCCTTCTTTTATGGCTTCTTCCGTTAGCGAGGAAATCCATAAACGTTGTACTTTTCCTTTATAATTGCATTGGTTAATTACCCAACGCTGAATCAGTTCTCCTTCTGTTCCTGCATCTCCACAGTTGATAACAACGGTTGCTTTTTCGAATAAGGATTTTACAATACCAAATTGCTTTTTAATCCCAGCATCGCCTGTAACTTTTGTATCAAAACGTTCTGGCAGCATAGGGAGGTTATTCAAATCCCAACTTTTCCAATGTGGTTTGTAATCTTTAGGTTCTAAAAGTGTACATAAATGCCCAAAAGTGTAAGTAACAGCATACCCATTGCCTTCATAAAAGCCATCACGCTTGGTGTTGGCTCCTAAAATAGCAGCAATTTCTCTAGCAACACTTGGCTTTTCTGCAATACAGACTTTCATGAGGTGTTTTTGTGAGTTCGAAAATAAGAAAATATTTGATAAATCATTCGCTAACTTATTAGAATTCGGTCTTGTGTCAAAAATGGTACGTATTTCTATTTATTGCTTATCGTTTTTACATTGTACAGGTATTTGGTTTCCACTTTTTTCATAAAGATAAGAAAACGATTTTTTTATTTCACCAAAGCCAATTGTATCCGCTTTCTTTCCACATCAACTTCTAAAACTTTTACAAGAATTTGTTGTTGTAAAGTAACAATTGCATTGACATCTTTTACAAAAGTATCGGATAAGTTAGAAACATGAATTAAACCACTTTCTTTAATTCCTATATCAACAAAACAACCAAAATTGGTAATATTATTTACAATTCCAGGGAGCAATTGACCCTTTCTTAAATCAGATACACTTTTGATATTTTTATCAAAAGAAAACACTTTTGCAGTGGCTCTTGGGTCTAGGCCTGGTTTTTCTAATTCTTTAACAATGTCTTGTAACGTTGGCAAACCAATTGTTGAAGAGGTATATTTTTCTAAAGAAATTTTCTGAAGAATTTCTTTATTTCCAATAAATTCAGAAACATTCTTCTTTAAATCTTTTACCATTTCAGTAACCAACCCATAACTTTCTGGGTGAACTCCAGAATCATCTAACGGGTTTTTACCATTCTTGATTCGTAAAAAACCGGCAGCTTGTTCAAAAGCTTTCCCTCCTAAACGAGGTATTTTTTTTATGGTAGTTCTTGATAAAAAAGAACCCTTTTCATTTCTATAATTTACAATGTTTTTAGCTAATTTAGGACCAATCCCAGAAACGTAACTCAATAAAGGTTCACTTGCCGTATTGATGTTTACTCCAATCCTATTTACGCAACTTTCGACAACGGTGTCTAAAGATTTTTTTAATTTGGTTTGGTCTACATCATGCTGGTATTGTCCGACCCCAATCGATTTTGCTTCAATTTTTACCAATTCTGCCAAAGGATCTTGCAATCTTCGTCCAATAGAAATAGCGCCACGGACGGTAACATCGTGATTTGGAAATTCATCTCTTGCAATTTTTGACGCAGAATAAATAGAAGCGCCCGCTTCACTTACGACAAACACCTCAACGGTCTTTTTGAATTGAACTTTTTTAATCAGTTGTGCTGTTTCTCTGGAAGCAGTTCCGTTACCAATTGCAATGGCTTCAATTTTATGAGCATTTGCCAAAAAACTAATTTTCTTGATCGCTTCTATGGTCTGATTTTGTGGTCCATGTGGATAAATAGTTTCATTATGTTCTAATTCTCCTTGTTCATTTAAACAGACAATTTTACAGCCAGTCCTAAAGCCAGGATCGATTGCTAAGACTCTTTTTTCGCCCAAAGGAGCGCCCAAAAGTAATTGTTGTAGGTTTTTAGAAAACACCAATATTGCAGCTTCATCTGCTTTTTCCTTAGCAATTGAAAGCGCTTCATTTGATAGTGCTGGAAATAATAATCGTTTAAAAGTATCTTTAATCGCTAATTCAATTTGTGGAGTACATTCGTTTTGAGTACGAATAATACTATCCTCCATTTTTTGAAGCATTTTATCTGAATCAATGCCTATTTTTACACGAAGTAAACCTTGATCCTCTGCTCTTAAAATGGCTAATAGTCTATGAGAAGGGATTTTATTTAACGATTCTTCCCAGTCAAAATAGTCTTTAAATTTTTGCGCTTTTTCAGTATCCTTTTTTAATTTGATTACTTTGGAAGAAATGGTTGAAAAACGTGCTAATTCTCGCCGAATAGTATTTCGAATATCTGTGCGTTCATTGATCCATTCTGCAATTATAAAACGGCTCCCTTCTAAAGCATTTTCATAGGTTTCCACTTCCTTGGAAGTAAATTTTGAAGCCGTAAGTTCCAAATCATTTATTCGCTGACTCATGATCATTTTTGCCAACGGTTCTAAACCTTGTAAACGTGCAGTTTCTGCTTTGGTTTTTCGTTTTTTCTTGTACGGTAAATACAAATCTTCTAGAGCAATTAAATCTTTCGTATTGGTCACTTTTTTTGACAATTCACTCGTTAAAACATTTTGTCCTTTTAGGGCTTTTAAAATTGCTTTTTTACGTTTTTCTAAGACTTCAAATATTTCTTTGAATTTAACAATAGTACCAATTTCTACTTCATCCAAATTACCTGTTCTTTCTTTTCTATATCTCGATATAAATGGAATTGTGCATTCTTCATTTAATAAAGAGATGGTGTTTTCAATAGATTTTGAAGAAAGCTGTGTTTGCTCAGTTACGTAGGAAAGTAATTGCATTTTTTTGATTGAATTTATAGGGTAAATTTAACTAAAAAATCCATTAAAAAAGAAAAGTTATTTTTTCTATTTTAATGGATTTTATGGTGTCAATAAAGTGTACTTATGATGAAACTTTATCTTTGATTTTAATTTTTTCAAAATTCACAATTTCTTGATTGTGAAGAATATCTTCAATCGTCTGTCTTTTTCGGATTAGGTAATCTTTCCCTTGGTAAATCATAACTTCTGAAGGTATATATCTGGAATTGTAGTTGGATGCCATTGAAAAGCAATACGCTCCAGCATTGTGAAAACACAATACATCTTCTTCAGAAATTTCTGCAATTCTTCTGTTGGAAGCAAACGTGTCTGTTTCACAAATATAACCCACCACAGAGTAATAACGGTCTCTTCCTTCCGGATTAGAAATATTAGTAATATGATGATATGAATCATACATCATTGGTCTTACCAAATGATTAAAACCAGAATCTACATGTGCAAAAACAGTAGACGTTGTTTGTTTTACAACATTTACTTTTGCAAGAAAAGAACCTGCTTCAGAAACCAAAAATTTACCAGGCTCAAACATTAAAGTAATGTCTTTTCCGTAGGTTACACAAAATTCATTGAACCTTTCTGATAATTGCAACCCTAATTGTTCAATGTCAGTAGAGATATCTCCTTCCTTATAAGGAACTTTAAATCCACTTCCAAAATCAATAAAATCGATATTGTCAAATTGTTTCGCAACATCAAACAAGATATCTGATGCCCTTAAAAAAGTGTCGATATCTAAAATATCAGAACCAGTATGCATGTGAATTCCATTAATATTCATGCCTGTATTCTCTACAACACGCTTTATGTGTGGTACCTGATGAATTGAAATTCCAAATTTAGAATCGATATGACCTACAGAAATTTTAGAATTTCCACCTGCCATAATATGTGGATTGATGCGCACACAAACAGGGATTCCTGGATGTTTTTGTCCAAACTGTTCTAAAATAGAAAGATTATCAATGTTAATTTGAACACCTAACTTTGCTACTTCTTCAATTTCTTTTAAAGAAACTCCGTTCGGTGTATAGATGATTTTCTTAGGATCAATTCCTGTTGTCAAGCACAATTGTACTTCTTGAAAAGAAACCGTGTCTAAACCCGCATCTAAATTTTTAAAAAATTTTAAAATATTGATGTTGGAAAGTGCTTTTACAGCATAATTTAACTTCAAATTTTTAACGCTACTAAAAGCATTTGTTAAGCGGTTGTATTGCGATTCAATTTTATCGGTATCATAAACATATAAAGGACTTCCGTATTTCTTTGCTAAGGCTGTAAGTTGTGTTGTCTCCACTTTGATTTGTTTTATTTCAGTGGTCAAAAGTACTAAAATTGTTGCGTAAATAATTACTTGATGAAAAATATAACATATTGTTTTTTTTTGTGTTTTTTTACACTTAAAAAACGCCCAGAACTTTTGGTTCCTTTCTTATGATTTTGAGCACAATCTCCTTAAATAATTAGGATAAATGATTGAATAACGAGTAGCTAATCCACTCTGAAAAAAATAGTTGAAACTATGTTGATAACTAATTTAGAAAGCCATTTTATTTTTATCTGTTAAATATTAATTTAGCACGTACTTCAAACTTAATAGTACCAAGTTATTTATGAATCAAGAAACAAAATATACCGAAGATAATATCAGGTCTTTAGATTGGAAAGAGCATATTAGAATGCGTCCAGGAATGTACATTGGTAAATTAGGCGATGGTTCTTCTGCAGATGATGGAATCTATATTTTGGTAAAAGAAGTTCTTGATAATTCCATTGATGAATATGTGATGGGTGCTGGAAAAACGATTGAAATTTCGATTCAAGGAACTAAAGTTACCGTGCGCGATTATGGGCGTGGAATTCCTTTAGGAAAAGTAGTCGACGTGGTTTCTAAAATGAATACGGGAGGTAAATATGATTCAAAAGCATTTAAAAAATCGGTAGGTTTAAATGGGGTTGGTACAAAAGCAGTGAATGCACTTTCTTCTTTTTTTAGAGTAGAATCTTCACGTGATGGAAAATCTGCTTCAGCAGAATTCAGCCAAGGAAATTTAGAAAATCAAGAATTTTTAGAGGAGAGTTCTCGAAGAAAAGGAACGAAAGTTTCTTTTATTCCTGATGAAACTATCTTTAAGAAATATATGTATAGAAACGAATATGTTTCTAAAATGTTGAAGAACTATGTGTATTTAAACCCCGGTTTAACAATTGTTTTCAACGGAGAAAAATTCTTTTCAGAAAACGGATTAAAAGATTTATTGGAAGATAATAACAATTTAGAAGATATGTTATATCCAATAATCCACTTAAAGGGAGATGATATCGAAGTTGCTATTACGCACAGTAAAACCCAATATTCAGAAGAATATCATTCGTTTGTAAACGGGCAGCATACAACACAAGGGGGAACACATCAATCTTCATTTAGAGAAGCT
>Ga0075468_10000371_pt1 | contig 17522 bp, 14 predicted proteins | sample DEB08_DNA_12_FD_77578 | JGI IMG/M metagenome (GOLD analysis project Ga0075468, IMG submission 77578) | Aqueous microbial communities from the Delaware River and Bay under freshwater to marine salinity gradient to study organic matter... | ecosystem: Environmental > Aquatic > Marine > Coastal ...
AGCAAAACCATCAATATTGGTAGGAGTGAAGATTTCTGTGGTACCTTCAAAAGTTGATTCTGTTTGTATATCGTCTTTAATATTCTTATGAAAAAATCCGATTGAGAAAAGACTACCTCCTTCAAAATAGTATTCTAATGATGCGTCAAAGTTACTAGAAGTTCTAGGTTTTAAATTTGGATTACCCCTAGTAATTTGATCATTTGCCACATCGTTGAATTCAACTGGAGCTAATTGTCCATAATCTGCTCTACCAATTGCCTTACTAAATGCCGCTTTAAATTTTACTTTCTCTGCAAAATCATAAATTAAAGATGCAGAAGGTAATAAGTGACCAAAATCATTATTATTCTCACTTCTAGTACCATCATAAACACCATTAACATTTATAGGTCTAGTTGTTTTTGTTTTTGTATCTTCATATCTAAGACCTCCAAAAAACTGAAACTTCTCTCCTCTATAACCAACCATACCATAAACAGCGTTGATAGTTTCTTTAATATCGAATTCATTTTGAGGTTGATCAACTATTCCTCTACCAAATTTTGTACCTAATGCATCTGCAGGCAATGTAAATGAAGATGAATTATTTCCAATAAAATCGATCAATGCATAAGGATCAAACAATGGAAATTGTTGCCCTAAAACACCTGGTTGAAAAGGTTCATCTAATATAAATTGATTCAGCGCAAGGTCGCCACTTCCTGTATAATCTAAAGATAAAGCATCTTGATCGAAAAGGTGATTTAATACTCTGAATTTATAACCTGCTTTAACACCCCAACCTTCACTATCATCTTCCATGTTATAGCCATAGTTTATTGAAGCAGAAGTGAAGTCCTCATCATCTGAACGCGTAAATCCACTAATACTTTTTAGCGCATAATTTGCAGGGTTAGAATAAAAAGCATCATCATTAAATTGATAAAACAACCGATCACTGTTTACAGAAAAAGTCCCTGAAATTTCAGTATCATCACCCGTTCTGTATTCTGCGCCAGGACCATCTTCCCCTCTAAACCCTTTTGCTGCTCCAAATTTAAAGTCTATTTTACTTTTCTCATTAAATTTATAATAAGAATCAAAAATAAAATTACTTAATTTATGTTCTATTTCAAAAATATTGTGTGCTAATCTCGATCTACCAGCAGTAAAATTTCCACCAGTAGGTGTTAGTGTCGCATTATCAAACACTAAATTATCTATCCGAGACTCATATCTTATTTCACTATCTTCTTTATTGAAAAGACTTCCTGAAAGACTCGCAAAAAATTTATCATTTGGCTTATATTCAAATTTAAGAAAGCCACCATATCTGTTTATGATGTTATCATAAGCATTAATCCTTAATCTATTTGGTATAGGTTTCGTTTCGTCATCATTAACAAATTTGTAATTTGCTCTTGGACTTTTTAACTCGTCTCTATCTTTTCTATTATAACTACCAGAAAAGACGATACCAAATTGGTTATTTTTACCAAATTGATCAGCGAATGTAAAATCAGTACGATTAGAAATACCATTCTTAGATGCATTATTTCTACTAGATCTTGGTACATCATTAAAATCGTATACTCCAAAACTTGTACTTGCGGTTATTACCCTATCTTCACTATCATAAGCACTTTTTGTTCTAAGGTTAAATACACCACCAATAGCATTTCCATCTAGATTTGCGGTTCTAGATTTATATACTTCTATTCTAGAAACTGAAGATGAAGGTATTACTTCAAAATTAGCTACTCTAGTATTTCTATCTGCACTAGGTATAGACAAACCATCTATAGTTGCAAAAGTATAAATTGGAGGAAGCCCTCTAAGACCTACTTGAGTCGCTTCGTCTTCTTCAAAAACGGTATTAACTCCAACAATTCTTCTAGCTGCATCAGCCGCTGCAAAATCTGGTAATCTTCCAATATTAGCTTGTGATAAAAAATCAGCAATTTGTACCGTTTTTTTCTTAGCTCTAATCACTTCTTGTGCTTGTGCTTTGTATCCTACAATTACTACCTCATCTAAGTCATTGTCTGGATCTAATTGAATATTTACATTAATTTGATCACCCAAAACAACTTCTTTAGAAATGTAACCTACATACGAAATTACTAATATTGTATTTTCTCCTTTAATGCTTAGTTCATAATTTCCATCAAAATCTGTAGTTGTACCGTTTGTAGTACCTTTTTCTACAATACTAGCACCTGGAAGCGGCATACCTGTTTCATCCTTAACAGTTCCTGAAATAGTAACTTCTTGTTGCTTTTCAATAGAACTAATTAGAACATTCTTCTTTATTCTTATATTATTGTCCTCTGTTAATTCAAAGCTTAAGTCATTATTTAACAAACTCTTTTTTAACAATTTTACCAATTTTATTTCTCCTTTTTTTAATTGAACTTTTGGCGAATCTTTAAATGCCAATTTTGGATAAATAAAACGATAGTTTGTTTGTTCCTTAATAATTTTAAATACTTGATCGACTGTAACCAATCGGTCGTGGTCTATTAATACTTTTTCTTGTGAAAACGAGTTTGTCGTGTTGAAACTAAAAACGGTTGTACACAAAAAAAAGATAAAAGTTTTCATAATCATAATTAGTGCCCGTTTTCTTACGAAGGAACAGGCTTTAAATAAATAATTTTCCATAAATTTGCAATGTGTTAGTTAAACATTTAATTAATACTCAATAGAGGGGCGAAGTTCGATACCGCAAAATGTCTTTACTTCGTTCCCTTTTTTTATTCTAATACGATTTTTTGATTCTCAATTTCATAATCGCTTATTATTCCGGAGTTTTTTATACTGATTAATATTTCTTCAATTTTTTGATTTTTATCCAATATTCCAATAAACTCTTCATCTTCAATCGCCTTGTTTTTAAATACCACCTCCATATCATACCAACGAGATAATACTTTCATTATATCTTTAAGCGATTTGTCTTCAAAACTAAAAACACCCTCTTTCCATGATATTTCATTATAAACATCTACCGTTTTCACTAACAAGTTATTGTTAGAGCTTAATATCGACTGCTGACCTGGGATTAAATTTTTCTTTTTGCCTTTAAAACTTATAGTCACCATCCCTTCTGCCAAGGTGGTGTAGACATTAGCCTCATCTTTATAGGATTTGACATTAAACTCAGTACCTATTACCTCTATCTCTTGGGATTGATTGAATACTTTAAATTTTGACCCTTTGTTTTCTGTACTAGGCGAAACATCAAAATAAGCTTCTCCATATACCAATTCTACCATACGTGTCTGACCTAAAATGAAATTTACAGGATATTTTAGTTGAGATTCAGAATTCAACCACACTTGTGTTCCATCTGAAAGTTTAATAGAAAACTGACCTCCTCTTGGAATAGTGAGGTAGTTGTAGGTTATTTCTTTATTAGGTTTTTTATTATATATAATTTCTTCCCCGTTACTTTTTACATTTACGGATTCATAAACTTGCCCTTTTCCTAAAACAATATTTGAACCATCAGCTAATGTTAGCGTAGCTTTATCACTTCCTATTTCAATTTGATTGTTAACAATGATTGGTTCTATAAATTGTTCTTCTTTGTTTTTGTTAAAGAATACCGTCAAAGAGATTATTAACAAAATAGATGCCGCCGCAACACATTTATATATTCTATTGCGCAGTTTAAATACTTTCTTTTCTTTACTTATATACTCAAGTAATTGTTTTTTTGAATGGTTTACATCAAAATCCTTCATATTGTAATCAATGGCGTAATTTGCTTTTAAATAACTAATAAATAGTTGCTCGTTTTTGGAATTTTGGATCCATTCTTCTAACTTTTCCAACTCATTTAATGATGCTTGGTTTGTTATGTATTTAACTATTATTTTCTCTATACTGGAAGTCTTCAAACTTGATACTTTTTATACATTACGAAGCTATTTTAATCAACCCTATATTTTTTTTTAATTATTTTTATTTATTTTTGATTATTGAATCATACTATTTCATATTAATTTATATTATGTCAACTTCTTATAAAAAGAGTATTAACCTTATTAGAGCGCTTAAATTAGGTGAAGAAAAAGCCTACACCTTTTTGGTAGAGAACTACCATCACAAACTGTGTGTTTATGCTTTTAGTTTATCTCATGACCATGATAACGCAAAAGATTTAGTGCAAGATGTTTTTATTAAAGTGTGGCAACAACGATCTAAACTTAAAGAAGAGTTTTCAATACAAGGTTTTTTATATAAACTTGTATATAATAAGTTTATTGATGATTACCGAAAAAAGAAATCTTTGGTTTTACTCGAAAAAAAATATATTGATGCACTTGATATTATTGTAGAAGAGGTTGATGAAACTAAATTAGAAAAGATGATTGATCTTGTAAAATTAGAAATAGAGCAATTGCCTCCTAAATGCAAACAGACATTCTTATTAAGTAAAAAAGATGGTTTGACAAATATAGAAATTTCAGAATACTTGAATGTATCTATGAAAGCAGTAGAAGCACAAATGACTAAAGCCTATGCTATAATTAGGAAAAAAATTGGTAATAAAATGCATGGCGTTTTATTCTTATTATTTGGAGTTAAGAAGCCTTTTTATATTTAAAGAAACTTCTTAATAGTTTTTAAATCATTGGCTCTTCCCATAAATTTAATAAAAATATACAATTTGCAAGTATCAAAAGATTAATGATCACTCTGTAAATTTACAATAGAAAATAAATTATTAATTTGTGTATCCGTCTAGTGTCTATTATCTCTGACACCATCAATAACAACTTTATCAAAGACTTGTTCTCCAAAATAGCACCTAGTAAGCCTCTAAAGATATGATCCTTTAAAGTGTGTGTTGAGAATTGAGGTAAGTTCACTATTTTTGGTAACAACATTGATTTTCTTCATTAGATAAATAGGTCGAATTATTCATCTAATATACTGAAAATCAATATTTTATCAAAATATTTTAATGACTAATTTGTTGAAAATCAATGAATTATATTTTTGTCATGTACTAAGCCATAGGTTTATCAAATCGTTAAATATTTGGCTAAATTTTATTAACTCAATAAAATTTAGTTAAATTTGTTTCGTTATTAAAGTAAATTTTTATTCAATAGCATTCTTTTGAATACTTGTATAGAATTTGCTTAACGTGCTTTAAGGCTCACTTACTTAGAATAAAACAAAAATCTTTTAAACTTGAAAATTAAACATATTAAGGCTTCAAATTTTAAAGAACATCTTCAAAATAGTGAAGTTGATAACCTACTTATATTCAATAATTTTCAAAGTTACGAGAGTTTTTATGCAGAGGTTTATAAAAGCCTTTTTCAAGACCTTTTTAGTTATGGTATGCAAATATGCGGTAACAAAGAATTAGTTAAAGATAGCATTCAAGAACTGTTTTCCGAGTTATGGAAGAATCAAAAGATACTCATCAAAGTTAAGTCAATTAAACCCTATTTATTAAAATGTCTTAAAAGGAAAATTAAAAGAACATTAGGTAGCCGAAACAAATTATCAATTGAGGGGCGATCTGAATTCGAAATATCCCATGAGACTAAATTTATTTACAACGAGCAACAAGAAAGAAAGCAACAGTTATTAAATGAATCGTTAAAATCATTAACTGATAGACAGCGAGAAGCTATCTACTTAAGGTTTTATGGTAATCTTCCTTATGAAGAAGTAGCAGAAGTTCTAAATATAAAAACAAAAGCTACTTACAAACTTATATCCAGAGCATTATCCATGCTAAAGAAGGTAATTAAACCAGATTTTTAAAGAATTGATTTTTAGATACTTATAAAATATATTAAAAAAAAAGATTTTTTATGGGGTAAAAATCAAAAAAACCACCTGTTGTACATAAACGCTTATAGTTTAGTATGACAGGTGAAAATTATTTAAACTCCTCTGCTGATGATTTTGCTTCAGATGCATATTTCCAAAAATGGATATTGGAAAACGATCACATGACCAATGTGTTTTGGGAACAATGGCTGTTAGACAACCCAGAAAAACAAGAGGATGTTGACTTAGCTACGGAAATAATCCAACAATTTCGATTTAAAGAATACTCAGCATCTCAAGAAGATTTTAATGATGTGTGGAAAAACATAAAAGAAACCCATTCAGAGGGTTTTAAAAGAACTTACCCTATTAATAAAAGATGGTATGTTGGTATAGCGGCCTCTATAGCCTTATTAATATCTGTTGCTACATTTTTAATCAAAGATGTGAAAGGGGTTGAGAATAATGAAATACAAATTGCTTCCTCAATAGAAAATACCATTCAAACAGGTACTGACAAGGCAGTACTAACATTGGCTGATGGATCTAATGTTGAATTAATTAAAGGAGAAACCTATACTACAAAAAACGCAAGCAGTAACGGTAAAGAAATTGTATATCATTCAGAATCCCTAAAAAAAGAAGTTGCTTATAATTATTTAACAACACCAAGAGGTGGACAATATTTTGTAAAATTATCAGATGGCACTCAAGTATGGTTAAATTCTGAAAGTAGATTAAAATACCCTATAACATTTCAGGATGGTGAAACTCGAGAGGTGGAACTGGTATATGGGGAAGCCTATTTTGATGTTTCACCAAGTACCAAACATAATGGCGCAAAATTTAAAGTTAATAATCATGCTCAAGAAATAGAGGTTCTTGGTACTGAGTTTAATATAAAAGCTTATAAAGATGAGTCTAGTCTGCTTACAACACTTGTAGAAGGAAAAGTTGCAGTAAATGCACTGAATAATACAGAGTTTTTAGTGCCTAATCAACAGTTGAAATTAGATGTAATCAATAATGTTACCGTCATTTCTGAGGTAGATGTTTATCGTGAAATATCTTGGAAAAATGGCGTGTTTAGTTTTAAAAATAAAACTCTTAAAGATATTATGACGGTACTTTCTCGCTGGTATGAAATAGATGTTGTTTTTGATGTTCAGAGTTTAGAAAATGTGGTTTTTAATGGAACCCTCAAGAAAAACCTAAGCATTATAGAAATCATGGAAACAATTGCAAATGCTAGCGATATTGATTATGAAATAGATGGCAAGACCATATTTTTTAAATAGAAAAGAATAATAAACAACTTAAATCACAATTATATGATGACATAAACGAAATATTAAAACAATAAATAGAAAAGGGAAAGACGGTCCGAATTCTGACAACAAACCTTCATTTCCCTTTAGACGTATTAACTAAACTAATTATTAATTAAAACAATTCAAATTTATGAAAATTAAATTTAGATATGCATTATTCCTCAAAAATATAAGTGTACTGTTATTCATTATGCGAAGTTTCATTTTTTTCTTTTGTACAGCGGTCTTCAGTTTCTCCTCAGGAAACGTCATATCGCAGAACGCTAAAGTTACAGTCGATGCTGACAAAATCGTTACAGTAGAAGAATTTTTTGACTTAATAGATAAACAAACAGAATATTCATTTGTTTATAAACCAGCCTTATTTACTAATCTTCCGGCTGTTCAACTTAGAAAAGGTATTATTCCAATAAATAAGCTTATTAAAAAAAGCTTGTCTAGCGATAACTTTAATATTACCATCAATAAGAATAAAACGATTTATATTAAAGAAAAAGTACTTAAAGAAGAACCTCAATACCAAAAATCGGTTAGCGGTAAGATTACGGATGATAAAGGAGAACCTTTACTAGGTGCCAATGTAATAGAAAAAGGAACAACGAATGGGGCTTCTGCTGATATAGACGGGAATTATTCCATAACAGTATCCGATGAAGAAGCCATTTTAGTCTTTTCTTATACTGGCTATACCCAACAGGAAATAAAGGTAGAAAATCAAGAAAAAATTGATGTTCGATTAATACAGAGTGCTTCTATACTTGATGAAGTTATAGTAACAGGTTACAGAAAAAGTTTGGAAGCTGCAATTGATATAAAAAGAAAAAACATTAATGGCGTAGATGCCATCGTAGCAGAAGACATAGCCAAGTTTCCACAATCCAATTTGGCAGAAGCACTACAGAGAGTTTCGGGTGTGCAAATAAGAAGAGATAATGCAGGGGGTGTAGGTAGTTCTATAAGTATTCGTGGTTTACCATCAGAGTACACGCAAGTAACTATAAATGGTGATGCAGTTCCTAATTCTACTGGAAGTAGAAGTTATGATTTTGGCACATTACCAGCAGAAATTTTTAAACAAGTAGAAGTTATAAAGACCCCTACTGCAAGTACAACAGAAGGTGGTATTGGAGGGTCTGTAAATCTTGTTACTAAAAAACCATTTGAACTCAAGAAAAGAGTTATAGTTGCGACTCAAGAAGGTATCTACAATACACAACAGCAAGTGGGTAACCGTGTTACCCCAAAATGGTCTTTAAGTTATGGAAATAAATGGAATGACAAGTTTGGAATTATTTCAAGTGTATCTTTTAATCATTTTTTTAATACTTCAGAAAGTTATGATGTAGTAAGATATAATGAGAAATCCTTTGATTTGGATAGAAATGGTATTAATGAATTTGAAAACATACGAGTACCTTTGCCAAGGTATGTTAGTCAAGGACAAGAAGTGAAACGTTTATCACTAAACTTAGCCATGCAATATCAAGTAAATAAAAACTTTGATTTGGTTGTTCAGGGTTTATTTGTAAATAATGATCAAGTAGAAACACGTTATGCACCTGTTTGGATTTTGGGAAATGGTAACAATCCATCTAATATAACAGCAGAGGGTTCCTTATTAAGAACCATAACCTACGAAAATGTATCATTATTACTTGAAAACCAACAGCAATCAAATGTTACTAAAAATTATCGTTGGAGCATAAAAGGTAAATACAACCTACCTAAAGATTGGAAAGTAGGCGCTAAATTCATCCATGCTTTTAACAAACGAGATTCAGAACGTTTTAGATATTACGCAGATAATGTAAACACGGTAACCTACAGCGTACAAAATGACCTTGAGTTTTTCAACATACAAACACCAACAAATCTTTCCGATGCAGATGAATTTATTGTGTCGCAGGCAAGACGCTATCTTTGGGATTATAGTGATGAAATCTTTACAGGGAAACTAGATTTTAGAAAAAAAATTAGCAATAAATTTAAATTAGGGTTTGGTGCCAGTTTTCGGGATCGAACAAAAACACAGCAATATTTTTTTAGAAGAAATACAGAAATAAATGATCCTTTTCGTCCTGTAGCTGTTTTGTTAACAAATTTTTTAGATAATGTTGACAGAGCTACAGGGCATAATCAATTTTTGGTTCACGATTTTGATAAATCTTTTAAACTATATGGCAGTCAACTTGACTTAGAGGATTTTGAGGTTATTGATACTGCTTACGACATTAATGAAAAAGTTAGTGCTGGATACATTCAAGGCAATTACTCAGCAGGTAAACTCAAGGCAAATGCTGGTTTAAGAATCGTACATACTGGTATTACTTCTCGTGGTTATCAATTAGATAATGCAACACAAATATATCAAGTAAGAGAGATTCCATCAGACTATACAGATTTTCTTCCAAGTGTAAATTTAAAGTGGGAGTTTAAGAGAAATTTAATTGCTCGTGCAGGATATGCAAGAGTCATAACAAGACCTCGCCTGCAAGACTTATCCGCTTTTAGATCAATTGATGAGGTAAATAAGCGTATTTCTTCGAGTAACCCTGAACTTGACCCATTTAGAGCAAATCAATATGACATTTCTTTGGAATGGTATCCTGGTTCCGAAACTTTAATTTCAGGTAGTTATTTTGTCAAAGATATAGAATCATTCATAAGTCGGCAAACAACAAATATTATTTTTAACGGTGAAGAATACGAGTTAAGACAACCCGTGAACGGTAATAATGCGGTTATTAAAGGCTTTGAAATAAATTACCAACAACCCTTCACTTTCTTACCTGGTTTTCTTAGCGGATTTGGAATTGTGACTAATTATACCTTTTCTGAAAGTAACTTTAAAGAAACATTAGAAGATGGGTCGCTAACAACTTATTCGTTACCCAATAATTCAAAGCATTCTTTTAATATTACACCATACTTTGAAAAATATGATTTTAGTTTAAGGGTAGCCACAAACTTTAGAAGCAGCTTCTTGAGAGAAATACCTAATCCAGAAGATGGTCTAAAATACAGAGATGATGTAAGTATTACAGATATTTCTTCTTCATACGATTTCAACGATAATATAGGAATTACACTTAACATTCTCAATGCTTTTAATGCTCAGCGCTATGAGTTTATCGATGATAGACGTTTTCAAGACAATGCATCCTTTTTTGGCACCACATTTCAATTGGGTGTAAGAGTTAAATTTTAATCTAATAAAAACCATAAAAAAATGAAAAAATTAAAATCACATTATTGTTACCTATTAATCATTATGACTTCTCTATTATTAGGTTGTACAGATCGCAACATAATAGACGCACCCGTATTTCCACCACCTGCAGTCGAAGGTTTTACAGCAGTTCCAGGAAATGGTTTAGTGACCTTAAATTGGGATAATGGAAATATCGCATTATTTTCCAATTATTCACTTACGTACTCGCCAAGTGATGGTGACCCAATAAGCATCCCAAAAAGTGAAACTACATACACAGTAAATGGATTAACGAATGACACTGAGTACACGTTTAATTTAGTTGCTCAAAACGTGTCTCAAAACTCTACGCAATCATCAGAACCTGTGAGTGCTACAACAACACCTTTTGAACCTAACCTATCAGGTCCTGAATTAACGTCATTTAGTTTTCTAGCAGCTTCAAATCCTGATATGGCGTTAGAAGAAGAAGACCGAGTGGACCTTACAGGAACTGTCGATTTAAATAATAACACCGTTACTTTTAGCGAAACTGAGGTGTCTGCGTATGTGTACAAAGATGCTTTAGTAGCAACTTTCAATGTTCCTAGTGGGGCAGTAGTTGTTGTAAATGGAGAAACACAAACATCTGGTGTGTCTGTTCAAGACTTTAGCTCACAAGTGCAGTATGATGTAACTGAGAATAACATCACTAGATCATATATGGTAACTATAAATAAGAATCAATTTGCCACGATACCAGATGATGCTTTTAGGGATTTCTTAGTAGCAGAAGGATTGCCTTTTAATGCCAATAATCAGTTGGAAGTTAATTCAACCATGGTTACAGAGTACAAAGTAGGTAATAAAATGAATATTGATAATGTAGGTATAGCTAATGCAAAAGGTGTAGAGTTTTTTGTGGGAATGACAGAATTAGATGCGGAGAATAATAGTTTCCCTTCTATTAATATATCTAGAAATACTGGATTAGAAAGATTATTGGTAGGTGCTAATAGTAATATCTCAAATATTGATATTGGGGATAAAACAAACATCACGCTTCTCTACATGCATGAAACACCGCTACTTACTGATGTGCAAAGTATCCTTGATAATAATATAAATATATTTAGATTCTATGCACAAGGAGCTGCTTTAGCTTCTGTTGATGTGAGTAATTTAGTTAATATGGCAAGATTGAGGTTGAGTGAGTCGACAGCGACAGCATCTGCTGCTTCAATTAATACTTTGCTAAGTAAAAACCCTCCTATTGCCACAGATTTAGGAAATTTAAGAATTTATAAAGACGCTGATGGTATGCAATGCAGTGGTTATGATCCAGCAACATACGTATGTAATTAATTTTAATAAATAAAATCTTCTAGCTTTAAAAAGCTAGAAGATTTTATTTATTATTTTATTTTATTACTTAATAATATGTACAATTTAAAAAAAACGTTCACGTTCATTTTAATGCTTGGTGTTCTGTTTGTATACTCACAAGAGAATATAAATTCAGATACTTCATTAAAATGGCAGGAAGGATACCTTGATATCCATTTTATCCATAATGGAAGAGGTAACGCCTCTTTTATGGTGTTTCCTGACGGCACATCATTATTATATGATGCTGGAGACTCAAAAAAAGGAACAAAAAATCCCAACTATCCTCCATTTAGTCAAAAAAATATATCAGCAGGAGAGCGTGTAGTAAATTATATTAAACACTTTTCTCCAACTGACACCTTGGATTATGCTTTAATTTCTCATTTCCATAACGATCATTACGGAACAATTAAAAAAAATACAATTACTTCAAAAAACGGAGCATATAAATTATCGGGTATTACAGAAGTTGGCGATATGCTACCTATAAGAATATTAATTGATAGAGCATATCCAAACTATAATTATCCTTACGATTTAAGAACACCCAAAGGAAAGGAAAATAAAACAATGATTAACTATTTGAAATTTATCATCCACCATCAAAAAGAGTCAGGGATGATAGTTGAACAACTAGTTCCTGGTACGAATAAGCAAATTATACCATTAAACCAGCCTCAAAAATTTAAAAAATTTGAAGTACGGAATATAAAAGTAAATGATTTAATTTGGACAGGTAAGAATGAAGGAATTGGTAAATACCAGTTTGAGCCACCTTTGGTAAATCATAAAGGGTATTATAATGAAAACCCTTTAAGTTTGGCATTAAAAATCACTTATGGTAAGTTCGATTATTATGTTGGCGGAGACATTCCTGGTGTTAATAAATATCCTGATTATGATATAGAAACACCTGTTGCAAATATAATTGGAAGTGTTGATGCACTTACTCTAGACCACCATGGGCATAAAGATGCAACAAACGCTTATTTTTTAAGTAGAACAAAACCTCAAGTTATAGCACACCAAAGTCTTCATGACCCACACTTTGACGAAAATGTACAGAGGAATCTAAGAAAAAGTAAAGCACATGTGTTTAGCCCATACGTTAGTGATAAAATTAAAAAATGGTATGGTCGTCAAATGAAAAAAACTTATAAGAGTACTAGAGGGCATTTTTTTATTAGAGTTTATCCAAATGGAGATACGTTTGATGTGTTTGTTTTAGATGAAAAAGCAGATGGATATATTTTAAAACAAAAATTTGGACCTTATAAATCAAGATAAATGAACCATAACTTTATTAAAATAGTATTGTTCTTATGTTTGTTTACAGCATGCAGTATGGATGATATTGAAGATAAAAGTCCACTAATACTATCATTGGATCAAAAATTGAATATGCTTAAAAATCCACAACAGTCAGATTACATTCTTGTAGTTTCACACAGGGGAAATTGGCAAGTAGCTCCTGAAAATTCATTAGCAAGTATTCAAAGTTGCATAGATTTGGGTGTCGATATCGTTGAAATTGATGTGCGCAGAACAATGGATGGTCACTTAATACTCATGCATGATAGCGATTTAAACCGAACAACTAATGGAAGCGGTAAAGTTAGTAGCAAAACACTTGCAGAAATAAAGCAATTGTTCCTCAAAGATAGATTTGGCAAAATTACAAACTATCGAGTGCCAACATTCAAAGAAACGATGCAATTAGCAAAAGGTAAAATTGTTGTTATGGTTGACAAAGCCAACGACTCCTTTTCGTTAACTCATGAAATACTCAAGGAAACTGAAACGGTTAGTCAAGCATTGTTTCTTGAATTTTACGATTATGATGAAGTTATTCCTGCAATGTCGAAAAGTCTTTTTGACAACAGTCTTTATGTCCCAAGAGTTAAAGAAAGTAAAGCTAATCCGCAAAAGTATTTAGCGCCTTTTATTGAAAACGAGGCCGCAGATGCTATTGAAATTCGTTTTTCATCAATAAACTCGCATACTTTGGAAGTAATTCCGCAAATAAAAGAAGCGAACGTTAGTATTTGGATAACTACATTATCCAGTAGTTTTTCTGCAGGATACACCGACCAAGTCTCCTTATCCAATCCTGACTTAGGCTGGGGAAAATGTATAGAACTGGGAGCAAATGTACTGATGACTGATTACCCAGAACAACTAATAAAATATCTAAACGAAAACAATGTACATTAAAATAACAAACTTGAACTACCTTTTAATATGTCTTTTTGGACTTATGCTATTCTCTTGTACTCAAAATAAAGATAAGTCAGAACCCATGAGTGATTCTCCCTTAACAGTAAATCAAGTTTTATCAAATAATAGGGATAGGGTTTTAATTATAGCACATCGAGGAGATTGGCGAAACGCGCCCGAAAATTCTCTCCAGGCTATTCAAAATTGTATTGATATGGACATAGATATGGTAGAAATTGATGTGCGCTTAACAAAAGATTCTATACCTGTTCTAATGCACGACAAAACAATTAACCGAACCACTACAGGGAAGGGAAATGTTAGTGATTGGACCTTAAAAGATTTACAATCATTACACCTCAGAAACGGGGCAAATCATGTAACTCGCCATAAGATTCCAACATTGGAAGAGGCATTAAACATGTCCAAAAACAAAATACTTTTAAACCTTGATAAATGCTATAATTATTTTGATCTCATCTACCCTATTGTCAAAAAAACGAATACAACAAAACAGGTGCTGATGAAAGGTAAAGTGTCTTTAGAAAAGGTAAAAAAAGATTTTGGTAATTATTTAGACAACATAAGCTTTATGCCTATAATAAAACTGGATGAAGAAGATGCTTTTGAAAAAGTTGATGCATATTTAAAAGATAAAAATCCTCCGTTAGCTATTGAATTTGTTTTTTCAAATTTAAAATCCCCTGTAATTAATCAGTTTAAATCCATCCATAAAAGAGGAACTCGAGTGTGGGTAAATTCTCTTTGGAAAACACTGAATGCAGGCTATGAAGATGACATGGCAGTACAATACACTGACAGCATTTATGGATGGTACATAAAAAACAATATCAACATGATTCAAACAGACCGTCCACAACTATTGTTAGAATATCTAAGAAGTAAAGGATTACATAATTAATATTAACTATAATCAATTTATTATGAGAACATTTTTATTAGTTTTAATTATGACCGTAACATATTCTACTAGTGCCATTGCACAAGAAGATATTGACACTTCAGGGTTTAGTAAAAAATACTACCATTTAAAGAGTCAATTTGAAATACTTCCAAACAAAAACAAAGAAATTGTTTTTTTGGGTAATAGCATCACAGAGCAAGGGAATTGGTCAGAACTGTTTGATAATAAACACATTATTAATAGAGGGATTAGCGGAGATAGAACTGATGGTATTTTATTTAGGCTAAATGAAGTTACTTCTTCAAAACCGAAAAAAATATTTCTTTTGATTGGTGTAAATGATATCAAGTACAAAAGATCGAATGAATACATTATTAGAAAAGTCCATCAAATTGTTAAAAGAATAAAAAAAGAATCTCCTAAAACAGAGGTGTATGTTCAAAGTATTTTGCCAACCTATGGTAGGGAAAAACACCGCCCCATAAATAAAATCAAAACTATTAATTCAGGTTTGAAAAAAATCAGTCAAGAGGAACACCTAAAATACATTGATCTTTTTTCTCGCTTTATTGATGACTCAGGTTTTTTAAATAAAAAGTATTCTTTAGATGGTTTACATCTTAATGGAACTGGTTATCAGAATTGGAAACAAATAATTAAAAAATATGTGAAGAATAAGTAAAATGATAAAATTCAAATCTCTAAGAATCTATATTTTCTTAAAGCATTTAAGAGTAAATCAACCCCAAATCTAAAAATTACAGCTAAAATTAAAAAATTATGTACTCAACAACTTACCTTAAAAAAATTATAATAGTCATTCCAACTTTATTGATTTTTGGAATTGCTGGGAATCTACTATTTGCACAAACTTCTATAAGACAAGTAGATCCATTAATTGAAAAGTTTTTAGACCCTGAAAAACATCCAGGAATGATGATTGCTGCCCATAGAGGAATTCAATGTCAACGTGAAAAATCTAAGTTCTGGGGTTTACTCTGTGTGGCTTTACCAAAACACAAATAGTAAAATACTGAGGAAAAGATTAATTATTGAATAAATAACAGATTAAATAATAATTCTAAACAATGGCAACGTATTTATCCGTTGCCATTGTAAATAGATACTTTAAATGCAACGCATGCTAAACTATTTTAAAAAATCAGTTCCAATTTCAATTAAAAAATCAGAAGAAGAACAAAAATCGTACTACAAAAAGTTAAAATGGCAAGTGTTTATTTCCGCTACTATAGGCTACGGCTTGTATTATGTTTGTCGCTTAAGCTTAAACATAGTAAAAAAACCCATCGTAGATAGTGGATTACTTACTGAAAGTGAATTAGGAATTATTGGATCGGCTTTATTTTTTAGTTATGCCATTGGGAAGTTAGTGAATGGTTTTATAGCCGATCATAGCAACATCAAACGGTTTATGTCAATAGGTCTTTTAATTTCAACTTTAGCAAATCTCATTATGGGCTTTACAAGTGGCTTTTTATTCTTTGCCATTTGTTGGGGAGTTAATGGCTGGGTACAGTCAATGGGAGCACCTTCATGTGTTGTATCTCTATCACGTTGGTACAAAGACAAGGAAAGAGGTAGTTTTTATGGATTTTGGAGTACTAGTCATAATATTGGTGAAGCACTGACCTATATTTTAACCGCAATGATAGCGTCTTACTTCGGTTGGCAATGGGGTTTTAGAGCAGCTGCGATAGTAGGAGTTTTAGGAGCATTAATGATTGCTATGTTCTTTCATGATACACCAGAGAGTAAAGGGTTACCTCCAGTGAATGAGGATTTTACAAAAACAAAAACATCTACGTGGACCGAACAAAAAGAGGTCTTAAAGAACCCCTATGTATGGTTGTTGGCCTTATCGAGTGCCTTTATGTACATTTCACGATATGCCGTAAACAGTTGGGGACCTTATTATTTTGAAGCAGCTAAAGGGTATACACTTACACAAGCCAATAGCCTAGTGGCAATTAGCGCAGTTTGTGGTATTGTGGGTACCGCCTCATCAGGTTTTATTTCAGATAAGTTTTTTAAAGGTAGAAGAAATGCTCCTGCTCTAATTTTTGGATTAATGAATGTATTTGCCTTATCCCTTTTCTTACTTGGACCTAAAAACATTTGGTGGATAGATGCTTTGAGCATGGTCATTTTTGGTTTAGGAATAGGCACATTAATTTGTTTGTTAGGCGGTTTAATGGCTGTCGATATAGCTTCTAAAAAAGCTTCTGGTGCAGCTTTGGGGATAGTAGGAATTATGAGTTATGCTGCTGCAGGAATTCAAGATATTGCAAGTGGATATTTAATAGAGAATAATAAGGCTATTGTAAATGGACAAACCGTATATAACTTCGATACAATTACATTTTTTTGGATAGGAGCTGCAGTTCTTTCAGTCCTATTAGCATTATTAGTTTGGAAAAAAACATAAAAAATGAGTAAAATAAAAAATATAGTATTCGATTTAGGTGGTGTGATTATGAATTTGGATGTACCAAAAACAATTAAGGCATTACATAAAATAGGTATAGAAAAAATTGTCAATAACACTGGTAATCGTTGCACAAGAGGTCTAAAATCAGTTCAAAAAAGGTAATTTAATCGAATTTTCAACAAGAATTTATGTTCAAATAAGTTTAAAATCTAAGTTTTCAATTCGCTTAAAAATGCT
>Ga0075468_10000380_pt1 | contig 17383 bp, 28 predicted proteins | sample DEB08_DNA_12_FD_77578 | JGI IMG/M metagenome (GOLD analysis project Ga0075468, IMG submission 77578) | Aqueous microbial communities from the Delaware River and Bay under freshwater to marine salinity gradient to study organic matter... | ecosystem: Environmental > Aquatic > Marine > Coastal ...
AAGGAATGGGCGGTGCCATCAACTCCTATAACTACATCAAAGCAATTGCCGAAGAAATACGTGGCCTTGCTGTCGAATTTGACGTACCAATCGTATCTGCAACTCAGACAACAAGAAGTGGATATGGAAACTCAGACGTCGGGCTTGAGGACACCTCCGAGTCTTTTGGACTCCCAGCAACAGCCGATTTTATGTTCGCCCTTATCTCAACAGAAGAGCTAGAGCAACAAGGGCAGATGATGGTCAAGCAATTAAAGAATAGATATAATGATCCAACGTATCATAAAAGATTCGTTATTGGTGTCGACCGCTCAAAAATGCGCCTTTATGATGTAGAGGAAACTCAACAAACATTGACCGATGATACCCCAATGTATGATAAGTCACAAGCAGTGAAGAAACAAAAGTTTGAAGGATTTAAATTATGAGTGATTTTGAAACACATGAAAGAGGCACAGCCAAGGAACTTAAATTATCCAGAGCATTGGCCAATGTAGTTAATGACCACTTTAATGAGATGCCAAACGATATTAAAGATGCGTATATGAAACTACAAGCACATTATAATTATAATGTCATGGGTGAAAATTTTGAATGGAATGAATAATGATTGATGTGATTGATTATAACGAAGATTCAGATGAAGGTCCTGCAACGATGCGGGTATTGCTTGATGCTAAGGCCAAAAAGAATCTAATTGAACTTGGGTTTATTGCATCGCTTGAAAAATCCATAGAAGCATATGAAGAAAGTTTAAAGAAATGAAAGCAACACTAATCAGCTTTTCCAAACCTACGAGGGAATTATATGATCAAGGGTTATATGACGCGCAGGACCTTATTGCATACTGCGCCCGAGTTAGCAATCCAGCCAACCAGTTTAATACAGCGACTGCTGAAAAACTGCTCGGATATCTGGCCAAGCACAAACACTGGTCCCCATTTGAAATGGTCTCAGCATGTATTGAAGTCGAGACAACCCGAGACATCGGCCGTCAGTTACTACGACACCGTTCGTTCTCCTTTCAAGAGTTCTCACAAAGGTACGCAGATCCAACTAAAGATTTGGAAATGGTACTTCGCGAACCACGCCTTCAGGACGAGAAAAATAGACAGAATAGTGTAGAGCTTGATATGACCACTGATGATGGTCGACGTTTGGCCTGGATGTGGGAAGCACAACAGATTAAGGTCCGTGATGCTGCTCGTGAAGCATACAGTTGGGCTATTGATAATGGTATTGCCAAGGAACAGGCTAGGGCAGTATTGCCTGAGGGACTCATGATGTCCAGGCTACAGGTCAATGGTACCATTAGATCATGGATCCACTACATCGAACTACGGTCAGGCAATGGTACCCAAAAGGAACACATCCAGATCGCTCAGGCGTGCGCTCAGGCGATTACTCAAGCCTTCCCTATGATATCATCGTATGTAGAAAGTAATACCTAAGTAATACATAAATCTTATACGAAAGTATTATGTACATTCTCGTTGGTCATGGTATAATAGTACCATACCAACCAAAAAGGGAATATCAAAATGATTAACTTTCTTAAAGATCTAGGTGAAGCCGCAATTTGTTCTGTTATCATTGGTGCGCCGTTGGCGTACTATTTCATCTTTGTAATGACACCTTAATAGGAGACTTATATCATGGAAAAAGCACAAATTATCTGGCCTAAGACTATTAAAGTTATCATTGGTAAGTACCGTAAGCCTCGTCCTAACGAGAGAACTTGGCCCATGATCCGTTGCAGTATTGCGTACAACGGTAGGACGAAAACCGTCTCATCCAACCTTGGAACCGTGGATAAGGCGTTTGCTTAAAAAAAATTAAAAAAAGTGTTTACATTCCATCTTGGACGTGTTATAATACTAACTTAAACACAGGGAAAGGGTGACCCCACCTTTTCTTGTGATGTGAACTGGGGTATTTTATAATGAGGAAATTATATGTCTAAAACTGCTAAACTCGAAACTTACCTGCAATCTGGCGCATCTGTAACCGCCAAGCAAATCAAGTCAATGTTTAAATTGGCCAACCCAACCGCTGCTGTGAGTGAGTTGCGCCGTAAAGGTGTCTGCATTTACTCTAACGAAGCCACGTTGTATACTGGTGCAAAGACCACCAAGTACCGTGTCGGCCGTCCTTCAAAGGCTATGGTCGCCGCTGCTTTCCAGGCCGGTTTTACTGCCTAATAGTAAAGAGAGGGACTTCGGTCCCCTTTTTTTCTATGCCTAAAGCTTATAAATATAACGGGATTGCTCTTACCATGACTGAAATAGTAGATTACAAATTCAATGAAGGTCAACTGATTGAAGAATTTAGACGATACATCGATTCTACATACGGTGGCCATTATTCAGTGAATAAGTTTCAGGCAACTGAATTTGTGATTGATGGCGGTCACGGCACTGGATTTTGTATCGGTAACGTGATGAAATATGCACAGCGTTATGGTAAAAAGGGCACATATATTGATGCTCGTAAAGACCTAATGAAAGTACTTCATTACGCTTTGATTCAATTATACATTCACGATAACTTACCGAAGGAAACAAATGAAACTAAGTAAAAACTTCTCAATGGCCGAGTTCACCAAGTCACAAACTGCTGAACGCAAGGGTATCGACAACACACCACAGGGTGAGCATTTGGAAGCCGCAACGGCTCTATTTGAAAATGTCGTACAGAAGGTACGTGACCATTTTGGCCCTACCACGATTAATAGTGGTTACCGTTCACCGGAACTAAATTCTGCTGTGGGTGGTTCAGCTACCTCACAACATTGTCACGGTGAAGCCGCAGACATTGAAGTTCCTGGTGTAGCCAATGGTGACCTTGCTAATTGGATTGTAGAGAACACTGACTTTGATCAGGTGATTCTAGAGTTCTACACACCCGGTATTCCTGACTCCGGATGGGTTCATGTCTCCTATAAGGCAGACGGCAGCAATAGAGGTAAGGCATTGACCGCATCTCGTGTAGATGGTAAAACCGTCTACTCGGTAGGTATTAACGCTTAAAGAAAAAGGACCTTTCGGTCCTTTTTTTAATTTGCCAATGGGTTATCCAGAGCTCTTTGAAGCTTCTTGTTTAACCTATCCTCAACATCTTTGATCTTTTGGTCAGTTGCATCTCTCAATGCACTGGCCTTTTGATCATAGTCATTCTGCAATTGGTCTCGTTTATTTTCAAACCGACCTTCGGCAATCTGGATCTGTTCACGTACTTTCTCTTCCGAGGCACGGACCATATCCTCAACTCTGTCACCTTGCTTTTCAATACCCAAGATATCATCTCTTAAACCAGATTTGATATCACGTGTATATTCGATTGCATCATCCAACTTTTGTTCGATTATCTTATTACGATTTTCAATTTCAGTTGTGTCGATGTTTTGGATAATTGCTTTCATATCCATGTAGTCTTTGTAGACTTCAAAGCCACCCCAGGCAGCACCACCCAAAGTAGACAGTGCTGTGATCAAGGCAAACATCTTACCGCCAGTGAACTTGACTCCACCAAATTCTACTTCTGTTGACATTTTAATTCCTTATTTTTTAGGGTCTGCTTTTTTATTACTATAAGCATTCGCGCCAAAGAATGCTGCAACCAATGCAGAGATGGCAACAAAGTACGTTGGTGCAATATCACCAATAATTTTAGCCGCGTTGTCATAACCAAGCATTGCTGTAATCAAAATAGCACCAGGATAAAAAAGCATCCCTAATAGTGCAAACCATGTCATCTTGCGCATTGCATCACGTTGTGCATCTTGATCCTCAAGCTCTTTGCGCTTAAACTCCAAGTGCATATGCAACTCTTCATTGGTAATGTGCCCATCACCATTTGAATCTGCCGCGTCCAATATGGAACCTGATTCTATTGTTAATTCTTTTTTAGCCATTTATGATTTCCTTATGAGTGGTTTATAATTGCTAGTGTAATAAACACAGCGCTTGATGTTAATAAAAGTGCAATAATAGTATAAGAACTAATCATAATATAACTCATTATTTTTTTCTTCCTTGCAAACTTAGCCTTACGTATTTGCAATTCTTCTTCGTCACGACTTCGTTTCATCTCTGCTTGAAACCGTACCCAGTCATCCCACATTCCACCACGTCCTTGGTAGATCATCATCTCTCTGAGTTCATTTTCTTTTGCGGCAAGTTGTTCCGCTGCCATAAACGCAGCAATGTCACTTTTATATCCGTGCTGGTGTGCCTTCTTGGCAATTTCTGCTTTTAAACCGAAATACTTTGCCAGTGCTTCACCTGCGTCGTAAATCTCTCTACCGTTTGCGAGTGTTTGTTTAATTACATCGAATGCTGCATTGGCAGCGGCGAGTTCTGCTAACATAATTATTTCCTTGTTTCAGAGATATGACATGCTGCTCGAACGTTTTTTCCACCAGCAGTGGGTTGTGAGTTAACCATTTTAACTATGGAAACACATTCCTTTTCACCACTTACTTGCATGGTATTAACAACATAGGCAGTACCGTTATTAACGACGGTGAAGAAATATACTATAAATGTGTACATAAATTAGTCACTTTCCTTATACTGTGAGTCCACCATTTTTGTATGGAGAAGTTGTTGGGCCAAACCATTTCGTAACCCACGCTTTGATTCTGGTACCGTCGTTGGTGCGTACATCTGTGCATCGGAATAGGAACCACCGCCTATAGTTCCACCATAACTTCCGAAACCTGGAACATAAGACATAACTGCGAGCACTTGTGCCTGTACTGCCTTTTGTGCCTCGACCGTTGCTGCCTTGGACATATCATCTGCTAGTGCCATGGCTTTTTCAGTCATGGCTTTTTTCATTTTATCGCGCCTTGAATCAGACGATGACTTAGATTTGGAATCCCCACCAGTTGCATTATCCTCTTTTTCATCGGACCCTGCTTCGGATCCTGCACTATCTTCTCCCCCACCATCTCCCATTTGCTCTTCCACATCAGCACTGGAGTCTGATATTGATTCTGATTCTGGTTCATTTGACGCCACCTGTTCTATTAATGATACAACCGTAACTGGTGCTGATATGACACTATCAACCACGGCATCCCCAGTCGAACTTACCGTAGTTAATGAAGCAATTGGATCAACGTAGACCATGGCCACCTCTTCCGTAACCGTTGCTACTGCTTCTTCCTCATCTGTGTCGGTGTTAACATATGTCGCAATCACAGCCTGGGCATATCCTGGGCACTGATTATCATAAAATGGATCCAATGTGCACTGCTGGTTGTAGTAAGCAGTAGTATATCCTGGGCATGCCGAACTGTATAATGCATCTGTTGTACACTGCTGATTAAAGTATGCTTGTTGATAACCAGGACATCCTGTATCATAGATTGGATTGGCAGCACAGTTCTGGTCATATAACATCTTTGCTAATGCTTCAGCATACCTTTTACAACTCGGATCAAATAATGGATTACCACTGCACGGATCTGCAGTATAGATTAAACGTAATGCAATATCTTTGACTTCAGGTCCATAATACCCACCCCAGAAACCACCATCCTTACCGATGATTCTTAGTTGAATGCTTTGTGGATCAAGGTAACTCCGTGCAAATGTTTCAGTACCAGATTCTGTATACCAGGTATCATCATTTCCTATGTTACTATAATCATAAACATAGCTTTCTACTTCATTTCCGTTTGAATCTTTAACAACCACATCAAATTGCAGCGTATCTCCTCCACTGCCGTTGTTAGATATTCTTCTCCAAGTCCATGCATAATTGTATCCATCAACCTGTACACCAGAAAGTTTCAATGCTTGATTAATAGCAATTGTTTGGGCAAGAACATCACGCCCATAAGAGAACATGATTGTTTCTGTTGTATTATCAATCATTGCTCCACTGCCAGAGATAGACGCACAACAACCGCCTGGGTCAGTACCGTATGTGGCACCATCCCAGGCTTGTGGGTCTATGAGGTTTTGACTAGTTTCTGCTTTAGATACCGAGAAGCAGAAGAGTAATAATACCCCAGCCAATATACGTTGTAGTTTCATCTTTATCCTCAACCAATGATTCCACATTGCTAGTCTTACCTGCTTGTTTCCAAGCCTCTCTAGCATCTGGACCAATTTTACCTTCATACGGACATGGGGTTCCTGCCATCAACATTGCGTCGAACACTCTCGGGTCTTGACATAATGTAGAGATAGCAGCAACCTTCATACCCATATCGTAAAGGGTTTTGGATAACTTTAATCTTTCGCAATTCATATCGCGCACAGTAGTGCCACCCGAGATTCCTAGAATCTGAGTCTGCACTGCGCCTGACACACCGACCGTACATAGGTCTGTGTTACTTGCATTAATACTTGGCGATATCGCCGATGGGGGTGGAGACTTTACGGTTGTCTCATTTCTACCGTTTGATGTTACTGTGCTATTTGAAGTCGATTCAGTAACGATTGGTTGCGCAACCGTAAGTGATGTAGCCATAATAAAGCCAGCACAGACTGCCAGCTTCTTGATCATTTATTCTCCGTAGAAAAAGATATATGAACTATTTATAAGATTTTCACTGTAAGTATAAATAAGAATTATTCATAAACATTTATTAGAGAATACAAATCAATGGATATACCTAACGATTATTTAGAAAAAATAATTGGGAAATCTCAAAAGTGTCAGCGCAATTGGGATTTATCTCGTTCTATTCCGGCCGAAGACATTGAAACAATGAAAGTGGCTGTAACGGATTGTGCATCAAAACAGAATAGAGTTTTTTATAAATGTAAGTTTATTACTAATAGAGATATAATTGAGCAAATTTACGACTGTACAGAAGGTGCTGGATACTCGAGTAAAAATAGAAATGATTGGCACACATTAGAAGAACTAGGATTTAAAAATACACAAGAGGCGATTAGTAGTGGATATTATAAACGGACTCGACGTGATATTGATTATTTTTCTAAAAGACTTATTGATAAAAATCCACAAGTACTAGCAAATTTATTAGTTGCATTTATACGTGATAGAGATCCATCAGAAGGTGCTAGAACAAATGAAGAATATGTATATGGAAAACACACTGGACAAAATGAACATAGATTTACCCAACGCGATGAATCGGTTGCACTTGGAATTGGCTCAGGTTATCTAACCTTAGTTGCTAATATACTAGGTTATTCCACTGGTTTTTGCCAATGCTTTGACCCCTCGGCCATAAATGTAAAGCCTAATATAAGTAATATATTAGGCGAAACTGAAGATACATTACTATTAGTAGGGATTGGTTATCCCGATACAAATCTTTCTAGGCGTATTCACCACGTGACTGGAAGACAATTCCCAACCTATGATAAAGATATTATTGCTGAGGATGTTTTATAAGTAAGACTAAAGAAATATAATGATTAAAAAAATGTATCCACGATGTCATCCATATTGGGTCGTTGGTGATAAAAAAATAAAAAATACTGACGTAAGAGGAATTGCATATGTTTCGACTGGACATCTTTTACCTTGTTGCTGGTGTGATTTTGAAAGAGCTGATGTTGTTAATCAATACGCCGAATACGGATTGTTTAATGAAGATTTAAAAGTAGAAAACAATGAGTCTACACTTGATATCTTAATGTCCCCAGAGTGGAGATCTTTTCATAAAATGTTATTGGAAGAGCCAGAAAAGGCACCATTGCCTTGTAAAAAATATTGCTCATTTGTTCAAACTAACAAAGATGAAAGTAATTATTTTGAGTGATAATTTTGATCTACTTTATAAAGATTATTTACAGGCAACGTATAGCGCTCAGTGGAATATTGAAACGGGTTTTAGATGTAGACTACAATGTCCATATTGTCAGAGACAGCGAAAAGAGGCTAAACAAAAAATTAAAGCCGCTAGTGAGATATCAATTGAGACATTTTTAAAGCTAGGTGATTCATGCCGAGAACTGGTTTTATGTGGCCAGATAAGTGATCCTCTTTATCATCCGAAACTCATAGAAATATTAGAGATAAAAAGTACTGAGTTTCAAGATTTAAGATTAGTGATCAATACAAATGGTTCTGGAAAATCCTTAAATTGGTGGAAAAAAGCATATGCTGCGGCCGATAAAAATACCTATTGGGTTTTTGGTTTAGATGGGGCCTCTCAGGAATCAGCAAATGTTTACCGTATTGGTACTAATTTTGATAATGTTCTAGAAGCTATGAAATTAGGCGCGTCTCTCGGGTTTGAAATAACTTGGCAATATATTTTATTCCAACACAATGAACATGAATTGGAAAAGGCTAGGGAAATAGCTAAAGTTCATAAAATTAATTTTGCTTTACTATATTCCAATAGATGGCCTAAAGATCATCAGGGCATATTTAAATCTCAATTACAAAATAAAATCATCAGTATCAACTCTGTTGATAAGATTTACGAATACACAAAGCATAAATGATGAATATAGTATGTTTAAAATGGGGCGATAAGTTTACTCACGTTCATGTGAATAGACTTTATAAGATGGTAAAAAAGAATTTAAAAAAAGATTTTACCTTTATCTGTCATACAGAAAATCCAGATCAAATACATCCAGACATAAAGATTGTCCCACTTGATTTAAGTTTTGACTTAGAGAAATGGTGGTGGAAACTTACACTATTTAAAGATAAGACAGACGATGAGAATATTTTCTTTGATTTGGATGTGGTTATTCAAAATGATATAACCCACTTTACTGAGTATTTTGAAGAAGGAAAAATAAGAACAGTAAAGGCGTATTGGAAACCTTGGGTCGAAAATGCCACACCCAAACCACCTGGTTATAATATGAATCTTAATTCTTCAATTATGATATGGAAAGGCGATCTGACTGAAATTTGGAATTCCTTCATAACTGATCCAGAGTTATATATGTTTAAGTATAATGGAATTGACTCATTTTTATATTTTCACCACAATGAGAAAATAAATTGGTTACCTGAAGGTGATGTTTATTCTAGGATTTATGGTTACGATAAGGATAACTGGTATGAATTTAATGAAAAATTGCACTTAAACCATAAATTTTATTACAAGCCTGAGTATAATATATGCATTTTTAATGGGTTATATGCAAGTAAAAAAGATATAGTATTAATTGATGATGAAGGGTACCAAGGCTTTGAACAATATTGGAGTGATTAATCCACATTACTGGAAAGTATTGGATTTTTGTGTACGAAAAAGATATAGTATATCACAAGCAGTAGAAAGCATTTCTCCAAATCAATTGGAATGTAAGTCATGGCTTGTGGATGAATTACAAAATATTCCGATCGAATTTAAAAAAGTACAATTGTTTGGTGGATGGAACGGTTATCCACTTATTGATATGTTGTTACAAAATTTTGATATAGAATCTATTAGAAATATAGATATGAATGAAGAGGTCCAAGATATATGTTGTAGATATAGAACACTGTTTGGTCATGATGAAATAGTTAAGCCTCAATGTTGTGATGTATTGACGATGGAAGGAACATATTTGGATATAAATTTAGTTATTAACACATCAGCTGAGCATATGCCAGACTTGCCTATTTTATTAGAAAATAAACAATATGATAGTCAATGCGTCTTTGCCATACAAAGTAATAATATGTTTTATTTAGATGAACATGTTAATTGTGTCAACAGTGTTGATGAATTAGAAAAAAAATCCAATTTTAAACATACGTTCTATAAAGGAACCAAGGTGCTTAATAATTATGAAAGATATATGGTGATTGGAATTGTCTAGACTCACTTTAATTGATTCCAATCATATGTCCAATCTTCCAAGGTTTCATACGTTACGTATTGCTTTACATTCTTTATTGTTACAGGGAATGGCACCTGATTAAAGTTGGAATAAAAAAGATGCTCGGGGTATCTTTCGTCCTTTCCGCCGCCGAGTCTAGGACTATTCCATAACTTTAGTAAATTTTTATTATAGTCATTAAATGACACACCTATGGCTTTCATGCCATTATCAATTGCCCATTGTTTATGTGCCGTTAGAATATAATTTCTTATAATTCTTTCATGTCTATAATCCGGTAACACATATGATCGAACACCTATAAATGCAAAGTTAGGATCAAAGTCACTGATATACGCACCACCACACGCAATGGGTGTGTTACCATCATACACCAGGTTAAAAATCTTAAATCTGCCGAGTGTTTTAATTAATCTTTTAGTGTTATCGACAGTCTTATTTTTTTCGTCTATTACGGACTCTAGTATAAGATCACACAGATCACTATACATGCTGTCATCGTAAACTTTTAATATATAATTCATATGATACAAACAAAATATAATAATTTTTATGAGTTTATCGGCACTGGCAATACTTTTAATATTAAATTTGGCAAATCGACTAGGGCACCATTAACATATCATGAAGAAATATGTTGGAATGCAAAATATATAGAAGCCAACAAATCTGGAAAAATACACATACTATATAGTGGTGGTATTGATAGTGAATATGTATTAAGAATATTTCTATCGCTTGGTATAGAATTTGTGCCAGTAATTATTAATTTAAAACCTAACCTAAATAGATATGATTTTTTGGCAGCACTATCGTTTTGTGATGTGTATAATTTAAAGCCTATAATAATTGATATTGATTTTGAACAATATGTTACGTCAGGAAAATTTTTGGAAAGAGCAAAATCATCTCAATGTATTGTATATCAACTTACAGCAACTATGGAAGCAACATTAAAATTGGATGGTACTGTTTTACTTGGTGAACTTGAACCTCATTTTTATAAAGATTTAAATAATGGAATGTGGTATTTTGATGAGAGAGAAAGAGTTTTATTACTATGGGATAGATGGTTTAAAACAAACAATATTTGTGGAACACCGAGTATTTTAAATTATACACCAGAAACATTATTAGCATTTATGAATGACAAACTCATTGTAGATTTGATAAATAATAGGATTTCCGGTAAGAAAGGAAGTAATTCAAGTAAACTTGAGTTATATAATAGAGTATTTAAAGATATACCAGCTAGAAAAAAGTTGACTGGATATGAAACAATTGAAAAAATGCCATTGTTTCAACACCCAGATATACAACAAATAAAATCAGATCCCTTTGATAATAATTTAGATGGTAATGGATACTTTAAAATTAAATATGATGATTTAAAATCTCATCTTGAAAGTTACTGATGCAACTATTATACCGTAAATTTACAATACCAAGTTTCGACCGTATTGTAAATGAGTTATTAAACATAGCTGAAAAGGCAAACTATACAGCAAGTAAAGAAGTTAAGTCGTGGGTTGTTCCAATTAGTGATACGTTGAATGAATGTCCTGTGTTAAAAGATTTTTTACATTCAAGATTAAAAAAGCCAATACAACAAATTAAATTCTATTACTCGCCTGGTATGCAAGGATTAGGTGCTCACGTTGATGGTTCAACTCCAAAAATACCATTCGGTATGAATTTTCCATTACTTAATACTAAAGAAACTAACCATTATTGGTACCACTGTCCACCGGAAAATACTAAAACGATTCGAGCTAAATCTTATACGAATTCTGAGTTTACAGCCTTAGTCGATGAGGTTGATATACCCATTGATCGTAGCATTATGCCTATATTGGATACGTTAGAGATGCTAACTCCAGCAATAGTTAAAACAGATATAATGCACTCTGCTTTTAATCCAAATGAGACAGGCCGATTGATAGTGGCATTCAGATGGGGTTTGGAAAATATTGATTATAGCGAACCAGAAGATGTTATAGATCTAGAGGACTTATATGTTTAAATCTAGTAGTAATAGTGTTTTCCTAGTTGTCTTATGCGCACTAGTAATATCTAGTATCGGCATATATTTCTATACACTAGGGTTAAAGGAAATAGTAACAGTTTTAATTTTCTATTTTTTATATTTTGGTGTCGGCGTAAGCATGATGTTACATCGGTTTTATAGTCATAAAAGCTTTACATTTAAATCCGTTATTGTCCAAAAATTGTGTACTATAATCACAGTCCTTGCTGGCAGAGGTAGTCCTATGGGTTGGGTATATGTACACAGAGTACATCATGCGTATTCAGATACGGATAAGGATCCACACCCACCAAATAGTCCGATGATGTTATTACCACATCGGACGAAGGTTGAAAGGATTAATCTCAGATTGATAAAAGACTTACTTAATAAGGAAAATATTTTCATCAACGATTGGTACGTTTTAATTCATATTGTATTTGTACTAGCACTGACTCTTATTAATCCATGGTTAACGGTATTTGTTTGGGCGATACCTGTGTGTATTACTGGATCAATGATGGATGTAGTAACTTACTGTAATCACTTTATAGGTTACAGAAACTTTGAAACCAAAGACAATAGTAGAAATATTTTTATACTTGGATATTTAGCACTTGGTGAGGGGTGGCATAACAATCATCACGCAAACGCCAGTAATTATAGTTTCCAACACAAGTGGTGGGAATTTGATCCTATAGCCCTAATTATAAAAATATTATAATTTCATTGTTTTCATAGTATCGGTTGTACCAGATAGTAAACAGATTAGATATATGCAGTACGCACTGATATCAATCTCCCACCATTTATACTGAAATGTATAACTTGCGGGCCGAGCATGATGGTTATTATGCCATCCGTCACCCCAATTTAAAAGTGATAGCCACCAGGTGTTTCTACTGTTATCACTTGTTTTAAAATTCTTATACCCGACAGAGTGATTTGTCCAATTAGTTATATTGCTTATCCAGGTCAGAAATGTAACTGGAATTATAAACCCATAAAGACCTAGATATGGATTAATTGCAAATAGCAACAAGCCCCACAGCGTAAATATTAGATAATAATATCTGTGCAAAATAACATGGAATTTATCTCTCAACAAGCTCTTCGCGTCCATAGGGTTGAATTTATAAGTATATTTTCCAAATAAAATTTTCAAGCCAGAACTATGTGGGCTATGAGGGTCACCTTCTTTATCACTGTGTCTGTGATGCATTCTGTGTACTGCTAACCATCCCAATGTAGATCCAGTGCCAGCCATTGCACCAAAGAAACTAAATAAGTATTCACACCACGTTGGCATCTTAAAGCTCTTGTGTGTTAAGTATCTGTGGAATGTTATTGTAATACCTAAACACCCAGACATATAATATACTAATAAGCTTAAGATTAACCAATAAGGGTTAAATGCTAAGTACAATCCGATGGCAGTAAATACAGTAAATAACATTTGAGTTATTACTATACCTTTTACATTGGAGTGAAAATATTCTGTCATTTTATTACGATTTTTTTGCTGCTTCTCTTGCTGCTCTTAATTCTGAAATTGGTTCAGAACCATACGGGTTGGCACTAAGTATTTGCTTAATGGCAAGAGACTCAAGTTCTTCATAGGTAATTTGAGATTTAAATGATTCGCTAACTATTTTATAACCTAATAGTTCAGCATTTTCATCTGTAATCTTATTGGATGCTGCCTCATATACTTTAAGATCACTTTCAGTATCAAATACATGATAGGCAATTATATTCCAACCATCAACAACTCGAACTGTGTGTAATCTAGGTAACTCAAATAGATTTTGTGTTTTTTCTAAAAAATTATCTATAGATTCAGCATTTGTTCCAAACATGATTTTTACTAATCTGCCGATAATTTGTTCTGGTTCATCTATTGAAAGACCTACGCGGTTTTCTTCCCATAATTCATAAGTAAGTTTTAATAAAAACATAATGCTCTCCCAAATTTATATAGTATTATTTATATATCCTAACGTATAATGCTTAACACAAGTTTTAAATCCATTCCTCTGTGGATTTAATAATTCATCCTTAATACCATTTACAAAATTCTTAGTATCACTTTCCAACATTTGAATCATTTTACTACCTTTGTGCTTATTGTATAACCACTGGTCGTGTTGCCCTAAAAAAACATCAGTAGGCTTATCTGCTTGAAACACATCAATGTATGTAGATGGATAAATGAACGGTGTTATTGCTCGTTGGTATGTTGAATTGAGCTGTCGCTTTTCGTGTGAGGTCAATTCATTTTTTTCTGATGTTCTCGGAAAATATTTAGCAACATGATGATTAGGCTTAACAACACTGTTTAAAAGAATATGTGCTTGCTTACATGGTATCGAGGGATCATCATACCAATAAAATGGGACATTTTCAACACCTAGGTACTGTTCTTCAAACGGTGGCCTACACACATTCATTGCTAAATCAACAAATACCATATATGCTTTTTGAGTTTTTTCCGAAAGATGTATTTGCGGTTTGTCTATGCCATAAACAAAAGCAACTCTTTTACCTGCCTCTGCTAGTTTTTTAATGTGAGTTAATCTATCAAATGTGTACCTCGCAGCACTCGTTGGGTGTAACCATTCGCCACATCGTTTTAACCAAATGTCTGTTTTAAAATTAGTCAGCTCATGAAAGTAATCATGTACCGTTATTTTTTGTTGAGGAAACTCTCGTTTTATCTCATTTAAAAGTGGTAACTGTGTATACGTGGTTTCTGAAACTGTATTGACGTGCCGAGTATCTTTATTATTTAACTGCATATCACCAAGGCCTTCTAATTGGACACTGGCTACAATTTCATCAATTTTAATGCCATTTCTTAAAAAGGAGTAGGCAACATTTCTACTATCAGCACCGCCACTTACAAGTACTACGACGTAATCAAATTCCTCTCTAATCTCTCTAGCTCTAATAGCATACAATTGGTCCAGGGATAACTCTGGTTCCTTTGTCCAATCAAAACTCTCGTATATGCTGTCGTGGTATTGCCAGACAACTTCCTGTTTGGTAGCATCCGCATGAGATACGGCATCCAATTTATCATAAAAAGGCTTATTGCCGACTGTATAATAATGCTGTGGTATCATTTTACATACGTCCGACTTTTCATTGGATTACCCTCATCCCTAGGACCGTCTTCACTATCAGGGTGAAATGCTATAAGTGACATAGGTGAATCCTCTGTGGAGAATCTATGGTTTACCATTCTATCTAAAATAAAAACATCACCTGCATTTAATTCATACTTATCGTTTTCAATCCAAGCGGTGCCGTGTCCATGTAATACAAACCCTACTCTTAAACTTGGATGTGTGTGAAAGGATTGATTAATACCCTTTGGAAAATATAGGTAATTCAGACAGGGGTCACCATTCCTTGGTGGATTGATAACGTTAGTATTGCTACAACCATCGATGTAAGATAAATCCCCGTGAATGGTAGGATCCAAAGTTGCGATCTTTTCCGTTAGTGTTCTAAACCCTGGAGTCTCAATAATATAACCATCACCTTTAAACGTAACTGTCTCATTTAAAGCACCAACAAACAAACCGGATTCGGTTTTTAATTTATTTGTTGATACAGACCCAAGTACAGCAAAGTACTTTGTCGTATTGGTCGATGTTGTGTATGTGTCACCAGTTAATTTTTGGATCTGTACTACGTTACGAGTCTCTAACCGATACGCGGCATCTTTAATAATTTTAAACATTATAATTTTTTCCTATATTCATCTTTCAATGTCCATCTCACTATAACAGTATCTATGGGCGTGTCAAGCCTTTTCCAAAAACTATATTTAATTTCCTCAGGTTTGGTGTCCTTTGTGAGTACTTGTTCCCATACACTGTTCCACCTGGGTGTCCATAAGTCATATTTACCAGTGAATCTTTTAAGTAGTTTTTGTGTTGCCAGTTGGTGTTTAACTGGCCTTCTAGCCAAAAAAGAATAGTATCCATTTAACTCACCATAGTTTACCAATATTCGAGTTGTTTTATCAAGATGCAGAAAATATTTTATAAATGTTTTTAATCCATTTCCTGGTGTTGAGGAATACATTCCATGAAGGATCCAGGTTTTTTGGTTTTTTGGAAAATATCCACTTACAGCGTAAATTAAGATACCATCCTCAAACGCACCTACCATCTGGTTGTTAGGATCAAGTAAAAGCTTAAGAGCCGATTCCTTTAGACTTTTTAATAAGGTATCAGATAATTCCACACCTAAATGTGATTTAGATTTTTCTATTAAGCTATTCAGAGCTGGTACATCATCATATTCTAAATTTCTATATTCGACATTATCCATGACATTTTCCATAATATATTATATAACCAAACCTTTGTTAATCATATCCGTAGGATGTATTTTATTACAATATTCGTTGGTACTCCATCGCTCACCATCAAATTCTAGCCAAGGAGACCATCCAACAACAATGCATGTTCTATTCATCAGGTTGGGCCGGTAATTAAAATTCCATCTATGAACCTTATATGTATTCCAGTGATATGCATAGCCAGGCTCAAAATATAATTTAGTACCAGTTTCTTTAAATTCAATAAAGTAATCATCACTATATGTTATGGGTATGAGTAATCTGGAGACGAATTCATTTTTTTCGTCCGTATGCCACATAAACTCCATATCACTTTTCAATTTAAATCTAGGTCTAATTTCAGCCAATCTACCTTGTATCAGCTTTCGTTTAAGCTTTTCAAATACCGATGGAAATGATCTGAATCTGGTAACATCAGTTTCATTACGCAGTCCTAAACAATCGGCGTATGTGTTAAAATTAAGATAATTTATATTATCAGAGTACTTATATGCCTCAAGATCATGTATCCATTTTTTTGGGTCCGTAATCATACTAGTTGATCGTGGATTGCCAAGAGCGTGAGCATGTTTTGGTAAGTCGAATCTATAATCTGGATTATATGTAAGTCCCAAACCACCGTATAGGGTACTTCTTTCCCAGGTATTTTGTCTACGGTGTATCATTCCGTACCAGCCGAATTTATCAAAGGCTAAATTTACATCTTTCTGTAATTCGGCCCACGGTAAGTCAATCGGTATCTTTATGTACTCATCTTTGCATTCTGGTTCAATTGTGGTAATTCCAAAATAATTTGTTAGCTGAGCTTCTCTGGAAGAATTAATATTAAAATCAGTATCAAGCATTTGACTATTTATGTGTAATACTTTTGTATTAAATACGAAAGTAATATCAAAACTTTTTCGTTTATTTGTGCATTCTTATACGAAAGTATTACAAAAAATTGTTTACTTTTAAACTAGCTGTGTTATAATAACTCTATGACCAACACAACTAAGGAGTATTCGTAATGGCACATATGATGGAAACAATGGCATACGCAGGTGAAACACCATGGCACGGTTTGGGTGAGGCAGTCTCTAATGACCTAACACCTTCACAGATGATGAAAAAGGCCGGGTGTGATTGGGCGGTGCATGAGGTTGAAAGCTTTGTTGAGTTTGATAACCGAAAAATCCCTACTGGACAAAAATC
>Ga0075468_10000385_pt1 | contig 17282 bp, 16 predicted proteins | sample DEB08_DNA_12_FD_77578 | JGI IMG/M metagenome (GOLD analysis project Ga0075468, IMG submission 77578) | Aqueous microbial communities from the Delaware River and Bay under freshwater to marine salinity gradient to study organic matter... | ecosystem: Environmental > Aquatic > Marine > Coastal ...
AATTCGCCTCGCAAAGCGTCAACGATGTCTTGTCGGCCTTGTGGGTCAGCTTCTTGATACTGCTCATTTAACGCCTGCAACCTTTCGTTTTCGGGTTCTGCTGTTGCCAGCGCATCTATCCGCTGCCCTATCGCTTCTCTTTCTGCGGCTTCTTCCGCTTCTACGCGTGTGGTGGCATTAGCTTGTCCAACAAAACGAATTTTATCTCTTCGCTTTTGGAGGCGTATTTGTTTTTTACGGTCGCGGTCTTCTTTTAGGGAGGCAGTTACAGTCTTGGGTTTTACAGCCATTCTAGGGTTGTCAGGTACAACTGCATCTAGCCAGTCCACTGCTTTAGTAGTCGCAGCGACTTTTCTGTCCAGAACTCTACGCCCTTGTGTTGATTGGTTTTGCCTTTGCCTTTGCTCAAAGTCTTTTTTTGCTGCGGCTCTTCGCGCGGCAGCTTCTTGTGGAGACAAGTTTTCAAACTGCTTTTGCCCCGCTAATGAAGGTGAGTTATCAAAACTCTCCCCGCCGACAGATCGATTAGTTTGTCCCGTAACAGGGTCAACATTCATGTCCCGAACAATAGGTTCATTGCCAAGAATCTCATTTATCTTGTCTTGGGCTTCTTGTCTCTGGGCTTCAGTGCCTTCTGCGGCTACGTTTGAGTAGACCTCTAAAGCAGAGTCTACATCGCCCTCGGCAACCAGAGAGTCAGCTAACGACAACTTGTCTGCAAATTGCGACTCCTGCTCAAAAGAATAATCAGCAAAGTTTTCAGTTTGGTCTTCTACAACGTCTTCTACTACAGGTGCTGCCTCGGCTTGCACTTTCTCTTGCCGGTTGAGTACCGCTTCCTCTGCACCTATGACTCTAATAGAACCGCCTTCGGGCATCTGTTTCTGTAGTGCAATCATCGCGTCGGCTTCACCGGCTTCGTCAGTTGCTTGCTCAGCAATAATTCGGCCTTGCGCATCCAGAACCTGAACAGCACGGTCTGCGTTAGCTGGTTTGGTGCTGCTGTATCCTAATGCGGCTGCTAAAACATCTTCAGAGGCTTTGTCATTGCGTACACCTTCTACCACGTCGTAATAGGGAGAAATAATAGTGCCGCGCCCAGCGATGTATGAAATGAAGACTTTCTCGCCGTTTATAATCTTGACGCTTATGTCGCCATTTGGTTTTGCGTCATAAGCAGGTTCAGGGCTTTCTACCCATACCGCTGCTTTAGGATTACCACTATCTGACATTGCCGCCAGCTGCGCTTTCAAATCGCTTTGTGGTTCTGCGTTTGTAAACTGTGTATCGCCGCCAGAGAAACTTTCCTCGTTTGCAGTAATGTCAGTAATTGCTTGTTTACCCTGCTCCAGCAGCTCTCTCGACTTTTGCTTTACTGAATCAGGGATACTTACGTTTCTGAGTTCACGGACACCGCCAGCGGCAGTAGAACCTGCGCCTGAGAAAGCACCGCCGCCAAAGAACGCGGCAAATGCCGACTCGCCTAAACGCATCTGAGCATCTTGTGCCGTGAAATTTTCGTCCATTTGAGCACGATTAAGTACCGACAAACCTTCTTGAGCTACCTCAGTAGACGCTTCAATTGCGCCGCCGCGTAGGAAGCCTGTACCTAAGTCTTGCGCCAACCTGCCCATTACTGTTTTGGCATTACCGCCAGACATCTTCTTGGCTCGATTACCGATCAGTTTAAGTAGGGCTACTTCGCCGCCAACTCCGATAGCTGCTTGTGGTACACCGATTGCCGCCGCCCTAAAAGCGACCATTGGGTCATTCGGATCTTCACCAGAGTCTATTGCCTCAGAGAAATTTGAACCTGACATAGGTGCAAACTCGGAAGTACCTGCGCCTGCATATGCCCCGTACCTAGCTCGTTTAGCTAAGTTCCAAGTGGCATTAGCTATATCTTTTTCATCGGGTGTGGCTATGCCTTTGGCGGTTTTTTCAAGCGAGTCTTTTACAATACGTTTCGCAGCAAGCTTGCTGCCTTCTGCCGCTATCTTCGTGCCGACGCCGGCTGCTGCGCCAAAGCCTGCACCTAGAACTGATGTAAGAGCGAAAGGAACTAGCTGCCCCGTACCCTTTGAAACTTGCGTGATAAAGCCATCAAAAGTTGGTTCATCTATAAATTCGTCGAACTGCTCAAGCCCTGCTACAGCATCAGCAGCAAAACCCTCTTTGAACTGTGCTTCATATACATTCTTACGAACGCCTTCTTCATCTCCAACGACACTGCTTGCAAGGGCTTGTAGATAATTTAAGTCCGCGCCCAAACCTTGAGCGCCTGCTCGCATACCTTTTTGGAAAGTTTCTCCAATGCTATACCCGCCCGACGTACCAAAGTCGGCTTCTTTGTCTTTCTGCGCGTATTGCTTTACTTGAGGGTTCCGCAAATTCGCAAGGATACCCGACAGAGGGTCATAGTCTTCAGGAGCACTGGCTACCTGTTGCGCCGGTTGTGGTCTGAGTTGCTCGGTCGGGAGACCAGCGGGTTGTATCGCGGCAGGCGTTGGCCCAGCAGGTTGTTGATTCAATGCATTCTGATACGCCGTAGCGCCAAGCGCAAAGTACGATTGCCCTGTAGTACCATTAGCGTCTGTAGAATTTAAATCTTTAGCTGCCCCATTCGCACCTAACAAATGAGAAGCAGCTAGAAGCCCTGACACATCAGCAAGCGGAGTGGCATCGTTGACAGCTCCGTTTTGTTCTAAAACGCTGAGATTGAAATTTAAGTTTTCTTGGAAGGCCGCATCTTGAACTTGCGGCTTGTTTAAGAAATCGTCAAGGCTTGTTACGCCGTTTTTCCCTGTCCAGTTTGCAGGGTCATTTACGGCCTTATTACCAGCTTTGGAACTTCCTGGCTTTAGTAGCCCAATCGATTCCAATGCCTGAGCGCCAAATTGATAGCCACCAACATACCCATAGCTGTTGACTGCGCTATAGTCGCCGCCTGACTCTCTCTGGAGCATGGCTGCTTGTAAGTTCGACGCAAACAGTTGTGCCATCTAATTAAGAACCCGCAGCCGCTTTTTTCTGATTATCGTCCATCTCCGTTACTAAGAAATCCCACAGCTCTGAGTTTGCGCGTCTTATCTCGTCCATCGATATACCCGTGCCTACCTGTTGCAACTTACCGTTACTATCAGGTTCTTGGTAAAAAATAGTCTGTCCGTCAGAAGAAATATTATTCAACTCTTTACGACTTGCTCCACTTGCATCATCGCTAAACAAACTAGATAACTGCTCAATAAACCCAGCGTTTCGACCAGAGTTTGCTATTGACTGTAGCGCTAGGCTTAGCAAACGAGCCTTCGCTTCACGGTACTGCTCCTGCGTAGCAGTATTAGTGGCGTTAGAGGATTGTAGGTCAAGTTCTACCAAGTCCTGTTGTAGTAACTTTCTCACGCTATTTTTATCTGTAACGAGTTGATTATTGTCGTCGTACATATAGTCGTTAACACCGTCAATAATCCCAGAAATGGTGGTGATGGCAGTTGAAGTGTTTTCGCGGGCATTCTTCTGGGTCAGAGCAACATATTTTTCCCAGTCCAACCTATTTTTTGATCGGGAGGTGTTGGCTGCCGACGACTGATTGTTGTTATCAATCACTTCGTTGGGAGTCATAGTTAGCGTTCCGCCATCCTCTAAATTCATCGCCGCTTGTTGGAGCCGCTGCCTTGTGGACGGATCAGTGGTAAATACAGCCAATGCCTGAAGCGATTCTGCTTTGTCTAAAGCGGACATCTCAGACGCGTAGACATCGTTAATTGTCTTGATGCCCTGCTCATCGAATCTCTTCGCTAGGTTCTGCGCTTCGGTCTGGCTAAGTTTCACCGTGCCGTCAGTAATCATTTGATTTACTTCTTGTAGCGACTTACCTTCAATCTGTTTCTGCCATTCAGGTGCTGCTTGAGCTACCACTGGGGCGTTCTTGGCTTCGATCTTGTCAGACGAATTCTCGATTAGAAATTTATTGGCTTCGGTATTAGTGTTGTTGTCACCGCCTGCCTTTATATCGTCCTCTAACTTGCGCTTTCTGGCTTTTTGCCTTGGCGTGAGTTCTCCCTCCGCCTCTAACTCGTTAAATCTGTTTAGTTGTTTCTGAGCAGCTGCAAGCTTCTTAGACTGAGCAAAGGAAGAATCTACCTGTTCAAGAGTAAGAGGCCGCTGCATCTCCACGGCTGCTTGTCGTGCATCGGTCATTCCAGACGTGAAGTTTGGGTTGTCTAGTGCGACCTCTGTACTATCTCTAGGTTCTTGAGTAGGGGAACTCATACCAAGTGCTTTACCCAACCTACTCGTAGCTATACTTTCTCCAATATCTGCGAGACCCGCTCTCGCCGGTGCAGTAATAAAATCAAATGTGGCTTCTGGCGCTGCTTTAGCAAAGTCACCAGCTAACCCAATATTTCTTTTGTCGTTTAGAACCTTAACTATTTGAGCTTTTTGCGTGGGACTAGATCCTTCCCAATCTTCAGCCGTGACACCGAGCTTAGCTAATTGATCGAAATCTACAGCGCCATCGTAAGCGTTTGTAGCTTCAGGGTTATCCGACAAAGAGCCTTGTTGCTTAGCCATCTCCTCTGCTAGATCTAAAGCCTCTTGCTTATCTACTTCTGGAACATCCGGTGCGCCTGCTTTAGCCAGTAGCGCAATCTGATCTCGATGCAGCTCCATATCGCTGCCTTGGCTCTGCTGTAGTATTTTTCTAGCTCTATTTAAGTACGCTCCGGTTGCACCAAATTCTGCAAGCCGACTTTCTGCATCTTCGCCAAGGTTATCTAGTACCGTCGTACCGTAAAATAAATTAAACATACCTTGTATATCTGATACTGGGACTTGGATGACTTCTGAAGTATCGTCGCTTGTACCATCATACGTAGCCGCGCCCCTTTCTCCTTTGGCATTTTTTGTAGCCAATGCAAACATTTGAGTTTTTGGGTCGAATGTAATCTGGTCAGGTTCTACGCCTTCTCCAAAAATCTTTTTTTCAACCAGCATATTCTTCGTAAAGTCCTGCGCTAACGGATCTCCGCTCGCCACATCAGCCGTTAATTTCCCAGTAGTTTCTAGTGGGTTTTCGTAGCTAGTCCAGCCGTTACGAAGCGCTTTATTGAAGATATCGCTGGAACGCTCTTGCTGCTGTTCGGCATCAAACTTTTTTGTTTCCATGCCGAGTACGCTTTCAGCGCGCTTATTCGCAGCTACCGAATTTCGTCTAGCGGTCTGGTCGTTGTAATAGCCAGTAGCATCTAGCCCTAAAAAACCTTCCATGAGTGACATAGCGAGTCCCTATATTAAGAATGCAGCCATGATCGCTGCTGAACCTAAAGTTCCGATGGTGGAATATGTTTGCGCCTTCGACTGAGCCTTTGCGCTGTCATACGCTTGGCCTCGTGCATTAGCGTTAGCTGCCTCGCTGCCCAGCTGAGACAACGACGACCTGTTCACGCCTTGCCCAATGTTTATAAGATCGGACATCAACGCCTGATTGTTTTCGCGCTGCGCAATACGTGCGTCTGATATAGCTTGAATTCCGCCCAACGTATTTTGCCGTTGTAGTCCACGCTCTTGCTGTTGCAGTTGAGCAGGTGTTAGATTCGCCCCAAATCGAGAGACGCTACGTGCTGCTGATTGACGCATGACCTCTGGGGCCGCAGCCGAGTCTTCTCTCGCAGCGTCAATCAAGCTGGTATCGTTTTGCGCTTTGTCGAGCAACTGCTCTTCATAAGGTCGATAGTTTCTTACGTAATCCACATAGTCTTGGCGAGTGATACCCGCGTAAGTAGCTTCTGGGTCAGTGACACTAGGTATACCTGCTATTGAATTTTGGTCGTTGTAACCTACGCGAGGTATTTCCATATCTAAGCTCCGCGTCGCTGTGCGTCGTCTATCGCGCTAGTAAACTTTTGGAAGAATTTGCCTGACTTGCTTCCTCCTAGCCCCTCTTCGTCTGCCCCGAACTTTTCGCCGTAAGCAGACATACCGGCCTTGGCTATTTTTCCAATTGCTTTCATCTTAGCGCCGCGTACCAAATTGTTATTCTTCGCCCTGTTCAATGCGTCACTTGTTGCGAGCCTTGACGCTTGAGCCATGCCTGATTGCGCATCAGCTGCTTGACCACGAGCTGTGCCTAAGACACCTGTTTGCATAGTGTTCTTTATCTTCCCTGCGCTTTTTTCTGCTATGCCCATCTGTCCTGTGAGTGCATTAGCGGCAAGCCCAGCTCTCTCCGTAGCCTGAGTATCTGCAAAAGTGGTGCCTTTCGTCAGTGCCTGCATGGTGTCGGCATTTGCGCGGCTACGAAGCTGCCTTCTGTTATCGTCAGAGAAAGATTGGTCGCGCATGTTTTGTAGCAGAGGGTCATATTTCTGCTTGAAATAATCTCGTTCTGCTTTAGCTACACCCGCAGATGTCTTCTCTGCTTCGCTCGCTTGATAGTCGCTCTTCTTTGGCTTGCTACCCATCTCTACACCTCTAATCGATACACTACGGTGTCTACTTGCCACCCAGCGCTTACTAAAATTTGTCTCATCTCAGGGAGCGGCGTTCTTACTTCAACGGCTTCCCAACCCATGTCTCTGGCTACCTTTTGAAAAAAGGGGTAGTACATAAGTACGTTCTTGTTTCCGCGCTTATGAGACCAAGCCAACCAAATCAAAAGTGTTTTATTACCTGTAAACTCATCTACCTCAGTAGTAGAAATTACAAATCCTTCTGGGGCTTTCCAGTAAACCGCTTCGCCAGATACCACTGCCGCATAAACGTCTTCTGCTCTAAAAGATAATTGCGGGTAATCCTGTATAAGCCTCTGTATAGCAACACCGACGCTATCCCAGTCTTGACGAATATCACCAACAACTGGTTCAGGCGCTCTTTCATCTTCTCTTTGAGTACCCAGTATCCGTAATCCTGTAGATGCCGCCTGCTCCGCCATACCTAACCTTCCTAGCTACTCTCGTTTCTTTTTGTAATGCACGCCCTTCCGCAACTGCTAAGCCTTCTAAGAACAAAGAGCCGTATACTTGCGCGCCTGGATAATCCGTCCATTCACGACCGGGAATACGAAGTAATCGATACAGCGCACCGTTTACTATGGTGTCGCGGTAATCATTCATTACATCGTCGTCGCATGAACTAGACTTATAAGTAGGCTTGAGCACAACGCGTAGCAATATGCTGCCCACTTCGGTAGCACTTGGAACTGGTACTAAATGGAACAAAGAGGGTGACTGTTTTACAAAGTACTCTGGTGTACCTTGATACCCTTCTAGCCGCCACTTAGGTTTACGTTGCTCAATCAAAGCTGTAGTTGAAGCCTCAAGATCCGCACCGTTATAAGTAACCCAAATGATTTCATGAACCGTTGTACCTGAAGGTGCTTCTAGGTCGTACTCATACAGGTTCTTTACGGTTGTAATTGGGTCTAGCTCAGCTTGATATACTTTTGACTTCTCACACAGCTCGATTACAGCGGCACGGATATTTTGCTCAATGAGCGTATCTGTGCAGCTTGGCACCATTGGGATGATCTCGGATAAAAGCGACTCGTAAGCAGCCATTTATTAACCCCGCATCTGCTGAGGAGAAATAGTAGTCTGCCTACCCATATCTATATTAGGTGAGGTAACTGCATCAATTTGGCCTTTCCCAGTAACTGAGCCAAGGAATAAATTGTAATGCGTACTCGCTCGCTGATTATTACCTGCGTACTCAGCGTCCTTCGTATAAGCGCGGAACAGAACATAGTCCGTCACAGCATTTGCATAAATGTCAGGAATACTTAAATTGCCATTTTGCGCCACAGTTGTGGGGTTAGCAGAGTAGATGATTTCAACGTATGAGTTACCGGCAACGCCGGGATAGACATAAAAGTTACGTGGGTTCTGCTCATCATAGATATAGTGCTTAATAACAGCAGTGTGCGCAGCGTCACCCGATACAGTTGGGTCATGCCAATCTGGTGTTTGAGCATCAAGTATCTCGCGGGATACAAGACGCACAGATCGTTTCCCTGTGCCGCCAGAAGCCGCAGACATATTTCGCACCACGCGTAACAATCTATTGCCAGCCGATGGAATATCCTGCTTCGTTCCCGTAGCTAAAGTTACTGTTGTATTTACGGCGCTTGCATCTGGCTTGAGCAAAGCTATCTCTCTTTGCGCATCGTTTACAAACAAAACTAATTCAGTAACAACGGGCCACCTAATGCCAGTAGTGTCTTGTAGTATTGTCTGAGCACGATCAATAACGCTCTGTACAGTAACTGTCATATCAGCCTCTAACTATTGAGGGCTTCTTCCCAAGCTGCTTCGCGCTCGCTGGTAGAAACCGTGCGGCCTATGGCCTTATTGACGACGTTAGCCTTTGGACTACCATCCGTTTTAAAGTTAACTGGATCACCTCCTTCTATAAGAGCTTCCATAACTGAAACCAGCTCTGCTGATGGGATGCCTTCTTCTGGGGGTATATCTTCCCCGTAGTAAGTACCTCTACCTCCGGTAGATTCTTCGACAGGTTGCTCTTCTACAACCTCGTCTGTTTTGCTTTCGGACACCAACTTAGCGCCCATCTGCATTGCAATTAATCCTATTTCGTCAGCACACTCGACCGCTTCGTTTGCAGTAAGTACAAACACGCCGCCTGACAGAGTGGCTACCCGAATATCTTCTTTAGAAACAACCTTCATGGTTTAAACCCTTTGATTCTTAGGTACAAAAAAGACCCCCTCCTGAGAGGGGGTCAAGCCGCTTATACAGCGGTATCTAGCGCGATTACACCGAAGTCTTGTACATTGCCACTTACGTCGCTGTTGTACTTAGGCTTGCGTAAACCGAAGATCTTACCGATAGAAATACCAGCTTGGTTTGAGTAGTCGAAGGTGTCTTCAACAATCTCAGGGTTGCCAATATCAGCCATCGCTAGAGCTTGTGCGCCACAGAACAATGCACGAGCACCGTCTACGTTTGCACCTGCACCCCACTTGTAGCCAGCAGCGCCAGCGTTACCTGATGCACCACTTGTAGCGCCTGATGTGTTAAACACATGGCGGAACTCGTGGATCATCACGCCGTCTACCATCAAGCTGCTTGAACCTGAGAACAGGCTGTTAGCTTGACCGCGAACACCAGCGTTACGAACGTTAGCTAGGAATGAAGCGTCTAACTTCAAAGCAGCCATTTGCTGAGGTGTTACAAACATGTGGAAGACTTCTTCGTTACCAGCACCACGTAAACCACGGATGTAGTTGTCTTTGGCGAAGGCTTTCAAGTTGACGATACACTCGTAAGAGATCTTGTCGGCAGCAGCAACAGCGTTAGTTGCGCCAGCTACCAAACCGTCAGTCGCATCCCAGCGACGGTGACGAGCACTCGTAGGAGCAGAAACGTCTGAAGCAAACTCAAGGTCTACTAGTTCGTGACCAGCAGTTCCAGAAGTAGCTCTCAAGGCACCGTTTGTTTTGCTTGTATAAGCAACACCAGACAGTGTTAAGAAAGCCAACTGATCCATGCGGTCAGCCATTGCGTATGCAAGTGCGTCACGAGATTGCTCACGGAAGTTAACAACAGTCTTCTGGTCGGTCATACGTCCAGCGATGCGGTTAGCAAAGCGTAGTTGATCCAACTCGATGGTGATGTCGTAGGCGCGTAGCGCTTCTTCATTACCTTCTAAAGTGTTGTCGCCAGTGATACCGTCACCAGTCATGTCAGCAAGCAACGTAATGTTTGCCTTAGTACCTTTCTGGCTCTTGGTTAGTTCAGTGATACGCTGAACCATTGCGTTCTGACCAGATCCTGCGAACTGGTTGATGAAAGACATGTTGCGTGCAACTTTCCAAAAGTCACGGCTCCACGCCTGTAGTTGATCGCCCGAAAGCGTTCCGAAGTTCGTTAAAGCCATTTTGGCCTCCAATAATAGACATATAAGTTTTGTTAGTGCATAGGCACTATTCATATAGCCGACTTCTGGAGCGGCTAGACCGTTCCCCGTATCGTGAGGCGACGAACTAGCGCTTATTAACGAGGGGCGACCTCGGAAGGTTTTACGCCTTTACAGGCGGTTTACGTTTTTTACGTGTACGACACGAACCAATCTCGCATGGTCTGGCGATTAGTGAATATTAGCATTAGTACTATAAGTAGCAAGCATAATTTCTACTACCATTTAACTTTATTTGCCCAATATGCTGCGGACATTTTGCCTTTAGCAATATTCCTACCGTGTCTGGATTTGAAGCTTTTACGTTTTGCTTTCATCTTGTCAGACTCACCGGCTTTTGGTTTACCTGCGGTACTTGCGCCCTGCTCACCAAAGCGAATTGTCTTTATCTTTTCCCCTTCTTTAGCCACAACAATATGCGACTTCTTAGGGTGATTGGGTGTTCGCTTCGGCTTATTAAAACCAGAGACACCTGCTCTGGCTAACCTTGGATCTTTCATAAATCAGTCCCATGTCTTGGTGGATTCACGTACCTTTTTCGGGATGCAATACGCGGTAATATTTTTTTGCTTTTGGCGGCTCTGGCCTAAATTGACCTGCCCCGACTCGACGTAATATGCGAACTTATTACAGACCGTGACGCTCCTGAAAAAGAACTCATCTTTTAATGGCTTGTTATCAATGATGACAACAAGCAGGAACGCCATGATCATTAGCTTGGCCTATATAATGTCGCCACGCAGCCGCTTTAAGGTGGCCTCTGGCAAAGCGTTAAACTCGTCTTCCGACATTGATGCTACGTCTAGCGCCTTCTCGCCATGATTAGCTGAGCTTTCACCCGGCAATTCTGGGGGTTGCGCGTCAGCGGCTCTTAGCTTCCTAGACACTTCAGCTCGTTTCTTGGCTACTTCATCAGCGCGTTTTGCCGGAGCCTTGCTACCACTCAGTGCAGAAGCTTCGTCACCTGACTCAACTAAGTCATAACTTTTCACAACAAAATTCGCTGCCTTGCCTAAAGCTTCAACCGCCCCAAGCCCCTGCGTAATAAACGCATCGCGCAGATCGATTACTTCTTGGGTGTACTCAGCGTTATAAGACTCAGAGTTCTGGTCGAAAACTGGGAAGTTGACCTCCAAGTCAGTCGCAGCCGTCTGCAAAGCAGTAGCTTGCTGATTTTGATTGACCGTCTGTGTCATTTCTTGACGCATCTCGAAAGCCATCTGCTCTCGTTCTGCTTTCCGCATCTCTTGGCGTAACGCTGCTGCCTTTTCTGCTTCGCCATCGAGCACTAGAGTCTGATACTCCACTTCCTTAGTGGCAAAGTCGTACTCTTCTGGAGCGCTTTCAGCGACTACTTGGGCCGCTTTCATATCATCAAGCTGCTTCTGCAAAGCTTTTTGTTTAGATAACACTTCATCTAAACGAGACTTCGGCACCATCGGCTTTTTAGTTTTAGTCGGCGCTACTTCTTCGGGGGCTTCAGCGGCAACTTCTTCCTCTTCAGGAGTATCGCCATCCTCTTCCTCTTGGTCGCCGTCATCGGCTGTGTCATCTTCTACCTCTTCTTCTTCCTCGATAACCGCTTCTGTCTCTTCGACAGGGTTCTCTTCCACTTCTTCAGTGGGTTCTTCCGCATCTTCCACCTCTTCGCCTAAACCAAAGTTAAGGTCGAACTTTTCCTGAACAGGTTCAGGAGAGTCAGCACCGGGCATTATTATTGTTTCTTGAACTTCATTTTCGTCTGACATGGAATTTCCTATTGTGTTGGACGGGTTTTAGCGCCGGTCTGCATTGCTGTTGTAGCAATTCTTGCGGCAGCTTGGGTTTGTTGCTGATTGGTTCTAACTTCATTAGTTAAATCAGCCAGTTCTCGACGAAGTTGCAGCTCTTGCATCTTTATCTCGATCTTGGTTTGTAGTTCAGCCATACGTAACTGCGGTTGAACGTCGGTGGTGTCTTGGACTTTCGAGATATTTACAGCGGCTTCACTGTTCAGCTTCTGAACCTCAGCCTGCATCTTCTCTAGCTCAAGCTGTACCTGCTGCATTTGCAGCTGCTGCGCCATCTGAGCGGCCTCTTGTTGTTCTGGAGACTGCTCAACACCAGTAATCATGCGAATACGCTTAGCCAGCTCGCCCTTCTTAGCTAGGTGTGAGTACTCAATGATCGCGTCATCTGGAATAGCTACACCGACCTGACGTAAGTTCAGTGCTTCTGCGAACTGCACCTCATCAAACGAGTCACGGGCAGGCGCTGTTGCCACTACAACGTCATACTCACCCAGCGTTAGGTCGTTAATAATCTGACCTTCAGGTGTCATTTCGTTGATGACCATTGGTTCGCGGGGCTTTAGTGGGTCTTCATCGTTGGTCACTTGAATAACCCGTTCCTCGGTATAAAAGGTCTGGATCAAGTTAAGTATCTTGTCTGCCAAGTAATGACGAGTCTTACGCAGGTTATCCAAAGGTACTTGGATCATTATTGCGCCACGGTTCTGCTTCGCTTGGATAGCGATACCAGATACCTCGGCACTGTCAGTACCGAGCATTGACTCGTTGATACCACTAATAGCCTGAATGTTAGCCGCCGCTTTCTGCCCAATACGGTCTAAACCAGTGGGGATAGTATTAGGGCTAATTTTCTGAGGCGGATTTGTGCCACGGGCGTACTCAATGACCAGCCCTGTTTCAGCACCATGCTCTTCTAAGTCATCCGCAGTCATACCTACCAATGAGCCTGTCTCTACCATCCAGCCGCTATTAGCAGTGGTATTAACAATGTGCAGCTCTTGGCTACTGATCTTGTTCAACTGCTCTTGTGGTGACAGCAGGTTACGCACCATGCCGAATGGTCGGCCCCTACGGAAGTACGCAAAGTAAGGGACAATGGTGAAGTCGTTGTAGGGCGACCAGTCATCGTGCAGTACCACTTTGTCGCAGGTCACAGTCCATCGGACTTTCTTCTGCATCTTGTTGATAACAGACAAGCCGTACTGTTTGGCGAACTTCTTAATCTTGCGGTCGTTCCACGCTTCAGGCGCTGGCCTTGCGTCACCCGTATTCGGATCAACAAAACAATCAATGCGCGTGATCTTACGGTGCTGCCTCTCGATGACTCTAAGCGCCCTTACGTTGCGGTAGTCTTCTGCATCAGCCGAGCTGCCTAAGTAGTCGTCAGCGCTCTCTGTGTCGCCGTATCGGGTCTCTTCGTACTCAACCGAGTCGCGTCCAAACGTATTACCGTTCTCAGCTATGAACTGAAGGTCATCGGCCTTCTTTTTGCCATACATCTCCTCGATCTCATCAAGTGTCATCCACTTAGTCTCAAAGATCTCGTTCCATGTTTTTGGGTCATACTCTTTTGCATCTGGGTCTATAAGTATGTCTAACGGATCTTTCGCAGTGATGCGTATCTCACCTTCAACGTGATCACTGAAATCTATACGACAATCAAAGTACCCACGCCCGTCCATAATCAGACCGTCACTGAATACCTGCTGCTCTACCCAATCGAGCTTGTTGTTATCTGCGATCTGCATGTACAACTTGTTTAACGTATGCGCTACTTCTGCATCGCCGCCCCGTCTTGGTTTGAACTGAATGTCTGCCCGTCGGGTAGACTGCTCGCCAAGCACTGTATTGATAGTAGGCAAGATGGTGTTGATCGTCAGCGCAGGTCTGCCTTCCGCATCTAATATAGCTGCGTCTTGGACGTCCCATTGATCGCCCTGATAATAGGCATCGCACTTTTTAGCCATCTCGATGTATTCAAGATGACCATTATCTCTAGCGCGTTCGTATCTGTCCCACTGAGTACTCGCAATAAGCGATTCCTCACCAGCGGATATAGATCTACTTTTCTTTGTCTGGTAAGCCATTTTTATGCGCTCATTGCTGATTTGATTTTTGCTTTGGGCTTTCGCCTAAACGTGGGGTTTCGTTGTTAAATTCTTTTCTTAGTACTTCAAGCTTTCGACGCAAATCTGGCCCCATACGTTTCAACACGCCTGATTCGCGGTTCCAGTTCTTCATGGTAGGTAGGTCAGGGTCACCGGCTAAAATGTAACCACCAATAACTTGGTCAAACCGCGAAATGTTATGCCAGTCTTCGAAAGACCTCTTTTCCCTTCGCTCTTCAGGAATAAATTCACCATTTTCGTCAGGTTTTCTACCGCGCACTACATCGTATGAGTGCCGCGCAGCCGTCATGTATTCAGAGTCATTTAAAGCAGCGTTCATAAGGTCGCCATGTAGCTCTGGCTCTTTTACCTTTAGCAAATGCAAAGATTCAGCTTTCACCATCTTGTCTTTTGCCTGACCCTGATAGAGGTCGTCGTTAACATAAATAATCGGCTTACCCGTAGGAGAGTCGTCGCCCCACTGAGTCTCAGAATTGCCTTTGTCATAGGGGCGTATCTCTACGTCTTTTCGCAACCTATCGAATAAGTTTTCCATCAAGCGCTCATTGCTGATTTAGATTTAGGTGTCGCAGTCAGGTAATCAAGGCGGTCTCGCCATGAGGGTTCTTTAAATACCGGCGCTTGAAATGAAGCAAACTCCGTCATCATCAGACCTAACCACGCTAATGCGTCTACTTGGTCATCGTGTACACCCCCAGGAAACCTTAGTAACTCGGCAACCAGCGGCCCCGTGAATACTGCGTCTCTAGGGAAATAAACCATGCCCTGCTGCATCCGTCCTTGGATCGCTCGCGCTCTTGCTTCTTTATCGCGTCTACCTGTCTTCAGGTCTTTTATATACGCTTCGTACAGCCCACGTTCTGCTATACGTTTCTGTAAAAATGGCCCCAAGGCCATCTCAATGTGACCTTTCTCAATGCCGATCATCGAGGGCTTCCACTCTTCGTAGAGGTCTAAGATCCGCTCCACAATTTCAAAGCCATCAAACCGCCCACGCACAACATCTACAATGAACAGCTCATCAAACTCATTCACGCCTATCACCATGCCGACCGAATAGTCGTTGCGGTCGTTCTTGCCGATGGCTAAGTCCCACGCGCAGTAATAGCGCATAGCGTCCATGTCGATGTCTTCAGGCTCGTAGTACTGAATCATGTCGCGGGTAAAGTAGTCGCCGTCATCGGCAACTGGATTCTGCTGATACAACGCTGACCAATCTCTAGGGCCAACCGCCTTTCGTATACGGTCTAGGGACTGCTCGTCGTACCGCTCTGGGTGTAATGCTGAACCCGTATCTCGGAACTCTTCGTCTTCTTCCGCTATCGCTGGGTAGCGCACCACTTCCCATTCGTCACCGCCCTCAGAACCCGCTTTTAATAACCGCCCTGCAAGGTCATCGTCATGCCACCTAGTTAAAATAACTAGAACCCCACCGCCCGGAGCTAAGCGGGTATAAGCGGTAGACGTATACCAGTCCCAGTTTGCATCTCTATTGTTCTGGCTCTCCGCGTCTTCGCGGTTTTTTACTGGGTCGTCAATAACAAGGACATGAGCGCCCTTGCCAGTAATACCGCCCCCGACACCAGCAGCGACAAAACCACCGCCAGCAGTAGTAAGCCAAGCCTCAGCCGACTGTGATTCAGGATCGAGTCGAGTTTTAAAACCAGTTTTATAAGTTGGTTCTCTAAGTAGTCCTCGCACCTTTCGACTAAACCCCATAGCCAAAGACCCGCTGTACGAACACGATATAAACTCGTGCTGGGGATTACGCCCAAGATGCCAAGCCGGAAATGCAATCGAAGCCAAAGTTGACTTACCGTGTCTCGGAGGTAGGAATAACATGAGCCTAGGCGACTCTTTAGCGACAACCTTGCGACTAAATTCTTCAAGTCTTCTACAGACATCTTTATGTACCCACCCCGCCTGATAATCGGCGTTAAACCGCTCAACAAAAGGTAGTAGGCGTTTCCTCGTTAGCAATCTCATCGCCAACTCAGCTCTCGCCTTCTCTTCAACGCTCTGATGCCCTGTTTCTTCTACATCCACCGCAGCCGGTGCTGGCATAGCCTCCGCTTCGTCCGCTTTACAGTACACACAGAAACCATCACGCCCCGAATACAAAGTTTCAGGGTGCAGGTTCTTACAGCGTTTGCACTGTTGTTGACGGACTTCGGTCATTAATAAGCTTTAGGCTTAGTTTTAGGCTTAGGCTTAGGCTTAGCTTTAGGCTTACCGGCAAGCCTTTTGCTCATAGCCTCGATTTGTGCCCTTTTTTCTGCGGCGGTGCGCTTTTGTGGGCCTTGTGGCCCCTTACTTTTTTTACTACTCATTGGTTTTTTCTTAGGAATGTTATAGCCCATGATTAATCACTCATTGGTTCTAGGTAGGAAGAGTCTTTACCTGCAATTTTCAGCAGGTCTTCGTCTGACATACGCTCTAACTGCTTAGGCGTAGCGTCGATATTGATGTTTACCTGCGTAGCATTGTCCGGTGTGGCTAATCCATGCAGTTTTACCAAGCTATCCACCGTGTTTTTCATTTCGGTCGCGGTAGCGGACGACTGATAAGCGTCCATATACATAACGTGGGCGTTTGCGGCGGTAAATTTCACCTCTTCGCGCATTTGTTCGCGGAAATACTCCAACGCTTGGGCAACTTTCGGGCGTTTTATGGCCTCATACACAGCATTTGCGTTTGTGTACCCAGCACCGCGCCCAGCAGCGGCTATAGTCATGCCGCTGAGCACAAGCATTACTAATTTTTCCTGCTGAATCGTTAGATCGCCAAGACTCAAGCCCATGTAGGGCATATGAGACTCAAACTCTACCGTGTCAGTGGACATCTCGGTTGGTTCTACAGACTTCTGCACGTACACCTTGATCTAAATAGATAAAAATTGGGGCCATATGCTCCATTCCTGCTTCGACCAACTCGTTTTCGTAGTCAACAATAGAAAAATCTACTGTTTCGACTGCGTAGCCGTCGTACACAAGCACCTCTTGACCGGAAATCGTATGCCCAGTTCCAAGAACGGCAAACTCAAGCCCATCAATTGATAACATTTCGATATGTTCCATATGCGAATATTAGCGTTAGTACTATTTAATCACAAGCGTGTTCGTAAATTGACTTGATCCAGAAGAAGAACTCGTCTGGGGCCAAAGAACCTTTGAGCATGTTCACTGCGTAGCAAACTAATTGGAGGTTTTCTTTCAGATACCCAACTTCTGGGTTAATGCGATCCACTGATGCGTTGAATGCTTTACTGCCGCCGCCGTCTCGGTGGTGCGTCATGATGACATTGGTCAAAGCACAACGGCCCTTTTGCTTTTGCCAAAGGTCTATGAGGTCTTCGGACTCAAGCTCCCAGTCAAAGCCTTGCTTCTTACGGGCATACTTCAGGCTGTAACCAACTCGCATCAGATAC
>Ga0075468_10000387_pt1 | contig 17271 bp, 27 predicted proteins | sample DEB08_DNA_12_FD_77578 | JGI IMG/M metagenome (GOLD analysis project Ga0075468, IMG submission 77578) | Aqueous microbial communities from the Delaware River and Bay under freshwater to marine salinity gradient to study organic matter... | ecosystem: Environmental > Aquatic > Marine > Coastal ...
GCTTGAACCGAAATAGTCAGACCACGATCATCAGTGAAAGTGCTAATGTCGATCAGCGCGTCCTCCAATGAAGTTTCGTTAAGGTCTGCCATAGTGGTCGCGCGGTTTGCCAGCGTGCCACCACCCGCAAGCGGGTGTGCAGTCGCAATCAACGGTTGCCCGTCTCCACCAGCAAAGTTGGTATTGAAGGCGTTGTTCAGCACATCAGCACCCTTAACTTCTTTGGTGTTTGCCATGGATCGCGCAAGCGCTTTCACATATCGCCGACCAAGAGAGTCATAGAGATTGTCCTCTACAGCTTCAGCCGTGAGCGAAAATGCTAAACTTATCGTATCCATAACATACCGGGCTGTAAAACCTTCAGATGCAGTGTCAAAAGAAACGCCAGCGCCCTCAGTCTTCGTCGGCGCGGTGCCGAAACCCGTAATCAAAACCTCTTCCTCGAAGGCGCGCTCAGAGTCTTCAATAGCGAAGATCTCCTCGTACTCCTTGTCGTAAGAGTCATAGCTCATGCCAAACAGTGCATTGAGGCCGGGCTCAAGTTCTTTGGCGAGTTGTGCGCGTGAAATAGCCATCCGTCAGCCTCCTTATGCTAAGCCAGCGCCTTTAACACCCGCGATATGGTTTTGAATTACAACCATCACGTTGGTGTTAGCGCTCGCTACGTCGTCGTTGTCGGGATCCTGACTGATGTCAATGGCCTTGAGTGGTAAGGTCGTGGTGGTAGCACCAGTCGTCACATCAAGTTCCATGTTTGAACGGCCAGATGAAGTATCACCCGTGGTGGATTGGTCAACGATATCAAAGTTGCCGAAAAGATCGGCCACAGGGAAGGCATCGTCTGCCTGCACCTCGAAAACAACATTTGGATCATCAACGATGAAAGCAATGATGTCATCAGCGGCTACACCGCCGGGGTAATGATTTGCGAAAATTTGCTCTTTAGAGGTTGGGTCCGTGTACTGAACGCCGTTGAAAACACCAACGACAGGAACAGTAGAGGAGGCGGCCGCGCGAGATACAGTGCCGCCAGTCAATTGCTTTACCAAGTCACCTTGGAAAATTGCGCCTGACTGGTTGTTGGCGATTCTATAACGCGATTGGCCCCCACTAAACGGAGCGCCACCCATCATTCGAGCAGGTTTTAGTCCAAAAGCGGCATCTTTATTTGCCATGCTTTAGCTCTCCTATTGCTTGCCAAAAGTTACACGGCTTGAGCGGCTAGGTTCATACCTCACATAACGGGAGTCAGCGGCGGCTTCATTGAATACGGTGTTATCCAATGCGTCCTTCGCTGTTTCTGTTTTTTGATTGTAATATTCATTACGCTCTTGAACAGTCTCCTCTGGAATCTTTGCCAACAAAAGCCCTTCGTTATACACGACTCCATTATGCCTTCCGTTATCCATGGTGGGCAACTGCCACTCAGGAGGGAGGTCAGTGCCGCGCACTAATTCCCATCCTTCGCGAATCCGACGCGAGACATTAGCTCGGTCTTCGTTTCCCATCATGCTCTCTCTAATCCACCTATAAATGTAGCCGGGTGGTGCAGGGGGAGTTTCTAACTTCCGCACTGGACGCCATGGTTGTCGCCGAGCTTTATTAACGTGCGCTCCGCTTTCACGACTTTTGCGGTTTTTTTCCTCTGTCATTACCTAGCTCCTCTCTGCTGGATTTTTTGCTTTTCACGAGCCACAGTCTTCAACCATTGGTCTTCAGACATATTATGCGGCTTGAGTCCGCGAATCCTTTCGAGTTCGCTATTAGAGAAACGAACACCGCTTTGCTTTCCTCGTGATTGTTGCCGACCACTTGGCGTGGCTGAAGCGACTCTTTGCACGGCGGGTCGCGATTCACTTCCTGCGGCGACAGGTGCCTCTTGGCCTCTGTCTATATCAGGATACGCTTTTCCGATTCGGGAATCTAGTGCCTGATAATAGTCTTCGCTGTCGGGCTCATAGCCCTCGTTGATTAAGTTAAAGTGCGTAAAATATGCAAACTGAGTGGCCTGCATATTTTCTTCATTCTCAGCGTCGCCATACCACTTATTTTTTTCATGCCAGCCCAGAGCTTGCTCGGTGGGCTTGATTTCTTGCTGTGGTCCTGCCTGCGGCTGTGCTTGCTGTTGGGCCTGTTGATACTGCTGATACTGCTGATACTGTTGAGATTGCTGAGCGTGTTGCTCTTGCCTTGATTTTGCCGTTTTAATTTTTTCTTTCTTAATTGCTATTTCATTTTTTAAGGTCGTAGCCTGCGACATTAAATCAGCATCGCCGCTGTTTACGGCTTGACGATACAAATCATCGACTTGCGACTCTTGGGCTTTAACCTTGTCCTCTTCGGCCTGCAAGGTTGTAGTATGCTGTTGAGTCGATAGCTGTCGATAATGCTGAAGCTCTTGTTCTCGTTGCTGAGCAATGTTTATTGCGGCTTCGGCACGCTGTTCTGCGTCCCTTGCCTTTTGATTCAGCTTGTTGACTCTGCGAGAAACCCTCTTTGAGTATTCGGTTAGCTCGTCTTCGGATTGACCTTCCTGCTCTGGCGCATCGGATATTTCAATCTGAAGCTCTTCTTCGGGTTGCTGTACTTCAGCTTTTTCAATCATAGGATGCTCACTATATCGTCAGGGTTAAAAATTGTGCCAATCACCTCATCATCGTTGATGATCCGCACCTCCGCGCCGTCGTCCAGTTTAAATCTGGCACCTGAGTAACGGCCGATTAAAATCCACTGTCTCTCTTTACACCACGGCGTGTCGCCATACTTATCCGTGTCGTTATAGCAAAGCGGCCCCATTTTGACCACATATGCGACCACAGTGGCAAGCGCCTCGCGATCCATGGTGGCTTTTGTCAGATGAATGCCGCCCTTGGATTTCGCGACTCCTGACCACGGCAAGACGAGCATTCTCCAGCCTGTTGGATCTGGCATTCGCTCGATAGCGCTTTTTTCTAAAAGACTAGGATCGAGTACAACCCGATCCGATTCGACGTAGGCTTCTTCTGCTCCCATTACTTCTCCCTAAAGTAGTCTGAGATTTGTTCTTCAATCAATGATAGCGCGGTTAATTCTCCTTGTACACTTTTGTAGTGTTCTATGGAATTAAGTCCACCGCCCATGAGCATATCTTGAATTAAGCCCTTGCGCTCTTCAATAGTCCGCTTAATTCGGTGGGCCAGATCAATGTCGTCCATTATTCAATCTCATAAAAGCCAAGGCCCTTTGTCGCCGCACCGCCGCCTTTAATTTTCTTCTTTACTCGCTTCACAAGGCCGCCTTGACCGTATTTTTTAGCATTTTGCATAGCAATAGCGACTGCTTGGTCCTGCGATTTCCCTGTTTTTTTCTCATTGCGAATATTTTCGCTTATAACTTTTTGGCTTTTTCCAGCTTTCAGAGGCATAACCAACTCCTATTGTAATGGGCCATATTTTGTGGCCAGTTCTGTCAATTTTAAATTAGCTTGTTGGGCCAATCTTTGAATTGCTAAATCCATTTTCTCAGAATTATTGCGCTCAGTCGCATCGATCCTCTGTTTTGCGATCTCAGCTTCGAGCAACTTTTCATTCGCTTTAGCCTCCTCGCGCACTTCAAATTGTTGTTGGTCTTGCTCCATTTCTGCTTGGCGCAAGGCCAGTTCTTGTTCTCTAATCGCAACTAGAGGATCGTCTGCGCTACCCTGCCCAATGCTAAGCAAAAGCTCTTGAGTTAATTGCGCCAAAATAGGTGAGGAGACCCGCTCTACAATGCCAGTCATCTCCTGTTGCATTGCCTGCACTTGATCTGGTGGAATTTGGCCTGTCGCCGCCGCCTGCTCTAACTGAGCCATTTGCTGTTGCAATTCTGGAGGAATTTGCTCGGAAGCCATGGCGCTTGCCATGAATTGCAAGTGTTGCATCATGTGAGCAATAATTCCGCCCTGCAAGGCGGGCGTCGTTTTGACGATTTCCGTAAGAAAAAGACTTCTGTGGGCGTCAATGTGCGCCTGATGATTCTGTTGCGGGAATGCCTGCGCGGGGTTACCCATCATAAAGCCACTATTTTCTAATCCCGCATCGACAGGCTGTGGAGTAGGGGGCGGTGCAGGCGGCTGTAACAGCCCCTCCACGTTATCAACACCCAAAGCCGCGTACATTCTTCTGTAGGCTTCATATACTCCTGTGGGACCGTGTACCTGCGGGTTTGACTGCACAAGCTGTAAAAGCTCTTGAGCTAAGGTAATCCGTTGGCTCTGGCTGAAAATATTGGGGTCGCTGACAGGAATAATGTCGACTCGACTGTCAAAGTCCTCAACCTTGACCTCTGACGGCCCAGAGCCAGTCATGTATGGATATGCAGGCGGCAAATATTCGGCAAATACTCGTGCTAAAAGTTGAAACTCAATTCGTTGGCTGTAATGTAGGCGTTTGTGTATCGCGGACATAACCTTGGTGCCGCGCTCTAGTAGGGCCACGGTGGTTCCCACTGGCATCGCTTGATTCATATCGCCGACATTCATGTCAGCAATCGACGCAAACCGCTTACCTGACTCCACCAGAAGGCCAAGCAAGCTCATCAGGACATTACTGGGCTCTTTTATAGGTAAGGGTATTAGGTTCTCGCGCAAACTGCCGCCAGTAGTGTCAATATCACGAAATTCGCCGGGCTGTAGAGGCTCGTCCTCGTCTCGAATACGCATCCCACGCGCTTTAAACCCAGCAGGCAGGTTGGCCAGTGTGCCCGCGTCAATAAGCTGTCTAAGAATAGATGTAGACGCTTTGGCAAGACCCCCAATCATGTGGCTGAGGCCCAGTCCGTAAAATCCAAGGCCGGGCAAAAACTTGTACTGCACAAAATAGTTGATTTTTGCCTTGAGTTCATCGGCTTCAAGGTAATTGCGCCTGATCGACAAAACCTTTTGACTGCGCTCGTCAATAGTGACGATGTAAGGCAATTTAAGCCCTGTGGGCTGTCCATCTGCGCCTAGATCCTCAAATCCGACGAGATCGAGCACCGTATGCACCTCATACACAACATGATCGCGCTCATTCATCCCGTTGGGTTCTAATCCTTCAATCGAATCAATTTGCTCCTCGATTTCATCGCGATTTGGGACGTAATTGCCGCTCTTAATTTCCACGTCCGCGTAAAACCCGTTTAGCTGTTGCTTGCGAATCTCATTGGGCGACATTCTAAGCACATGAGTTACCCGCTCTGCCGTTGTTAGGTCGGAAGACTCGTAGGGCACCACCAAATCCTGCGGCTCGATAAACTTTGACATGGCCCTATTCACCGCCGTGTCAAAGTAAACTTTTTTGAATGCAGTTCCCGCGAGGGGCAAGTAAAACAACATCATGTCTAGCTCTGGATCAAACTCTTGCATGACATTCAAAATGTAGAAGTTCATAAATCCTTCTACCCGAGATGCTTGAGCCTCTGTTTCGGGAGTGCGAGCGCCCATTATTTCAGTCTTAACGGGGCCCTTCGCAGGCAACATTTCTTTGTAAGCCTGCGCTTGAAACTGAGTGACAGCTTCGGCAAGAATCGGATGGATAACCCCAGACGAGCCTTGAAATGGCGAGCTTCGCATTTCATCAAACTTCATGCCCAAGTATTTCAGCCCGTCGACATAGGTTTTTTCCCAATCAGAGCGGCTTTCTTTGTCATTTTCGATGTTGGCAATCGTGTCTTTTGCCAAAAGCATCAAATCATTGTCTTCTACAAAGTCGACAAGATTTGCATCGAAAGGTATCGCGGGTGGCGCTTCTGGCGGGGCCTCGATTTCGTTATCAACAAGGATTTCGTCATCTGTCACCAAGACTTGTGCCGCTTCGCGTATTAAATCTTGGCGGCTAGGCTCTGGAATGACCTCCATTGCGCGGCCGAGGGGTATGACATCGGGGTTGGTATCTGTTCCTAGTTCTCTTTTTTCAATAGCCATCAGTAATAAGCCCTTCTATCCCGCCGCATCGGATGAATCTCCCTGTCATAGTCATCACCTAACGACAAAAAGCCGCCCTGCCGAAAACGCATAAGCGCCATTGTGGCCGAGTCACAAAAATCATCATGGTCGCCATAAGGAAAAGCGGCCATTTCTTCAATGACTTCCTCGGCAAAGCTTTCATCTGGTGCCCAAACCATGCCTGACTCGAAAATCGGGGCAACAGAGTTCATTCTGGCAATCTTATCCTGCCCCCGACTTGGTGTATAGGCAGTCACGGGAATACCGACTCGACGCAATTCTTGCGTTAATGGCGTACCGCTCGCTTTTGCCTCAATCAGCACGCAGTCTGGCTCCCAATATTTATATTCTTCCCAAGCCAATTTCTTCAGTTCTGGGAAATCTGCCCGTACACGCTTGGCATCCAGCAAAATGATCTGCTCGGGGTCGCCATCTTGAGGCTGAAACACGGCCCAAGTGGTAATAGCGGAGTAGTCAGCCGTTTCTTTCTTGGAAAATGCCGTGTCATAGCTCTGTATGACATAGCTATACTCTGGAACATAGCCCTCTTCCCACCTTCGCCACCAGTCTCGCTTTACAATCGAGCCTTCTTCGGCGGTGGGATCCTGCATCCACTGCGCGTTCCACTTTGACAGCGGCAACGACGCCTTAACGGAAAGCAGTTCTTCTTTTTTCCAATATTCTGGCCAAAGCGGAGCATCTGATTCGGGCATGATGGCGGGAAACTCCACTAATTCCCACTGATCCGCGTAGTCATCGCCTTGCTTCTTCAAAACTCGGCCCACGAGGTCTTTCGTGCTCCACCGAGTCATTACGATAACGATAATACCGCCCGGCTGAAGACGCTGACGAGGACCAGAGGTGTACCATTCATACACCGAATCCATGGCGGTTGGGCTCAAGGCATCCTGTTCCGACACCGGATCATCAATGATCAGCAAATCCGCACCGCGACCTGTGATCGCGCCGCCGACCCCCGCGTAAAAAGATTCCCCACCCTCATTTGTAGTCCATCTACCCGCAGATTTGTTGTCAGCTTGAAGTTTTAGATCGGGGAAAACCGTTTGATACTCGTCTGAATCAATGATATTTCGCACCCTACGGCCGAATCTTACTGCAAGCTCAGCGGTGTGAGTTGTCTGAATTATCTTGAGATTGCCTCTTAATCCCATCATCCAAGCAGGGAAAAATGTAGAAGCAAATTCTGACTTGGTGTGCCTTGGGGGCAGGCACACAATTAATCTTTTGAGCTTGCCCTGCGCGATTCGATTGAATTTTTCCCCAATTATTCTGTGGTGACGGCCCTCAACAAAATCGGGCCACTGGCTTTTGATAAATTTAATAAAGTCTTTTTGGCAAACCTCTTGTTTTTCTATTCTCTTGTATCTATCGAGAAGCGCAAGAGCCTCTTGTTGCTCTTGCTCGGATAGTATTTCAAAATCTTTCAGCGCTAAGCTAGACATCTCGCCACTCTAAGCCTTTCCAAAGCGCGCCCTCGGCCTTGCGGCGGCGTTTTAGCCCCTCAAGAACTTCTCCACCAGCGCGATTCCAGCGCGCCATTTCTGCGGGCACATCATCATAATGGCCTTCATTGAGCTTGCGGAGGAGGGTGCTTTCCTTGAGATTGGTGGGACCGAGATTAAACGTCCAAGACACCAAGGCATCAAATTGATCTTGGTTTAAACTGACCGTGACAAGCCGGTCAACGTGCTCTTCGAATTCGCAAAGATCCTCTTTCAAAAGGGCCTCGGCCTCTTCTTCGGTGATTTTGTCGCCTTCTTTGACGCAGAAAGTATGGCCATAGCCAATAGTCCATACGTCAGCACTACATTGATAGGCTTTTGTCTCACAGCCCTCAAAATGCTTGATGAGATCAATACCTTCCTGTGAGGTGTGCATTATTCTTTCTTGCCAGACCCCAGAAAAAGCCCGAAAGCGCCGGTAAGGGCCCCCGTCATTACGCTGACCAAGGCCGCTTGTTCTGGATTGGGGTCAGGCAAATCCATGAACCATTCGACCACTCGATAAGTCATCACGATCATTACGAACATGACAAACCGAGGCAACACTCTCCACCGATCAAGAACTTCTGGCGTGATCATTTTTCTCTGGAAATCCCCTTAGTCTTTTCGAAGGTGCGTAACCCGCCAAGACCGAGCATTCCGAGAAGCACCGTCAGTAGACTGTCCATATCAAATTCGGGAAGCGGCGGAGCTTCTACCCCCGTGTAAGCAATTACAAAGGTAGCCAATGGCTGTAGCACGAAATGCCACATTAATGCGATTGAACAGCACCAGCCGGTTGCCGGACGCCAGCCAGCTACAAAGATCGATTTGTGCGTTGCTTCGGCCTTATTGATCTCAATTTGGCCCTTCGCCAATTCGTGAGCATGACGCTCCGACATGGTGGCAATCTCGTGGGCTAAGCGGTTACGCTCGTCTGCATCGGGGATGAACTTATCAAGAAGTCCAGTAACCGGAGCTATCAGGGCTTCGAGCATCAGTCATCATCCTCAGAGATGAAACGCCCCTTCGCATCCCGCTTCCGCTTTTTCTCAAAAAGATCTTGCACCGTATCTGTCTCCCAAATTCTTATGAGAGTCCAAACAATTGTAAAAAGCGCGGCCAAGGGGGGCAAGATTGCGGAGATTGTGCCGACAGCGGTTGCTACGGAGACAGTATCAACAACTTGCTTCATATCTTCCCCCATCAGTCATCACCCCTGTCACAGGCGCGAAGGTAAATTTGATCATCCCAAGTATATCCATTCGAATAAAGATACGGTCCGTACTCCTCGCACCATTTCGTTGAGCCCGGCTCTTCGTCATCGTATGGTTGCGCCTCATAATCAATCTTTTCGTTTGGTTTTCGGTGTATAAAGAACTCATTACCGTTTGTATAGCCAGTTTTTGTGTAAAGAGTGCTGGCCGTTTCCACATAAACTCGTTCGTTCGGCTTGACGGTATAGACAGAACCGTCTTCGTAATAAATCACCGTTTGCCCAACGGCGGTTAGAGAAAAGATTGTAAAAAACAATGCAAAAGTATGCTTCATGTGGCGCTCCCTTGTTAAGCCTTGCCGACCTACCACAATACTATCAGTGTAATCTTATATAATCCAAGCAATCGCCCCGCAAATCAAGCCCATTAAAATCACCGCAAGGAGCCCTGTAGAAATCGCCGCAGTTGTCAAAAAAGCCTCTATTCTGTCGCTACTCATTACCCACCCTTATTTGTGACTGCTCTTACAATGACGTTGATGAGGCCCCCAGCAACCCCCAAGAGCACAATAATCCAAAAAGACTTGATTAAATTGTCTTTGGTTTCCTGCTGGGCGTAAACTTCACGTTGCCTTTGAGCTTGAACTTCCTTCATGCAAGCTCGGTATTCTTCCAAGCCTTCATTTCCATAGGCATATCGCAAAAGCTGGATTATTTCTTTTCGTTGATTTTGAATGCGTTTCCTGTGAGCAAAAAGCTCAGCCGCTTCAGCCTCTACAGATCCAGAAAACACCAGCTTTTTGAAGGGATTTGCCTTTTTTTTATGACGCTCACTTGCGTAGACTACATCTGACGCATGGCCTTGCCAGCGAGCCACGACTTGGAAGGTATCTTCAATGCTTTTGCCTGCTTCGATAAACGCCCTCACGCCAGCGTAGGCTTGACTAGCGGCCGCCACGGCGGAGATTGGATCGATCATCAGACACCCTATGTATTACATACGGATCACATCTCCCTGTCTGAAAATCCAAATAAAAAGTCCACGTCTTCTCGGGGTTTCCCTCAATCTCCCTGTAGACGCACATCTTGTAAGTTTTAAGGCGAGTCCTGCTCCCTATGGCCCAAGTGTGAACGTAAGTATCCAGAACCAAATACAAAAAAATTGTTTTCAAGCATTATTAAGGCTTGGTAGGCCATGTGATGGTATGCGGAAAGCCCGCCTGTTGTGGCGTGTCTCGCAAAGCCTGCCTGTAGGTTGACATTGCTGATGACATGGTTACATCAGACAGCGCAAAAAAATCGGTTTCCGCCAGTAATGTATCTCGACGGCCTCTGACTTCCTCCGACTTGAGTTGATCGCAGTCAGCCTTTTGTTCGTCATTCATGTCTTGCTCAGACCATGCGCCCACCCAATTCCCGTCTGAATCTTGGCTGGGGGTTGCCTCCGTTACTAACTTGTAGGCGCTAGATGGGGATGGTTTTGGTGTAAACAACACGGGATCAATCCCAAGTCCGTCACAGACGTTTTCTCCCCAAACAGAAGGGAGCGACGTATTCGGATGCAATTTTTTTACTTCTTGCTTGCTGACAACATCGCCGCTTGCTCGAATTCGATAACGTATCATTTAACTTGTCTCCTCGGCATTTGTTGCCTCCCGTGGCGTAGTATTTATTGCCGCTCTCGCGGGTGCGTTGCTCGTACCCACCGACCCCAAAACGCTTAGGCTGGAAGTGTTGCTTGCACTAACCGCCGTGAACTTACTATTTGCTCCAGCCCCTTGCCCGCAAGAAACGTAAGCAACCTTTGCCCCGGGGTCATACGCCACGCCTCTAGCCCCAATGAGATTCGTGTTGTCTTTTAAAGTGTCAAGTAAAGAAATACTGCTTGGGTTGCTAATGTCAAAACACATTAGCCCGTATTGGTTATATTGGGCAATGGTCACAAATGCAATTCCTGCTTCTAGATCTATCGCAATATCGTAATTGTCTCCAGACGAAGTTCCTGCGGCCGTATCTAAAATAGCCATACTGCTTGTGTTGGCTATGTTTACTGATACGATACCGCCATTCGCCGCGACAAAAGCAATATTGTTGCTTTCATCTAATTTGATTGCCCCCGCATTACTTAAACTGGCGCTGCTTAAAGTGCTGACGTGTGCGGGATTTCCCGTTGTGACTCTCCAGCAATACATTGCGGTATGGTCTACCGAAAAGCAATGATCTATGCCTCTATGATTCGCAATTCCCATAGATGATCTGTACGCCGTAGATAGCTCATCTCCGGTTTCACTCGGGCTGGTAGGATCGCTTACATCATAAGCAATGATCCCGCCGGGGTTTGAAAATACCGATCCATAAGCAACGTCGCGAGTCGGGTCAATGTCGAGATATTTGAGGCCGTCTTGCTGTGCGAGCGCCCCTGTAATGGAAGGCGAGCTTGGGTTTGAGACGTCTATCACCGCGATACTGTCGTCCTCACAGCAAATAAACGCACGACCGTTAGTGATGTCGAGTTTAGCCCCAAAAGGCTTCGTCATAGCCGCTGAACTGGCTAGTGTCGCAAGTATCGACATATTGGTCGGGTCTGATATGTCTATGGTATGGACGCCGCCGCCGCTATCCTCAAAGGGAACGACAGCAAGGTCAGCGGCGACAGTTTTTGCGCCCGACGCCGCAAGTAGTTTTAAGGCTCCGTTACTCATTAGCCCATCGCCTGTCCAGCAGTAAAGCCGTAATAAGTGGTGCCGCCGTCTATTGTGAAGAAGACAAAAACGTCTACCCCATTATTAGTAGCCGTCAGTGTAGGCGCTGTTGCCGCCGCCCAATCAACGCTAGAGGGCCATGTAATGGCTCTAGCAGAACTGTCTTGAATTACCTTCAGCACAAACATAGAGGCTTTGCCGCTTGCCGCAGGGTTGCTAAATGTGTAGGTGACGTTCTCGGTCAGGTCGTGCAAAAACGAATTACCGTCACGCAGGTTAAGTGTCGCCGCATTAGAGCTAGAGGTTATTGTCGTAGACTCATCAATGGTGCCGTTGTCAAAGGTAACAACTCCGTTGGCATCTGCCGTTACAGCCTTCGATGCTTGAGACAGGCCAAGCGTGGTGATGTCGAGATAATTGACCTCTGCCGCCGTCGCTGTCACGCCGTCTAAAATATTAAGCTCTGCGGTGGTGCTAGTTACGCCATCAAGAATGTTTAACTCCGCCGTCGAGCTTGTGACTCCATCAAGAATGTTTAACTCCGCCGCAGTCGAGGTAATCGACGTGCCTGCAATTTGCAGGGTTGTGCCATTTACTTCGCCAGATGAGCCGTAAATTACAGCCTTGGAGTTGACAATCGTGCCCGCGCTAGAGCCGTCGATAAGATTAAGCTCTGCGGCAGTCGAGGTGATTGAGGTGCCCGCGATCTGCAAAGTTGTACCGTTCACCTGTCCAGAAGAGCCGTAAATGACGCCCTTTGAATTTACAATCGTGCCAGCGCTTGACCCGTCAACAAGATTCAATTCGGCGGCGGTAGAGGTCACGCCGTCCAGAATGTTGAGTTCTGCGGCGGTGGATGTGACAGACGTGCCGCCAATCGCCAAAGTAGTCGCATCGATTTTGGTCGCGGCCAGCGAAGTATTGGCATCGACAACTGCGGCACCCGATCCCGCGCCGTCCAAATAAACGATAGCCGAGTTTCCTTTGGCGATGGTAACGGTGCCGCCTGACCCCTGCTTGATTGTGATTGACTGAGTACCCGTCGTGGCGTTTTCAATGTACATCACGCGCGATACGGTGTTTGGCGCGATGGTCAACTCGCGGGTAGCAGAGAGGGTCGCTCCCGACGTGACTTTAAAGTACATCGCACGAGCGGGATCAGTAGAGCCGTCAGCGATGGTGGTGGTCGCGTTGGCGTCACTTGCAAACGCCGCCTGCGTTCCAAATCCCAAAGATTCGCCGATCAACTCTAAATTTGTGTTGGTGGTGGTGCCCCACGTTCCAGAGCCCTCACCCGTGTTAAGTTCTGTGAGCCTTAAGTCGTTGACATAGGTTGGCATTTTAAAATCCTCTTAGCGCTCTATCTGAGTATAGTTTGGAGACTGAGCAGTCGCAACGTGAATATAGTTCGGTGTCTGTCCAGTATCAATCGGAAACCACAAAAACATCGACCCCACGGAAGCAGTCATGGAAAGTCCCGTGACCGGCGCGTCGATGCTAATTGAAGCAATAACACTGCCGACAGAAACAGTAGAACTTAGGCCGGTTACGGAGATATTGGTGTTTTGAGTAACCGAAACGGTGCCGACGCCAGCCGTCATGGCTAAGCCTGTCACCTCTATAGGGTCTTCTTGCCCCCACGGTCCAGATCCCCAAGCCTCTCTGCCCCAGCCATTTTGCACCTCGTGATTTTCAAGAGCCGTAGCTGTTCCGAGACCAGATGTGATCCCGAGCCCAGAGACCGTTATATCGGCTTGGGCAATGGTAGTTACGCTACCAAGACCAAATGAAGCGCCCAATCCCGTGACAGAAAAACTTTTGGGTATTGAGGCGACAGCGGTGCCCAAGCCAGAAGTTATTTGAAGCCCAGCTACCTCTGCGTTAAAAATACTGAATGCGCTGGCGGTGCCGAGGCCCGAGGTGACTCCCAGACCCGTGGGGGCAACGTCGGCATTTGCCGCAGGAGTGGGACTGCCTAGACCCGACGTGATCGCAAGCCCCGTCACTTCTACTGGCGCTTGCTCTCCCCAAGCCCCAGATCCCCAAGCCTCTCTGCCCCAGCCTTGAATGCTTGCCATAAAAATTTCGTGCGGTTAATTTGCAGTCAATATCATACAGCGTTTCTATTCTTTAGTAACAGCCTGCAATCCACGCCGAGGGAGCAAAATGCGCTCAATTGACTTGTAATGAAACTTGCGATCTTTCTGTAACGAGTTCATTTGCTTCGCAATTTGATGATAAGACAGCTTTCGTTTCCGCATTTTTTTCATCACCTCAATCCATCGTTGTTGCTCTGGATCTGGTAAAAGCCTCTTTCTGATCTTGCCGTCAATTTCGACACCCTCGGTTTTGTAGCCGTAAGGCAACCTGCCGCCCAAGTAATATCCTTTCGCCGCCCACTCCATCCGCCCATCTTCGATGATGTCCAACTCGCGCGCCCGAGCCAAGCCATCTGCGGCTTTCAGCGCCATCAGAAAAGCCTGATGAATCTGATCAGAAAAATCCACATGATGTTCAATACCCTTGATGCGCTCGGGTTTTCGGTAAGCTACGGGAAAATCGCCGAACTGCTCACAAAAGTACAGATCGACACCAACTTCCTGCAACTGCGGAATAATTGTCAAAAGGTTATCCACTGATCGAGACAGTCGATCAAGGCGCGTGGCGATAATCACATCATGCTGGTCAACGACATCCGTCATGGCGCGAGAGGCTTCGCGGTCCAGAATGTCGACGGTGCCTGTGCAGGGATGGTCAATAAAAAACTCATCCACCGCACGTTCATACTTATTTGCACAAAACTTGGTGATCAGCTTTTTCTGCCGCTCAACAGCAAGATCAGGAAATCGATGCTCCGAGTGCGACTGACGAATGTAGCCATAGATGCGGTTGACTTGGCCGTAGACTGGCCTAACGATCACTTGATGCCGCCCGTGAATCCGTAGTCGGTCATCTCTTCGTGCAGTCGCTTCCAGTCAATGTTGAGTGGCCGCCAGTCCTGCGCGCGATCTGCAAACATTGTGTGGCCGTCCTTGACTAAGCAGACCGAGCGGTAGGCTTTCGGCACACCCTCATACACGATGTCGATGTCGTGCAATTTGCAGGTGCGCCGCACGCGGTTGTAGAAAACTTTCTTCTCGGCCGCGTTCATGCGAAGGGGTTGCCGCCACTGGCATTCTTGAGCAGGTTGTAATCAAAATAAGTGATCATTACGTTCTCCCTGATAAAAGCGCGTGTCGCGCAATTAAATAATAGCAAACTGCGTGTCGATGTGCAAATATCAGCGCGACCAGTTACTCGTGTCGTAAAAGCAGAGATCGAAAGAGAAATGCGGCTCGGCGTATCCCCAAGGACCGTTGACGAATCGCTTGACTGCCCACTGGTAAGGACCAGATTCCCAGCCAATTCGCAGGTAGCCATCTACGCCAGCGCCTCCCTCTTTTCTTTTGTAGACTTCGTAGTCTGGATTCATGCCGTGCAACTTGCAGTCCTTGACCAGCGCTTTGTAAGCGGCATTCGCCGCCGCCTTTGCAGTCTTGAACTTCGCAAAGTTCACCTTGTCGAAATTGGGCATGAAGTCATGCGCGTCTTCCATTAGTGCGTCGATATTCATATCGCCTCCATTTTCCAAAAGATGCCAATCGGAGATCCGTTGGCAGTTTTCTCGCCGAGCTTTTTGATTTTGAGCAGTGGAATCCAGTCGCTATCGCCACCCTCCCAATTCACCAGCACCTCGCGATGAGCAAAGTCATCAGAAATTCTTGACCCCGCGATCACACCTTCAGCTATCGGGATCATTGCGCCGTAGTCGCCGATCACCTCTTTGCCGATTAACTTGTTCATGCCGCTTCTCCCTTGGCGAGCTTGGCCTTCCAGACCAAGCAGAACTCTTTGACAGAGAGGTCAGAGTTGGCGACCTCTTCGTCCCAAAACCAATCGAACCATTCGATGCCGTAATTGCTACCATCAACCAGTCCGATCCCGTCGAGAATGAAAGCGCAGTACGCTTCCTCTCTCGCGGCGGAACGAACCAGTCTGTCAATGTTCAGAACTGGCCCGTCCTTCTTTGCCGCTTTGATCATCTTGCCTCCCTGTCAATGTCGAGACCCCCTCGACTTCAAGTACATGGTCTCATATTGCCGTGTCGTTGTCTACACATTTCCACAAAAGAACTTGTGAAATATTCACATTCATACACCCCGCATTTATTTGTATAAAGGGTTGCACATCGACACGGAAAGGAGTAAGATGGGTTTGTTGATTGGGATTGAGGAGATTTGAGATGGACCGAGACGCGCTGATGAACGAACTGGTTTGCCTCGCTGAGATTCGAGGCGAGTTGTCCGACGCGGACAACGCCAAGGTTGAGGCGCGTATCGCCGAAATTCACAAACTGCTGGAGGGCATTGCATGAAACTCCGAATCGACAAAGCCAAGAACGTCAGCGTCGCTGACCGTAACTTGGTCGCCAAGTGGGTCAAGAAGTGTCTCAAGGAGTTGGCGAAGAAAGACTACGAGATCGCTGACGGCTACGACGGGTGGCGTCATCTTTTCAACCCTGCGATAGCCAAGCCGGTCAAGCACGCCGACATGATTGGCAACATTTATGTCTACTGCAAAGGGAGCGGACAGCGCTCTAACGGTGGTGCTTGGGAAATAAACATCGATATCAAGGGTGCCCATCGAGAAGCCAAGGTCGGCAAGTTCCACGAGTACAGAGCTTTCGAAAACGATCCCGTCATCGGAGCGTTCAAGACTGACGATGTTGAGGCGGTCATCGCCGCGACTGTTGCCCACGAAGTGGCGCACCACGTTCAGTACCGATACGGGCCCTGCACTCGATGGCTGAAGAAGTCTTACCGAAAGCCGCACGGCGATGGGTTCAAAGATATCTATCGAATCCTGAGAGCGGGGGTTGTCAATCCGGTGTTTCTAAACAATGACGTCAAGGAGGCGGCATGACTAAATGGAACCCAGAGTGGTTGGCGCTGAACTATTGCGACAACTGTCAGAAGGATGTTGCTGGCCCAGTCCACACTTTCCAGAGCGGGCGCTACGCAGGCAACCCCACCAAATACTGCGGGCGCTGTTGGGATGTCGTAAAAGACCTCGAAAATAATGAAAAAAACTTGTATAAAAGTGTAGACATCGACACGGAAAGGTGAGACAATTCTTTTGTGGTCGGGGTGGTCCTGACCGAGACAGGGAGATCAGCATGGATATTCAAGAAATTCACGACGAAGCGAAGTGCGCGGCAGTTTCGGCGGCCAACGCACGAGCGGGGGAGTGGGGTGATCGATGGGGTATGTGCGGCTTTGCTTACGTCAAGATTTACGACCACGATGGCAAGAAAATCCGCGCCAACTCTAAGCTGGGCAAGGCGCTCGCCGAGGTTGGCATCAAAAAAGACTGGCAGGGCGTCCTGTCTTTGTGGGATCCCGCCGGTCTGATGACTCAAAATGTTGACATCAAAGAGGCTGGTGCCGAAGCCTACGCTAAAGTCCTAAAAAAGTATGGCTTCGCGGCTTACGCTGATAGCCGACTCGACTAGAGTCCAGCCAGTCGGGCACTTGCGGGTGCCCTTCTGAGTGGGCTTTTCCACTGACACAGGGAGAAATTTTTATGAGTGCTTATCTTTGCGGTGCCGAAGACTTTGCAAAAGTCGCGGCCTACGCCGCAGGACACAAGTGGGGTTTTCACGCTTACAACGGTTTCAACAAGGAAGCCATAGGTGATGGCGATCTCGATGCGGTTGCTATCGCGCTGAAGCTGGCGACTGCCAACATCGCGTCTGTTGCCTATCGATACCCGAACCACGGCAAGTATGGCGGCTTCCTCGACTCTGATGAGGAGTTGGTTGAGTTCTTGGGAGACTGTGCGGCCGAAGCGCGAAAAGCCGAGAAGGCTCCG
>Ga0075468_10000391_pt1 | contig 17129 bp, 15 predicted proteins | sample DEB08_DNA_12_FD_77578 | JGI IMG/M metagenome (GOLD analysis project Ga0075468, IMG submission 77578) | Aqueous microbial communities from the Delaware River and Bay under freshwater to marine salinity gradient to study organic matter... | ecosystem: Environmental > Aquatic > Marine > Coastal ...
GTTCAATATTCGTTCTTATTTTTTCAAGATTAGGGAGTAGAAACGCATCCAAATGATTCATGGATCTGAAGGTAGGATTCCCATTTTATAAGGTCCCATTTCCATTACTTCCATTTCGTAGGCATAAAGTGTTGAGTAAAATGTTTTCGCGCGATTGAAATCGAGTACTGGGATTTCAAACCAGTTAATTGAGTGGATTTGATTTTTCATGATTTATATAAGATTTGAGTTACTTCAAATATAAATAAAAAAATAAAACCCTCAAATTGAGGGCTTTATTAGGTCTTATAAAAATGTTTTTAAAATTAGTCACGTGTCAATTTACGGTACTGAATTCGCTTAGGCATAAGATCCTTTCCTAAACGTTTTTTCTTATTCTCCTCGTAATCGGAATAGGAGCCTTCGTAGAAATACACTTGTGAATCCCCTTCAAAAGCAAGGATGTGCGTACAAATACGATCCAAGAACCACCGGTCGTGAGAAATAACGACAGCACAGCCAGCAAAATTCTCCAAGCCTTCTTCAAGTGCTCGTAATGTGTTTACATCCAAATCATTGGTAGGCTCATCTAAAAGCAAAACATTTCCTTCTTCTTTTAGTGTCATTGCCAAATGCAGTCGGTTACGCTCTCCCCCGGAGAGAGTTGATACTTTTTTATTTTGATCGCTTCCACTGAAATTAAAACGGCTTAGAAAAGCTCTCGAATTGATCTGTTTTCCGCCCAGCATAATGAGTTCTTGTTCATCACTAAAATTGGACCATATCGATTTTTCTAAATCAATATTGGAATGCGATTGATCCACATAAGCAAGTTTGACAGTTTCTCCTACCGAAAAACTTCCTCCATCTGGAGTTTCTTCTCCCATGATCATTCTAAAAACTGTAGATTTACCAGCACCATTCGGCCCAATAACACCAACAATTCCTGCTTGAGGTAAGTTGAATGATAGATCATCATAAAGCAATTTATCGTCAAAGGCTTTCTTTACTCCTTTAGCTTCAATTACATTAGTTCCAAGACGTGGACCGTTGGGTATGAAAATCTCTAACTTTTCTTGAGTCTTTCCTTGATCTTGACTCACTAGTTTATCATAGTTCGACAAACGCGCCTTTTGTTTACTCTGACGTCCCTTAGGAGCCATGCGTACCCATTCCAATTCACGTTCCAATGTCTTCTGACGCTTCGATGCAGTTTTCTGCTCTTGCGCCATGCGCGTAGATTTTTGCTCTAACCAAGAAGAGTAATTCCCTTTCCAAGGAATACCCTCACCACGATCAAGCTCCAGAATCCAACCAGCAACATTATCTAAGAAATACCGGTCATGTGTTACTGCAATTACGGTTCCTTTGTATTGTGCTAAATGGTGCTCTAACCAATGTACCGATTCTGCATCCAAGTGGTTGGTTGGCTCATCGAGTAAAAGGATTTCAGGCTTTTGTAAAAGCAAACGACACAAAGCTACACGGCGACGTTCTCCACCCGACAGGACACTTACTTTTTGATCTCCAGCTGGAGTTCTTAGAGCGTCCATTGCAATTTCAAGTTGCGTATCAAGTTCCCATGCATTTACAGCATCGATCTCATCTTGAAGTACAGCTTGACGATCCATGAGTTGTTGCATTTTATCTGCATTCTCATATACCTCAGGCAAACCAAACTGATCGTTTATTTTATTGTATTCATCTAGAATAGCAACTGTTTCCGCTACTCCTTCTTTTACTACTTCAAGAACTGTCTTATCTTCATCCATAAGAGGCTCTTGTTCAAGATAGCCAACCTTATATCCAGGTGAAAAATTTACATCTCCTTGATAATTTTTTTCAGTACCCGCTATTATTCTAAGAAGTGTTGATTTCCCAGAACCATTGAGTCCTAGAATACCGATTTTTGCGCCATAAAAAAAGCTTAAGTAAATATCCTTAAGCACGGGCTTGTTTCCAGAAGGGTAAGTTTTTGAAACCCCCGACATAGAAAAAATTACTTTTTTATCGTCTGACATGGTTATATTCTTCCCTTTAAAGCATTAAAAGCCCATGCAATTGCATAGAACCCAACTCCAGCTATACAAAATCCAATAGCATACTCGGGATATTTAATTAACCCTAAGGCAATTAGTGCCGTTCCTAGGATCAAAATCACCAAGGCGGTATAACCAAAGATTTTATTTTTATTTAAACTCATGTTTATTTATTTATCGTGTAAAAGCAAATATCGCTTATTTATTTTAAATTTAATAGAATTAAAGAAGAGAACCCTAGAAAGAATTCCCATAAATCGCAGTCTCGAACCTTCTAATATTTTGTAATTTTGATTTAAATTTCACACATGAACCTAAGCTTCAACAAAAATGAAGATCACAACAAACTTCTATGGTCTTCCATACGTCAACAGTTTGCTACCATAACGCTAGGTGGTGGGAAAAAACAGTTGCAAAAGCTTCGAGACAAAGGAAAGATGACTGCACGAGAACGTGTTGAATACCTTGTTGATTCGGATACAGAAGCTCTAGAAATTGGCGCTTTTGCCGCATCTGGCATGTACGAAGAATACAATGGTTGCCCTGCTGCTGGTGTAGTAGTAGTTTTGGGTTATATCCATAAACGTTTGTGTGTTATTGTTGCTAATGATGCTTCAGTTAAAGCTGGTGCCTGGTTTCCAATGAGTGGAAAAAAGAATTTAAGAGCCCAAGAGATTGCACTTGAAAACCGCTTACCTATAATATATTTAGTTGATAGTGCTGGAGTGTTTTTGCCCTTACAAGATGAGATTTTCCCTGATAAGGAGCATTTTGGTCGTATTTTCAGGAACAATGCGCGAATGAGTAGTAAAGGGATTCTTCAAATCGCTGCTGTGATGGGTAGTTGTGTTGCTGGTGGTGCTTATCTTCCAATTATGTCAGATGAATCTTTAATCGTAGATAAAACGGGGAGTATCTTTTTAGCTGGGAGTTACCTTGTAAAAGCCGCTATTGGAGAAACCATTGACAATGAAACTTTAGGTGGCGCTACTACACATACTGAAATTAGTGGTGTTGCAGATTATAAAGTAAAAGATGATCCTGCTGCCTTGGATCATATTCGCGCTTTAATGGATAAGGTTGGAGCTCCAGATACTGCAGGATTCAACCGTGTAGAAGCTGTTGCTCCTAAGTTAGACGAAAAGGAAATTTACGGATTATTACCTGCGTCAAGAAACCAACCCTATGACACCTATCCTATTTTAGAACGTTTAGTAGATAATTCTGAATTACAAGAATATAAAAAAGGGTACGGTAAAACTATTATAACAGCATACGCTCGAATTGACGGTTGGTCTGTTGGTATTATTGCCAATCAACGAAAGGTGGTGAAATCTGCCGGTGGAGAAATGCAATTGGGTGGAGTAATCTATGGAGATTCGGCTGACAAAGCCACTCGTTTTATAGCCAACTGCAATCAAAAGAAAATACCTCTTGTTTTTTTACAAGATGTAACTGGGTTTATGGTAGGGAGCAAGGCCGAACACGGGGGTATCATAAAAGATGGCGCCAAGATGGTCAATGCAGTTTCCAATTCTGTTGTTCCAAAATTCACTGTAATTATGGGTAATTCATATGGAGCCGGAAATTATGCCATGTGTGGAAAAGCATTTGACCCAAGACTTATAGTAGCATGGCCAAGCGCCGAAATGGCTGTAATGGGAGGATCGCAAGCGGCAAAGGTGTTGGCACAAATCGAAGCTTCTTCTAGAAAGAAAAAAGGAGAACCAATTGATGAAATAGAGCAAGAAAGATTGTACAAAAAAATAAAAGAAGGTTACGACAAACAAACTTCCCCTGTCTACGCTGCCTCTCGTTTATGGACAGACGCCATTATAGATCCTTTAACGACTCGACAATGGATCAGTAGAGGAATTGAAGCTGCAAACCATGCCCCAATCACTGAAGCATTTAATATGGGCGTGCTTCAAGTATAGCAGCTGTTGCTTTGCGTTTGAGCTTTCCGTTTTCGGTATATTCAAACGCATCTAAAAAGAAAACGTTCTTGGGAAGTTCATATGTACTTAGGATTTTTTTTTCTTTTATTAATTCTATTATATTTTGTGCATCTTCTTTTTGTTCTAAAACCAAAACAACTTTTTGTCCTAATTGTTCATCTGCAACACTTGTAATGAAAAAAGGACATGCAATTAAAGAGCTGATTTTCTCTTCTACAGCTTCAGGAATAACTTTCACTCCCCCAGAGTTAATAACATGATCTACTCGTCCCAAAAGGGTAAAACTTGTATCGGATACTATAGTAACTAGATCATTCGTCACAACGGTATCTTTGGTTAAATACGGCACTTCAATGTTTAAACACTGTCTAGCATCTTGTGTGATTTGAACACCCGGTAAAACGTTAAAAACAGTATCTTTTGACTTAACAGAACGCGAAGCAATATGCGTTAAGGTTTCGGTCATTCCGTACGTAACAAAGCTGTTTGTTTCTTTGGATTGTAGTTGTTGCAAAAGGGTTGCCGATGGAGCTGCTCCCCCAATCAATAATGTTTTTACTTGATTGATTTGACTCATAGCATTTACAACCTGTATGGGGACCATTGCTGCGAAGTCATAAACAGTAGGGTTTTTATCCAGCACATTACCATTAGGTGACACAATATCCAATTCTAGACCTAAAATCATAGCACGAACCAACATCATTTTTCCAGCAATAAAATCAGCCGAAAGGCAATGCAGTGCGCGATCGCCTATTTGCACTCCAAAATGATCGCCTGTCGCTAGAGCAGAATTAACCATTGCTTGCTTAGCGTATCGCATTTGTTTTGGAGTACCAGTAGAACCTGATGTTTTCAGAATAAGTTCTTCTTTTGGATCCATCCAATCCATCAAAAAGTCGCCAATTACTTTCTCATGCGGTTTTCCTTCTTTTATAAAACTGTAGGCAACTTCAAAAAGATCATTAAAAGAATAGTTGTTTCCATTCAGTTTAAAACGATTGTGGACGTTTCTATAGCTCGGCTTTTGATTCATCGATTCTTGCTGTTAGTTTATATTTCCAATTAGTCCATCCGTATTTCTTAGAAAGAATGAACAAACTTATTGGATAGAGAATAAAAAGAGATAAAACCAATTCAGGTAAAAGGGTTGGCTCTGCAATATCATTTAAAATAGAATAGGTTTGGAAGGCAGTCCAATCGGCTGTTACAAGTAATGCTGTGATTAGATTGTTGGCAATATGAAAGCCCAATGCCAATTCAATCCCTTCATCCATTAGGGTCATGATACCGAAAAAGAATCCTGTTCCTATATAATAAAACAAAAGTCCCATGCCCAGTTTTTCGATTTCTGGATTAAAAACATGAAGCATCCCAAAAATAACAGATGTTAATATAAGCGGAAGCCAACGGTTTCTGGTAAGTTTCGCAAAACCCTGCATCAGGTATCCTCGAAAGAGATATTCTTCAAGTCCAGATTGAAACGGGATAAGCACTACTGATATTCCGAACATGATTAAAAAGGGCTTCAATTGAAATGTAACTTCATAATCTTGTGGGGAAAAATAGTAGTCAATTCCAACAAATAGGATCGAAGCAATTGCCCAAAAGCTGAATGCAAAGAAAAAGCGTTTGAAATCAATTGCTTTTCGGGAGGTCGTTACACTCACAAAACTTTGTTTATGAATTTTTGTAAGCACAAACAGAAAGCCTAAAAAAGCAATAAAGAAAGAAAAAAGAAGGAGGAATAAGGTAAGGTTAGGATCTAAGTGAGCGAAAATACTCATAGGGTTTTTAGGGTCCATTGTAGTGGCAGAATCTTCAGACAGGAAGAACAGCATGGGAATTTGTCCCATAAAACTAAAAATAATAACGATCATGGATCCAAGTAAATACCATGCAAATGGGAGGCGCTTATCTAGCTCCTTTTCTAAAAATGTATTCATTGTATTGTGCTCCATTTTTTTGTTTTATCATAGCCAATATAGCCATTTTCAACCACTAAAGGTGAATCGATATTGTTGGTGTATAAACTTCCAGTTCCCAAGCCTTGAGGGCCCTTGGGATTGAGTGTATAGGTCCATTGTGTTATTGCATTCAACCCAACATTACTTTCCAGAGCACTCGTTACCCACCAACCAATTTCTCGTTCATTAGCCATATCTATCCATTCCTGTGAACCACGAAAGCCGCCAATGAAACTCGGTTTTAAAATAACGTACTGCGGTTTTATTTCATCCAAAAGCTCTTGTTTTTGAATGGTATCAAAAACTCCTATAAGTTCCTCATCTAAAGCAATTGGTATGGGTGTGTTGTTACACAAAGTAGCCATAGCTTCCCATTGTCCCGCCTTAAGAGGCTGCTCAATGGAATGAATATCAAAAGCAGCGAGAGCATCTAATTTTGAAGGTGCAACTTCAGGAGAAAAAGCACCATTCGCATCTACCCGCAAAACTATTTCATCTTTAGAAAAACGTTCTCGTATGCTTTTTAAAAGCGCAAGTTCTTGATCAAAATCTAAAGCACCAACTTTCATTTTAATGCAATCAAATCCTGCTGCTAACTTCTGCTCTAATTGCTTTAGCATAAAGGCGTGATCTCCCATCCAAATCAAACCGTTGATTGGAAGTGTGTCCTTTGATTTTGTAAATTTTGATGGAAATAAGCAATAGGAATCTTTTGATGCTAAAGAAAGAAATGCTGTTTCTAACCCCATCTGAATGGAAGGGAATTCCTTCAATTCGGTATATAAAACTTCAAATCCTAAATGAATATGATCACAAGCCCACCGGAGTTTTTCTTCATAACCTGGTCGATCATCACAACTCAAACCACGAAGAATTCCACACTCGCCTATCCCCCATTCATTCTGATCTTCAAGTTTTATGAACCAAGTTTCTTTTTGCTTCAATACGCCACGCGAAGTGCCACTAGCTTGTTTAAAGTCTAATATGTATTGTGAATATGTAGCCTTCATATTACAGGTTTTGACCAATAGCAAACAAGATAGCAAACAAGAAAGTACACAGGGCCAAACGTTTTAACTCTGGGTCAAATTCTTTTGGATCAGTATAGCCGAGTACACGTCTGAGATGAATCATCATGGGCAATACTGCAATCATAAATAGGTAGGCAGGTTGGATGTCCATTTTAACATAAAAAACCGTTGTTAAAACTGCACCAATTAATAAAAAGGCATGGTATGCTTTTGAAAGGCTCGCACCAAGTAAAACCGCCATGGTAATTTTATTGACTTCTTTGTCAGTATGAATGTCTCGCATATTGTTTAGGTTCAAAACTCCAACACTCAGTAAACCTAATGCGGTTGCTGGCAGTATGAGATCAATTTGAAACTCTTGTGCTTGCAAAAAATAAGATCCCAATACACTTACTCCTCCAAAAAAGAGGAATACAAATAAATCACCAAGAGCTCGATATCCGTAGGCATTAGAGCCAACGGTATACTTAATCGCAGCAACAACAGATGCTATTCCCAAAATGATGAAGATTAGCGAATAAAGCAGATCTGAAGTGCCAAAGGCAACGTAAATTAAAGCGAAAGCGAATACCAACGATACAGCTGCACAAAATTGAATTCCTCTTTTAAGTTCTTCTCTGGTGAGTAACCCTTGTTGCAATACGCGTGCTGGGCCAATTCTAGATTCATTATCCGCCCCTTTGACGCCATCACCATAGTCGTTTGCGAAATTCGAAAGGACTTGGAATGCAATAGTTGTTGCTAAAGACAAATATAAAATTACGAGTGAAAATTGATCACTTCCATAAGCAAGACCATTCCCAACTATAATTCCAGAAAGTGATAAGGGTAAGGTTCTTAATCGTGCAGCTTGTAGCCAAATTTTAAATTTTGAATTCATTTATTTATGTAAAATTATACGTTCCCCATCTTCATAGGCAACTACCCATGCATCTTTAATCCCCATATCGATGATTTTGTCACGAAAAACATTTGCTTCATCTTCAGTTGCAAAACTACCAATGGAATACGCATTTAGCTCGCCAACTTCATGTACTCTGAAATTGATAAAGTTCTCTGAAAACAATAGCCACGATTCATCTCTACTAGCTGCAATTTGAACTGAAAAGATCCGAGTATCCTGCATCAAACTTTTAATATCAAGCACATCATGTTCTTCTTGAATATTTACTGTAGCGTCTGTTGCTTCTATAAGCGGTTGTTCTTGGCTTTGATCAATTGGCGGAGCATCAGAAAGAAAAAGAATTCCCAATACAATTACTGTAGGAAGGAGTAAATAAAATCCAACAGCATATACATTAACGTATGCTATCTTTTTTTTTGTACTTTGATAAAGCGTTCTAAAATAGGAAGACGCATTACGTTCGTCGTCAATTTCCTTATAAAGCTTTGCTAGTTTTTCTTCTTCAATAAACGGCATTGATCTATATGTTGATTATGGAAATTTTGGGTATTGTTTAAAATTAGGCTCCCGGCGTTCTAAAAAAGCATTTTTACCTTCTTGAGCCTCATCCATGAGGTAGTACATCAAGGTTGCATCTCCAGCTAATTGCATCAGGCCGTGCTGCCCGTCCAACTCTGCATTCAAACAACGCTTAACCATACGGAGAGCTAAAGGACTTCTTGTTTGCATGATTTGACACCATTCGATGACAGTTGTTTCTAAATCTTCTAAGGGCACTACTTTGTTCACCATCCCCATTTCTTCAGCTTCTTTTGCCGTATACTGTTGGCATAAGAACCAAATCTCACGTGCTTTTTTCTGACCAACATGACGCGCTAAATAAGAAGAACCAAAGCCTCCATCAAAGCTACCAACCTTAGGCCCAGTTTGTCCAAACATAGCATTCTCACTAGCAATTGTTAAATCGCAAACTACATGAAGCACATGTCCTCCACCAATTGCATATCCATTGACCATTGCAATTACGGGTTTAGGAATATCTCTTATTTTTTTATGCAAATCCAATACATTTAAGCGAGGTACACCATCTTCACCAACATATCCTCCAACACCTTTTACGTTTTGGTCTCCTCCACTACAAAATGCTTTGTCGCCAATCCCTGTGAAAACGATAACATCTATATCAGTTCGTTCTCTACAGATATCCATAGCTTCAAGCATCTGATTGTTTGTTTCCGGACGAAAGGCATTGTACACCTCTGGGCGGTTGATGGTTATCTTGGCGATACCTTTGTGGATTTCAAATAAAATGTCTGAATATTCTTTCAGGGGTTCCCAAACGACTGTTTTCATATGTAATAGTTTATTTTTTTTATTAAAAATAGGGTTTTATTGCATTGCTTTAAAGTAATTCAACAATATTTGATCGTTACTTTTTCTGGGTGTAAATATTTCTAAAACTTGAGGGCAATTTGAAGGTTTAAAAAAGGATTTTAATTTCCTTTTTAAACGCCATTCTGAGTGCACACTATTATATCCAACACCAAACGATTTGCAAAGATCCTTTGCGTTGCGTTTATGGACTGTTTCATAGTATTCGTCATAGGTTGGTGTATCCTTTTGTCCTGGCAAAATCCTAAAAATACCGCCACCTTGATTGTTTATAATGATTATGCGAAAGTTCTTTTTTAAATAAGCATTCCAAAGCGCGTTACTATCATAAAAGAAGCTCAAGTCTCCTGTAATTAATAGCGTAGGAACTTTAGAAACTAAAGCAGCTCCAACAGCAGTTGAACTGCTACCATCTATACCACTTGTACCTCGGTTACAAAAGACAGACACAGTTTTTGGAAGATCGAACAATTGGGCATAGCGAATAGTCGAACTATTAGCAAGCTGCAATTGAAGTTGATCTGGGATGGATTTAAAAATAGTTTGAAAAACTTTTAAATCTGAAAATGGAATTTGCTTTAGGTAGTTTAATCCCTTCAATCGATTCCTGTTGTAAATCGATGACACCTGATTGTTGTACGGACTTAGATTTGAATATGATACTTTTGAAAGAAGCTGTTCAAAGAAATCTTGTGGTTCTGTTTTAATGTGATCCGATAATACATAGTACGTGTCGTATGCTTTCTTAGAGTGAATGTGCCAATGCTTTTTTGGTGGAAATTTTCGCAAGAAGTTTTTAACCTTTTTGGAAACAACCATACCTCCAAGCGAAACCAATAGATCTGGTTGAAGACGCTGCAATAAGTCTTCTAATCCATTTTCAAGAGGAGCAATTAAGCTATCAATTGCATCTATAAAACGTGGATGTTTTATGTTTGATGTTTTTTCTGTCATCACAATAACAGAGGGGTCCGATGCCCATGCATTTATAATTTCATCAGAAATTGAATGCGGGGCTAATACTCCGATTAATATGATTTTTTTGGTCGCAGTACTCCATACATCAACAATTGATTTCCCAACGTTGTATTCATCAGGAGGGCTTGAAGATGTGATTTTTTGAAGTATAATTTCTGAAGTCGTTGTACCATACAGAGGTTCTTCTAGAGGAACATTTAGATGTACGGGGCCAGCTTGTGAACGGGCTTTATTCAGAACGGAGTTTAACAGTTCTTCATTGGATAACTGAATGCGTTCTTGCTCTTCTAACAACATAGCTGGAGTAGCATTAGCTGCTATTAATTTCTGAGATGGATTTGCAAGTAGTATTTCAGTTGCGTGAATAACATCTGGTTCCAAATAAGCTGCAGCTTCAAGATGAGGCTCAAAAACTTCTGGCTGACGAATGGTCTGACCATCCCCAACATCAATACGATGTGGCAAACGATCTGCAGAAATAACAACTAATGGAATATCACTGTAAAAGGCCTCTGATATTGCAGGATAGTAATTCAACAAGGCAGAGCCGGAGGTGCATACTAGAGCAACGGGCTGCTTTGACTGTTGTGCAAGACCCAAAGCAAAGAAAGCTGCCGAGCGTTCATCCACTATACTGTACGTCTTAAAAGTACTGTTTTGAGTGAATCCTTGAGTTAAGGGGGCATTTCTTGAGCCAGGTGAAATGACAATGTGTTGGATTTTTTTTAGTGCACAAAAACCAACAACAGTTTGCGCTAAAGGGATTTCAGAAAAAGTATGTTGAGGGGATTCTTTCATTGCCTAACAAAAATACAAAACGTCGAAGATTGAAAGAAGTTTATTGTCTTTTAATTCAAAGTGCTTGACAAAAAGTTTTTGCTTTACGTTGGGTTTCTTTCCATTCATTAATGGGGTCACTCTTAGATGTTATTCCAGCACCAACAAAAACATTATATCCATTTGAGGTTATTTCTGCACAACGCAAATTAACAAACAAATCTGCATTAGAATCGCCTTCAAAGAGTCCCAAAAAACCAGTGTAAAATTTCCGATCATAACCTTCGTTTTTTAAAATAAAAGCAGTGCTTTCATCTTTTGGCACTCCTCCTACTGCTGGGGTGGGATGCAGTGCTTTAATTACTTTTGAAATGGATAATTCGGTGCTTTCTGCCTGTACATCCGTTTTCAGATGCCACAATGCACCAGCTTGAATAGATTTGACAGCACTAACCTTTAATTGGACAGCAGGAAACATTGTTTTCATAGAAGTTTCAATTGCATCAGTAACCAGTTGTTGTTCTTCAATTTCTTTTGGAGTCCACGTGGCTTTTTGACCTTCATGTACAGAAGAAGTTCCAGCCAAGGCAATGGTATGCAAACGATTATCTTCTAAATTAGCAAAACGCTCCGGTGTTGCCCCCATCCAAGAACCAGTAGCCGGATGATGCCAATAATACACAAAAGCTGTGGGGTAAAGTAATGCTAAATTCTGAAATGTTTGAGTTGGGTTTTTATCCGATGCTGTTACAGCCAAAACCCTAGAAACCACTACTTTTTTAAGGCCAGTATTTTCAAATTCAGTCAATGCCTGTTGCACCAATGAAACAAATGGTTTTTGATTATCATCAGAAATTGTTAGCCCCGAACGAACAATGGAAACTTCCGAAGGCAGGTCGAAGCGATGACTATAGGTGCTTGGGATATACGAATAGAAGTCCGTGTCGGAAAACGGAGCCATCAAAAATCCAGCTTCAGAAAAGTCAAACGTCATATGCAACTGATCATCTTTTTGATAATACAGATTCACTTCCTTTGCATTCGGAAGTTTGAACGCAACGAAAGGCTGCTTATTCTTAGTTAAAGCGTCTAATGCTTCGAGCATTTATTTTTTGGGTAAGGTTAGGGTCGTTAGTTTACAACTAGAAATCAAATCCCCAGCCTCGTTAGTTACTTTTATTTCCCAAATTTGAGTAGTTCTTCCGTTATGAATTGCGATCGCCTTAGCATAAACAAAGCCTTCGCTTATACCCTTCAAATGGTTTCCAGACATTTCAATCCCACGAACCATTGGGTTTTGTGTTTTATTAAATAAGTAAGCAGCTGCGCTACCAACACTTTCGGCTAATGCAAAAGTTGCTCCCCCATGTAAAACACCATCAGGCTGGTGTAATTTTGGTGTTACTGGCATACGGGCGACTAAAAAATCTTCTCCTACATCAACAAAATCTATTTCCAAGGTTCGCATCAAAGATTCCTTCTCTGATCTATTCATCTTCTTTAATACTTGCTCTTTTTCCATAAGTTGTAAAAGTAGCTAAAATCTAAAAAACTGTTCTCAGGCTTTGAATATATTTAATTAATATATTGTTATGTATGTTGTAAATTTGAAAATGAAAACGATTAAACTTCCACTTTACGTATTAATTTCTTTCTTGCTTATAGGCTGTTCAATAACAAGGCTTCAACAAAAAGGAAATGTGTATCCGGATGTCTTTACTTTCGAGACCTCATTCACTACTCAAAAATCAATATTGATTTTACCTTTTGAATTTAATGGAGTTACAAAGAACTTTTTATTCGACACTGGTGCAGATGTAAGTTTGATTCAACGAGAGTATCCAATTGGAAAAACTCAAAATATTAGCGGAGCTTCTAACCGGAAAATGAAGCTAGGAAAAGAATATGTGAAATCACTAAAAATTGGTACTGTAGAATTCAAAAACACTTTTGCATTGAATGGAGATTTAGATGGGTTAAAACAACAAATCTCAGATTTTGGCGGAATCATAGGGCAAACAATAATTAATAAAGCAAATTGGCAGATTGATTACCCAAATAAGAAATTAAAAATTTCAAACAAAGATCTTACTGACACTACCTTTCAGACGATTAAGTTTAAACGAATAGATGGCGCTCCTTATACCTTTATAACAATCAAAGGTGTAGAGCATAAAGTGATCATTGACTTAGGATCATCATCCGAGTTCAACCTTCCCGAGGGATCCAAACTAGCCAAGCAACTCCTTCAGGAATATAACTTTAAAAGCAATGAGAGAGAGCGTTATACCATTGGTGGAATTGAAACAATAACAGAGCAAATTGGTGTTATTCCACTAATCAAAATAGGAGGTGTTGAATTTGAAAACGTTAAGACGAGCATTAATGTTTCTAGTCAACCAAGGATTGGAAGCGCTTTTTTCAAAGACTGTGTCGTCTTAATAGACAACAGTAATAACCGTTATAAAATAAAAAAGTAGTATTCATTAAGAAAGATTAAAATTAGATTCTAAAGAAATCCCTAACTTGTTTTTTTTAATAGAATCGATGAAAAAAATATACTGTATACTATCCACAATCTTTCTGAGTTTTCTTTCGTGCAATGGCACACCAGAACCAATTATAAATACTACTGGAGTTTCCTTGGATCTTGCCCAATACCGAGCAGAACAAGTATCGAATGTGGTCTATGATTTAAGCTTTTTTATTCCCAAGCAAAAAGAGCAACCCATAACTTCCAAACTTAAGCTTACAGCAATTATTGCTGACCTAACAAACCCTTTGTATTTGGATTTTAAAGAAGATTCGAAAAACCTTCAACATCTTTCGGTAAACGGACAAGTTGTTGATATACAACACGAACTAGAACATCTGATCATTCCACAAAAGTATTTAGTTATAGGACAAAACCAAATTACAATTGATTTTATAGCAGGTGATTTATCCCTCAACCGCAACGATGATTATCTATACACCCTTCTAGTCCCTGATCGTGCAAGAACACTATTTCCTTGCTTCGATCAGCCCGATATTAAAGCTAACTATAACCTTAGCATTCGTGTACCAAAAGATTGGACCGTTTTAGCTGGAGCACCACTAAACACAAGAGCAAATGATGGTGTTAATTCAACTTTTATATTTGACACTAGTGACTTGATGAGTACCTATTTATTTTCTTTTGTAGCTGGTAATTTTCAACAGGCTACTTCTACTGGGAAAGCACGTTCTATGAATTTACTTTACCGAGAAAATGATCCTACAAAAACAACCATTAGTATTCCAAGTATTTTCAATATCCATCAATCTGGTTTGGATTACTTGGAAGATTACACAGACACTACTTATCCATTTCAAAAATTCGATTTTGCAACCATTCCTGGGTTTCAGTATGGTGGGATGGAACATACGGGAGCCATTCAATACCGTGAATCCGTTTTGTTTTTAGATGAAAATGCAACACAGTCTCAAGAATTATCGCGGGCAAAACTAATTGCACACGAAACTGCTCATATGTGGTTTGGAAACTTGGTTACCATGGAATGGTTTACAGATGTTTGGATGAAGGAGGTATTTGCAAATTTCATGGCTGGTAAAATCGTAAATCCGCTTTTCAAAAGCATTAATCACGACCTGCAATTCTTGACAGCCCACTACCCTAGTGCTTATGGTGTAGATCGCACACAAGGCAGTAATCCCATTCGGCAAGATTTGGATAATTTAGAGAATGCAGGATCGCTATACGGCAGTATCATCTACAACAAAGCACCCATTATGATGCGCCAATTGGAGTTAGCACTTGGCAAAGATGCATTTAAAAAAGGTGTTCAAACCTATCTAAAACAGTATAGTAATAGCAATTCTGATTGGAATGGATTGGTATCTATACTTGATCAAAAAACCGATTTAGACCTAAAGCAGTGGAGTGATGTTTGGGTAAACTCAACTGGACGTCCTGTCTTTTCAGTACAAATAACCTACGACGTGAATCAAAACATAAGTAAATTCAATTTGATGCAGCAAGCAGAAGATGGAACGGATAAGATTTGGCCACAGGCGTTTGAAATTGATCTTATTTATGCGAATCAAATTCAAAAAGTATCTGTCTTAAGCAACAGCAAAAGCGTAGAACTTACCGAAGTAATTGGTATGAAAAAACCCGAAACCATACTTTATAACAGTAACAGTTTTGGTTATGGTGTATTTCCTACGAATGAAAAGAACTTAGAAGTGTCCTTTGCCTTACAAAACGAAGTTTCTAAAGCCCATATATACCTCAACACCTACGAGAATGTCGTTCTTGGTAACAGTGGTATATTGCATGCCTACCATAGTTTTTTAAATAGTATTGAGTTAGAATCTAATGAATTGATTTTAGGTTTATTAACTAGACAGACTTTGGCTTTATTTTGGAATCATTTGAGTAGCACACAGCGCAAAGAACTGCTTCCTCAATTGGAAGAAACACTTTTAAAACGATTGAATTCAGAAGCATCCAAGAACATTAAAAAAACACTTTTCAATACCTACCGATCCATAGCCTATTCTCAAGAAGGTCAAGCTACATTATATCGTATTTGGAAGGAAGAAGATCAATTCGATAATCTAACGCTGAATCAAGATGATTATACACGGTTGGCACAAACGTTATCGTTATATGGACATCCAAAAGCAGTAACAATTTTAAGACAGGCAAAAGCGAAGCTAACCAATCCTGACAAGCGCGAACGTTTTGAGTTTTTAGAACCCGCATTATCATACAATTCAGAAATACGAGCTGCTTTTTTCGAATCCTTCAGGAGTCCTGAAAATAGAGCAAAAGAAAGCTGGGTTCAAACTGCTGCTGGCTACATACATCATCCGTTACATCAAGAAGAATCTATTCATAGTCTCAGCATTAGTTTAGAATTGCTTGAAGAGATTCAACAAACTGGCGACATCTTCTTTCCTAAACGATGGCTAGATGCTACCATTGGACTTTACACCTCTGAGGAAGCTTATGATCTTGTCGTTACTTACTTAGAAAATCATCCAAGCATAGATTCCAATTTAAAAAGAAAATTACTTCAGGCATCGGACAAACTCTACAGAAAACATGCAAAGAAGTAAAATGAAGATGCTAATGAAGTAGTATCTTTGACGGATTCCAAAAACAGATTCATGGCTATTTCAAAAAAACCACAGGAAAAATCGAGGTTGCATCCTCGCAACAAGAATCGTGATCGTTATGATTTAAATGCACTAATCGTTGCAAACCCTGATTTGAAAGCATTCGTTAAGCCTAATAAACATGGTGACGATTCGGTAGATTTTGCCAATCCTAAAGCTGTAAAGATTTTAAATAAAGCCTTGTTAACCCATTACTATGGAATAGCTCATTGGGACTTTCCAGACAGCAACCTCTGCCCTCCAATTCCCGGAAGAGCCGATTATATACATTACCTCGCGGACCTGCTTTGCGAACACAATTTTGGTAGAAACCCGAATGGAGCAAAAATCAAATGTTTAGATGTTGGTATCGGTGCAAACTGTATTTATCCAATTTTGGGCGCTACAGAATATAATTGGAATTTTATTGGATCTGACATTGACCCGCAATCCATAACAACAGCGGAAGAAATTGTAAAGTCAAATCCTAGTTTAGTTGGTAAAATAGAGTGTAAACTCCAAAATGACCCAAAAGCAATTTTCAGAGGAATTATTGGAAGTAAGGATATTGTAGATCTTACATTGTGTAACCCTCCTTTTCATGAGTCTGAAGAAGCTGCTCAAAAAGGAAGCCTAAGAAAGGTACAGAACCTCAGTGGGAAGAAAATAAAGACGGCTGCGTTAAACTTTTCAGGAGTTAGTAAAGAGCTCATTTTCGAAGGTGGTGAAGTTAAATTCATTTCGAATATGGTGTTACAGAGCAAAACCTTTGCAAACAATTGTTTCTGGTTTACTTCGCTTGTATCCAAACAATCAAATCTAAAAGCAATTTATAAAATCTTAGATCAAGTTGGAGCTTTTGAAGTTAAAACCATTCCAATGGGAACTGGAAATAAGGTTACTCGTATTGTTGCTTGGACCTTTCTTACTAAGAGCAAACAAAACGAATGGAGTAAAAG
>Ga0075468_10000396_pt1 | contig 17022 bp, 16 predicted proteins | sample DEB08_DNA_12_FD_77578 | JGI IMG/M metagenome (GOLD analysis project Ga0075468, IMG submission 77578) | Aqueous microbial communities from the Delaware River and Bay under freshwater to marine salinity gradient to study organic matter... | ecosystem: Environmental > Aquatic > Marine > Coastal ...
GTTTCCATGTGTGTTTTAATTTTTGTTTCACTTCTAACTGCTTTGTGTGCTTCCTTTACAATGTCTCTGTAAAGAGTAGGATCTGTGTATTGAGTTACTCCAAAACCCGGAACATACCTGTTATTTAAAGACTGTTTTTTAGTAGCATTTGCTTTAACTATCTCTGCACCCAAAGCAATCTTTGCTTCTTTATTTTTTTGTTGAATTTGTTCTAAAGCTACTACTAATTTCTGTTTATCTCTTTCATCTCCTGCCTTCGCCATTGCATCCTTAATCTGTATCTGTGCAACGGTGTAAAGTTCTGCTTTCCTACTCTCTAATATTTTGTTCTGGTCAAGGATGGATAACCTTTCCCTTTCCAGTTGCTCTTTCTGTTTCAGGAGATCTGTCTCTATTGCTTGATTAATGATGTCCAGAGCAAAGTTCTTAGTCCCTGTCATTGCAGATGCATAAGCACCCAAACCTGCAGCTATTGCAGCAAGGATTTTACGTCCTGTGTCTTTTTCTCCAAAGAAGGGTTTGATCTTCTTACTTGCAACATCACTCAGTCTTTTGTTGTTTGCAGTAATCTCTGCATTGATCAGATCAACTTTTTCTTTCTCAATACCTTTCTCAAACATCATGTCATAACCCGGAGACTCAAGAACGGCATCGATAATATCTTTATTAAGATCTCCTGCAGACAAGCTATTCATCAAATCTGTCAACTGCACCATCTCAGTATCTTGTGGCAGACTTGATGTGGTTTTAAGTGCAGTCTGAGCCAATGGTTTTGCAGGAGCACCATCAACAACCTGTGTTTCAATTTGTTCAGTTTCTGGTGACACTGCATCCACTGATGTGATTACACCCTCTTCAGGCATCACTAAATCATCTGTGACTTCTTTACCCTCTTGTTTCTTGGCAATCTCTTCATTCTTAGCAATGGTTTTTTGTGCCAACTCCACAGGATCTTCTGCTTGCTCCACTACTTGTTTTTCTGAGTCTGGAGTGATCACTTCTGCAACATTTTCAGCAATAACTTGAGCAATGTTCTTCCGTTCAACCTCTTCTTTGGTCTCAGTGACATCTTCTGGAGGGATGCCTTCTGCAGATAAGTAGTCAAAACTTTCTGATACAGTGCTTGTGTCAGAGATTTCAGAAACAGGTCTGGGTGCAGTGACGTTTTCTTCAGGTAATCCGGGGTCAGACAAGACTGTTTTTCTAGTCTGATTAATCCTGTCCCGTTTTTGGTCAGGAGTCTCTGCAGTAATGACATCATTAGGTCCAAATGTCAGAGAACCAGAAGGTCCAACATTTTGACGGAGTGGTGTAATTGTTTGATAACCATTTTCCAGATAGTCAAACTTCATAACCTCTGAACCCTCATCTGCTAAGTCTTCTGGACTTCTGGAAAAGGTTGTTACAGGATCATCTGCTTTAGTTGCGTTGAGTGCCTGTGCAAGACCGTTTTGCTCTCCACCATCTACTTGTTGGACAAGATTCATAATCTCATCATTCAGATCATCCTCCATGGGATCATATTTACTAACATCCCCCGGATCTTCTCTAAAACCTATATTTGGAACTGTTCTGTTAGGGTTCACTGCAATATCTGTCAGGCCTGCAACTCCCTCGTTCTTGTAATTTATAGGGTTGCGACTAATAGACTCCTGTATCTCTTCATTAGTGGGGGATCTCTTTAAAACAAAACGCAGTTCCTGAATACGGTCCTGCATTAACTTAGCTTCTTGTTCTGGAGTCATTTCTTTCCTTTACAGTGATACCCCTGAGATGATGGTTGCAACTGCACTAATCATTGCTGCTCTTTCCTTAGAATCTGCAGCATATCTGGCTGCACTTGCATTCAGGTTTGAGATTGCCAACTGAGTATCTGCATTTAACTGTGCAATCTTCTCTTGTGTGTCAAATCCCAACTCTGCAAGTTTGGTCTTCACATCCAACTCCATCTCTGCCAAATCAATCTTGACCTCAATAGACTCAAGTGACATTTCACCCTGAAAATTGGCAAGGGCTAAAGCATCATCAAGTGCTCTGGACCTCAGTGATAACTCTGAGTTCAACTTTGACAGAGTGATGTCCTTCTCTAAGTTGGCAAGTGCCACTGCAACATCAATCCTGCCCTGTGCCAGTGCTTTCTGTCTCCGGGTGTCAAGGTTTGCAAGCTCCACATCTCTGTCCAGATTTACCTGTGTGATCACCCTCTGGAGGTTTGCTTGTTGAACGGAGAGGTTACGGACTTGATCCAAGTCTGCTTGCTTAAATGCTTCCTGCTTCTTGTTCTCTAAGTTGACCATTGCAACCTGCAGTTCCCGATCTCCTTGTTGTTTGTAGATCTGAACTAAACGTCCTTCTGCATCAATCTGTTCTCTGGATCTCAACTCTGCAGCTTGTCCTGAGAGGACTTGAGCAGTTTCTGAATAGAGGTTTCTGATCTGTCTGAGCTTGGCAGGGTCTGCAGTCCCTGCAGATGCTCCAAGAAGTGATTTGAGATTCTGTTCTGTAGCACGTTTAAGTTGCAGTTCCGCAGGAGAAGTTGCTTCACCTCTGATTCTCTGCTTGAGGTGTTCTGCAAGTTCTGTTTCTCCCTCGACTACATCATCAATGAGAGATCGATTCAGTTCTCCAATCTGTCCAATAACCACTCTGTCTGGTTCTGCAACCTCACCAACCTGAACCTGTTCTGCAGGAGCAACCTCACCAACTGTGGGTGCAGTTGCATCTCCTACTGGAGTGGCAGTAATTGCATCTCTGGCAAAGACATCCACCTCCTCTGGAGTCAGTGTGAACCGTGCTTCTCTGACTGCAGTCTGCAACATGGACCCAAAGATTGCCCTTCTCGTATCCTCAGAGAGTCTATTGTAGTCTCCTACACCCTCTGAGATCTGATCGTAGGTAAGGTTCTGGAGTGCAGTCTGATCTAATTCTTGAAATGATCTACCAATGTCATCAGAGAAGTTCTTGGTCTGCAGTTTAGAATCTTCGTAGGCAAGGATCTTCTGATCATCAAACTTCTTCCTGACCTCATCCTCTGGGAGGTCTGCAAAGGCAAATTTATCTGGATCTTGTAGTTTTAAGGTATCGTACTCTTGATCTGTGGTCAGTTTCGTGAATGCAGTGTTAAGTTGTGTTCTCTGAGTATCAATCCTGCCATTTGCAAGATCTGCATCTGCTTGAGAGGAGTATTCTCTGCCTAGTTTGTCATAGTATTTAGGTGGAGGAGTGTAGACAGGTTGTGAGTCTGAACCACCACCATCGTTGTCATAGGAAGGTGTATTTTCACTAAAAGAACTTAAATCTTCAGTTGTTGTACTTGAATAATCGTGAGATGAAGCTGATGGTCCTCCAGACCCACTTTGGTAATCTGATACTTCTTTATCATAACTCCGAATCGGTCCACCACCTACACCAAACCCTTGAGTTCCCTGTATCGGTTGCCCTGAACCTCCTGCATCCTTGAGCATCTCTGCTTCACCCTGATTGATGAATGCCAGACCCTCACCTCTCGTTTGTTGGAGGAGTCTTGCAAGTCTCAATAATTCATCGTCTGTCAACCCACCGGGGTTTGCTTGATTCATCATACTAATTTCTGGGAAGGTAGTTTCATGCCTGTGTCACGGAGTCCCACCTCAAGCATCAGGTTTGAGATACTGTAGGATTGACCCACTTCAGGTTTTGAGGTTGCAGAATCCTCATTGTCTTGGATGGTGAATCGGATGCAGTCACATTTCTGTTTACCCAGATGCATCCTGAACTGGTAGACTCCGTTTGCCAGATCTCCATCAGATCCTGATGCAAATCTCTGGGATGCAAAGGGGTTTTCTTCTGCAAATTTTGTCAGAGACAGGTCACGGGAATAGTTAAAACTGTGGGTTTCTCTGTAGAATGGTTCAAAGTCATATCCCACCTGAACATTCAGTATGTGGTCTGATGCATATTCTCCTAAAACAAATGCTTTACGGACCCTCTGGAGACCCTGCACTGCATCAGTTTTAAGCCATGAGGTAGTCAGTTTAAGAGGGTAGAATGCACCATTATCTGTGTAGCTTGTGGACTGCTCCCACACAGACCCATCTGTTCTGAGATACACATAATTGCCTGTCTTCTGCCAGACCGTTGCTCCATTACCACTGTGAGATGTGAAGACTGAAAACTTATTGTAATAGTAGTCATAGCAGATGGTATCTCCATCAGAGCAAAGGAACCTGACCTGATTCACATCCTGCAACAAATCTGCAGAGGTGATGGTATTGGAGTTATAGCGTTCTACGGGTGCTCCTATATACACAGTCTCCAGACTACGGTTCAGAAGATAAATCCCCTTGGCAGACTTAAACAGAATCCCCTGTGGTATCAGGACAATGGATCTGGGGTCTGTGCATCCTGCATCTGAAGTGATGAGTTGTGCATCACTGAAATCATTATTATTACCAGTTGGTGTAGGACCATTGCCTGTCAGAGAGAAGATCCTGTTATCCTCAAACAGAATGAGTTTTTCATCCATTTGTTGAATACCCGTAATGGACTTTGCTTCATTGACTGTGATCTTGAATGAGTCATTAAACTCAATAGCCTGATCCCCCAATCTTTGCTTGGAGTAATACAGAACCTGTGGTTCCTCTGAGGAGACCACAAACATCCTGTTTTTAAATGTACCCAAAACAGACTGAGCAGGAGGTGCTATGTTGTCCAGAACTCCTCCGTTGGTGTAAAGAGACTCCAGACCTATTAGGTTTGCATCTGTAATTGATGAATCCACAAAAGTCACTGTGTCTGCAGACTCATTATTAGAAACAGAACCCACCTTAAAATAGAGAGTCCCGTTATCGATAGTCCTGTAAATCTCAACATCCACTGCACTGTGATCTGTGATCCTAAGTGTGGGTATAGTCAGAGTATTCTTGGAAGTGCTCCCTGTGGTTGCTTGTTGCACACCAGAGGATGGTGCAGATCTGTGTATCCTACCATTTGCATCTGTGAACACATAAATGCACTTATAACTGTATGTCCCTGCTGCCAGTGACCCACTGGATGTTGCAGTAACACAGGTCACATTCTCAGGAAAGATGTGGAATCCTAACTCTGCAATCTCTTGGGTGTCATACAAGGAGGTGAATCCTCCACCTGTCAGAAGTGACTTACCCAACTGCTTCGTCAAAAAAGTTCTGTTTCCTGAAAAGTCTGCTTTGAGTCTGGAAATCCCCTTCAAAGAGTAAACATTATTTCCTGTACTGGTCAGTCTGGTTTGCACCTGTGCAGGAACCTCAAAAATGCCTGATGTGGTATTGAGAATACTTGTGGTCACACCACGGGTCAGATGTGCTCCTGCTAAACCCTGCTTGTACTTTGCGAGTACCAGACCTGATGAATCTATGAGGAAATATGTGGGTTGCAGAACACTCTCATGAATCACCCACAGATAGGTGGTACTGGAGAACTGGAAAGGTCTGGAAACTAAACCTACAGACCTCATGACTATTGTGGCAGAAGTGATTGAATTGGATGAAGTAGTATAAGTCCTTTTGTTTACCAGATGATCATAAGTATTGGAGTCATTATGCTCATAAAAGACCTCCAGATTTGCAGAACTGGTCAGGATCATGGAGATCCGATTGATCTTGGTAGAGTCTGCAGAAGTGGTGGAACCATCTGTGGTCAGATCCTCATTGAGATGAAAGATCTTGAGACCTGTTCCAGAGGAGCTCTTACCAAACGCTACATATATGTCTGTGTCTAAAGTTTTGTCTGCAGTAATGGTCAAAGAGTCTTCTGCCTGTGCAGAGATTGTGACCTGATCTGGGAACCCTGTAGAAAGTGAACCCTTGGCTCCGTTAGAGTCTATGTAGCAGACTTTGATTGTGTTTGATGTGTCTGCATAAGCCATCACACAGGAGTCAATAGTGGTGTCATACTTGACCACATCGAACAAGAATGAGGTGGTATTGATGTCAGATGCAATGGTGACTATAGACCCCAGACTTGTGGGTTGCTCCACATTGACCTGTCTTGCAGCAAGTTTCTCTACACCTGTGTCTGTGTCTGCAAAGAATATGGTGATATTCTTACCCTGTGAGACCACTCTGGGACTTCTCCCATTGTTATCTACCAGTGCATCTTCTAAGACCACTACACCATTGTCTGAATCCACTACACTGCAACGTACTCCTCCAGAAGTGTCCTCCCAAGCATAGACGATGATGTTCTCACTGAGAGCACAATCGACTGCACTTTGTTGATTCTCATTTCTGATGAGGTCTGTAGAGGTTGCATCCACCGATCTGAACCCTCCACGGTCCACCCACTTGGTCAGACCTGATGCATACGAATAAATTTTGTTGGAACCAAAGACTAGGAGTTCATCCTCAAGAGAAGTGAGTGCTTCTCCAGTGGGAAGTGTGGACCCGTCCACCAACTCTGTACCCAGAGCAGAATAGCCAAACCTCTTCTCCACAGACTTACCCTTGGTGAAGACTGCATTCTCCAGTTCTACCAGTTTGGAGGAGAGAACTAACTTCTCATCTGTCTTGGTATCTAATGACCCAGACAGGTCAACTGGAACTAGGGCTTTCTGTAGTGGCATTCTGAGAGTTCTGTAAATCTAAAAGAGCTTGTCTGTAACCTAATAACCGTTGTTGTTCTACTGAGTATTGGTTTAACTTTTCTTGGATTTGTACTAACTCTTGGTCTATCTCTTCAACTGTTTTCATGGCTTGGGAAATTTATCTTTAGTCTTTTTTAGTTCTGCTTTTAAAGCATCAATTCCTCGATCATAAATCTGGCCAAGTGATCGCAAAAGAATCTGTCTGGTCTTGTGGAATATCCCTCAGTTTTTGACGATAATTTCGCAAATTGGATGCATCCTCTCCAGTTTCAAGCGCTTTTGTCATCTGCCAATCAGTTTCCTGTAGTTTTTGGTTCCGTTGGTTCCGTACTTTTTCCCACTGAAATTTATTATCTGCTGTTTTTTCAGCACTCGTTTTTTCCTTCACTTCCCAGACTTGAGTCCAAAGTCCATTATCTAAAACAGGTATCTGTTCAATAACTCGCTGGGTCGATTCCGTATACGAAGGTTTCTCTACAGCTTTTATTTCTTTTATACCAAAAATGTCACGAACTGATTGAATTTTAATCGCTTGTATTGGAAAAGAAGTATTTCTATTTTGATTTCGTAGATCATCCTCCCTGTAGGGCCATTGTTCTACAGTTCCATTCTTGGCTAATTTTACATAACTCATAATTATCCTTTCTTAAAAAAGTCTAGTTATTATATTATACGGTTTCACGATAGCACCACTCATCTCTGACCAGAGTTTTAAGCCCAATCCGTTTCATGCAGAGTTTATGTGATTCCTGAAATTTATCTGCCATTGCATCAAGGAATTTATGAAAATGTTCAATAGTTGGTTCCTTGCCTGAATCCATGAGTTTTTCATTTTGTACAATATAATCATGAAGATATTTTCTTGCAGATTGGGGATGAACTCCGAATTGCTCCAGATACTCAGCTGATCCCCTACCGATCATGCCTGTTGACATCATCTCCTGAAAAGAATTTCTAAAAGCCATTTTTATATGATGCCGAATTTCTGCTTTTTCCGAATCTTTTTCATCCCATTTTTCAGGGATATTGTGTGAGTCTCTTATTTCGTCATATGCATCCTGGTACATCCCTATTTCTTTCAACGCACCTTCTACATATAACCTAGCTCTTTCCATTTTAGCAGTAATTTCTTCGGCCCGGATCAAAGATATTTCATCTTCCTTTTTCTGTATTATTTTTAAACGTACATCATCTTTTTTTAGTTTAAAAAATACCTCTTCCAATGCCGATGTCTTTCGTTCAATTTGTGCTAGGATTTGTCTTAGATGACGGTATGGTTCATCACCTGCAATATTCAGTGTCATCAACTGTGATGTCGTTTGCGTATTTTTGCGACCTGCTGAATTTCTAGCTCGTTTGATTTCGGGCAACCGAGATTCGATTTTTTTTAGAGCATCAACGTCAATCTTTAAAACAGACGGATTTTTCAAAATTAAATCCATTTTATCCATCTGAGAGAGCAGCTGGATAGTATCGTGCCACAGTCAGATCTCCAAAATCGGTAGCATTTCCTGTTGATGAAATCGTTATGTAGTCGATCACATTTGAATTCGCTGATACATATCCGCCTCCAAATACACCTCGACCTGCAGTTCCGTTGGACGTTGAAGCTAAGGCCCGACGTGCCACAGTGAGATCTCCAAAATCAGTCGCATTACCTGCTGAGGAAATCGTGATGTAGTCAATAATATTTGAATTTGATCCTGTAGACCCGCCTCCAAAAACTCCTCGGCCTCCAGTTCCGTTCGATGTTGCTCCCAAATAATCCTTACGTGCCACAGTGAGATCTCCAAAATCAGTTGCATTACCTGCTGAGGAAATCGTGATGTAATCAATAACATTTGACTGTGTAGATGTAGACCCGCCTCCAAAAACCCCTCGATCTGCAGTTCCGCTCGAACACCCAGCTAGTACCGCTCTAGCCACAGTCAGATTTCCAAAATCAGTTGCGTTTCCCGTTGATGAAATTGTGATATAGTCAATGACATCTGAATTTGATCCTGTAGTCCCGCCTCCAAAAACTCCTCGGCCTGTAGTTCCGTTTGATGTCCCAGCCAAACCTTGCCGTGCCACAGTCAGATTTCCAAAATCAGTTGTGTTACCTGTTGATGAAATTGTGATATAGTCAATGACATCTGATTGTCCCGATCCATCGTTTCCGCCAGCAAAAATACCTCGGCCTGTAGCTCCGTTTGATGTCCCAGCTAGGATGGCTCTAGGTACAGTGAGATTTCCAAAATCAGTTGCGTTTCCTGTTGAGGAAATTGTGATGTAATCCATTACATTGTAAGGACCATCGTTCCCGCCTCCAAAAACCCCTCGATCACCTCCACCTCCGCCGACATCACCAATTAAAATTCGCAAACTAGAAAATGCCATTTTTCCCTTTAACTGAAGTTGAGTCCACCTGAAAATCCGTAAAAATTTGTTCCTCCATCAAATGTCACAAAAGATAAGACATCAACGCCTGACGTTGTTAAAGTTGGCGCTGATCCTCCTGCCCATTTGACGGAATTTCCTCCACCCCCGTGCGCCCCTGCTTTAAAAGTAATCGTCGCCGTCCCTCCATTAGTGATAATAATTGTCAGAGAGTTTGATTTGCCAGAAAGTGCATTCGTTATACCAACATTCGCAGTCATGCTGCCAATAGTAACTGACTGTACATTCCCATTTTCTAAATCAAAATCGAAAGCAGAGGTTTGAGTTCCCGAAATGGCATTAAAATATTCTGAATAATCCCTAATACAAGGACGTTTGAGTGTTTTATCTGTTAAATTTAGTGTATTTGTTTCAAACGTAGCAATTGCGTTTCCTGCATCATCTGAGATGCTGGGATTCCCAGAACCAGGAATGGAAACTACAGTAGTCCCTCCATCATTTTGTAGGAGTAAATCGTCTGAGGACGCTGGTTTTATAATAAAATTAGCCATGATTTTCCTTAGTTGTACAGTGCATGATGCCCGGTTAATGTTGCTCCTCCATCACCAGTAACAGTTTGAGCAGAAGCGTTTGTAATAGTCATTGCCGTTGTTTTTGCAAGGACATTTGATAAAATGAGATCCGAGTTTATTGTAAGTGTGCCGTTGACCGTGAAGGTGTCTCCGAATTTTACGGTTTGTGAAGAAACAGTCCCATTCACGTTTTGTGCAGAGGTAGCGACAATATTATCAACCGTTGAAAGTGCGGAGATCGATGTCCATGAAGTATCACCAGAACCATTAGTCTGAAGGACTTGAGTATTAGATCCTCTGCCATCTGGTAGAGTAAAACTTTTCGAAGAATCATCTCCGTTGATTTTTACCTGACCTGTCCCATTTGCACTTAAAGAAAGATCACCATTAGTCGTGGATGTAGCAATATCATCAGTTTTGACAGTTCCAGTACCATTGGGATCTAAAATGACATCCCCGTTTGTGTTTGTACTTGAAATCGTATTTGCATCGAGTCTCAGATTATCTACACGGAGATCCGTAACCGCCGAGTTCGTCCCAATCGTAACTGCATCAATCTCCCCTCCTGCAATATCCACTTTGGAAATATCTACTTCTCCAGTTCCATGAGGACTAAGGGTGATGTTGGCATTTCCAGAGGATGTTCCAATACTGATTGCACCTCCAAATGAGGTTGCAGTAGTCAGTACCGTCCCTGTCTCATTAGGAAGAGTCAGAGTCCCTGAAGTCCCGGTTCCTGTGTACTGAACAGTGACAAAGTAATTGACTCCACTACCAGAATCATCAGTCCTGTAGTTGTAGAGTTGGAATGTGGAGAATGCCATCTTCGCATACTCCGAATAGGTGGAGTTATGTTGCCATGTGAAAAAGTCTGAACTGGATACATAGTTGGCTGCTGCAGGAGCAGCAAGATTGGTGATAGATCCTCCTGCATTGACAGATCCTCCTGTGGTCAACTGGACCTGATTTCCTGATGCATCTCTGTAGTAAAGTTCTCCTCCAAACGAATACAGTGCTCTCAGGAGATCTGTGGGTTGTGAACCCTGATTCTCAAATGAAGTCTGTTTTACCTCTGTCAGAGCATTGTCATTATACTCCAGAGTCCCATTGATGTTCATGGCACTTGGAGTAATCCTCACCCCCTTGTTAGAGGTGTGGTCATGGTTGTCTATTGCATCTAGAGATGTATTGAGATTTGTTCCCCAAGTAGGTGCAGGAGTTACTGCAACTGTGGATTTCTCAATAGCGGTTATATTCGTTCCAGAGGACATATCTTAGAAAAAGAAAAGGTCAACTGTGACCGTTGCTCCTGCTTTCAGAATCATCTGAACATCAGGAAAATTGTTTGTTGTGGAAGACTCAAAAACACTGGTATCTGCATTCTGTTTGGTGACGATGTATCCCACAAATTTCCTTCCTAACCCGTGATCCACAAGAGTGTCTGATGTCCCAAGGGCAACGTCTGTCTTATGTACTCCATCTGCAAAGGGGAGTGACAAGAGTGGACTGATTGCAGTCCTGATGTTGCTCTGTAACTGATCGATTTTTGCATCACCTGTGTGAATCTCCGTAAAGTTGACTCTGCTCATGCGTAATAAAACTTTTCATAACTGACCACATCTGTAACGGTCTCTGGTTCTCCTGCATCCCTGTTCTGTGATTCTGTGATGATTCTCTCTCTCAACTGATTCTTTTGAAGAAGAAGTGCCGTTGCATCTGCTTCTTCCTTGATCATGATCTTGATTGCAGAATCTATAATGATGTACTCATCCCATCCTGAGTAGAAATCAAACCGTGACTCAATGCTTCCATAACTTGTAGGATCTGACAGACCTGCAGAATTAAGATCTGTAGTCACTGTGTTTGCTCCTACTGCAGTCACGGTCTGATCTACATTGTAATCGGTTGCCAAAAAGTTCTGACCTGTAATCAAGTCTCCTATTACAAACTCATGAGAACCTGTGGTCCACATCGTTGATGTCCCTCTGGTGATTGCAGTGGTATCCTTGGAAAGCAATCTCTTGGGAGATGGTATGTAGTAAAGTTTGACTGAATCCGTAGTTGATGGAACTGGACTGAACACAATAGAACCCTTCTGAACACGGTACTTGTAGTCTCGTGCATACACTGTGAGTGCATTACGGGTTCTCTGTGCCCAATTGTATCGTTTAAGAGGAACAGATTCTGTGGATGTAACCACAAGATCCACTCCTCTCATTTTGTAGAAATCTGATGGAAGATCATAAGTATCTGTACCAGAGACCATAGACACAGTGCTTGTTGTGGTGAAATAGTCCTCATTGAAGTTCTCATTGATCAAGGAGTAAAGTTCCCCCCATGAGTTATTGAGATACCTAGTGAGTTCTGTATCATTCACAAACTGACTGTTTTCCTGATCTGCACGTTGACGGGTCAGGAGTCTAAGCTCTGTCAGATTAACCAGATCAGTCATAGCTCATCATGATTCCGTGAATTGCCATTAAGACGGTCTCCTCATCTCCACCTTTGACTGCTTTGACGAGTTCTTTTGCCATCTCTTTTTGTTCATCAGAGTATGAATACTCTTCTTCCATCTCTTCTTTATCAGAATCCTTATCATAGGAATCTGAACCCCCCATTGATCCTTTGAGGGGTCCAAGAATGATGGTTGCTGCTTCACTTCCCATCATATTGCTCCTTTAGGTTACGTCCGTATTACGGAGGAACAGAGCAAAGTGAACTCGATTGTTAGCATTAACTGCAAGATCGGCTGCAGAAGTCCCTGTGATGTTTCTGATCACTAAGGTCTTTGCACTCGCAACATCAATTGCTCCCCATTGGAGCTTATGATCTCCTGCTGCATTATGTGCTAACGAACATTGTCCACTGATGAGTTCAATGTAGGTGTCTTCCAAGGTCACAGTCCATGTTCCTGTAGCAGTCCGTGCCACAGACCAACCTTTGCCTGTGTTATCGGCTGCAACGGGATCAGAACTTGCGTTGGTCTTGAAAGAACCTGCAATTATTTTGACTTCAGGATTTAAAGCCTGAACGTCCCTAAAGACTCTCGATGCCATTTTTCTCCTTTATGCTAAGGCGATTCGGCAATTGAAACCGGGAGCGGAACAACCAAGTTGTCCGTAGAATCCAACTCTGATTTCTACTCCATCGTCTGAAGACTGACGGAGCATCCGATTTCCATCTACATCAATGATGGAGACAGTTTCGTTGATGGTAGCAAGTTGCCATGTATCCATCTGAAGTGCGTATGCAACTCCCACAGGGCAGTCCTTATCAGGAATAATTTTAGCAATTCCATAAGGTGCATACATTTCCAGTGACCTGTATCCAGAACCAGTTTCAGGATCAACTTCACGTTGAACTGTAGACTGAAGTTCTTTTTCAAGTGCAATGAAATCTGTGAAAGAAACAAAGATGTGATCAGGTGCTCCACCTTCTCTTGCTGCCAATCCAAGACCGTTAATGATGGTCTCTTCACGGGTGCTTGAGAAAGCCTGTCTCTGACCTCCCAATCGACTTGGATCTTTGGATCTGTCCTGACCAAAATATGCAGTACCACCGGGAGCAGAAGCAGGAATCCAATCTGCAAGACCTGAAACTCCTGCATCATAGTTGCCCTGAACATACACAAAGTCATTCTGAGCAATTGCAGAAATTCCTGCAGACAGGTTGCCTGTCATCGTTACTTGGTTGGAGGTTGCATCTCTTGAGACTGCAGACACTTCCAAAGTTCCTGAACGAACAGAACCTCCAGTTTGTGTCGCAGAAACTTGCAGAACCATTCCGATCTCAAAGTTGAGTGCATCAGAATCGGTTACAAGATCCAGTGTGGTCACACCAAAGGATGAGTTGTTGACCTTTCCGATTGCTGCATCAGAAGTTCTGTACAGTTGCCGGGAAAGTGCATCTCCAACAGATTTTGCAGTTTGATCAATTTCTGTGGTTGCAGCATCCAAGAATGCATACTCATTACCCTGTGATGCAAGGAGTGTCTCCCCGTCCACAGTTGCAACTCCATAGTGCTTCTTACGGGTGAGCAGGAATTCTGCTACCTGAGTTGCACTTGCGTTGCTTTGAGCATTTGCAAAGTTTGCTGATACCCCTTGAGGTCTACCGAAAATTACAGGAATCGGCATTGACTTCCCTTTGAATCTAGGATTCTTAGGGACAAGGCTTAAAAAGGGATGATTCTTATAAACCGTGTCTATTACAGGTTTATCTTGATAGTAAATCTTGAGGGCATTATCCCATGCCGTCATATTTGTGGCTGATGCCATTGGTATACTCCAAATTGAAAGTCATTTTATACTCCCGATTTGGTCTCTCTGAATGCCTGAACTGCTCTTTCCAGTGCTTCATGTTTGGAAACAGGTCCAGTTTTGGTTTCAGAAGTCCTCATTCGGGATGTTCCTTTACTAGAAAGTGTCCTCGACTGACTTTTTTGGACTTCACCCAATGGCTTTTCGGAGGGTGAACCTATTTTATAGATAGACCTCACTTTTTTATTCTGAACTGCATTATCCATGAAATCTTTGTAAGTCTTTTCAACCTGATCCAAGACTTCCTCATTGGTGAGGGTCTCCCCACCATTCATGGCATAGTGCTTCTGAATATCCAGAACGCTTTGTTGTGCTTCATCCCAAAAGGCTGAAACCAACGGATACTTTTCTGATTCCTCAACTACACTTTTCAACTCAGAAACATAAAACTGCACCTCTTGAGATGCAAGATCTTTTTGTTTCTGTTTATCTGATTCAAACTTTTCTTTTTTCAATTGTGAGATCTCTTCCTGCATCTTCTGCAGTGCAGTCTTCTCACTGGATCTGCCAAGTACCTGATCTGTCATGGACTCATAATTGGACCCTAACACCTCAGATGCTTCCAGATGCTTGCCTTGCTCAATTAAGTTTCTTGCTTCCTTGAGCTTACCCAGATCATCATTTTGATCCTTTAACTCCTGTTCCTTCTTAAAGAGTTCCCTCTTCTTCCGTGCAACCTCTTGGAATGCTTTGGAAACCTTGGGTTCTTCCTTCTCAGGTTCTGCTTCTTCAGTCTCTTCTGCTACAGGTTCCTCAACCACTTCTTCCACAGGTTCTTCTTTGAGAAGACCCTTGTCCCTGAAGAATTGTTGTGCCTGTTCTGATAGTTGCGGAGTTTCCTCCACAGTCTCTTCAACTACTGCAGTCTCTTCTGTCATATTGGTAATGGCGATTCAGGTGTCTCTGGAGTCTGTGGCATTTCTGGCATCAGATTCTGTGGTGCAGGAACCTCCCCTGCAGGGGATTGAGCAGGTGATTCAGGAAGTCCCTGCTGTAATTGTGCTTGTGCTTGTGCCTGATTAAGCATGGTCTGAGTCTGGACTATGAACTCATCCAAGAGTGCAATCTTGTCTGCATCCACACCCTTCTGTCTTGCTTCCAAGTACGCTAACTGAAACCTCTGTTTGGCTAAGTTGAGATCCATGTAAGGTTCTGGACCAATGTACTCTCCTTCATCCAATATCTTGCTGATCCTCCACTCCACATCTGCTTCTGCTGCTTCATAAACCTGTGTAACTGAATTGAGGTCTGGGAAGTCTAGCAGTCTTGTGATCTGCTCTCTTTTGTCAATGACCTTCAAATTGATCAGTTCCTGAACGGTCTGCAACTTTCCTGCAGGTAGGGAGGGAAGGATTGAAACAGGATACGGTTCCAAGATGAACTCATCCCGTGCCAATCGTATCTTCTCAAAATCAACCTTGGACATCTCTCTGCGGTAAGTAGTTTGAACAGGATAGGAACCTTTTTCCTCAACCACATCTTCTGCCAAGTCAAAATAGTGCTCTGCAGCATTCATAAATGCCTGTTCGTATCGTCTTCCTATAAGGATGAATCTTTCCGTTTCAATATCATGATAAATTCTTAATGCTGCTCCTGATTCCAACCCTGCAGGTTTCTTTCCTGTGGCAGACAATTCTGAGATCCCTGAGATCTCGTATGCCCTCTGATAGAGTCTGTCCAGATGGTTATACACCTCTGGATGCATTGCAGAGGGAGTGTAAACAACTGGAGGTTGACCATTGTAGTGAATGATCGTTCCGGGTTGATTTCTGATGTGTGACGGGGCAACTTTGCTTCCTGCTTGAAGAAATACCATTGGAACACTCAATAAGTGCATGGATTGTTGAATCCTGATGCACAATGCATTGATTTCTCTCTGAACAGGGTAAAGTTGCTCTGCCAAGGAGATTCCACCAAATCCTACAACGGAATCACTCCATTTGAGGAACAGAAACGGGAATTTATCCCTGCGGTACTCCTCATCCAAGAGTGTGGCTCCTTCTACACAGATAACATGTCTTCCATCTTGTGAATCTTTGTTTACAGGCAAATGCCATGCTTCTACAACCTCAACTAAGTCTGAATCTGGTGTTTCTTCCTGATTTTCTGATCCTAAACGGTCTATTTGTGTTGAAAACCCTGAAAAACGGTCCAAAAGATACGATTTATGTACTTTTTTGACCTGATAGAGTGATTGAGGGTCTCCATACAACCCATCATTCATATCCCAGAGGATTTCGTTTGCAAATACCCTCTCTACCTCAATTTTATCGTTTTCTGAGTAGATTTTGAGTACTCCAAGGTCAAAAATGCAGGAATCCTGAAAGATTTTGGGCATCAACTCATACAGTTTTGTCTGCATGAACATTCCCTCCATCATTCTTCCCATCATCTTGGCCTTATTCTTCAGAGAATAATCACCTCCTTCTGTCAAATACATTGGTCTGGGTCTATTTTTACCAATCTTGGATGAAATTGTGTCTATCATCGACTGTGTGACATTCATTCTCATCCTCATGTCATCACGTTTGTCTAATGAATAACTCGCAGTCTTGACCAAACCCTGCTTGAAATCCTGCAGATCATACCTTCTCTGAGAATAAACTCTGAGAAAGTCCAGATTTGCCATCATCCGATCATAATGGGTGTCATTGAGTTGGTTGATTACACCCATCAACTCCTCATGACAATTATCAAGATCTGATTCCCACCAAAACATCAGCTTCTAAAATGAGAGTTAACCATTGTGTCTTGTTCCACAGGGTCTCTGAACTGAGGAACTTCCTGTGGTTGTTCATCCATTTCTACATTGAACTCGACTGAAATACCCATACCTTCAAAAGTTCTTACATTTGAATCCTTGAGGAATGTGATCATCTCTCTGATCTCCCTCAAGTTCATTTCATCTCTCAAGATTATTTTCTCTTCTTTATTAAACATCACCAGTTCTTGCAACTCCAGTAACGGGCCTTTGTCTTAGGACCGGGATTAGCACAGTTATGCCTTGCTCTGAAAGACTTCCGTGCAGATGGATTGGACTTCCTTATCTTCATATTTGGATCTCCAAACCTGACCACCTTTACCTTGTTCCCATCTTTGACATAAACCTTGAACTTCTTGGACTCACCTGAAGTCCTGATGGGTTTGTTCA
>Ga0075468_10000397_pt1 | contig 17020 bp, 31 predicted proteins | sample DEB08_DNA_12_FD_77578 | JGI IMG/M metagenome (GOLD analysis project Ga0075468, IMG submission 77578) | Aqueous microbial communities from the Delaware River and Bay under freshwater to marine salinity gradient to study organic matter... | ecosystem: Environmental > Aquatic > Marine > Coastal ...
ATACGCAACAGTTACGCCGTTAATAAGTCGATGCGCGTATACCGTAAAAAAGGGCGGGAGAACGGAACGTGTCGTTGCTTTCATTGCGGGTCTACTCGTAATATTCATATCCACCACATCTATCCTGTTTGCGTTGCTCCAGAGTTGGCTGGTGATCCTAGTAATTTTCTTTTTGCTTGTGCCAAACATCATTTGGTACTATGTCACAACGGGAATTGGAAAAATTATGTCGAAAATTTAGACCAAATATCATTTACACTAAAGCACTGGACCACGAGGACACAAGAAAATGAAATTTAAAGCAGGGGTTTCGGTTTACGGGGCGCATCCTTTCATCTGGCTACATATCCAACATGCATCAAAATTCTGGAATACTCATATGCACGGGCTGACGATAACGTCAATGTGCGACGGGAAACACTCGAAACACTCGGATCACTACAAGGGCATGGCATGGGATACCCGGACGTGGACTACGCGAGACAGCGGCGTTCAAGTTTATGGGGATGCGCGGTCCAGATTGCTTGAAAAGTACGTAGAACACATGGGAGACCAGTTCTTCATATTGGATGAAGGCACACATTTTCACACATCATGGAGACCGACTCGATATGGGTAAGGGCGCGCTAACATACGAAATGCTACGACCTAATGCGCGTATTGGCGATACCATCGCGTGCGACAGAAAGGGGCTAATGAGTTGGGGAATAAAAATCTTCACGCTGTCGAAATATAATCACACTGCGGTAATTTACGTGTCTGACGACCATGATGCCGTGTGGATCGCAGAAATGCTGCAAGGCAAGGGGCTTTTATGGACGCCGGCGAGCGACTGGGTTAGGGATAAGCTTAATCGAGGGATAGGGCTGCGATACTGTTTCAGGCCGACCGGAACGAATGACGAGGAGTCCATGACTGAGTTTATGATTAAGTCGCGCGCGAGCCATTTAAAATACGGCTGGAACTCACTCTTAAAAATCCTAGTCGGTCAGGCCTTGCGGTTGCGGTACAATACAACGTCATTGGTCTGTAGCACTTTCGCTCAGTCCATACATGAGGTCGGCGGATACCAAGGCTATGCGGTTTTAGCAGACCCTGATGACATTCAAGAACACTCACAAATAACTTTCAAAATCAAAAAGGCCAAAAATGATTAATTTAGAAAACCAAAATGAACCGACGATAGATGACTATAACCGACTACTGGAGTCGCACGGGGATCTGTTAGAGCGCATCGCAAACCTCAAGCGCATCAACCCAAACACTAAGTCATGGTACAAGTCGAAGGGCGTCATGGGCGGGCTGGTTGCGGTTCTTGTCGGCGCGTTAAGCATCGCGGGAAACGCTCTTGGTTGGCCGGACGCAGTAATGCAGCCACTTGTATCAATGGGCGGAGTTGGCGGCTTGGTGGCGATTGTGGGACGAGTCACGGCAAGCCACGAGGTTAACGCATGAAACCAATCATTGTTGTAAGCGCGGCGCTGATCTTGGGCGGATGCAGTTATAAATCTAATATGATTTATGTAACTGGAGACGCAAATAGGATCGAAAGATTAGCGGATGATATACCGGCGGGTTCCGCTATTGATGATCTGGGTCGTAACGCAAAGGACCTAAAGGAGTTGATCACAGTCGACCCGGTCAAGTTATTATCGGGAGATGTTGTTGTAAGCCGGGCTGAGAAGAAGCCAAGCGCATTAAGATCTCTGCTAAGTAAATTTAAGAAGAAAGATGACGACTCAGACGATGTCATCACGCCGTTGCCGGATCTTAAAATCACGCCGGAGCAAATAACCGAAATTGAGGCCGCACAATGAATACGAAAGCAATTGAATTGCTAGAGCAAGTTATCGAGATATTAAAGTCCGGCCAAGATGTTGATGGCGGGGCGCATGAGGATGCGCCGTTGTCGGATACAAAATGGATGGAGTACTTAATTAGACTCGCCGAGGCGCGGGAGTTGAAGAAAGAGATAAGGGAAAACAAGCCAGACATCACGCCGTCGACCACATTCCACGTCGACTATTATGATGACTCGATGGCGTACATCAATCGCTATCCAGACATTGAGGAATGGTTGAGAAATTTTTCAGACAACGCAAAGGTCGGGCGTGCGCGCGATCATTACGAGAGATTCGGGAAGGATGAGGGTCGCATATGGGGCCGCGTTGAAAAGATACCGGCGGTTAAGGCGAACACTTATACGGACCTATCATCCGGCGCACCGGCCGGGTTTTTATGGAAGCCTGTTAGTGAGTCGCGCGGCGGTATTCCGGTCTTGCTCACGCCGAGGGGTTGGGAGAGAAAAGAGGTTTCATTGCGTACGCACGATGGCGGATTCATCAAGTCAAGAGTGGAGTATCGAGGACTCACAAACGGCGACCGGCAGACCTATTTTTTCCACGGCGTAAAAGCAAACCAACTGCCGTCAAACACGCTGTTAAACATCGGATCGGATTTGTACCTGATAAAGAACCCAACGGTAAGGATCGGTTAAGGTGGTCCTTAACTGCTGAAAAGCACTGCAAATAAAACTAAACCGCCAAACGGCGGTTTTTTTATCATTTTTTTTCAAATAGGGGTTGCGCGCTAGGTTTTCATGTGTATAATACAACGTATTGAAACAAACAACAGCAACAAGAGAGAAACGAAAATGACTTACAAAAACTTAAAAGCAGATTACCAGAACGGCGACATGAGCGATATCGGCATGGCTACAGAAGCGCAAATTGATCGATTGATTAAAGAAACTGGTAATGATGACATTTTCGCTCACTATGAAAATGCTTTAGAGGAAATGAGAATTTTGATGGCTGAGTTCATCTAATCAACAACGGGGCGGCAATCGTCGCCCCAACGAATTATTTTGAGAAAAGATTAAAATAGTTGTTGCATTCTAAATTTTCATCTGTATAGTGCGACGTATTGAAACAAACAACAGCAACCAGAGAGAAACGAAAATGTACGACAACGATCCAGATTATTTTCATTACATGAGCGATTCAGAGCATGATTCAGGTGAGGCAATATTGGGAGCGAAGTGGGCGGCAGAAGAAGGTAGATGTTTAGGAGCATGGTTGGTCACTTCTCGAGATGCGATCATCGCTAATCCTTTTTACAAGGGCGCTCCAGTTCCTCATCCTGAAGATTACCAAGACGACGACGATTATTCATAACACTTAATCAACGGGGCGGCACAAGTCGCCCCACACACAGTACGAGAGAACGAAAATGATTAAAGAAACAACAATAATGCTTGTCGGCGATCAAATGATCGCTATGCTCTCACGGGGAGAATTTCTTTCTCATCACACAGGCGTTATGCATTACGTCTGTGAAATGATCCCATGCCTAAGACCGTTTAGCCCTCAAGCATGGGACGTCGCTGATCGCATAGAAGACTACCTGAGCGACTATTACCCCAACTGGAGTCGAGTCAATCAAAACAACTTCAGCCAGAGCTAGGGGAACGAACTAGTAAAGTAAGATTTACTAACGGCGCCGATAGTAAAGGGCGCTAAACTTGGCCGATCTTCTGGCCGATATTAATCGAGGTGAAAAATGAATTTACAAGTTGATAAGAGTATTAATTTGGTGAGACTGGTGGAAGCCTTGGCGTCCGGCGGTTTTGAAATAAAGGCGAGAGGGATATCGCTCGAAATAGTAAAAAAGGAGATGAACGTCATCGAGAAAACATCCGATCTTATCGAGAGCGGAAACATTCCCGACTACACTTACAACGATTAGAAATTAGGACATAATATGTTTGATTTGAACTCAATTACACAAACCCGGAACGAATCACCGCCAACTATTTTAATCCACGGCATCGAGAAAATTGGCAAGTCCACGTTTTTCGCTGGGGGCAGCGTCGATGGGGTAGATTACGAGGGCGCGCCGAATCCGATATTTATACGGACAGAATCTGGCACAAAAGGATTATCAACGAAAGCGTTCCCCATATGCGAATCACTCGCGGATCTGCATTCCTGCCTTGATACGCTTATAAACCAAGAGCACGACTTTAAGACTGTGGTGCTGGATTCGGCGGACTGGGCTGAGAAGTTAATCATCAAGTCGATATGCGAGAAGGATCGCGTCGATAGCTTGGCGGCTGCGGCCGGCGGCTACGGCAAGGGTTATGATGTACTAGTGTCCGAGTGGTCCAAGATCATCGCAAAGCTTGATAACCTCAACCGAGTAAAGAAGATGTTTGTCGGTATAATTTGCCACAGCGTTGTCGCTCAATTTAACGACCCGGAGAGTGAACCGTATGACTACTATAAATTGAAAATGCACTCAGCGAAGTCAGGCAAGGCCGGGTCCTCGGATATGCTTGTCGAGTGGGTTGACGTGTGCGGATTCGCGTCAAGGAAAACAGTCACAACAACAAAGGGGGATAAAAAAGTAACTCGGGGCGTTGATATTTCCAACAACGCAAGTATACTCTACCTACGAGGCAAGCCGGCTTATGTGGCAGGAAACCGTTTCGGAATGCCGGCCGAGATTGATCTTCATTGGTCAAACTTTATCGAATCATATAAAGCAAACTCTTAACATTTAAACCCAAACAGGACTATATCAAAATGGCACAAATTAAACCTTTTACAATTGACCCAGAAAACGCACAAGATGAGTTCTCGCCCCTAGTAGGCAAGCATAACGTCATCTGGACCGATAGCGAGATGGTCGCGACCAAAGCCGGAACCGGTTTTTACCTTAAAGCCCAAGGTCAGGTTATCGACGGCCCGCGATCCGGTGCGGTTTTCTTCCACATGCTCAACCTTATCAATCCGAATGAGGTCGCGGTTAAAATCGCGACTCAGCACTTAACGCAAGTGGCGATTGCAACAGGTGTCGAGGGTGAGTTAACGGACACCAACGTGCTGCATAACAAGCCGATGATGGCCGACTTTGCGCTGCGCAAGGACGACCCGCAGTACTCTGAGGTCAAGCGCTACTCAAAAGCCGGTGGCGCATCTAAGCCCGTCGCTCAGGCGGAACCAGTTGCTCAGGCTGCGCCGGCTACTCAGGCGGAGCCAGTTGCTCAGGCGGATGACGACACGCCGCCGTGGATGAAATAGCACTAGCCTAGCAAGCAAGGTTGTATAAACGAAAGGGCTGAAAGGCCCTTTTTTTACCGGCATAAAACATGAAAACAATCGACAAGATATTTAATAACTATGAATCGGAATCCGATGGTCCGCGCGGACATCTGGGCGGTTCGCAAATAGGGCATCCGTGCTCAAGGGCGCTGTGGTACGGGTTTCGATGGGCCGAGTCTAAACAGTTCGACGGCAGGATGTTGCGACTGTTTCAGCGCGGGCATAGGACCGAGCATGTCTTTATTGGTGAGCTTGAGAAGGCGGGCGTAACGATCTATCAATACGACCCAAACACTGGCGAGCAATTTAATTATAACGCCTTCGGTGGGCATTTCGCCGGATCAACAGACGGCGTTGGGAAGGGTGTTGCGGAAAACCCAGAGGTCTGGCACCTGCTCGAGTTCAAGACTCATAATGAAAGGTCTTTTAAAACCCTTGAGACTCAAGGCGTTGAGAAGTCTAAACCCGAGCATTTCTCGCAAATGCAAATTTATATGCACTGGTCTAAATTAAAGGCCGCGTTTTATCTGGCGGAGAATAAAAACAACGATTCGCTGTATAGCGAAGTCATAGAGTATAACGCGGATGTTGCCGCGCGGTTACTAAATAAAGCCGAGCGAATTATTGAGTCGTCGACACCGACTGAACGGGTTAGCGACGATCCAGATTATTACCGGTGCGGTCCTAAGTGGTGCGAGTTTAGAGACATATGTCAGGGCCGTAAAACTGCAAAAGTCAATTGCCGTACTTGCGTTCACTCCACGCCAAGCACGTCAGGTAGCGGCGCACAGTGGACGTGTGCGCGGTTTCGCGACTCGGTGATACCTTTGCAAGCCCAGCGTGCCGGGTGTCCTGAGCATCGGTTTATACCGGATCTTATCCCATGGGCCAAGGCTGTTGACGCGTCTAAAGATGATAACTGGGTTGAGTATGAGCTTGATGGCGGGTTCCGTTTCAGGAACGGATTTGGCGGCGAGAACGGTTACACATCAAACGAGTTATCGGCGGTAGATAAATCCAGCGTTGGATTCCTGCTGGGTGATAGCACCATTACAAGCCTGCGCGATCATTTAAACGCGGAATTAATCGAGTACAAAAAAAATGAAGTTTAAAAACGTCGGCGTTATAGGTGATACGCATATCCCATACACACATCCGGATTACTTGGATTTTTGCTTGAGTGTTTTTGATTACTGGGGAGTCGATACGGTTGTTCACATCGGTGACTTGATCGACCATCACGCGCTGTCCTTTCATCAGTCAGAAGCACGGCTGAAGGGCGCGCATGGTGAGTTGCTGGATGCTATCGATCAGCTACAGCCGTGGTACGAAGCGTTTCCAAAATTAACGCTATGCGGCGGGAACCACGATCTCATCCCGGCAAGGCAACTGAAAAACATCGGCATGGATGCCGAGGTATGGATGAAGCCGTTGGGTGAGGTTTATCAGTTCCCAAGGGGTTGGAGTCTTGTCGACACTATCACTATCGATGGAGTTCTATATCATCACGGTTATACCGCAAACGGCGTTAATGGCTTTCGACGTGACGCCGAGCAGAGAATGTGCAGGACCGTCACGGGCCACGCACATGGTAACGCTGGCATAAGCGCCAGCGCGTCCGAGCATCGGCTGGTATGGGGCATGGCCGTGGGCTGCGGCGTTGATAACGAGTCGATGGCCTTTGCTTATGGCAAGCACTTCATGCGAAAACCAATCCTTGGCTGCGGCGTAGTCATTGAGGGTGAGCCACACGTTCACTATATGCAACTGGGAGAAAAATCATAATGTACCAATTAAACGTAAAACTTAACATCGGCGATAAGACTCCAGATAACCATACTTATCTTGGTTGGGCCAAGTATCATATCGAGCTATTTGACGATATTAAATTGATGAATGACAGAATCGAGTTCTGGGAGTCAGTCGGTGTGACAGCAACACGCGGGAAGTTAACGGAAAAGAGCATCTAATGAAATTAAGAGACTATCAAGAGAGCAGCGTTAATTCGCTGCTCAGTTGGAACTATCGAGATCAAGGCAATCCTCTGATCGTGTTACCTACGGGTGCCGGCAAGTCGATTGTCATCGCCGAATTCATAAAGCGGATTATGTCATTCTCCGGTCAGAGAGTCATCATGCTTGTTCACAGCAAGGAACTGGTGGCGCAAAATGCTGATAAACTTTTAAAGTTATACCCAGACGCGGATGTTGGGATATATTCTGCATCGCTCGGGAGGCGCGACATAACATCAAACATATTATTTGCCGGCATCCAGTCGGTTTACAATAAAGCCAATTTGCTGGGCAAGTTTGACATAGCCATCATCGATGAGTGTCACACTATATCGGCAAAAGATGAAGGTATTTACAGAACCTTTATATCGGCGCAGTTAGCCATCAACCCAAAGTTTGTAATTGCCGGGTTGACTGCCACGCCATTCAGGACCGGGCACGGAACGATTCTCGAGGGTGATGCACCGCTTTTTGGCGGGATTGCCCACGAAGTTAACTTGCTCGACTTATTCGATGCCGGGCACCTGTCGCCGGTTATTCCCAAGCAGCCGGTCACGACCATCGATACGTCCGGCCTACATACCCGGATGGGTGAGTTTATACCAAAAGAAATTGACGCCGTCGCTAACACGGATGAGATAACAAAGGCGGCTGTTACTGAAATGATCGAGCAGGGGCGCGACAGGAAGTCGTGGCTTGTATTCTGCTCTGGTGTGGACCATGCCGAAAATGTGGCGAGAGAGATACGATCTAGGGGCGTGACGTGCCAAGCGATCACCGGGAAGACACCAAAGCATCAGCGAGATGAGTGGATTGACCAACACGGTCGCGGGTCGTTACAGTGTCTCACAAACGCGAACGTTTTAACGACCGGGTATGATTGCCCACGGCTAGATCTGATTGCTCTTCTGCGGCCTACAAAATCGCCGGTTTTATATATTCAGATGATCGGTAGGGGAACGCGATTATGCCCGGAGACCGGCAAGCAAAATTGCTTGGTCCTAGATTTTGCCGGCAACGTGATGAGACATGGTCCGATTGATTTAATCAAGCCTTGGGCGCCTACGTCGGGAGATAGCGGGTCAGGCGATGCGCCGGTTAAGATGTGTCAGACGTGCCGCACGCTTTGCCCGGCGTCGTCAAAATCATGCATCAACCCGACGTGCCATTACGTGTTCCCTGAGAACACTGATCCGAAGCATGAAGCCCGCGCCGGTGTATTGAGCCTGCTATCAGACCGCGACAGGCCCCTACACGACCCGATCATCACGGTACCGGTCACTGCTATGGGGTTCACCAAGCACGCCGGCAAGCGCGGACGGCCGCCAACGATTAAGGCGACTCTGATCCATAGCCAGAAAGACTCCGGGTTTGGTAACGTCGATGAGTACTTATGCGTAAAGCACGGCGGGCCGGCTTCATCGAGCGCGTTGCGAACGATGCAGAAACTTGGTATACACCTGACCGTGATGGATTTAATCCAGAAGGGGATTGATGAGATCATTGAGATCTGCAATCAGACAGCAAAAAAGCCGTCGACCATAAAAATCGATACGACCAAGAAATTCAATAAAATACTGAAATTCAATTATGTTTAAGACACCAAGGCAGCGAAAGATAGAACGGCTTGAGCGCGAGCTTGAGACGTTAAGGGCGGAGCAGTACCGGGCCGAGAAGGGCGTGTGTCATTTCTGCGCGCTCTTTACCAATGACGACGATTACTGTAAGAAATGGAAGCGGGCCGTGCCGGACGAGGCCCAGCGCGACGGATGCAGTTTTATAACCGAGATTCCGTTTTAAGGTCCTTTGCTATACTTATATCGTTTAGAGGGGCGCGGTCGTGTGATACGATTCGCGCTCTTTTTTAATGAAGTTAACGACGGGTGATGAAGTGAGTTTTTTTATTGGTGAGGTGGTTAGGTTGGTCAGGTTGTGGAGTATTCGAAGGACCGGCAGGGGTGAGTTGAGTCGGATGAGTGAGTACCAGTTGCGAGATATCGGTCTCACTTCGGCGGATGCAAGTAGGGAGATCCGGAAACCATTTTGGCGGTAACATAATCCAAGCACAAAAAAAATGGGCGCTAATTGCGCCCTTTTTTATTGCGTAACGGAAATACTTAGCCGATCATGATCGTTACGTAAAAGCAAAATAATACAAGCGAACATCCCCAGAAAATAAAAGTTAAGCAGTCCGCGATCTTGCGCGAAAACTTTAAGTCGTCTTCACTTCTACATTGTTTCATCGATTAGCGCCTCATCGTGCTGGGTGATATGGCTACGCATAATTACGCGCTTCGCTCGGGCATCATCATGTTCACTCGCTTCAAGATCACTCAGGTCTCGATACCGGCCCTTGTGACGGAACCGGGCAATTATCACCGACAACTCTTTACATCTCTTGAGTGTCGATTCCCTGTCGAAGTCTTCCGGTGGTCTCGCCGGGAATAGCGACGCGTATAGCTCCCTAGAGGGTGATGTCCTTGTCGCGTCTTCGATCCGCGTGTGCCGGGAACTACCGCCATCGTTCACGTAGTTCATAAAAACGCCACAGGCCCGGCCTTCCGAGCAAATGGACCGATTTTCGCATCCGACACAAGGCTCGCTATCAATCGCCTCGACCCTGCTTATAAAGTGTTGTAAACTCATTTTTTTACCTCGATTAATGACTCAATTTCCTTGTTGATGTAAAAGACCGCTTTCCGCAAATCTTCAACGCTTTTATTTTCACCCTTCAACCCGGCGCGCCATATGTACTTAACGGCGTTACCTAGACAGAAGTTCATGTGCTTTGTGATGTCGATGCACTCGACACCCGATGGATGCGCGACGTAATGTCGCGGATGATTCACTGCGTCATGTTTCATAGCTATGCTCTCTCCAGTTCTTCGGTTGATATTACAGGTTTTTTCCCGTGACTAATTAACGATAAGGCATGGGCTTTTGCCCACGCTTCCACGGCCCAGACTGCTTCCAGCTTATACTGGAAAGATTCCGACGATGTGTAAACGTAATATTTCATTATATGTACCTGATTGGCGTGGGGCATTACGCCCCGTTTTGGTTTTCATATGCTTCGAGGTTTCGATCTCGAAATGTAGGTTTAAAATTAGCGTAATCGCTCCAACTTAGCGTGTACATGACGCAAGGTCCTTCTGCGTTTTCGTGCATTTGTTTTCTAGCCCGCTCAAGGGCGTAGTAGTTAGCATTGATTATTGTGACGCTAGACGATTCGCAGTTGTCGCAATCGCGGACCCATACATAAACAGGAATCTTGCCGTTTTTACTGTTTGTTTTGATCGTATTAACTTCCTGCTGCTTTCGTTCAAGATCATTCGGCAGATTATCTTGATCCATTTTGTATGACTTTTTAATTGCTTTTTTAAATTTAATTGATAGCATTTTATATATACCTGATGGGCATGGGGCGCAATGCGCCCCGTTTGGTTTAGTTGAAGCAGATTTTTTCAACAAGGTGATTCTGTTCTCCCAACTCAAGGTGACTTAGTCCTAAAGTTGCGGCCATTACCGTTATACCTTCGCCGTAAACTTCGTTCTGTTCTTTAGCGTCGCGAATCATTTCTTCCGTGATGTTAAGGTGTTTCATTATTTCGATCTGTTTTTTGCTTAGTTTCATTTTTATGCTCGGTTGGTTGTTTGCTTCGATACGTCGTATTATACGCATCGAGGCAAGGCCGTCAACAGGTTTCTTCAAGAAAAATGAATTATTTTTTCCAAGGCAAAACTATCGAATCCAGATTGATCGTTGGAACTGAATCTTTCAAGTGATACTCCCTATCGATTTTTATCACCAGATCTCGGTTATTGAGTGCGCGCTTTACAGCGGCCGGCTGAGGTCGCGGCTTAAACGTCTCGCAAAGTTCTAGTATATCACTATGGGTATTAACTCCACGTTTTATAGCGGACACCACAGCGCCACTGGCGCGGATATCTGCGGATTCTTTAGCCGCAGGAACTGGACCATCTTGGGCCGGCGAGTCTAGCGGGTCGTACTTGTCCATCTCGGTTATTTCATAACTCGATAGGTCCAAGTGATAGGACCGGTTAGACGCGACACCACCGAATCTTGACTTCTTATTGAACGTTGAGATCGTCTGATATAACTCGGCTTCATATTTCTTAGAGTGTAGGAACGTCAATTCATCGACATCCGCTTCGATGTCGTTCGTGCCCTCAAACGTGATCTCGCGCATCTGTGACCCAATGACACGCTTGTTCGTATGACCCAAGATGATGATGGTCGCACCTTTAGCGCGCATGGTCCTGAAGTCGTGGAGAATGGTTTTAACTTGCTTCTTATCTATCATATCCACGAAGTTCTTGATCGTGTCGATAATAATCACGGTATCTGATAAGTCGGTGGCCAGCGATGACGCGAGTATCAATTGTTCCCGGACGTCTTTTGACCCGGCATTATCAACGCCGGAATAATCGGGAGCTATAATTAAGAAACTTTCTAAGTGATCAGTTTCCTCTGCGAGCGCTTTAAGCATTTGAGGGGGTGATTCGGCGTCACAGTAAAGCACTTGCATCCCATCCTCGGCAAACTGCTTGGACCAGCACTTCGCAAGCGCGGACTTGCCTGTTCCGGCCTCGGCGATGATGGCGTGTACGTGGCCCTTTGCGATCAATCCATCGACTAGGAATTCGATATTTTTTACATCCTTGAGCTTTTTAAGGTTAGTTGATAGGTTTGAAAATAGCCGCGTGTCGATACCCTTGGACGTCATCCCAAGCTGGTCCTTAACTTGACGCAGCCCCTCGAGGCAATGTAAGTCATTAAAGTCCGTCGGTTTCGTCGAAGCATCTGAGAACACTGGGATCATATAATTAATGCCTAGTTCCTTCTGGATTTTCTGAGCTGACCGCAGCCCGGCGTTGAACTCTTTAAACATATCGTTATCTGGCGCGACGATTACTGTCTTATCTGAGTAGTTAGATTTAGCCCACTCAGCGACTGCGTACATCTGACCGACTGAGAACGCGACTAGAGACGTGCATCCGGTAGCCATGTGAATAGATGCGGCGGTAGCAAAACCCTCTGATACGTACACACACTTGCCCTCGCCGTCGATTTTGTAAAGGCCCTGTTTTATCTTGCCGTTTTTCATGAACAGCTTGGAACCGTCAGCACTGATTTTCTGGTACGACGTGACTTCCGACGTCTCGCAGTTCTTTATCGGGATGACTAGGGCGCCTTTCTTATTAACCAGTGCACCGAACGGCAATATATTCTTACGAGCAAGGTACGGGTGCTCAGGGGTTGCCGGGTCGCACGCCATCAAATCGAGCGCCGCGGTCCGACCGGCTTCCGCTTGTCGATGTTTTCGTTCGCGCTCAATGCGTTTTGCGTGGATCTTATTGGCCGTTTTTATTTCTTGCGCCTCTACCGCCGTGAGGTCGCTGGAGTCGACAGATGACCAGTGAGTCTGTGATCCGTCGAGCCATGAGCCATAAACGCCGTAGAGCGTACGTCCGTTTGACTGCAAACAATACCAGCCATCTCTATTCCCTGACTTACCTCGGGAGTCTTTACATCGAAGTATTCCGTCGCTTATATAAGCGTCGTCAATCTCAAGCCCGGACGATCTGGCATCGGACCAGAACTCAGATTGGTCTTTCTGCTTAATCTCTATCGGGTCGGCATCTGACGGGTCGATCCAAAAGGGTGCAAGCTTGCCCGATGGCAGCATGGAAAACTTATAAACATTATTGGTCATGTTAATACTCGCTTGTTGTGTGGTTGATTGGGGTGCCGGAGTATAGGCCAGCACATGACCCCAGCGCAAACCAAAAGTGGGGGTTTTTTGGGTAAAATTTCAACCTTATTGAATTTTGGGGAAAATGGGGGTTTTATGGGAAAAAGGTTTTTACACTGGGTTTTCCTTTTAAAATCAATAACTTAGGGCGGTTTAGTCCTAAATCCTGTTTTATTGAGTTTCAGGGAATTTCCGTTTAAAATCAACTACTTAGGTCACTTTTTAGGTTTTGGGAACTATTTTCACGAAAACGCACCCATACACCCATAATCACCATATTGCTCTCAGCTACACATATGCTCACGCATACACTCACCCCAGAAGAGGGGGAATAAGGGGGTTTCATATATATATATATATATATATATAGAGAAAGAGAATATATAGGGGAGTCCCCATTTTTCAAAAAATAGCACGCATTTCGAAAAAAGCGATCTAAGTCATTGATTTTAAAGGGAAATCCTGTCTAGGTCGCGAAATTACAGAAATAAAAAAGTGCTGTAAGTCATTGATTTTAAAGGGAAACCGGCTTATTCCACTAAACCCGCACTTTTCAAATGCAGAATAAATGCAAAATAAGTGCAAAATGGGGTGGACATCTGAATCTAGGTGGGTGATAATTGGAATCACTGAAGCAAATCAACTAACCGGGAGTATCGACTATGATGTCAGCAGGAAAAACCGAAGCCGAAGCCAAAGCAAACGCGCTCGCCGCGTCGATCGAGAACAAGGGTTGTTATGTGACGGTCTATGCCTGTTTTGGCCTTTTTATGAAGATCTCAAAAAGACTGAACACGTTTGACCCATCTGACAACCTGTTTGGCGTATACTGGTTAAACGGGAAAGAGAAAAAATTCACCACTGCTCAAAAGAGAAAAGATGAGCAATCAACTCCGAGCATGTCATGAAGAATGAAGTCATATATGAATGGTGGGTAGAGACTTTCACGCCAGACGAGTATGAGGATATTGAGGACTGCGGTGAGATAGATCTCTGGGAACTGCCGATCACTCCACCAGTCGGTCTCTCTGCTCGACTATGCTTGAGGAGGCTCGCCGGTAATGATACTGATGGGATCACCGACATCGGATACGCATACCTCAATGGAGACACTCTGGAGGACAACTTCGACTCAGGACATAAAGTCCCTCAGAAATATAAAAATAAATTAAGTGCGATTAAATCCAAAATAGGGGTGTACATCAAGATTTAGATGTGATCAAATGCAGTTCTTGAAACAAACAACATAACCGAGAGATAGCGAAAATGAAAAAACCACAACCAATTCGATTCGACACAATTGAAGAAGCCGCAGCCTATATTATCGATGCCAACATGGTTGGGACCCTCTCAACTGTTTATGAGAGCGGTTATTATCAGGCCGTAACAGGCCTTGCGAAGGGTTTTTACATATTCGGGAGCGGAAGCAAGCCATTAACAAAATAAATGAAATAAGTGTTTACAACGGAATTTTGATGGGGTATATTTACCCCACTGAAACAAGCAAATTCACCCAAGCCTAACAAGCAATTAGCCGAGGATTTAAGATGTACAAACTGAACGAATTAATCGAACTAACAAGCCCGGCTGGAGACGTAACAACCGTTAAGGTTATTGATATTCGAGCAAAGGCCATAAAAGTAAGGGGTAACGTTAGTGAGGCATGGTTCGCTAAATCTGCGATTGATTCTGATGGTTGGGTCGCCGACTGGGTTCAATTCACAATATCCCACTGCTTTTTATGGGATTGCCCATATAACGATAATTACGTTTCAAAATAAACTAAACCGGGGCGGTATTAGCCGCCCCACACCAATCACTAACCAAAATATTTAAATAGGACAAAAACAATGATTACTCAAATTGAAATTTCACAAAAAAAGACAAGCCACATCCTGCATTTACTGCTTTCGATTTTCACGGGCGGGCTTTGGTTACCCATTTGGGTTTTGGTTGCCTGTGCTAATTGCTCAGGTAGAAACGAAATTCGACGATCAGCAGGATTAAAGGAAGAACCAAACTACGGCGCCGTTATGTTGGTGGTGGTGTTCGGTCTTTTTGTGGTCGCGATGTTTGCCGGCGGATAAACATCGCTAGGTTGGTCACTAGTTGATCACAGGTTGGTCACTAGTTGGTCACTACTAATAACAAAACAGGATGAAAGAGAGGTAAGCAACATGATGAAGCATTATTTGTTATGGCAAATTATGGGCAGCTACAGGGCTGCTAGTGGAGAGCATATGGACGTGATTCTGTATAGGACGTATGACCAAGACGATGTCAATTTTGAGATGGAGCGTGAAGGGGATCGATGGCATAGGGAAGGATACGAGGGGCTATGGATTACAGGAGTCCGGGTAGCTACACCACCGGACAGTGAGAGGTATCTCATAATCAAACCAATAGAAGAGGGCTATTAGATGAAGGCTTATTACTTTCCCGAGGATTACGACACATGGTTCCAAAAAGCAAGTAAGGGTGAGCGCGCGTTTTACGACCAATGCGCGGCCCTTGGGTTTATCCCGAGTCACGGCGAGGCTCAGGTGATCGAGGACCGCAAGTGGAGGTTTGACTTCCTTTTTGATTGGGCTGACTTGGTCGTGGAGATCGAGGGCGGAGTCTTCTCGGGAGGGCGTCACACGCGGCCTGTAGGCTTCTCAAACGACTGTTTGAAGTATAATAGGGTGGTTGTAGCGGGTTACGTAGTAATGCGGTTCACGACTGAACAGGTGATGACTGGGCAGGCTCAGGCGATGCTCAAGGATTTTATCGATAACAATACCGACTTTAATTTGGGGTTATGAGAATGAGTAATGAAAACTTTGTAGATATCGAGACAATGAAGCGATGCTTCAGATGCAATCGAAACCGAAAGGTCGAGGAGTTCTTTATCGATCGCCGGGCCAACAATCGACGTGGCGTGTGTAGGGACTGCATTAATCTGGCGAGGCGGCAGGCCAAGGCGCTCACGCTGGATTACGATTCCGAGGACAATTACGCGGATGAGTTTGAGACGGATTGTGAGCGCAGCAAGATGTTGCTTCAGTCGGCGCTAAGTCTAGTGATGGATAATCCGAAGATGCTGGACTACGACGGCGTGACGAAGCGACTCAGCGTTAACGAGTACGGGCTGATGCGTAGCGATGATGTAATCGCTTTACTGTCTGCGGTTATGGACCACAATGAGAGGGTGCAAGAAATGAGAAATTAATCGAGGCGGGATGAGTAAGTAGCAGTTTATTTTTAATAATAACGCTACTCGTAATTTGGCTTTGCGCCGTAGGCGGGGTTGTGCCCGTCGAGTCAGGGATGATAATCGGCGCTTAGTTTATCGTTGAACTGACACCAGCCAACAATTATAATTCTGATATTGTTGTTTGTTAGTGTTTGTTTTTAGTTTTTTATCATGTTGTTACTCTCCAGTAATCCCGAACAGTGTTGTTTGGGTTGGCCCGCCAGATGTTTTGGCGGGTTTTTTTTGCTTATCGTTGCGCGACATTCGGCGTGGGGTTAAAGTATTATCAAGGAAAGATTTAATAACATATTAATTTGGGCGGAATAATGGATGACAATAGCGAGGCACTAATCGAGGTGGCGCTCGGAATACTGGAGGCGATTGACCGGGGGGATGAGGTTTCGCAGTGCGCGGTACGGCGCGCGATATCGTGTCTTAATCAGTCGATAGGATACGGAGTTAATTACAGGGACTCTGAGATTGCCGAGTAAGCAGGCGATGCCGTGCACTCACCCGGCTTGCGGCAGGCTGGTCCTCAGCGGCCGGTGCGACGAACACAAAGTTAAGGACGCCGATGTCAGGCTGAGTCCTGAAGAGCGCGGATACGGGCGCGAGTGGCGCAGCATCCGCAAGGTTGTAAAGATGCGCCAGCCATTGTGCCAGCACTGCCGGCGCGCTCCGACGACGGACATCGATCACATATTGCCAATGGCAGCCGGCGGAACGAACGAATACAGCAATTTGCAAGGGTTGTGCAAAGCCTGCCACAGCCGGAAGACCGTAAACGAAGACGGCGGATTTGGGCGCATAACCAAGCACGATCGGCGAAGTTAAGCGAAGTTAAAAAGGGGAAGGGGGGGAAAATCCTTTATTTTCAACGATTTACCACAC
>Ga0075468_10000398_pt1 | contig 17010 bp, 17 predicted proteins | sample DEB08_DNA_12_FD_77578 | JGI IMG/M metagenome (GOLD analysis project Ga0075468, IMG submission 77578) | Aqueous microbial communities from the Delaware River and Bay under freshwater to marine salinity gradient to study organic matter... | ecosystem: Environmental > Aquatic > Marine > Coastal ...
TTAGTTTCCCACTAAGTTTTTAACCACCCACAGGTTAAAAACATCAAAAAACTTCAAAAAAGACTTTAAGCCACCACTTCAGGCTCATTTTCCCAATCATAATACCCTTCCTCGTTCAAAGGCATTTCTTCCTCACCACTTTCCAATATCATAATATTCTTCCTAGGCCTTCTCGGACGATCTTCAAATTCGTCATCAAGACGTTCTTCGATCCATTCGTAACATTTTCTGATAACATCCAAAAATTCGTAATACACGTCTTTTTTTAAAGCTGTGCATATCCCACTCATTATCACCTTGCCCGAATGAAAGACTAAAAACGTATTGTTTCTCTCTTTGTTTAATTTTTTGTCCTTTTCCTTTTGAGTCAAAGTGTCCAAAAAATCATCGTAGCCTATCATCTCACTATCCCAGCTTATTTTAGAGTCATCTTCCTTACATATCAATTTCTTTAGATTGAGAGTTCTGATATCTTTCTCCATGGGTACTTTAATATTAACACCAGTGTAACCAAAGCTTGTTTCCAATAAAGATGTCCATTCAGTAACCTCGTCATTGATATAACTATCTAATTCTTCTCTATTTACGTAAAATCCTAACGAAAAGTCTATATTCCTCATAGCTGGAACTATAATAGCTTCAAAATCTGTATTAGGTTCGTCGAACGTGTATACGTCAGGACATTGTTTGATATAATCCCACATGTATTTTACTACTGCTTCAGCGTGTGCATCGCTTTTGCACCCAGTCATTTGAAATTTACCGTTGTTACAAACCTTAAAATTAATAATCTTACCATCTATAATCATAACTACCGTAGCAGCATTACGAAAAAACCCACGTTTCTTTGTGTTCTTATTGGTTTCTTTTTTCCTTTGTTTGAGATCTACACCTCTAAGAATATCTTTAAATTGAAGAGTAATAATTGAACCGGATTCTATATGTCTATTTGGATCAGGGGGAGGATCCTTCTTCTTTCTGCCACGTCTTTTGGGTACAATAACGTAATCTACGTAAGGTAAAGATTGTACCATTTTTTCTAAGTCAATCTTAAGATTGAGCTTAACTATGACTGTTTTTGTACTAACTGGGATATCATCAAACTCTGGGAAAACTAAGTGTGACATATCTACTTCTTTTATTATAACTTAAAGAGCTTATTTCTTTAAATACCAATTTGAGATTTGGTCTAAAACTTTGATGGTTAGAATAAACATGCCTTTTACAGGGATAAATAAACTACTTTCAAATGAAGATTTTGGTAAGATGACAATAGATGCTAAACTTAACAATTTGTAAATTCGTTTTAATACCCTAATCAATAAAGGAAAAACATCATTGTTATCAATAAAAGACGTATATAAATATATAATATTTTGTGAATGGTTTAGTAGTGGAGGGTTTGCATTTTCCAGTTTTTCAAGCGACGAAAAGATAGAATACGTGGATATTAAGGAGGGTTTTACCATTAGAGCAAATGTAGACTATTGCGATGGGAGAATAATTTACCCCATAGAACAAGAGGATATTATCTTTATAAACAAATTAATGAGGAAACTTTAAGACATATTTTCTATTAATATACTTGCGCGATATATTTGTATGTATCTGATACCTCAACCTTCTTAGGGACATTCCTATATATGTTCTGCATTGGGTTTCTGTTGAAATTATCAGTTGTTAAAATTTTCTCTACATCTTCTGGATAAATACCTTTATCACCTCTGTAAGTTGGAAATCCTGATGACACACTTGCACCTGCTCCAATAATAAATAAGATTCTTATTTATTGTAATAGGTTTAAACCAACTCATTTCTATCAGCCATATCATTATTTAGAACACAAAGTCAGGATAGTCTGCTTCAAAATCTCTAAATCTACCACCGTGTTCAAGATACACGTCTTTCCTTTCATTAAAATGTCTCTTGAGTATAACATAATCATCCACAAGATCAAAGAAAATCGGTCGCGAATCTGGCGATCTACATACTCGACCAAGATTTTGTATATAGTAGTTCAATGTATCAGTAGCAAGTAATAGAGTATCCAATCTCGGATGATCGAATCCTGTACCTACTTTTTGAGTAGTACCTATTAAGATTCTAGCTTCACCTCTGTAAGTTTTTTGTGTTCCAAAAAGACTAGTGACATCTTCATTTTCTTCTCTTAATCTTTCCAAAAGGTATTCTGCTTGAGCAACTCTCTTTGTTAGGATTAAGAAAACACGCTTATCAAACTTCTTTACGAGCTTAATGATACTTTCATTTCTATCTACGTCACATGATTGCGAGTCGAGTATCTTACCCCAATCTGGTTTACCCTGAACGTTCATTTCAATAGTTGGTTTAAATCCTGTGTTAATTCTGTATACAGTGTGGGGAACACATAATTTTCTGTATATGAGAGGGTTTTTCTTCCATTCGTTTGGATCCCTCGACTTAAGAAGATCTTCTTCAGTCGAAGAAGATACTAAGAGGTCATTAGATATACCAAAATACAAACCTATCAAAGCGTCGTACCCATCATATCGATAAGGAGTTGCGGTTAAACCAACAACGTATCTAGGAGTGACACAAGTCAAAGACTTTGACAATGTTTCTGTCATAACTTGATGGGCTTCATCTACTATAACAAATCCAATCCTTTTCATCAAACGAGGATCAATCTTTACAGCATTCTCAGCATTGACAATATAAAAGTTCTGATCAGCACGTAATTTAACGTTCGGTTTAATAATTTGACACGTAGCATCTGGGGAAAATCTTTCTATCGATTCTTTCCACTGTTTGATAATAGCCAATCCCTTTGTAATAACTAATGCAGGTAATTTTATCATTGATGCTATCTTAATGGCTGAAACGGTATTATGTGTCACAGTGCAATCTCCAAGTAAGAATCTACGATTGCCGTCAATAGTAAATCCATAATAATCACGTTCTTGAATAGGCACCAGTTTAAATCCTGATACTAAAGGATCTTTAATTTGTTTTCTTATATTGGATTTCTTTCTTTCTAATAATATAGGAATATCAATAGTACCATTGCCGTAAAATCTGATCATATAATATGTTCCAGTTCTTTTAATTCCGTTATATATACAACTTTTCTGAACAACTTTAAGAGTAGTCATAAATCCTAGAGATCTAGTTATATAAGCTATATCATTCGCTAATAGTTTATTTTTCTGTGTTATTTCGTAACAATTTTTAATACAATAACCATCGGTATCTATTAATCCAGCTAACAATTTAAGTCTATTAATCCTACTGTTATATTTAAACGTATCTGGTATATGTTTATTTCCTCGTAAATTGTATTTATCCATCATATCAAGTATTATGTGTTTATCTTGATTAGAACGTCTAACGAATAGGTATGTAGGTGTTCTAATACCATCATCCATCATAGTTATATTCATACCTAGTTTTTCAGCATAGTTATACATATATTCAATAATAGGTTTATCTACATTAGTTATACTGGGTTGTAAAGAAGTTCCATCACCCAACCACAGTCCTAAAAAATAAGGATCAATATCAGTATCAACTTCGTTAAATTCTATTGGTACATGATATAACCTTAATTTTGTTTTAATTCCTATTGGTAATTTTAAATAATCTCTGACGCTAATATCAATAATAGCGTCATCTGTAATAGTTTCGAGAAACTCTTCTGCACTATTATACTCGCGAAAACATTTACATCTGCATTTTATATTGATTTTATCAAACCATTTAACAATATATGATGTTCTACTAGTGTCCCATGTGATTGATTTATGACCAGAAAATTTCAATGATAATATATGGCTTTCATTGCATCCAAATGTTTCACCTTTAATTGGAACTATATCATACATTTGTTCTTGACCAGTACACGTACTTAGCACTGTACGAGATGTAGAGTCATCTCCCATAAGTTTATCTCCTACTTTTATATTTTGTACCATCTTAATAGATCCATCATACATTATGATAGGTGTATTTAGTTTAAGACATTTCCCAAATCCGCAAAAGCATGATATCATCACTGAGCCATGTTTATTTAGATGATATAAAGCTTCTTTCCTAACCTCTTCTTGGTGAGGTCTCAATGTTGCTGAAAATGTGAATACAGATTTAGGAAAGAAGTCTCTAGGAGGTCGTTTATCTTCTTTTATTGATTTCATAGCGTAGCCGAAAGGGAGGTATAAATCATTATTGTCTGTTAGTTTATATGGGTATACGTATTGTGGTTTCTTATTTTTTGTGTATTTTGAGGTGGGAATTTCGATGTGGAGATCTTCAGAAACTTTCTCTGTATCTATATCTGTTGTTTTAATCTTTATTGACATGATTTGGTTTTATTTATGATAACCATAGTTTAGATATCATAAATGAATTTGAAGTATACTATCTCCGTTTCATATACCAAACCAACCATAACAGAAATCCGATAAAAATCAATCCACCTAATACACTTCCCACAATGATCCATATCGTCGTTAAATTCTTTCCTGAACCACTAACTTCGTGATCATGATCCTTATGAGAATCATCATCTTCGTCATCGTCATCAGGATCATTATCGTCGTGATGATCCTTTTCTTTCTTAGTTACTTCTTTCCCCTTATTCTCATCTTTGAAAAAAGCCTTATCACCTTTCATATATGATTCAGGAACAGTTTTAGTTATCTCACCGTTAGATATTCTATTAGCCTTCGCTACAATAAATCCACCCAATCCTTGAACGGGATGGTCGAATCCGCATTTGGTATTATAAGGAAACATAGCGATCTTGAAATATCCCTGATCTTTACCCCATTTATCACCCCACGAATTACGAACGTACCAATAAGGTACTTTACCCTTCTTACCTGGAGCAAAAACAACATCATTTTCAACACCCCAACCTATTACAGCAACAGCGTGTCCTCCCAATATATTATTAAAATTTGGTTCATAAGGAATAATAGTATTTCCCCTGCTAGCACTATAATCGATATTCTCAAAGTAAATATCCTTAGTAACAGAGTAATCTCCTATAGGAAAGTTTGGAAATACGATATAACCGGCAGATATAGGACCATATTCAAGAATATGATGTTTCATTTCTAGTATAAATCTTGGGTTATCATCTGTAGATTTAGGATACGCTGTTTGTATATCTGTAACATAATATAGTTTCTTATTCTCTGGAAAGAAACAACCTGGAGGAGAAATCTGAGAGTTTAGATAAGCTGTCTTTTCCTGAGGAGAACCGAATTCTTTACCACCAACATGATCCTTAGAATCTTTAGGATCGCATACACTATTCGTTCTACACCAGTCGTAATTAACGCAATGCTGTGAAGCCAGTCCACCCTTCTTAATATCTTCAAAAACCTGAGACGGATTACCTCCCCCACATTGACCGGGATTTCTAGGAGAACTTTGAGGGTAAGTAGATAAAATATATGTGGTACTAAGTCTTGGAGAATAGTTCACCATACCTCTAGCAACATACATATCACTAACAATACTAGCCGTTGATATAGCCCAACAACTACCACAGTTATATTGTGATCGAGGCGTCTCTATTAGTTCTTTCTTTTCTTTCATAGTAATCTTTCCCTCGCCCTTATTATATTTTTCATCATCGTCGTGATAATGTCTCCAGTCCCATGTTTCTGGAGGAGGTAATCTCGCAGCCATAACACCAGCCATAGACGGTGATCTTAATTTATATTCAGGTAAAGCACCATATCTAATATCAGTATTCATTGGTGCAAGGATTAACGGAGGAACGTTAGACGGTGCTCCCAATGCTCCTGGCGGAGGTTGTCCGTGAGTGTTGACTATTATAGGATCTTGTTTGGATATAGCCTGTAAGAATTGATCATGTAACTCCATAGTATCTATTTAATTATAGAGAAAGAAATAGATTCAATAATTTTTATAGATCTTCATTATTCAAAAATGTGTGGTAGCAATACCAACCCATGCATAAAAACTTTGTAAACTCTTCTTCCGTGAAGTCGTTTTGGTTATCCTTCATAAAATCTTCTTTCATTGTATCCTTATCAGCTTGTTCATGAAACTTATATTTCATAAAGAATTCGCCTATACGTTGCATTTTAGCAGAAGGCAAATCTCCTCGCTCCATTGAATTCGCAAGATCTCTTAAGAAGTTGATTAAATTTTGTGTATTCTCTTTTAGCTCAGCAGTACTAAGCGATACATCTTCATTAACAGTATCGACCATTATTTATTTCGAAAATCTCAGTCTTTAAACGATGAGCATGTTTTTTTGTGAATATTTTTTTCTTTACGGTTATTAAAATGTCTAACGCGAACTTCTCAAGTGTTCAAAACGATCTAACTGTAAAAAACCTTACAGCTAACAATGTTACTTTTCAGCAAGTTAATGATGAAGGCCCCGCTCCTGGTTTGGGTCTCCAGTCAGTTGTAGGTTATGCTCCTACATCTTTTGCGACACAAGGCTCTGCAGTCATTGCAAATCTTAACTCAGCTCCCGGACAAGCTGCTGCTACCACTGTAGCCAATGGCGCTCTTAACATACCTATCGGAGCTGTTGTTATTTCTGCACAAGTCAGCAACAATAGTACTACTGTTGTTGGAGGAACAGATTTTGATATTGGTCTTGATGCCACACAAGGAACTACTTCTAACACTCTATTTGATGCCCTTCCCCTTGCTAACCTCAATTCCGGAAACTTCATCCAACTCGCCACTCCAGTAACCGGTGTCGTACCTTTGGCTGCTGCTAATTTCGTTACTGTAACTGTTAACACAACGGCAAATACTACTGGTGACCTTGCGGTAAAAGTTAATTATCTACTTGCGTAAATAACTCTTTTCTTTCTTGTATATTTTAAACCTCTAAAGGTTTAAAATAATATTGGTAAAGATGTATTTACATACCACTAGCACGACGCATCTGATTCGCTTGGAAACCTTCCTGCAACTGCTGGGCATTTCTATCATTATAACCCATTTGGCTCATGGCTTGAGAATACTGAGCAGGACATCTCTGGTAAGTACTATGCCCAAATTGGAGACCAAAGTTAGGGTTATTTGCTTGAATATTATCAACCGATGCCTGTTGATGACCTGCATTAGTCCAGTTCATATTGTCAGCGTACATACCATTTGATTGGAAACCTTGAGCATCAAGGTTAATGTACTCGGCGTATTGTGGACGAAGAGCATTTTCAACAGCTACACGGTCCATAGGCGTGTTGCATCCTGCGCGTTTAGTCATAAAAGAATCAGGACATACACGTTGTCCCTTGGTGTTGAAACCGTTCCAAACAGGGCACATCATCAAGTTAGGATCCTGAAAACGAGCAGATTGAATCTTATTTGCCCATCCAGTATCTACTTTACAGGTTTGAATACTTGAAAGTAACGAAATATTTGCCATTTTACTTATCACTAGATAAGTTTTTCAGTTTTTTATTTCTTGATGAGAGAGAAGAAGATATCTAAAAACCTGACCATGATGATCAACTAATACGATGAGTAAAGATATTATTGATGATTTTGACAAGGATATATACATAGATCCTAACGATGAAGATATGAAGAAAGTATTAAAAGAACTTGAAGGTCTTGGAGACCATAGTAAAATTCAAGAATTGATCATAAAAACGTACCCATCGTGGTTGATACATAGCACGAATAGATATTCTAAAGATTATCCTCATCTTGAGCAAAATTGGGGTATTATTTGTGAGAAAACAGGAGTACAAAAGCAAAGTATTGTAATAGTTGATGAGATCATCAAAGATAATGATCATCTATTAATCAATATCTTTTGTGAACGAATGACACGTGAAGGATTTGTCGTAAGGAGAAAAGGAGAATTTATTGGATGTTCCGAGTGTGGCGGAGCTATTCCTTCAGAAATTGCGTACAAACACATGAAAGCTGTAGGAGTACCTATTCCAGATGAATGGTCAGAAAAGTGTTCTTCGTGTTAAAAAGATAAAGTGAGGTATATAAATAAGAGATGAATACTTATATGTTAATAGATATAGATGATGTAATAATCAAAAATAATCTTCATACGTTAATGAGTAGATTATCAATACCCCCAAAACAGAAAGGATATCGCAGAGCGATAGTAATAAGGACTAATGATATAAACAGATTGAATTCCATAAGAGATCCACAACAACGTTTGCAATTTCTTGATAGTAATGAATTTAGTATAAATAACACATCATTATTATATTGTAATGGAGATCTATGTGAGATGCATAACATTACAGATTCAGATATGATACCATTTATTACAAGTTCTGTGAATTCTAATGCTACTTTTTGGGTATCGGTAAGAAGTGATGATAGAGATATTATTAATCAACTCATATCTCAAGGTTTTACATCCCCATTCACATGTAGAATATCTCCATTTCATACAAACGTATCTGATAATACTATATGTATGTTAAAAGCTCCTGGATCATTATCTTCAGATTTTAATATGACGATAAACGATGTTGATCATGTTACTTTTCAACAACAAGATAGATCTACGTGTAATATCACTGCACATTTTACACCAGATACGGTAGAATATTTGAGGGAAATACCTATGCAAAATGGTACAGAAATCGCAGGAGCGATGAAAATATCAGGAAATCAACGTGTTGGTGATAAAGTTATATACGACATTGAAGTAAACCAAAATAGCATTGTAAAGGGAGAGAACGAACTTGTTCAAGTGTTAAATGAAAAGTATAATTTTCATACACATCCTAGAGATGCTTATATTCGTAATGGAGTTAATCATGCATGGCCATCAGACCATGATTATCTAGGATTTCTCAAAGCAGTATTCTATTCAAATTCTATTTTTCATGTTGTTGCAACATTAGAAGGAGTTTATATTATTTCGATAGCACCAGCATATGCTGGAGATATACATAAGATAAAATCCCAACAAGACTATATAGAACAAGTCTATAAAATCCCACACAGTAGTTTTAAATCTCCTCAAGAATATATAGAGCATGTAAACCAATTGAAAATCTTTACCGTAGTGTATTTTTCGTGGGAAGATGCTACATCTCAATTTACAGTATATTATCCTAAAACCAATGGAGGATGTTCAATTTAAGATATATCCATTCTTTCAACTCTTTGTCTTTTTGAAGAAGATGATGAAACGTATATATCTTCTAGCGAGTCACAAATGTCGTCAATAGATCTACCCCTTTTCTTATTAAGGATACTTGTAGTGCATTTTCTCAATCCTTCAACAGGATCATCGCGATGACATTTAGATAGTAATTTTGATCTATGATCACGAATATATACTACCATAGTATTATAAATATGAGAATATGATTTGTGAATATTTACCATTATACCTGCTTCAGAGAGAAACCTATTTTTTGATTCTCTTACATTAAAATTCCATAATTGTTGACGATGAGAAGTGTAATTGTTAATTTGATCATCTGTATACCCCGTTTCAATTAATTCGTCTCTAGAAAATACTTTAACCATTCGTATCTTTATTAGATACGAATAGGACTTAAAAATCATTTTAAACCATTCCCATCGATTCTAACTCTTTCCATTCGTCCCATTCCGTATACCATGCTATCCTATTGGGATGACATGCTTTCTTTACCAATTCCTCTGCTATCAGACTATCGTTTCTGATAGAGAAGTATTTGGAATTCTGTTTCTGACACCATTTGCGATAGTTTGACTCTACTATTTCCTTACCAACTTGTTCAATGACAGAGGATGGACCGAAAATTAAACTTGTACAACCACGACACCACAGTGTTTCCAACCCCTCATGAATATGACCTGGATAGTGTGTAAGAGCTGTAAAATCATAATCCCAGAGTCCTTCTAACCCGTCAGGAAGATGATCTGGAAAGTGTGTAAGAGCTGTACAACCGGAACAGTCTAAAACTTTAGTATCCTGGGGAATATACCCATTATTTTCACATATAATACACATTGGTGTATTATATCTCCAAGTTAAACCTAAAAAATCACTTTATATATTATATCTGAGTCTTTATCGATGTTAATTTGATCTTTTCAGCAACTGGAAGAGTTACCATTACTGCTAATGCTGTTGGAACTGGAGCAGTAACTTTTTCTATATTACAACGACGTAGGCATATTGCTGGATGATATACAAAAATCATATTAAACCAAAATATACACAGCGGATATAGTAATTTTCTATTTACTCCTTGTCCCCAAATCATAATTCATTTTATTAATGATTTCTACGAAGATAAGTTAGAATATCATTCAGAACAACACAGTCAAAACGATTATAAGTTTCGATATCTTTCATTATAGCTGATTGAGCTGGATTACTGGTTTCTTCGTAAGCACGTAAAGCCTTAACCATTGCAGTAGTACCACTATCACATTCAGACTCGATACGTTCAGTAATCATTCCGTAATTTCTCATTTGTCCAGAGATATGTTTCAAACCAAATCCAAAACATCCTTTAATAATGATAGGTTCAGTTCTAAAAACGTCAGAAAGATCTGACCAATTATCCTGAATCTTACCCCATTCATCTGAGATATGATCTTTCTCTTCTTTAGTTAAAACGGAGTACATTCGATCAAAATGTCTTCGTTCGGCCATACCCCAGAATTTTCTCTCAGCATCCCAAAACCACATTTTAGGATAATCAAGTTCTTCCATAAAACTTATGAATAGATCCATAACACGAAACTCTTCTTCTGATGACATATCATTAGCGATAAAACTCTTATACAATACTTCATTCTTATCGTTAGTATAAGCGACACCAATCATAAAGATCATATCTGTCTTTCTCTGTTCTGGAATTTCATTCATGGGAGAACATACATCCATTATAGTCTCAAAATCAACAAATATTTCATTACATTTTGAACGCCAATTGTGGGTATTCCCACGAATTCTTTTTGGTCTTATAAGATCAGTATTTTGTCTATTAATATCAATCATTTCGCTAATTACATTCCCACGCTTTCCAGATACACCTAAAGACTCAGAAGTACAATTAGGATCTTTCCAACTTTTTATTCCATTATTAAACCCTATATCGCGCTGTTTAACACCGCAAAACCATAACATACTAATTTCTCCAATATCCATAGCTATTTCTCTTTTAATCTTATCCCATATACCTGATTGAACGCACATATTAGGGTATAATTCATCACGAGATGGTGGATTAATCTCCCAACTTCCACCTTTCCTAATAACATCGCGAATCCATTTGATAGCATTATTTGTCTTTTCAACGTAATCGGAATCGACACCTTCAAAGTCTATAACACCTAATTTATCAAGACATGATAGACTTGAAAAGTTCTCTCCCTTTGATTTATATCTCCATCTTCTCCCAAGTATAAACGCATACCTAGAAGTATAACCCTGGATCAGAGATACAGCTTTCGTATAAATATACAATTGTGCCTTATATGCCTTGTATTTAGCATCATTTAAAAGATGTCTTCCATCAGCTCTTAGAGCGAGTGTAGAAAACTTAATATCTATAACTACGTAGTGATAATCATCCTTTAGTTTCGGAGCAGGAATACAAACTTCTTCTTCAAGTAAAGGATTCTCGTTAATAATATGACATAGATAATCACTTCTAACTAAAAGATCAATAATACCATGTGTACCGTTTCTCTTATTTCTTACCGGAGCAGAATGAATAAGTGGTACTCCCTGTTTTATATAATCGATAGTTTGTTGTACAGTTCTATCATTAATAATATCAGCAACATACACAGATTTAAGACAATTTTCATCAATATACTTAACAACCTCTCTCTCAAATTCATTACCCTTATCCATCAAATATTGTGTCAATGTATCGTATTGGTTATTACCCGAGAATCCATGATTATCTTTGTGATACATTTTTAATACATCTACTAGTCCATCATTAATCATGTAATTTCTTGTTGATGTTGCTGATACCCATGGTAAACTCTTCTTTTTCAAGGGGAGTGGTTCTGTTAGTCTTGGTCTTCTAGATCTTGTAAAGCCAGACACTGTTTCCATCATTGCAAGAGAACGTTTCATTTTACCGTTTATTATATAAAGGGACTTTAACCTTTATATAACAATTTAACTAGTTTGTAGATATGTGGAAACCTATAGGAGTTTTTGGTTCGTATCCTATTTCCCTAAGCTCTTCTAGGACTTCTTTTTGAACGATACTTAAATCGGTACATAAACACGTGGATGTATTTTGACATTGTCCACCACCTCGAATGATATCCTTATCTATTATACTTTCAAACTTATTGTCTTTATTATCACATGAAGCTAAAACGCTCAATGAAATGTTTTTGAATTTGCACACACTGTCTATATCGTATTGATTCCTCCAGTCACTTCTTTCAAAATTCATCAACTATTTCATCCGGGATTTCGTAATAATCACCTATTATGGCATATAATAGTATCATATCATTGCGTGATAATTTAGAAATAAATTCTGATATATCATCTACTTTGAGCTCGATTCCAAACATAAAATTACACCAATTTATTTCAAAAACCCCATCTAATTCATTGTAATCAGATTCAGGAATTTTATATATACAATAACACTTTAAACTGATAAATCAATCTATTTATGTTGGCCATCTTCTCCCAGAGATATAATTTTATCGTAAACACCCTCAACCGATTGATGAGCTATAACTAACACTAATTTGTTCTGGAAATGATCCTTAAGACTATTAACTACAATTCCATTTAAATCTTGATCAAGACTACTCGTACATTCGTCTAACATTAATAAAGATATATTAAACATATCTGCAAGAGCAAGAGTAAATGCTAGGACCACACGACTTTTCTCTCCTCCGCTCAATCTGCCTATACCGGATTCCATTCCTTTATACTCTATTCCAAGATTAATCTGTGGTTTTGTACTCTTTTTAGTCTCTTTAAAAGATAACAATCTAACAGTCATTGGATTATTAGGAAAGAATTCGTCTATATACAGTTGAGTATGGGCGTTTATAGAACTAATCACGTTTAGCATTGCAATACTTTCCGATTCGAGAATCTTTATGTTCAAGAGAGTAGCTGCAGCGTATTTTTCTTGTGCTTTCTTTTCGTCTTTAGTGATTGACTTTAACTTATCAGACCATTCCGTATATTTGATAATATATTTCCGATTTTCCACGTACTTTTGAATAGCTTTAATATTTGTCGCATGTTCATCTCTCTTAGTTTCAAGTTGTTGTATCTCTTCATCGATGTATAAGACTTTATCTTCAAGTTCCTTAAGATCACGCACTTCTGGATGTTTTTCTGTATATAAATTAGTTTCATCTTCGATGTCATACTCTGATTGAGACTTTTCTTCTACAAGATCTCTTTTACCGACTTTAATTCTTCGAAGATCTGATTTATACCTTTTTTGAGTTTCTATTATTTCTTTTAGTTCTTCTTCGTTCATATCTCCTTTATTTCTCTCTGTCTTCTGTTTTAGTTCGGATATTCTTTTTCTCTGTTTTTCTACGTCTTTTTCAAACGTTGTAATAGCTATAGAGAAAGATTTGCTTTTAATATTACGTTCGATACATTTCTTCTTTTTCTCTAGTTCTATTTGAGAAGATTCATATTGACGAAGGTATTCCATATCATCTTTTAATGATTGTATCTCAGGGATCTCATCGTAGTTGTTTTTAATATCATCTATTTGTTGAGTTATTTCCGAGTTCTTTTCTTTCTTATTCTTCAGTTCAGGTATTACTCTTTCTAAACGATATATTTGATCAGAAAGATCAATGATCTCTTGTTCAATTTCATCTATTTCTTCTTCTGTAGCTTCATCGTATTTGTCATCTACAACACAAAGATCTTCATCACATACTTGCAAACTGGTTTGGCATACTGGGCATGTATATAACTGCTGTTCAATACGAAGACGTGAAAGAAGATCTTTCTTAGTTTCTAAATCTCCACGTAATTCTTCTAATTTAACTTCTTTATCTCTCAAATCGTCTATATTAATTTTGTATCTCTTGAGTTCAGATTGAAGTTTATTTAATCTTTCCATATCTTCTAAACATAGTTTACACTCATCTATTGATTCTCGTAAATCACTCTTAGTATATTCTTTCCATAGAGCATTACTTATATTATCAATTTCATCATTATTGTTATCTGTTTCCTTTGCTTTCATCTCTTCTAATTGAGAAATACTTTCTGAATATTGTCGTTCCAATGATTTCAATTCTCTAAATGATAACAAGTAGTCAAGTTTATTTTGATAATCTTCCAGCTGGTCATCTCCCTTGTAATGAATATGTGTTTCTTCCTCTAACAACTTTGTTAATTTAACATCTACTTTAGAAATAGCATCTCTTTTACTCTTGATAAGTGTTTGATAGACTCTTAAATCAGAGACTTCCTCTCTTAATGTTTTCAACGCTTTAGTTTTCTTTTTTATCAATATAAGAGAGTTATTGTAACGAATGTTTTCGTTTTTGACAGCTTTGTCCCGACCAGCTTTTGTACACTTTAATGGAAACTCTATTTTAGTTGGTTTTTCCATCTCGTCAAGAACTGATCTTGTCATATCAAGTTTACTTGTGATAGAGATTAATTCAGCGTTAGTTTCTTTAATTAAATTTTTACATCTTGACTTAATACCGGAAAGATTGATATCTCTAAATGCAAATTTTTCAAGGAATCCTAGCTTATCTATTGGACTCATAGTAACAAAAGAATTCATGGCATCTTGGGCTATATATCCACATGTTTCAAAAGTACTTCCAAATCTTCTTGAGATGATGTCTTGACCAGAAGCATCTTCGTATTCAGTGTCATTTTCGCGAACAACTAAGCGATTTGGACGCTTAGTTCTTTTTATCACAAGATCTCCAAAGTCTAATTCTATAAAACAAGAATTTTTACCATCAGAAATGAGATCAGTACCTGTACCATACAAGGCAAAGTGTATTCCTGTTAATATACTTGTATTGTGAGTAACTTTAAAATCTCCTAATAAAAACCTACCATTTCCAGATATTTCAAAACCGTAATATTCACCTATATCTAATTTATTAATATCAAATCCATGAACAGTAGCTCGTTTAACTTGTTTTCTGGGGAATAATTTCTTATATCCTATTTTTGTTGGTATTTCATCTAGACAATCACCATATATTGTTACTTTATAATATACATCTTTAACACGACCATTAGAACCATTAGAACATGTTTTTTCTATTTGTTTATGTATAGCCATAAACCCAAGTGATAATGATAGATATTCGATGTCTTCAGACAACTGTTTATTTTTTTGGATTATTTCTATTGTGTTTTTATTAACATAACCATCTGTATCAATTATACCAGCCAATAATTTTAATCTATTTTCTCTAGAGTTTGTTTTAAAATGATGCGGTATGTGTTTATTACCCAATAGATTCAACGTTTTTAATGTATCAGTAAAATAGTTAGATCTACCCTTTGAACTTGGAGTGTTAAATTGCTGACTATGTTTAATAGCATTATTTTTAGCAATAGAGAAAGAACGTTGTTTTCTCTTATTATTGATTGTATACTGTGAAATCCATGACCCTTTTGATATACTAACACCAATACATCCAGATGTATTTCGACGTGGTAATGAGGGTGTGAAGCTATTATTAATTATGCGATATGTTATTCCTGATGGATTGCTCAACTTTAGATTATATTGATTTATAATGTTGCTGATGACATCTAGTAATTCTTTATTAGCGATAGTTATACTGCTTTCTTTAGTTGTACCATCTCCTAACCACACTCCTAATAGATACGGATCCAGTTCTAATGGGGTTTCCTTAAAGTCTACACCTGTATGAAATGTATAATTATATCGCTGTTCTGATTTACATAATCTTAAATATTCTTGAATACATATATCATTGATTGGTTCTGGTTCTAATTGTTGAATAAAACTCAATGCATCTATTTCAGTTACAAAATGTTTAGTTTTTCTACGACTATTACATATATGACTAACAATCCATCTATTCTCGTTTTTATTATATCTATAACGAGGTTTATCACCCTTTAATGTTAATATATGATTACTGTTTACTATGTAAGATCTACCTTTTGTAGGAACAATCTCATATAGAGTGTCTGTACCTTTACATAATGATAATACATTTCTAGGTGTAGAATCATCGCCCATAATCTTATCTCCGACAATTATATCTTGGACTTGTTTAATACTTCCATCATACATTAATATAGGAGTATTTTTACCAAGGCATTTTCCTGCTCCTGAAGAACCTGATATAAGTACTAATCCATTATTCCCAAAGTCAAAAGTATCATCGTTATAGCATTTGAAGTTATATAACCTAATTTTCATCCTTTTGTTTATTTAGATATTTACGTATTAAAATCATTTTGCTATTCGATACGTGATTTAAAGTGTTCGGAAATATGATAAAATGTCTAACTTAAGCTATTTTGTCTATAATGATACTAAACTTGCTGTAAGGGGTGATGAAAATAAGAAACACACCAAAGAAATGAAAGAATTAGGAGCTAGATGGAACTCCCGTATGAGAGGAGGGGAAAAAGGATGGCTTGTTCCAAAAGAACAGGAAACTAAACTAAAGAATTTATTGTCTAACTTGAAACTTAGTGAGATCGAATCAGCTGTAAAATCTCGTAAAGATCAAGATAAATATCATAGAGCTGTTAGTGAAGATGGTAGCGATTCTAATGTTGAAGATCAAGAAAATGATGATTCTGATGATTCTGATGATGTACAATTAACAATGTTGAATGTTATTCCTAATGAAGATGATAGCGAAGATCAAGAAGCTGGGAATAATACTGATGATCAGGAAGATGATCAGGAAGATGGGAATGATAGTGATGATCAGGATGATGATCAAGAAGATGATCAAGAAGATCAGGATGATAGTGATGATCAGGATGATGATCAAGAAGATCAGGATGATGATCAAGAAGATCAGGATGATGATAGTGAAGTTGATCAGGAT
>Ga0075468_10000403_pt1 | contig 16928 bp, 26 predicted proteins | sample DEB08_DNA_12_FD_77578 | JGI IMG/M metagenome (GOLD analysis project Ga0075468, IMG submission 77578) | Aqueous microbial communities from the Delaware River and Bay under freshwater to marine salinity gradient to study organic matter... | ecosystem: Environmental > Aquatic > Marine > Coastal ...
TACACAGCTATGGGTCATAGTGTTGAATTAATAAATGCAGTTATTGGTGGTACATCAATGGTTGATTATAAAGCTGAAGAAAAACAAGATTGTGTGGATAGGAATGTAGTACATTTAGAAATAATGAAAGCTAAAGACTACTGGACAAGTGAAAGCATGACAGCAGTGGATTCAGCAATTACAGCAGGTAAAGGATACACAGCTTAATGAGTGAAGAAAACATATTTACTTTGGATGGTAATTCATACAATTTGCAAGATTTAGATGATAAACAAAAATATTTAAAAAATCAAATACAAGATTTACAAGCTAAATCAACGCAACTTAGATTTCAATTAGATCAAGTATCAGTTGCACAAAATGTTTTTACTAATTCATTGTTAGCATCATTAAAAGAAACAATGGATAAGCAAGAGGATAAAGAGGTTGGCTAAACCAACATTGCAAGATGTTCATGTAAAGCTAGAAAAACACTTAGCAGTAAGTGATGAACGCTGGAAAGAAACAATATTAAGAATCAAGAGAATGGAGCATATTATGATTGCTACATCTGGTACTGCTATAATTATGTTGATTGGATTGTTGGTTAGGTAATGACTGCCTTCATGCTGGTTTGTTATTTAGGATTGCAAATAGAAGGTGGTGTGTATTTTAAAGATGTAAATAATTGTTTGTCGTATAAGAAAAGATTGCATAATCAAACGATTGTTAAGGGTAAAGATGAGCAAACATATCAATGTTTATGCAAATTAGTGCCAAAGGTAGACCCCAAAAAAGTAAAGGTGTACTAATGACAGAAGAAAAAAAGAAAATAATTAATCTAGATATGAGCAATAATTCTTTTGAGCTTTCCCTTAGAATACTTGGTAATGAATTTGTAGCTATAAAAATAGGATCAACAAACTTTAGTGGCAAACTTATAGCTGGTGGTATATTGATGTTGTTTTTTACTTTTATGTTGTTAGAAGTATTTGGTTTAAATGAGATAATACAATGACAAAAAAATTACAAAAAAACTCAAAATTTGCAAAATTAGATACTAATGATGATGGTGTAGTTTCAGACAAAGAGTTTGAAATGAAGGAAAAAATTATTTTATTAGAAAATAGAGATAAAAAAGAAGATCAGCAAAGATATTTAGTTTGGTTTAGTGCCTTATCAGTTACTTTATTTATTGTTGTATTGATGACACCATTACTACCTATGGAAAGAATTGATCATTTATCTGGCATAGCTGAAATATGGGTGCTTAGTAACATGGGGGTCATTGGTTCATTTATAGGGTTTAATCAAATGGCAAAAAGGGTAGAAAAATAATGTTAACAGCATTGATAGGTCCAGTAAGTAATCTTGTAGGTAAGTTTATAGAGGACAAAGATAAAAAAAATGAACTTGCCCACCAATTAAGTACAATGGCAGAACGTCATGCCCAAGAATTGGCAAAAGGTCAAATAGAGGCAAATGTACAACAAGCTAAACATCCTAGTTTATTTGTTGCAGGAGCAAGACCAGCAATTATGTGGATATGTGCTTTAGGTTTATTTACACAGTTTTTTATTATGCCTATAGCAGAATGGGCAACGAGTGTATGGGCACCAGATGTTTTGCTTCCAGAATTGAATACAGGTGAACTTATGACTTTAACTCTTTCATTATTAGGACTTGGTGGCATGAGGAGTTTTGAAAAGTCAAAAGGTATAGCTAGAGAAAATATGAAAAAATGATTTGGTTTTGGTTATCAATAAGTAAATTTTTTATTAAAATAGGTAATTATTTTTATATGAAACATTGTGAGGCACTTAGAGCAAAGAGAAAATAATGGATATTGAAATATTAAAAAAAGAATTGACTGAAGATGAGGGTTGTAAATATGAAATTTATTTAGATCATCTTGGTTATAAAACCTTTGGTGTGGGGCATTTGTGTAAGGCTACAGACCCAGAGAATGATTTAGAGGTAGGTTCAGAGGTTACTAAAGAAAGGGTTGATGAGTGCTTTTCTAATGACATTGAAAAGGTTATTGAAGATTGCATTATATTATATGAAGACTTTTATACTTTACCTGATGAAGTACAATTAATAGTTGCTAATATGATGTTTAACCTCGGCAGACCAAGATTAACTAATTTTGTTCGTATGCGACAAGCTGTTAATGATCATAACTGGCAAGAGGCAAAAATACAAATGCTTGATTCCAAATGGGCAAAACAAGTACCTAATCGTGCTGAAAGATTAAGTCAAAGAATGGGGAATGTTACTTAATGCCATATCAACTAATGCAAATAAAACCCGGAATAGTAAAGGATATAACAAAATATTCTGCCGGAAAGAATGGTCCTTTTTGGGTTGATGGTGATTTAGTTAGATTTAAAAATGGGTATGCAGAAAAAATAGGTGGCTGGTTAAAAGAAATATATACAAGAGTTGATGCAGCAGGAAACATTACATCTACAGAAACATCATTAGTAGGCATAGCTAGGACTATGGTTTTGTGGAGAGCCATAACTGATGGTGAAGATAGAATAGCAATAGGTACTCACAATCATTTATATATATTAGAAAATAATGCACTTTATGATATTACACCACTTAGAAAAACAACTGAAAATTTAACAAATCCACTTGCTACAACAGATGGCAGTACAACAGTTGTAATAACTGATAATAGTCATGGTGCAACTGATGGTGACTTTGTAGTTATAAATTCTGCAACTGCAACAGGTGGGGTAACAGCAGATACATTAAATCAAAGTGAAGGTTACCAAATTACATATATTAATGCTAATAGCTATAGTATAACTGTATCATCAGCAGCAACAAGCACAGTTTCAGCTGGTGGTGGCACAACTATAGATATAAAATATTTAATTGGTGTAGCAGCAGGATTAGGTCAGCAATCAGGTGATCCAGCTCTAGGATGGGGTACAGGATCATGGGGTGGCAGTACATGGGGTACACCAAGATCAACTTCTGCAAGTGATGTAAAATTATCTAATTCTCAATGGTCACTTAATTTATGGGGAGAAGATTTAATTGCAACTGTTAGAGGTGGTGCAATTTATTATTATGATACATCATCAAGTCCTAATAGAGCAGTTTTAGTTTCAAGTTTATCAGGTGCAACAAGTGTGCCTACAACTACAACATTAACAGCTATATCTTTTCCTGATCGTCATGTATTAGCATTAGGAACTGATCCACTTGCATCATCTGGAAATATTGATCCTATGCAAGTAAGATGGTCAGATCAAGAGGACTTTGCTGTTTGGGCACCAACAGTTACAAATACTGCAGGAGATCAAAGACTAGAAGTAGGCACAAAAATTGTATCTACAACTACATCAAAAGATGAAACTATTATAGCAACAGATGAAGCATTATATGGAATGACCTTTGTAGGACCTCCTTTCATATTTTCATTTAGATTACTTGCTACTAATTGTGGCTCTGCTGGAAAAAATGTTATGATGACTGTAGATAGTACAGTTTTCTGGATGGGCAGATCAAATTTCTTTGTCTATGATGGCATAGTTAAAGAATTACCATGTTCAGTACAGCATTTTGTATTTGAAAGAATGCAAAAAGATTATATAGACAAATCTTTTGCAGCACATAACAAAGAATATAATGAAGTATCTTGGTTTTATGTATCTACAAGTAATAGTGCAGGTACATCTAATCCAGAGCCAGATAGTTATGTTACTTTTAATTATCAGGATCAAGCATGGTCAATAGGTTCATTAAATAGAACTGTCTGGTCAGATGCTTTTGGCGTAAGACGAGTGCCTTTTGCATTTGATGAAACAGGTATATTTTATAACCATGAAACAGGCACAACAGACAATGGTTCAGCAATGGAAAGTTTTGTTGAAAGTTCATCATTAGAATTATTTGCAGGTGATAATACTTACATGGTTGATAAAATTGTTCCAGATGTAACATTGTCAGCAGATACAAGTTTATCAGTTACTTTAAAAACAAGAAAATATCCAAATGATACTGATGTTGTAAAAGGACCATTTACCATAACATCTACAACACAAAAGGTAAGTACAAGAGCAAAAGGCAGACAGGTAGCAGTTAAAATACAAAGTACAGGAACTCAAGATGAATGGTCATTAGGTGATTTTAGATTTAATGCAAGACAGGATGGTTTGAGATGAGTGCAACAATTAATAGAGCAATACGTTTACCACAACCACCAAATGAGTATAATTTACAATGGGCAAATAATTTAGTTAATAATATGGAAAATCAAATCAAAGTAGCAAACTTAGCAGAAGATGCCTCAAAAAAAATAACACAAGAAAATGCTGAAGCAGTGAGTTGGTTTTATGGCTAATATATTTAAAAATGCAAAATTAGATTTAACAACAACAGATGTTACTACATTATATACAGCACCAACTGCTAAAGTAGGTATTTTTAGATCAATTTTAATATCAAATGACTCTGGTAGTAATGATACAATAACATTAACCTTAACAAATGGGTCAGATGTGTTTAGTATATACAAAACAGAAGCAGTAAATGCTAACACTACAAAAGAATTATTAACACAACCATTAGTAATAAATGAAAGTGAAATATTAAAAGTTACAGCAGCAACAGCAAATAGACTTCATGTTGTTGGCAGTTTTTTAGAAATAGGATAGGAGTTAAAAATGGCAGAACCTGTATATGGTGCATTTGGTAATATTTTGAACCTTGATGAAGAAGGTGAAAAAGCACAAACATATGGTATCTATCAACAAAGAGCAAATCAGTTTTCTAATCCACAAGATATGCAGTTTACTTATGGTACAGCAGCACAACCTATATTTGAATGGGTTAGAACAATACAAACAGGACAAAGGACATATGATCCATCAAATGACTTTGATGATGAAGCATTAGAAAGGTATCGTGATCTTTATGATAGAGGACTTGCTCCACCTGATGCTATGAGTCCTGAAGAAATAATGAAACAAGTAGGAAAAGATATTGTTGGTCAAGTTGGACAACAGGTTGGTGCCCAAGTCGGTGGTGCATTAGTTGATCCTTATTATGCAGGGTTAGATGCTACAACAAAAATTGGTAAAGGCTTTATGAATACATTTAGCAAAAACCCATTTCAAGTTGAGCAATCAATACCAAGTAATATTTCTGATGCTGGTTTAAAATTAATGAAAGCTGGTGATTTAGTTGTAAAACCCGGATTATCAAGTTTAGATGCAGCAAAAAATGTTGGTCAGGCAAATGTTGATGCTTTTGAAGCATTAAATAAAGGAAATGCACTTACTAATGTAGGTACATCAAAAGACCCCATAATGGCAGTAGGCAAAAAGGATGCTTTAACATTAGACAGTGGACTAAAATCAGGTGATGAACTTGTTACTGCTGGAAAGGATGTTTCAGCAGACACAATAGCAGCAACTCAAGGTGGTGGTTTTGCAGGATATACAGATAGTGTAACTGAGAGTTTAAACTGGAACACAGATGCTGGTGCAGCAAACTGGTCATCTTCTGCAGGAGCAGCAGGAGCATCTTTTGCAATATCATTAGCTATGGGAGCAAAGCCTATAGATGCAGCAAAACAAGCTGGAGGAGCTATGGTGGGCAGAGCATTAGGTACAGCTTTATTAACACCTGTTTTAGGACCTTTAGCACCTATAGTTGGTGGGACTATAGGAAGTATGCTTGGTGGTAGAGTAATATGTAATGAACTTTGTAAACAAGGATTAATTGATCGTAAAATGCTTGTAAATGATTATAAATTTACAAGAGATTATCTAACACCTAACCATGTCAAAGGTTATCATATATGGGCAGTATGGATGGTAAAACAAATGAGAAAAGGTTGGTTTGTCAATTTTTGGAGACATATTGTTGTACACAGAGGCAATGAAATAGCATATATATATGGTGAAACAAAAAAACCTGATTATTTAGGTAAATTATACCGAAAAGTCTTTGAGCCAGTTTGTTGGATTTTAGGTTCATTTAGTAAACAAACTGATTGGTCAATTCTATATCAAAAAAAGGAGATTTAATTATGGCAGAACCAATGGATATGATGGGAGAAAGTCCTCCTATGGAAAGTCAAATGCAAATGACTGAAGACATGAAGCAACAAGCTACACAAAGTCTTATGACTCCAGATGAAAATATACAAGCTGTATTAATGACTAGACTTACTCAAATGTCACCAGAAGATTTAACAGCATTGGATAGTGCTGTAACTCCTAAGGTTGAAGCAGCACTAATGAAATTATTACCAGAATTAGGTGAATTAATTAATGCACTTTCAATGCAAGGTGAAGAAATGGTTGATGAGAATATGGATGAAACTGGTATGCCAAAAGACATGGGTGCTTTAGGCAATATGTAATGATAAGAAAAGCAAATGCACTAGATATATCTGCAATAACTTATATGTTGAGTGTGATGCACAAAGAAACAGAATTATATGTACCTACAATTAATTCTTATAAGTTAGTAGATAAAGTAAACAATATTATACATAATGGAATAGTTTTAGTGGCAACTGAGGAAAATCAACTACAAGGATCAATAGGAGGCACAATTTCCACTGATTGGTGGTCAGATGAGCAATACCTTTCTGACCTTTGGTTTTATGTCTATAAAGATCATAGAAAAAGTAATATTGCAAAAAACTTGATTGCAGACTTTATAAAAATAGGAAAAGAAGCTAAAATGAAAATTAGGTTAGGTCATATATTTTCTGGAGATTTAGATAGAAAAGATAAATTTTATGAAAGATTAGGATTAGTTAAAGCTGGTTCTACTTATGTGGAGGTTTAAATGGGTGGTTTTTGTACACAATCAGTAACAGAGTTACCTGATCCAAAAAAAGTTTTAACTGGTACACAAATACCAGAATGGGTTTCTGCAGCAGGTAGACAACTTTATGAACAAGCAGGAGAAATGGCATCTTCAGCTTTTCCATTATATAGTGGTGCAAGAATAGCATCATATGATGGTTCTAAACTTACACCAGAAGAATTAGCAGCAAATAGACTTTTATCACAAGGCACATCTACTTTCCAACCTTACATAGATAGAGCTAGTGCAATGTCTAGTCAATTAGGCAGAGGCTTTGATCAAGCATCTAGGCAAGACCTAATGGGTGCAGATTATAGTGGTATGTCCAGAGGTGATTTACTAGGGCAGTATACAGGGGCATCAAGGCAAGATTTAATAGGTACATCTCCAGAAATAAATCAATTTACAATAGATCAAGCACAACCATTTTTAGATATTTACCAAGGTTCACAAGATGCAGCAGTTGATGAAGTTGCAAGACAAACTGAACTTGCAAATGTGAGAAATAGAGCAACAGCAGCAAGGTCAGGTGCATTTGGTGGATCAAGATTAGGCATACAAGAGGGTATGACAGCAGGAGAAGGTGCAAGAGCAGCAGGTGATTTAAGATCACAAGCAGCAAGAGAAGGTCTTGGATTTGCAGCACAACAATTTGGCCAAGATAGAGCAGCAAGATTAGAACAAGCTGAAAGAGATAGACAGGCAAGATTTGGTGCAGAAAATCTTATGAGAGGACAGTTTGAACAAGACAGACAAGCTAGATTCGGTGCTGAAGATGTTATGAGGAGCCAGTTTGACCAAGATAGAGCAGCAAGGTTTGGAGCAGAAGATGCAAGGAGAGCAGGTTTTGAAACACAAGAGGCAAGTCGTTTAAGAGCAGCAGAAAACCTACAAGGATATGCACCATTAGTTCAAGGACTTACTGAACAAGCAGCATCTGGAATGTTAACAGCAGGACAGGCAAGAAGGCAACTTGATCAAATGGCATTAGACCTTGCATATTCAGATTATGTTGAACAAAGAGAATATCCTTTTCAGATGATTAACTTTGCTCTTGGTGCATTACAAGGTGTACCATATGAAACAAGAACTATTGGTTTAGAACAAGGACAGCAATATGTACAAAATCCAAGTATCTATGGTCAAACAATAGGTGGATTAGGTTCATTAGCTAGTGCTTATTATTTAGGAAATAGATAAATGGCAAAACAACCTTTTGTAAGAACAGCAAACTTTACAGATATTTCAAAAAAATTAAAGCCTATAGCTGGGATGATTGGACAAAACCAAGCTCTAGGTAATATACCACAATTAGCAACAGCAATGAGTTCTAATGAACAAATACTAAAAGCAAATCCAGCAAGACCAAGTATGTTAACTACAACAGATACACCTACAAAAATAGGTTCTGGATTTCTAGCTGAAGATAAAAGAGAATTAAATAGTGATGAAACTGAATTTGCTTTAGAAAACTTTGCTAGGTTGCCAGAAAATATACAAAAACAATTAATACAATCTGGTCAAGCACCTCAACAATATATGAGTAAAGATGATATAAAAAGTTTTCTTACTACTTATAACTCTACTCCAGACCCAGATTATGGGCAAAGCATTCCTGCAGACAGAGATTTAATGAACCAAACCTTTGGTGTTTCTGGTACTGATTTATCTAAAGAAGATGCAGGTGCATTACCAAAAGATGCTCCAAAAGCAACAACCAAAACAACAACACCATTAAGTGCTGTTGACTATGCAAAACAGATAGCAGAAGGCTTATATGATGGGCAGACAGGTGGTGAACCTGACTGGGGAGTAGCATCACTACTATACTTTAGTAAACTTGCTGAAAACGCATCTAAGCCCGGAGCAACCTTTCTTGGAGCAGCAGGATCAGCAGGTTCTGCACCAGCAGCTTACTTAATGCAAAAAGAAAAAGAAAAAGCTGATTTAGAACTTAAGAAAAAAGCAACTGTAGCATCACTTATACCATCTATCATTACTGCACAAAAAGGCAAAGTAGGTAAGATGAATGTTATCATGGCAGGTCCAGTTATGGGTGATGATGGAAAACAAAAAACAAATGAAAAAGGTGATTTATTATTTAAACATATAAGACAAGATGCAGGTGGTAATACTTTAGAAACATTTGAAGCACCAGCGAAAAGTGGTGCAACAACTACAATCATAGATAAAACTAAAGGTGAAGCAGATAAGTCACGATTGAAACTTATGTTTAAAGATTGGGAAGAACAAAGAACAGCATCATCAGATGCAACTAAAAATTTACCTAATATTGAACAGTTACTTACTTTTCTAACTGATCCAAACTTTAAAACAGGAATGGGTGAGGAGTTATTGTTAAAAATGAGGCAGTTCGGTTCTATGTTAGGATTTGAAGTAGATAGTCAAGCCATGTCTAGTGCAGAGTCATTTAAAGCAGGTGCTTATAAGTTGGTATTAGGATCGGTTTCACAAATGAAAGGTGCCTTGTCTGATAAAGAACTTGCTTTCTTAGAAGCACAAAATCCATCATTATCTATGACTACAAACACTAATAAAATCTTATTATATACAATGAAACACGCAATGGACAAAGCAGCATCATTTAATAAACATACAAGGGCATGGGAAAGAGAAAATGGTGCAATAGATAGTGTAGAAAAATATAATGAAATGATAGATAGTTTTAAAGCACAACCAATAAATCAATTAAATCCTAAAGATTATATACAAGGATTAGCTGAACAAGAAGAAGTTAATTTAATTTTAGCAGAGGGTGGTCAAGTTGATGATAATGGTGACTTAGTGGCAGGTTCATTAACCCCTGCACAAATTTCAAAAATAGGCACAAAATTAGAGCAAAAATATTCTTTATCATTATTAGATAGAACTTTCAAAAATTATTTCACAAGTGGTGATAGTGCATACAAATTGGATAAGAGAAATATACCAAGTAAGAAATCAGGAGGAACTAAGTAATGTCTGGTTCAATTACAAAACAAATAATAGCAAAAGGTAAAAAAAATCCTGATATAGTAACAACTGATGATAAAGTAAAAGCTGAAAAGGAACTTACTACAGAAGATAAAGTAAGATTAGGTGCAGCAGGTCTTCTTATGGATTTTGCAGATGAAGGTGAAGCATTTTTTGAAAGTTTATTTAGTGATGATGATGACAAGTCAACATTTAGTGAAAGATATGCAAAAAATTTAAAAGAAAATCAAAAAGCATTAAAAGATGCTAGAGGCAAAGAAGGTTCATTAAAATATGAAATAGGTGGAGCAGTTATACCCGGATTGTTGACTTTACCACTAGGAGGAGCAGGTGCAGCACCAACATTAGCAAAAGGTGCTGGTACAGTTGCAAAAGCTCTTTTTGGAACCCCAACAAGGAAACTTGCAACAGTAGGTGGTGTTCAAGGTGGTATTACCTCTGTTGGATCACAAGATGATGCAAATATATTAGATAGAGTTGATGACTTTGGTGATCTTGCAAGGTTTGGTAAGAATGTTGCTTTAGGTTCTGGATTAAGTGTTGCTGGTGGTAAAGCTGTTGAAAAAGGTCTACAGGCAATAACCAAAGTTGGAACAGGTAAATTATTAAGAAAAATATCTGATGAATTAGGCAAACCAGTTGAAGATGAGCTTAAAAGAATTGCAACAGTATCTGGATTAAGTATTGATGATATAATTTTAAATATACAAAAAGGTCAAATAATACCAGAAATGGATGCAAACATAGCTAAAGCAGTTAGAGGTTTTGTTGCACAATCTTCTGAAGGTGGTGCAATAGTCAGTGATGTAGCTAGAAAAAGAGGTAAAGAAAAAACAAAAGATGTATTTAAAACTATACAAACAGATTTAGCACCTAATACAGCTTTAGGTAATATAAAAATGTTTCGTGATAAATCTGTAGAACAGTTGATAGATGCAGAATCAGGAGCATACAATAAAATATTTAAAGGAGCTGACCAACAAACAGCTAACTATGAAAACATAGGACAGTCATTTTTAGATTTAGCAAAAAATAGACCTGAACTTGGTAAAGGCATAAATCAATTTCTTGAAGATGCAGGTTTAGGCAGATTAACAAAAGAAGTTACTGATGATGCTGGAAATACTACTTTGCAGTTAACTAGAAATGTTAATTTAGAAGTTGCAGAGAATATTAAAAGAGCATTGATGGATATGAAAGAATCAGCTTTTAGCATAGGGAGTGCAACAGGAAAAAACAGAGGTCAAATATTTAAAAATTTAGAAAAAGGTTTTCAAAAACAAATAGATGACATTTCACCTGAACTTAAAAAAACAAGGTCAAACTGGGCATCAATAATGCAAGGTAAAGATACTTTTATTGAAGGTGAAAAAGCATTTGGCAAAAGTGCAGATGATTTTGAATTAATGCTTGGTAGTGTTATGAATAAAATGCAACAAACTGGAGATAAAACATTATTAGATACATTTAAACTAGGTTATGTTTCATCACTAAGGAAAAAAAAGGGAACAGCTTCTACTAAATCATTTATTAGAAACTTAGCAAATGAAGATACTAATGTAAGACAAAATTTAGAAAAAATTTATCCTGATGAAAATATAGACACTATAATTCAAAAAATTACTAATGCTGAAAAATCATTAATGTTGTTAAAACAGGTAGATGAATTATCACCTACAGCAAAAACACTTATAGATGCAAGTAAAGTAGGTACAAGGGAAGATTTAGCAAACCTAACTCAAATATCAACATCTTTAGCAGCTACAGCACAAGGTTTGCCAAATGCAGGATTTATTGCACCAGCTAAAAGTTTGATTGCCAAATACATAAAAGGTTCTGATGGATTGTCTGAAGATCAAATGGCACAAGTTGCAAGATTGTTAATTAGTGAAAATCCTGACTTAATTAGATCAGCTTTAACAGATGTAGGTGCAAGAAATAAATTAATTAGAAATGCACAAATAATAGCAGATAGTTATATAAGTGGTGCTGGTAGTGCAAGTGCTATTGTAGGCACAAGTAGAGCATCTAGTGAAGGATTGCCTATTATAGGAACTGCTTTTGCTGATGATACTGTAACTACTCCACCAGATACTGAAGATGACAAAGTAATAAAAGATTTATCAAAAACAATTAATAAAAAAACAGCAAATAAAATATTAGGGTTAAATACTTAAGGAGATGGTATGGTTGTCGCAGAAATTCTTACTGGTATAGCTTTAGTACAGAAATCTGTTGACTTCATAAAATCTAATATTTCCACAGTTCAAGATATATCAGGCATAGCAAAACAGATTGATGGATTCTTTGAGGGTGAAGCTCAAATGAATAAAAAGTCTGGTACAATGGGTATAAAAGAACAATTTGGTATTGAATCTACAGCAACAGATTTTATAGACAGAAAACTATTAGAAGAAAAAAGGAATGAATTAAAACAAATAATTAATCTTAGGTTTGGTCCTACTGCATGGGATCAAATTTTAGCTGAAAGAGCAAATAGAATAAATGAACAAAAAGAAGCTGTAAGATTAAGAAAAGTTGAAAAAAGACAACAACAAAAAGAAATAATAGATACATTACAAACAATGGGCATTATCTTTTGTGTTATAGCAGTTGTTATTATGGGACTTGTATTAGGTTTAAAGGCATATGCAGATGGTTATAAATACAAACCTAAAGATTACACAAGACAACAAAAGATAAATCAAGGCATAATAAAACCACCAGTTTTGACAGTTTGTAGATTAAAAAAACAAAAAACATATAAAGACAAAGTGGCTTGTATATATCAAGGTGCTAATAAAACCTTTGAATTATCATTTCAAGACATGAGTATTGGATGTGTAAGAAAATTCCGTTGTTTACTCAATCCTAATGGTAAAGAGCCAAGCATTGATTCTGTAATGGAAAGTTTAAGAAGTATAGCAAAATAATGGCATAACCTATCTCATCTTTCAGTTATGCCTATAGGGTTGCACAGGAGGGCAAAGCCACTTCCTGATGAGCCTAATTCTTAAAAACCTATTGTCTAGCCAATCTTAACATATCAGCACAACCTTGCCTAGAAAATTTGTGCTTGGTATTATTTTCTAATGTATATCTAATTATGTAGATATAAAGTTTTTTCATATTTGTTTTTGCCCTTATACATAAGTTAAAACCATAATAAAATCTTTTATAATCTTTCTTTACATAAGCATCTGCTATACATTGAAAAACAGTTGTCTTACCATTTATTAAACTCATCATATTCATTGTTCCTCCGCTACTGGTTTTTTAAAAAATACAACAACACATCTAATATTATTATTTTGTTGATGATTTAACATTTCTAATTTTGGAACAGCATCTTGGAATGCCCAATTTGTATGTCCAGTTATTTCTTCACAACAGTCATCTATTGCATCAGTAATATCTCTACCCATATAATTCTTTCTCCCATTTTTTTATTTCATTAAGTAAACCATCAGCACATTCTAACCTACCCTCAAGAATACCTGACTCTCTACTGTCATCATCTTCATAAAGTGGGTTATGTTTAACTGATTGTATTTCTCCTTTGAGCCAAAATTTAATTTTGCCTAGTAGTTGATTAGATAAGTCATCTGGATTATTTCTCATAACATCTCCTGTTTTAGAGGGGTACAAACATACAGAGGGGTATCTTTACCACCCCTGTATGCCTTTTAAATCAAGTTAAAATATTGACTTATTGATATTTTGACCAGTATTCATTCCACATATCTGAAACAACCTCATCTAAACCATAGATTGATCTGTGAGTTTCAAAGTAAGTATTCTCACATAATGTTTCTGCTCTTTTGATTGCTTCTTCTAAGTGGTCAGAATCCTTAATAATTTTAGGTACTTCTACCTCAATAAATTTTGTTTCTATATCAGAAATATAATTATACATTCCCATTTTTTTCTCCTGTGCTAGGTTGATGGGGGAAATTAATCCCCCTGTTGTTAATAAGTGCCACTACCATTAAAAATACCTTCTTGATCTGGTATTTTAGTAATGCCCCTCTTTTCAAGTTCTTCTGCATATGCCATTTTAGCACCTTCATTCATTTGCCCTTTATAATGTCCTAGAGCAAAACAATGAGTTGTATAAGCATTATGATAAAACTCTATTAATTGATCATTAGAAAAAGTATCTAACTTATCTAATATATCGTAAGATTTTTGCATTTGTTACTCCTGTGCAAATTGTTTATAGATACATATTAAGATATTTTAATATACTACACAACCACTAAAACACATTTATTTAATGTTTTTTTATATTATCTTTAATTATATCTGCCATACTTGATTCTGAATAAACATAACCAGTAGACTTTTTTATTACTTTTCCATATTCTATTTCTTCTTCTGCTCTTGGGTCATCTTCAAACCGAAGTTCCTCTGTCGGTAATTTGGAAGAATGTTTTTTAAGCTCTTTAAAAATAGCACGAAGTTCACTAGCACCTTTTATGTCATCTCCTCTACATTCTGCACATTTTTTATAGTCAGTTCTTCTTTGTTTTACACGTTTTAGTTTTACTTTACATTCACTACAATAATCGTATTTATTTTTAGGCATACTTATTACTTATAAAATATATGATCTGCAATTTTCCTGACCATTGTTTTCTTTTTTATCCAATATGGTTTGACATATATAGCATGATAATGTGTTGCTCCTTCAACTAAGTCAATACCTACAAACAAACCATCAAGTAATTGATATGCTAAATATTGTGCTTGTTGCCATGCTTGTTTATCTTTTGGCTTATCAGATTTGCCATCACACCACCAACTAAATTGGCATTTATTTTTTATAGGATGGTTATTTGTATAAAATCCTTGCATAACTACAGCACAAACATTATCTGGGAAGTTATCATGTTCTACCCTGTTCATTGTTACCTGTGCTACTGCTAATTTGCCCACTAAGGGTTGGTTTCTAGCTTCATGGTATATATTGAGAGCTAAACAATTTACCTCATCTGCTCGTGCCTTAAAACAAAGCACAAACAGAATAAATAATATAATAAAGTATTTCATAATAATCCCCCAATTATTGTTTCCTACTTTTTAATACATAATCATGTATTATAGTTCCTAATTCTGGATTGCCAACCTTTTGCTCCTCAATCCATGTTCTTTTTACAGTATTACCATTCCTATCAGTTATTCTTCTCCAATGACCTCTCCTCCAATGTAACCTCTTAGGAGAACCTTGCCCTGTGAATATTTTATTATATATTTTTTTACCTCTTGGTTTAGGTAAATCAATCTCTACAATTTTATATTCATTTTTAGGAACTGGCTTATTCATATATATATGATTAATTTTTCTAGGTGGTATAACTGATTCTGTAGTTACTAAGTCATAATTAAGAATATTAAGTAATGATATTAAGAACCTTGCATCACCTGACAATGAAGTTAAATCTTTATGATGCCTAATACTATCTTCATGTTGTATAGGTCTTAAGAATAGTTGTGCTGACCTATGCCAATGGGTAGATGCTGTCTGTGTAGGTATAAGGTTTCTACAAATATTAACTATATCTGAACTATCTTGTACAGAGTCAAATGACTTACAATAACCCTCACCTAACATTATTATACCATTAAGGATAGTTTCTTGTTGATATTCTTCTTCAGTAATATACTTAAGATTAGGATTTTGTCCTTTCCATTGGTCAAGACTTTTTTCATAAGAATAACCACCATCACTATTTATATCAAAACCCATTTCTGGACAGTAAAATCTATCCTGTTGTGTTTTGTAGTAACAAGTATAAAGCATTCTGCCATTTACTTTGGTTATATGATAACCTAATGATTGTGGTATAGTTTCTAACTGTAATGGTTCACAATTTTCTTTACCATGTAGTTTGATCATTTCTTGATGATTAGCTTGTACTCTTTTATGCTCATCCCACTCTATCCACATATTACTAAATGGTGGTATACAATTAAGTAAAGCTGAATATAAATATTTTGGTTTTACATATGAACCAGCAACAGCATGATTTATCATATTATCACTAAGTACAAACTTTTGACTCTGAAGTATTTGTATTTGAGTATGTTTTGCCATACCAACTGCATACTTGCCATTTACATATGATGCTATACCTCTACTTGGATTAGACAAAGCAGATATAAGTTCACTGGCTACTATTGGTTTTTCCATTATAATCTCCTGTGCTAAGATTTAGTTAATAATTGAAATTGAATCTTTTACAGATGCTTTTGCTCTTTTTCTAAGATCATCTGCAGTTTTTGAAAGTTGAAAACCTACATCTATATTTCCAAACCATCTACAAGTTTCTATTTCTCTTGCTCTATTATTAAGAGAATGTGCATCTTCAAATTCTATTGTTTTATTTTCAGAAACCCAATCATCAACAAATTTACTAAGAGAAACAAAATTGTCATCAAACTCAAAACTTACAAAGACATCTTTACAATTTGCAAATTCTTCTTTTGTAAGGTCTAGTCGGATAGTAACACCTCTTTGATCTCCACCCCAAAATCTACAACCAATTTCTTCTTGGTTTTTTGTTATAATAGTTGTTGCCATTTTTAACTCCTGTGCATAAGTTATTTATTTTTGTGTTTGTTCTTTAATTAATTCATCTACAGTACAAAGTGCTTCTATTAAATCATCTTTGTCTTGGTTTTTGTGGCTATTTGTACTCAATATTAAAAGATGCTTAATTTTTTCTAATTGTTTAAGGTTAGTATTTTCCATTTTGTTCTCCTGTGCAATTTTTTGTATATACATATTATATTATATATTTCTACAACTAAATCAACCATAAAACATAAATAAAATGTTTTTTTATAAAGGGGGATTTCTCCCCCTATATATTAAGCTACTTCTAAGTCCTTCCATGATTTACTATTAATCATATTGCGAACATCATTCTGTCTTCTTTGTTGCACAATATATTTCTTGGCATCTTTATCATAGTCACCAAGATGAGTTGACCATGCTGTTGCTGACTGATAAGCACACCAGAGAGAGCCTTTAGCACCATTTCTGCCATAATCACCCCTACCATGTATTTGGGTGGCTTCTGCCTCAAATAAACCCATAAGAATCA